>Ga0315296_10002542_pt1 | contig 15532 bp, 15 predicted proteins | sample YL17G14_18_MG_FD_203921 | JGI IMG/M metagenome (GOLD analysis project Ga0315296, IMG submission 203921) | Sediment microbial communities from Yellowstone Lake, YNP, Wyoming, USA - YL17G14_18 | ecosystem: Environmental > Aquatic > Freshwater > Lake > Sediment | place: USA: Wyoming | collected... | reverse complement strand
TTCTTTCCGGATTTCGCGTCTACGCACTGGAGGTTATCCCCCATCGCCTGGTAGGAGTTCCCCTTGTGGATCATCGGCCTTGAACCCTGATAGGCCCAGACCCCGGAGACGGAGGAGACTCCGAGGTTGCCCTCGGCCTGATGCAGCTTGGCCGCGGCCGGGGCCGAGGAGAAGCCCACCGAGGCGTCCGCAGCCTTCTGGGCCGCGGCATAGCGGGAGGTCTTGTCCACGCTCAGATAATCGGCCTTCTGACGGGCCCAGAGATCCTTGTCGATCTGTCTTCCCTGGGCGTTCTCCATCCTCGCCAGACCCTCGTACTGGACGGTTTTATCACCATCCTTCTGGGCCTCGCGCAGGCTCAGGTAGACCTGGCCGTTGTAGACCATCGGAGCCGAGGTGGCGTTCTTCTTGTCGGACCAGAGGAGCTTGCCGCTGGCCTCCTCGAAGCGGTACACCGTGCCGTCCAGGACCGTGGCGTAGACCGAGCCCTGATCCACCACCGGAGCCGTGATCAGCTCGCCGGTGATCTGGGCCTTCCAGTAATCCTTTCCGTCCTTGAGGCCCATGCAGGCCAGGTAGTGGTGTCCGTCCTGCCCGGGATAGGCCATGTAGACGCGGCCGTTCTCGATCGCGGGCTGGCTCATCAGGGGGTCGCCCAGCCACTTCTGCCAGACCAGCTCTCCGGTTCGGGCCTTGAGGATGTAGAGGATGCAGGACTCGGTGTTGAACCCGCAGTAGCCGTCCTTGACCACGGCCGCGGTCGGGCCGTCGTCCCCGGTGTGGAAGCGCCAGATAACTTTCCCGGTGGTGGCGTCCAAAGCGTAAAACTCGTAGGAGCCGAAGCCCCCGCCCACGAAGATCATGCCCTCCCAGTAGGCCGGGGTGGCGAGGGGCTTGTTCTCAGGCAGGTGAAGCTTCCAGCCGCGCCTGCCGTCAGAGGTTTTGAACACCGACGGGGTAAAGCCTTTGGGGTTCAAGGTGGTACTGGCTTGTCCCCCCTTGCCCACGGCAGGGGTAGCCGTGTTCTGCTGGGCCTGCTTCTGGACGTACTCCGCAAAGGCGAACGCGGAGAGAATCGAAAGCAGGATGCAGAGAAACAAAAGGTTGCGGCGATTCATGGGAGTGCTCCTTTCTGAAAAAAGCGTTAACGAGAAGTTGAGGCGTCTTGATTCTACCATAATCAATACCTGCGAAACAATGGCTTTATTCCCTGAAAGAGAGCGCTAATCCCCATTAGGGGAGAGGGGCTAAATTCTTACAAACAGGGAGGTTGACTTTTGTAGCCGAGTATGTTAAACTATGTCGTTATGGCAAGAGGCCTCATCCACGTTTACACCGGGACCGGCAAAGGGAAAACCACCTCCTCCTTGGGGCTGGCCCTGAGAGCCATCGGGCACGGTTGGAAGGTCTTCATGGTGCAGTTCATGAAGGGGAAAGGCTCTTACGGGGAGATGAGCATCGCGAACACCCTTCCGGGGTTCACCCTGATCCAGGCCGGACTTCCCACCTGGGTGAAGAAGGGTCAGCCCTCCGAGGAGGACCTGAAGGCCGCCCGGGAGGGCTATGAGAAGGCGAAGCAGGCCCTGACCTCGGGCGAGTACCAGCTGGTGATCCTGGACGAGATCAACGTGGCCATCGACCACGGTTTGTTCAGTGCAGACGAGGTGTCCGAACTGATCAGGGCCAAGGGCGAAGCGACGGAGATGGTCCTGACCGGGCGGTACGCGGATGAGAAGATCATCCAGATGGCGGACTACGTGAGCGAGATCAAGCAGGTGAAGCACCCCTTCCAGAAGGGGATCAGCGCCCGGGAAGGCATCGAGTACTGAAGGAAGGGGATCTCATGGAAGCCCTGGAAGCCATTCTCACCCGGCGAAGCATCCGACAATACACCTCCCGGAACGTCCCGGAGGCCCTGGTGAAAGTGCTGCTGGAAGCCGGGATGAGCGCGCCCTCGACAAGCAACCTCCAGCCCTGGCATTTCGTGGTCATCAAAGACCACCGGCTGCTTTGTGAGATCCCAAAGTTCCATCCCTACTCCGAGATGCTCAAGAAGGCCCCGCTGGCCATCCTGGTCTGCGGGGACCTGAGCGTGCAGAAGCAGGAGGGTTACGTGGTCCAGGATTGCTCCGCGGCCACCCAGAACATCCTGCTCGCGGCGCATGCCAAAAAGTTAGGGGCGGTGTGGCTGGGGATTTATCCCAAGGAGGCCCGCGTCGCAGGCATCCGGAAGCTTTTCGGCCTTCCCGGCCACATCCTTCCGGTCTCCCTAATTGCCATCGGCTTTCCGGCGGAGCAAAAGCCCAGAGAGAACCGGTACAAACCTGCGAGGGTGCATTTCAACAGCTGGAAGTAGATGAAGGATATTCTGAATCGTTTTCTGCAGGGTGATCGGATTGCCTGCGCCCGGATGATCTCCCTGGTAGAGAACAACTCCTCTCTCTCCGAGCAGGAGGTTTCGAAGGCTTTTGGCTCGCTCAAGGACCGGATGGGCCGGGCCCTGCGGGTAGGGATCACAGGGCCTCCGGGAGCAGGTAAAAGCTCGCTGGTGGACAAGTTGACGCTTCTGTGGAGGAAGCGGGGAAAGACCGTGGGCATCGTCGCCGTGGACCCCACGAGCCCCTTTTCGGGAGGGGCCATCCTGGGAGACCGCATCCGGATGACCGAAATCGCCATGGACCCCGGGGTATTCATCCGCAGCATGGCCACGCGGGGGAGCTTGGGCGGGCTGGCCCGGAGGACCCAGGAGGTCTCGGACCTCCTGGACGCCTTTGGAAAAGACATCCTTTTGATTGAGACCGTGGGGGTGGGGCAGTCGGAATTGGAGATCGCCGGCGCCGCGGACGTGACCCTGGTGGTCCTGGTTCCGGAGTCCGGGGACAGCATCCAGGCCATGAAAGCCGGGCTGATGGAGATCGGGGACCTGTTTGTGGTCAACAAGGCGGACCGGCCGGGAGCGGACCAGGCGGTCTCGGATATCGAGATGATCCTCAGGCTCAAAGACAAAGAGGTCAAAACTCCGATCCTCAAGACCACGGCCACGACGGGCGAGGGCGTGGACGATCTTCGCATCGCCGTCGAGAAACAAGTGGAGCTTTTGCAAGCCACAGGAGGATGGGAGGGACGACGAGAGCGAAGGGTCCGGGAGAGGATTGCGGAGCTGGTGGAGGACCGTATCCGGGGAAGGCTATGGGAAAGAGGTAAGACGAGGATCGCCGAACTTGCCGGGGGGGTGATGCTGGGAAGGGAAAGCCTGTACGAGGCCGCGGAGAGAGCCTATCAAGAGTTGATGGACGAGTTGAAAAAGCCGTAGAGAGAGAAAGCGAGATGAAGGAAAGCGAGGAAGCCAAGAAAGCGAAGGAGAAGTGGGAGAAGAAGGTCCAGGGGGAGAAGGTCCGGGGCGACAAGTTCATAACCGTCTCCAGCGAACCGGTCCCGATGCTGGCCACCCCGGCGGACCTGGAGGGGTTCGACTACATGCGGGACCTGAACCTGCCGGGCGAGTATCCCTTCACCCGGGGAGTGCATTCCACCCTGTACCGGGGAAAACTCTGGACCATGCGCCAGTTTTCGGGCATGGGAACCCCCAAGCAGACGAACGAGCGATACCACTTCCTCCTGGAGCGGGGACAAACCGGGATCTCGGTGGCTTTTGACCTGCCCACCCTGATGGGGTACGACTCGGACCACCCCCTCTCCGAAGGAGAGGTGGGCATCTGCGGCGTGGCGGTGGACTCCCTCCGGGATATGGAGATCCTTTTCTCCGGCATCGACTGCGGGAAGATCTCCACATCCATGACGATCAACGGCCCGGCAAATATCATCTTCGGAATGTACATCTCCCAGGCCGAGAAGCAAGGGGTCAGGTCCGAACAGCTGACCGGCACCCTGCAGGTGGACATCCTCAAGGAGTACATCGCACAGAAGGAGTGGATCTTTCCGCCGGAACCGTCGATGCGCATGATCACGGACTTGATGGCTTTCTGCGCCCAGCATATACCCAAATGGAACTCCATCTCCATCTCCGGGTACCACATCAGGGAGGCCGGTTCCACGGCCATTCAGGAGTTGGCTTTCACCCTGGCCGATGGGTTCGCCTACGTGGAGGCCGGAATCAAGGCTGGGCTGGACGTGGACGTGTTCGCGCCCCGGCTTTCGTTCTTCTTCAACTCCCATCTGGATTTCTTTGAAGAGATCGCCAAGTACCGCGCCGCCCGGCGGATCTGGGCCCGGCACATGAGGGAGAAGTACGGGGCCAAGAAGAAGGAGTCCTGGCTGATGCGCTTCCACACCCAGACCGCGGGGTGCAGCCTGACCGCACAGCAGCCCGAGAACAACATCATCCGCACGGCCTACGAGGCCCTGGCCGCGGTCCTGGGCGGGACCCAGAGCCTGCACACCAACTCCATGGACGAGACCTGGGCCCTGCCCTCTGAGAAGGCGGTCCAGATCGCGCTTCGGACCCAGCAGATCATCGCCTACGAATCGGGCGTGGCGAACACCATCGATCCCCTGGCCGGATCCTATTTCGTGGAAACCATGACGAACAAAATGGAGGAAGGAGCCGAGCGATACTTCAAGGAAATCGAGAAGCGGGGCGGGGTCCTGAAGTGCATCGAGAACGGCTACTTCCAGAAGGAGATCGCGGACGCCGCGGCAAGGTTCCAGAGGGAGATCGACGCCAAGGAACGGATCATCGTGGGGGTGAATGGCTATCTGGTTCCCGGGGAGGAACTGGCGATCCCCATTCTCAAGATACCTCCCGAGGTCGAGCAGGAGCAACGGGCCTGCGTGCAGAACGTCCGGAAGGAGCGGGACAACGACAAAGTGAAGCGGGCCTTGGGCGCTCTGAAAAACGCGGCCAAAGGAAGCGACAACGTCATGCCCAAAATCCTGGACTGCGCCCGGTGCTATGTCACCGAGGGAGAGATGGCGGAGACCCTGAAGGAGGTCTTCGGGACGTACACCGAGGAGCCCGTATTTTAGTAGTTAGTATTTGTAGTTAGTAAAAATCCCAAGAAGAAACGAAAAATGGAAAAGAGAAGCACCAAAATAGTCTCTGTTTGTCTAAGCCTTATTTTTCCTTATTTCTTCTCTTTTTCCTCCTCTGTTTGCGTCGGGCAGACTAAAGAGCAAGTTGAGAGAACGATCCCTCCCATCCATGAAAGATATTTCGATGAAGAGCCTAGACCTATTTACACTCCCGACGTCGAGTATCCGGATAGCGCCAAGAAGGCGGGTCTTGAGGGGGTTACTTATGTTATGCTTCATCTCGATGTTGATGGAAAAATCATTCAATCCCGACTGGGCAAACCTTCGGGCATTTCGATTTTAGACTCAGCAGCACTCAGGACGGCGCGGAAGTACCGACTTTCTCCTGCTAAGCTCGGAGGAAAGGCCCTAAGTGTTTGGGTTACAATACCAATAAGATTTAAGTTATCGCCAGAGGAAAAAAGAATTCCGAAGTATGCCGAGGCAGTGGATTATGATACGCCCCCTCAGCCCATCGAGACTCCACACCCTCGATATCCTGAAACACCCAAGGAGAGCCCTAAACCCAAAAATCCCACAATCGCATTACTGATTGATTTGGATGGCACTGTGATGGATGTTCGGTTGGTAGAGTCGTCGGGGTTTCTCCTACTCGACCAAGTAGTTTTAAATAATTCTAAGAGCTTTAAGTTCTTCCCAGCGAAGAATAAAGGCAAACCTGTAAGGGTCTGGGTGAATATGCCCATTTGTATCCATTTCGAGAAAGACTAAACAGAGGCTTAAAATCATGGATAAAAAAATACGAGTCGTCTTAGCCAAGGTCGGGTTGGACGGGCACGACCGGGGGGTGAAAGTCATCGCCCGGGCGATGCGAGACGCGGGGTTCGAGGTCATCTACACGGGGCTCCGTCAGACCCCGGAGATGGTCGTGGAGGCGGCGATCCAGGAAGATGTGGACGCCATCGGGATCTCGAGCCTGGCCGGGGCGCACATGACCATCTTTTCCAGGGTCGTGAAGCTCCTCAAGGAGAAAGGCGCTGAGCACATCCTGGTCTTCGGGGGCGGGATCATCCCCAAGGACGAGGAAGAGGAGCTTTACAGGTTGGGCGTCGGCAAGCTCTTCGGCCCGGGAACGACGACCGAGGAGACCGTAGACTACCTAAGACAAGCCGCGGGTCAGAAAGCCATGGCATAGTTGGGGATAACCCATTTGGGTTCGATCAGCTAATGTGCAAATATCCGGGATCACAAATCAGGAGGAGTGAATGGATTACTTTCTGACCGATGAACAAAAGATGGTCCGGGACATGGCGCGGGAGATTGCCGAGAAGAAGGTCCTGCCCATCCGGGCTGAGATGGACGAGAAGGGAGAATACCCTTCCGAAATCCAGAAGGAACTGGCCAAGGCCGACCTTTGCGGCCTGTGGATTCCGGAGGAGTACGGCGGAATGGGCAAGGGAACCTTCGAATCGGCCCTGGTCACCGAAGAGCTGGCCCGGGTCTGCGGAGGCGTGGCAGCCAATTACGCGGTCAACGCCCTGGCGACTTACCCAATCCTCATCGGCGGAACTGAGGAGCAGAAGAAGCATTTCCTTCCCCCCATCGCCCGGGGAGAGAAGGTCTCGGCTTTTGCCCTGACTGAGCCCGGAGCGGGAAGCGACGCGGCCAGCCTTTCCACCATGGCGGTCCCGGACGGGAACGATTACATCCTGAACGGGACGAAGTGCTTCATCACGAACGCCGAGGTGGCCGAGGTGTACACGGTCATCACCATGACCGACAAGTCCAAGGGCACGCGGGGGACCACGGCGTTCATCGTTGAGAAGGGCACCCCGGGCTTCGTCATCGGAAAAGAAGAGAACAAGATGGGCATCCGGGCCACGATGACCCGGGAGCTGCATTTCCAGGACTGCCGGGTTCCCAAGGGCAACATGTTGGGGAAAATCGGTGAAGGATTTAAGATCGGGATGCGAACCCTGGACAAATCGCGGCCCGGGATCGCGGCTCAGGCCGTAGGCATTGCCCAGGGAGCCTTAGAGGCCTCCGTGGAGTACGCCAAGACCCGCCAGCAGTTCAACCAGCCGATCATCCACTTCCAGGCCATCCAGTTCATGCTCGCGGACATGGCCACCCAGATCGAGGCGGCCCGGGCCCTGGTCTATCAGGTCTGCAAGAACATCGATGCCGGCGTCGAGAACTACAGCAAAGAATCCGCGATGGCCAAGCTCTTTGCCTCGGATGTGGCCATGAAAGTGACCACGGATGCCGTACAGATCTTTGGGGGCTACGGGTACATGAAGGAATATCCCGTGGAGAAGATGATGCGCGATGCCAAGATCACCCAGATTTACGAGGGCACCAACCAGATCCAGCGGGTGGTCATCGGCGCCAGTGTGGTCCGGGAGGGAGCGAGCCGGTAGAGAGAGCAGGGTCCCTTTGCCCCATGAAAACTTCTTCAATGAGGGAGAGATGAAGGTCACCGTTACCGCCAAGGATGTAGCCAGGTGTGTGAGCTTTAAGCCCGGCGATAAATTCGTGGTCGAGAAGAACGAGGTCCTCCTCGGGGAGAGCGACAAGGTCTGCACCTACGCCCTGTCCTCTTTTCTTCCCATCATAACCGCCGTCCTCAAGGGAGCGAGCTTTGCGGACTTCGGGCTCGGAGACGACCATGTCGGAGCCCTGCGCTGCATCGACGCCTGCGGAGGGGTGGTCTTCGAACTGCGCAAATCGGAATAGCCCTTTCGCCATGAGCACAAAAGATAAGATCAAGGAGCTCCACAAGCTGCGCCAGCAGGCCCTCCTGGGCGGAGGGAAGGAGCGCATCGAGAAACAGCACGAGGCCGGAAAGCTCACCGCCCGGGAGCGACTGGACATCCTCCTGGACGAGGGCAGCTTCCGGGAGATGGACGCCTTCGTAACCCACCGGGCTACTGACTTCGGGATGGAGGATAAGAAGATCCTGGGCGATGGCGTGGTCACGGGCTACGGGACGATAGAGGGCCGGCTGGTCTACGTTTTCTCCCAGGATTTCACGGTGTTCGGGGGCTCGCTTTCCGAGGCTCACGCCGAAAAGATCTGCAAGGTGCTGGACATGGCCATGAAGATCGGAGCGCCGGTCATCGGGTTGAACGACTCCGGCGGGGCGCGGATTCAGGAAGGAGTCGTCAGTTTAGGGGGCTATGCCGACATCTTTCTCCGCAACACCCTGGCCTCCGGGGTCATTCCGCAGATCTCTGCCGTCATGGGCCCCTGCGCCGGGGGAGCCGTCTATTCCCCTGCTCTCACGGACTTCGTGTTCATGGTTGAAGGCACGAGCTACATGTTCGTGACCGGTCCGGAGGTCGTCAAGACGGTGACCCACGAGCAGGTGACCCACGAAGCCCTGGGGGGAGCCGAGGTCCACGCCACCAAGAGCGGGGTGGCCCAGTTCAAATACCCCGATGATCAGTCCTGCCTTCTGGGCATCCGCAAGCTTCTGTCCTATATCTCCCCGAACAACCTCGAGGATCCTCCCCGGATCGAACCCAAAGACGACCCGGGGCGGATGGACGAACGCCTGAACGACATCATCCCGGACTCCCCGAACACTCCCTACGACATGAAAGAAGTCATCGCCCATATCGTGGACGACGGGGAATTCTTCGAGGTCCACCAGGATTTCGCCCAGAACATCCTGGTCGGTTTCGCCCGGCTCAACGGCCGGTCCATCGGGATCATCGCCCAACAGCCCGCGGTTCTGGCGGGTGTTTTGGACATAGATTCCTCCCAAAAGGGCGCGCGTTTCATCCGTTTCTGCGACGCCTTCAACATCCCCCTCCTAACCCTCGAGGATGTTCCGGGGTTTCTACCCGGAACGTCTCAGGAGCACGGAGGTATCATCAAGGAAGGGGCCAAGCTCCTTTTTGCCTACTGCGAGGCCACGGTGCCCAAGCTCACGGTGATTACGAGGAAGGCTTACGGCGGAGCCTACGACGTTCTATCCTCCAAGCACGTGCGGGGGGACATCAACCTGGCCTGGCCCACGGCTGAGATCGCGGTCATGGGCCCGGACGGGGCCGTGAACATCATCTTCCGCCAGAAGATCGCCGAAGCCGAGGACAAGGAGGCGGTACGAGAAAAACTGGTGGAGGATTACCGAAATAAATTTGCCAATCCCTATATCGCCGCGGCCCGGGGATATGTGGACGAGATCATCGAGCCCAAGGAGACCCGTCCCAGGCTGATCCAGGCGCTGGAGATGCTTCAGAACAAGCGCGAGAAGGTCCCACCCAAGAAGCATGGGAACATCCCGCTTTAGGGTCCGCCCTCCGCTTTCTCTTGTCGTATTTCTTCTCTTCCTCGCGCTCCTTTTTCCCTCGCAGGTCATGGCGCAGGAGGAACAGGACACCAGCGCAGCCTCTGTCCCTCATCCCAGCGGGCCATGGGCCATCTTCCAACTCTGCTGTTCCGGCCTGTGCGGCCTTCTGTCTTTCTTCTTCGGCTCCTTCTGGGGCCTCCTGATCATCGCTTACTTCGCCTTTCCCTGGGTGCGGGACAAGCTGTGGGGCTGGCGGCGTTCCCGGAGCTTTTTATCCAGTCAGCACAGCGCCTTAGTGAATCCCGTAGATGCGGATGCCCGGTTCCAGTTGGGAAATATCTATCTCAATGGGCTGAATTACAGCAAGGCAATCCTCTATCTCAGGCAATGCCTGGACATCTTCGCCCAATATCCCAATGTGCCCAAGGACCCTCATGTCTACGCCGCCCTGGGCCATGCTTTGCGCAGAGCCAAGCGGTACGATGAGGCTTTGAAGATTTACGAGGAAGGGTTGTCCATGGACCCCAAATTAGATTACGGGGATGTCCACCTCGGTATCGCCAATTGCTTTCGTTTGAAGGGCGAGCAGACCAGGGCCAAGGAATGGTTCGAGAAGACCCTTAAGTCCAACGAGTCCCTGGCCGAACCCGCCTACCGCCTGGCCGTGGTCGCGGACAAGGAAGGAGATAAAGAGGCGAGGAAAAAGTATCTGTCTGAGTGCCTGGACATAGTGCACACTTCCCCCAAGTACATCCGCAAGAAAAACCAGGCCTGGGGCTGGCGGGCGAGGTTCTTCACCCTGACAAAGGGATGGAAATAGTGGGAGCTTTATCCTAAGCGGAGGCTAAATATGCGCCAATTCATTCGCGCCATCTTTTGTATTCTGATAATTGCTTTTTGCAGTTGCGATAACGCAGATAGAAATATATATAAAAGGAATTATACAGACGAAGAACTGCGTCAGTTAGAGGCGAAAGTTACGTTAATTGACAGACTCGATAATATAACGGCAAATCAATACACAGATACTTATTTCCAGTTGGGAGACGCATATTATCAACACAAACAGTGTGATGCGGCTACTGTAGCGTTTGAAAAGGGCCTAAGGCTGGATCCGTGGAATTACCTGTACCTGCTCAAATTAGCGCTCCTGGAGTTCAGCAATAAAGGCTATCCTAAAGCCTACCGGCGATTGACGGTGGTCGCAGATAATTGCATGGATGAAAAGCTTTGTGGCCTCGCGAAAAGATATATGACTAAAAGGGAATTCAAGGATATCAATAAAGCGATAATTACCCTTCCGGATATGCGGAGCTATTCCCTTTACCTCGTTTCATTTAACAAAACGTCGGCAGTCCTTACAAGTGCCGTAGCGGCACGATTGGCACAAGACTTTCGCATCCATGTAGAAATATTAAGCGATACCCTGATCCCTGATCGGAAGAATCAGAATGATCCCCGTGAGGAACTCTTCAATGAAACGATCGCGATGTCGAAGTCTTCCTCGTCAAGGGCTGAGTACCAAACCATGTTGAAACAAGTGGGCCTGGCATCCGATAGAAATCTTACTCTGGCGGACAAAGCGAAAATAGTACATTATCTCTGTGGAAAAGAGAAGGACGGTGAACAACTTTGGCTAAGTATCATAGCGATTCCAGAGCAATACGATGCGGAGATATTGCTGGAGCAGCTCGAAGAGAGATACAAATATTTATTGGGAAATGAGCGTGTTCTTGGCGTCCTTGCGTTAACTTCGGAAGACATCTATTCTACAGGCTTGAATTACGTATTTGGATCGGCGAGACCCAAGCTTGGCGTGGTCAGTTATGCACGATTTATGGATGAAAATACGCCAATCGATATCGCGGTTAAGCGGACCGTCATGCAAGCCTTTTCGACTACCGGTTTTATGATCGAGATTCCCAGGTGCTCAACACCCAATTGTGCCAGAGCTTTCCCCAATTCACTTGAAGAACATGATCGAAAGGACGATATCCTTTGCGATGAGTGTCTCGAAAACCTGAAGGTGAAATACAGAGAACTATAAAACACCAAGGTACTGTAACGGATAAAGAATAAAAAATAGTGGCCTCCATTTTGATTGTGCGACCCCTGTTCAAGGATGTCCTGACAACACTTATTTGAGAGAATACCATGTCAAAAAAATACAGCATTCATAAACCGGCCTCCACCCTGAAGGATGCTTACAGCCATCACGAGGTGGCGCGGATCAACGACCACGCTGTCTACGTGACGTTCTTCAAGGGTGAATTTCCTATGCACAGCCATATCTGGGACGAATTTTACCTTGTTCTCAAGGGAAAAGTCACCATCCGGTATAAGGGTGGGGAATTCGAAGAATTGAGGAAAGACGAATGTCTCACGGTGCCGGCTTACGTAACGCACAGCTCGGGGAGTGACGAGGGCGCCACCGTTCTGATGGTGAAGCCCACGGATATGTTCTATACGACGCCGGAGACGGAGTAGGGTGAGATGTCAACCCAATCCGTGATGATCACCGAAACGCTGCTGCGCGACGCGCATCAATCGTTGCTGGCCACGCGTATGCGCACTGTAGACATGCTCCCCCTCTGCGAAGACCTTGATTCCATCGGTTTCTTCAGTCTGGAGGTTTGGGGCGGCGCCACCTTCGACACCGCCATGCGCTTCCTGGGCGAGTGTCCCTGGGAGCGCCTTCGGACTCTCCGCAAAGCCATGCCGAAGACCAGGCTCCAGATGTTGCTTCGAGGGCAGAACGTCGTAGGCTACAAACATTACCCCGACGATATCCTGGAGAGGTTCATCGTGCTGGCGCGGAAAAACGGGATCGACGTGTTTCGCATCTTCGACGCGCTAAACGACCTGAGGAACATGGAATACGCCATGAAGGTCGCCAAGCGGGAGGGGGGACATGTGCAGGGCACTATCTGCTACACCGTGAGCCCCGTTCACACCTTGGAAGCCTTCGTGAAGATGGGCTCCAACCTCAAGGACCTCGGAGCGGACTCCATCGCCATCAAGGACATGGCCGGCCTCATTACCCCGTACATCGCCTATGACCTCGTCAAGGCCCTGAAGGAGAAGGTGGGCCTGCCGGTACAGCTTCACACCCACTACACCTCAGGCTTCGGCACGGCGGCACTCCTCAAAGCCGTGGAGGCGGGCGTGGATGTGGTGGACTGTGCCATCTCCGCCCTGGCTATGTCAACCTCCCAGCCCCCCACCGAGACCCTTGTGGCGGCCCTTAAGGGCACGGAGCGTGACCCGCGCTTAAACCTCGCCAAATTAGCCGGCATAGCCCGAAAGGTGACTGAGATCCGCAAGAAATACGCAAGCTTCGAGGCGGGCATCGCCCCCGTGGACGTTAATGTTCTTCAGTACCAGGTGCCCGGCGGCATGCTTTCCAACATGGTGAGCCAGCTGCGCCAGCAGAACGCCCTCGATAAATACTATGATGTGCTGGAGGAGATCCCGCGTGTGCGCAAGGAGATGGGCTATCCCCCCTTGGTGACCCCCTCCTCCCAGATCGTGGGCACACAGGCGACCCTAAATGTGGTCCTCGGCGAGCGCTACAAGGTTATCCCAGAGGAGGTGAAGCAATACTTCCGCGGTTACTACGGCCGGCCACCCGCTCCGATGGATCCCGAGGTCCAAAAGAAAGCCATCGGAGATGAAGTGCCCATCACCTGCCGCCCTGCAGACATGCTTGCGCCCGGTTTCGAGGTTGCGAAGATAGAGGTCGGGGCCCTGGCGCGGAGCGAGGAGGACATCATTTCCTACGCCCTCTTCCCCCAGATTGCCAGGCCCTTTCTGGAGCGCCGGAACAAAGGCCTGGGAGGGAATGAAGAGGTTGCCGCGGCTATTGCCGCCGCCCTGTTCGCACAAATGGATGCCAAAGCCTACAAAACCACGTCGGCTGCGGGGACCCTGCGCGGCGGGAATCCCTGGAAAATGTCGGCCCGCACCTGGGCTGAAAGGTGGTGGTAAGATGGGCTTGAACAAGTTCACCCTGATGCTCGACGGGCAGCCCTACGAGATCGAGCGTCGAGGCGACCTGTTGGTGGTCAACGGCATCGAATATCCCTGCCGTTTGAAGGACAGCCAAGTCACGGTCTATGACACCCCGCATATCGTCAAGCTTTCAGGCGCCACCGTAGAGGTTGACGGCATCCGTTTTGCGATAGAAGCCAAGGGCCTTGAAGAGCCAAAGGACCCTGGCAGCAAATACCAGGTGACTCGTCCGAGCGCGGCGACGGGGGCGAACACGGTCGCTGCTGTCATGTCCGGCCTGGTCATCAAGGTCCTCAAGAGCGAGGGGGATCCTGTCAAGGCCGGTGAGACCCTCCTCATCCTCGAGGCCATGAAGATGCAGAACCAGATTCGGGCGGGCCATGACTGTACTGTGAAGAAGGTCCTCGTTCGGCCCGGGCAGCCGGTAGAGAAAGGCGAGAAGATGGTAATCCTGGAGGCGTAATGGGAGAGAAAAGATATTATGAACCGGATGACCTGAAAGGTTGGAATCCATCGGAGTTGTTGGGCAACCCCGGTGGGTATCCCTTTACGCGGGGTGTCTACCCTGAGATGTACGCCAAGCAGCTCTGGACCATGCGCCAGTACGCCGGATACGGGGACGCCCGGGAGACCAACCGGCGCTACCGCTACCTCCTGGACCAGGGGCAGACCGGGCTTTCCGTGGCCTTCGACCTGCCCACGCAATTGGGCTACGATTCCGACCACCCCTTAAGCCAGGGGGAGGTGGGGAAAGCAGGGGTGGCGGTCTCCTGCCTTGCGGATATGGAGACCCTGTTCGACTGCATCACCCTGGATCGGGTCTCAACCTCGATGACCATCAATGCCACGGCCCCCATTTTACTGGCCCTGTACATCGCGGTGGGGAAAAGGCAGGGGGTCCCCCAGGAAAAGCTTTCCGGAACGGTACAAAACGATATCCTGAAGGAGTACGTTGCCCGGGGAAACTACATCTACCCGGTGGAGTTTTCCATGCGGCTGGTGACCGACATCTTCGCCTATTCTGCGAAACACCTGCCGAAATGGAACACCATCAGCATCTCGGGCTACCACATCCGGGAGAAGGGAGCCACCGCGGCCCAGGAACTGGCCTTCACGCTGGCGAACGGGATGGCCTACGTGGAAGGCGCTCTGAGCCGGGGTTTGGCCGTGGATGCCTTTGCCACCCGGCTTTCCTTCTTCTTTAACGCCCACAACAACCTCTTCGAGGAGGTTGCCAAGTTCCGCGCTGGGAGAAGGATCTGGGCCCGGATCATGAAGGAGCGCTTCAGGGCAAAGGACTCCCGATCCATGATGCTGCGCTTTCACACCCAAACCGCAGGGAGCATGCTGACCGCCCAGCAGCCTGATAATAACCTCATCCGGGTGACCCTTCAAGCCCTGGCTGCCGTGCTCGGAGGAACCCAAAGCCTGCACACGAACTCCTATGATGAGGCCTTATGTCTTCCCACCCAGAAAGCCGTAACCCTGGCTTTGAGAACCCAGCAAATCATCGCCCACGAGAGCGGAGTGCCTGAAGTGGTGGATCCCTTAGGCGGCTCCTACTACGTGGAATCGCTCACCAACCGCCTGGAAGAGGAAGTCTGGGAGTATCTGAAAAAGATCGAGGACCAGGGTGGGGCCATCGCCTGCGTGAGGAGCGGCTACTTCCAGAGGGAGATCGAGGAGAGCGCCTTCCGCTATCAGCAGGCCGTGGACCGGAAAGAGAAGGTGGTCGTAGGGGTGAACGCCTATGCCAGCGAGGGGCAGGGCGATGGCGACAAGGACAGGGAGATTTTAAGGGTGGATCCGGCGCTGGAGGTGGACAGGAAAGCGTTCCTTTCGGAGTGGCGTAAAAAGAGGGACCATCAGGCGGCCGAGAAAGCTTTGCAGGACGTTATCAAGATAACGAAGAAAGAGGAGAACCTTATGCCTTTCCTGATCGAGGCCGTGGAAGCCGGGGTGACCCTGGGCGAGGTCTGCGATGCCTGGAGACGGGAGTACGGGGAGTACAAGACGCCATGATGAAGAAGATCGACCATATCGGGATCGCGGTCAAGAATGTCCAGGACAGCTTGAAAGTCTATGAGGGGATCTTCGGCCTTAAGGCAACCCCCCTGGAGGAGGTGCCGGAGCGGGGAGCCCGATTGGTTTTCATGAAGATCGGGGACGTAAAATTGGAGCTCATCGAGCCCTACAAGCCGGGGGAGGGACCGATCGGGAAATTCCTGGAGA
>Ga0315296_10002541_pt1 | contig 15533 bp, 12 predicted proteins | sample YL17G14_18_MG_FD_203921 | JGI IMG/M metagenome (GOLD analysis project Ga0315296, IMG submission 203921) | Sediment microbial communities from Yellowstone Lake, YNP, Wyoming, USA - YL17G14_18 | ecosystem: Environmental > Aquatic > Freshwater > Lake > Sediment | place: USA: Wyoming | collected... | reverse complement strand
TGATCGGCACGTCACCGCCGGAAGTGACTTCATCTCCTACCTTCAGGCCATCCGGTGCAATGATATAGCGCTTCTCGCCGTCCCTGTAGGCGACGAGGGCAATCAAGGCGTTACGGTTCGGGTCATATTCAATCGTCGCCACCTTGCCCGGAATGTTGAATTTGTTGCGAAAAAAATCGACGATTCGATAACGCCGCTTGTTACCGCCGCCCCGGTATCGCATCGTCATCCGGCCCAGGTTGTTACGGCCACCGGTCTGCTTGATCGGGACGCAAAGCGGCTTGTATGGCTTAGTCGTGGAGACCAGAGGACGGTTGCTCGTATAGTACCGGCGTGCCGGGGTGGTCGGTCGATAAGTCTTGATCGGCATCCTATAATCCTTCCACCAAGTCGAGCTTGAACCCGCTTCTCAAGGTGACGGTCGCCTTTTTCCAGTCCGGCTTTGCGCCGACACTGTAACCCATCCGTCTCTCCTTGCCCCGATAATTGCAGGTCCTCACGTCCTTGACTTTCACGTTGAACATCGCTTCAACCGCATTCTTGATTTGATGTTTGTTCGCATCGCGGTCCACTTCAAACTGGTACTTATTAGTCTCTTTGAGCAGAGCCGACTTCTCGGTGATTATAACCCGCTTGATCAGCTTGTCGAACTGCATCAGCGCTTCTCCAGTTCTTCACAGGCACGCTTGGTCACAACAATATACTCATTGCTCAGCACATGCAGGGCATTGACGTTCATCGCCGCCGTAAAAGTCAGGTCGGGCATGTTTCGACTGGCCCGTTTTGCATTCTCGTCCGCCTGCTCCGGCAGAAGCAGCACTTTCCGGCCCGACAAGTTCAGCTTCTTAATGAGATTTGCCATGACTTTGGTCTTGGGTTCGGCAACGGCGAGGCCGTCAACGACAATAATCTTTCCCTCGCGAGCCCGGTCACTCAGTGCCATCAGCAATGCTTGATGACGTTTCTTCTTGGGAATCTCAAGACGGTACTCTCTGGGCTGCGGCCCGAAGACCACACCGCCGCCAACCCAGATCGGAGAACGGATGCTGCCATGCCGGGCGCGGCCCGTACCCTTCTGACGCCAGGGCTTGCGGCCACCACCCCTGACTTGCGCTCGGGTCTTGGTCGCGGCTGTCCCCTGCCGTAGGTTCGCCTGGTAATAGCGTAAGACCTCCCAAAGGAGATGCTCATTCACCTTTCGGTTGAACAGCTTCTCCGCAAGGGGAAATTGGCCCAGGACGTTGCCGTCCATCGAGTAAAGATTAGTTTCCATCTTGTTTTGTGATCAAAACAAAACCGTTGTTGTGCCCCGGGATGGCACCTCGGATCATCACCAAATTCTTCTCTTTGTCAACCTTGACGATCTTGAGATTCTTAATGCTGACCCGCTCGTTGCCATAGCGGCCCGGCATCTTGGTGTTTTTCCAGACACGACCCGGGTACGTGTGCTGACCGATCGAACCGCCTCTGCGGTGGAAGCAGGAACCGTGGGTGGCCGGTCCGCCGGCCCATCCCCAGCGCTTGACACCGCCCGCAAAACCACGCCCCTTGGTGTAGCCGACGACCTTGACCAATTCACCTTCTTTGAACATTGAAACGTCAAGCCGACCGCCCAATTTAAATGGTGCCGGATTGTCGACCCGGACTTCCATCAGAGTTGCGACCGCAGCAGTATTGGCTTTTTTTAGTCTGCCGGCCATCGGCTTGTTCATCCGCTTCATTTTGCCAAAGCCAAGCTGGATTGCATTGTAGCCGTCATTCTCATTGGTCTTGACCTGGGTTATTGGACAGGGGCCGGCTTCAACCAGCGTCACCGGCACAAGTTTGCCGTCGGCCAGAAAGACGTGATCCATCCCCAGTTTGCGACCAATCAAACCAATCATAGTGATTTCACCTCGATATCGACTCCGGCCGGGATTTCCAGCTTGTTGAGCACGTCGATGATGTCCGGAGTCACGTCGCTGATTTCAATGAGCCGCTTGTGCACCCGCAATTGAAACTGCTCACGTGATTTCTTGTCACCGTGGGGCGAGCGGAGGACGGTATACAGGGTGCGTCTCGTGGGCAGTGGAATCGGACCAGAAATCACCGCGCCAAAACGCCGGGCGGTCTCGATGATTGCTTTAACCGACTGATCCAGCACGCGATGGTCATACGCCTTCAGTTTGATCCGCATTCGGTTGCTCATAATCACTCGAGGATTTTGGTTACGACGCCGGCGCCGACCGTCTTGCCGCCTTCACGAATCGCAAACCGTAACCCTTCTTCAACCGCCACCGGCGTGATTAGCTCAACTTCTAAGTTGATGTTGTCACCCGGCATCACCATCTCAACTCCCTCCGGTAATTTCGCAACCCCGGTGACATCGGTCGTCCGAACGTAGTACTGGGGACGATAACCGTTGAAAAACGGCGTGTGCCGACCGCCCTCTTCTTTCTTGAGGACGTAGACCTCAGCCCGAAAACGATGATGCGGATTGATCGTGCCCGGCTTCGCGATCACCATACCGCGCTCAACATCCTCCCGGTTGACACCCCGCAAGAGCATACCAACGTTATCACCCGCAACACCTTCATCAAGAATCTTCCGGAACATCTCCACCGACGTCGCAACCGTCGAAAAACGCTTCCCAAAACCAATGATCTCAACTTCTTCGCCCGGCTTGATCCGGCCCCGCTCGATCCGTCCGGTCACGACCGTACCACGACCGGTAATCGAAAAAATGTCCTCGATCGCCAATAGAACCGGCTTGTCAACTTCCCGTACCGGCGTCGGAATAAAACTGTCAACCGCCGCCATTAAATCCCAGATACACTTGTAGGCCGCGTCGTTGACATCATTGGCCCCGTTTAACGCCTTCAACGCACTGCCCCGCACGACCGGCGTCTCATCACCCGGGAAATTGTACTTCGTTAATAGCTCCCGCACCTCTAATTCCACTAAATCGAGGATATCACTGTCGGTGACAACATCAACTTTGTTGATGAAAACAACCATCGACGGCACATTGACCTGACGCGCTAACAAAATATGCTCCCGCGTCTGCGGCATCGGACCATCGACCGCACTGACTACAAGAATCGCACCGTCCATCTGGGCCGCACCCGTAATCATGTTCTTGATGTAGTCGGCATGACCCGGACAGTCAATATGCGCATAGTGCCTTTTTTCGGTCTCGTACTCAACATGGGCAATCGCAATCGTTAAAATCTTCGTATCATCCCGCCTACCTTGCGACTCCGAAGCCTTCGCAACTTCATCATAGCTCATGAATTTAGCTAGCTTCTTCAACGATAACGCCTTCGTAATGGCCGCGGTCAAAACCGTCTTGCCGTGGTCAACGTGGCCAATCGTACCAACGTTGACGTGCGGCTTCTTCCTCTCAAACTTCGCTTTGGCCATAAAACCTCCTTGATACTAGATGCCCAAACACTTAAAACACCCTAAAAACCTGAAAGGCAAATGAATCCAACAGCAAAAAACCCCCTCGCCTGAGGGCGTCATCCTGAACCGTACGACGCCAAAGCACTTGTGCAGACCGACCGGTCTGCGCTCCCGCGCCAACATAAGACAGCCTGGAGCCGGAATCGAACCGGCGGCCTCCTCCTTACCAAGGAGGTGCTCTAGCCGACTGAGCTATCCAGGCGTAGGGTACGGAATGCTCTAACGCCTGAACCGACAAATGAAGCTATAATAATACCTAAATCATCGGAAATGTCAACAAGAAGAATCGAGATTACGGTAATTAGCCCTCGCCACGAAGAATTCTTGTAGGGCCGGATTTTACACCCGGCCGGAGGAGTCTGGCATATCTAATGGGGCAAACAAGGATTGCTGCGTTCCACCCGGGACAAAATCCCCCTCTTTTCCCCCTTTGCTGAAGGGGGATATAGCTAGTAGTCGCAGGCTTCAGCCTGCGTGATGCTTGGCTTCCGCACCCTAAAGGGTGCGACTACATTGAACATAAGATACAGGGGGATTGGTGACGATCAAGAACAAGCGCGTGTTCAGCATCGGAGCCGGAGGCCGAAGGTCCCGAGCTTTCGAGGGGCATGTAAAATGCCACCTACTCCAGAACGGCCGGTCGCTTATTCGAGCGGCACTTCCGAAACGTAAATGCCGGCCAACCGCTCCGTCTTAAGCCAGAACACAAAATAGACCTGGTACCCGGCGATTTCAGGATGGTCTTTAATCGGCGTAAAATAGCGGAGGGCAAGAAGGCTTTTCAGGCTGTCGGGCGCGGCAAATTTGAATTGGAACCGGGCGTCCTTTTCCAGCGGGAAATGACGGGACACGATTCTTATCAAGAAGAGCGAATCCCGCTCAATGACCTTGCGCCGGTCGATGACCAGCTTGTGATATTCTCCGCCGGTGGGATCGGCGAAAGTCCAGTTAGAGTACCATTCCTTCTTGACCTGGGCAGAATCGAAACGCTCGACTTCCTTGACGAAGTCGTACCTGGTGCAACCAAGGAGCAATAAGGTAACGCTTGCCGCCCGTAAGCCGAATCGCGCCGGTCCCGACCCTATTTGCATTCTTCCCGCCCGGTGATTCTAAGTTCGCAAAACGGGTTTTCGCACTTCTTTTTACAATATCTCGTGTTGGTCTCGGTGCCGCACTCGTAGAGGTCGGTGGAGAAATATCGCTCGGCGCGGTCGGCCAGAACCGTGACAAGGTTCGTCTCTGGCCCCATGATTTTGAGCAAGTTGATGGTTGCCAGTATGTTGGCGCCGGAAGAGACACCCACCATCATGCCGTACGCACGGCACACTTTCTTGGCCATACAGATGGCGTCATCGCCCTTGATCACCTGGACGCCGTCGATGGACGACACGTCCAACAGCTCCGGAATAAACCCGTCGCCGATCCCGGCGATCTTATGGGGCCCCAGATCTTTCGAACCGGAGATGATAGCCGACTCGGCCGGCTCAACCGCAACGACTTGGCATTTCGGGTTCGTCTCTCTCAGTCTCCGGCCCACGCCCATCAGGGTACCGCCCGTGCCCACCCCGGCCACGAACGCATCAATCCTCGCCCCGCCCAGCTGCTGGACAATCTCGTTGCCGGTCGTCACATAGTGACACTCGGTATTGTCGGGGTTTTCAAACTGCCGGGGTAGGAACACCTTGGGGTCATTTGCCGCCATGCGCACCGTCTTGTCGCGCGCTCCGACAAACCCCTCGGCGACCGGGGTAAGATGGAGCTCGGCCCCGAAGTTGAGCATGATCTTCCTGCGCTCTACGCTCATATGCTCGGGCATGACAATGACCACCCTGTAGCCCTTGACCGCACCGACCATTGCCAGGCCGATGCCGGTGTTGCCGCTGGTTGCTTCGACAATGACCGAGTCTTTCTTCAACTCGCCGCGCCGCTCGGCTCGTTCAATGATATACTTCGCGATTCGGTCCTTAACACTGCCAGTCGGGTTCATGAATTCGAGCTTGGCAAGAAACCGCCACACGACGCCGCCGTGGTCGACTTTCATTTCAACCAAGGGCGTATTGCCGATGAAGTCCAGAATACAGGCGTTCTTCGAGGTACAGGATTTCAGTGAATCTTTCATGGTCATAGTATAGCGAAAGAGAATGCATAGTCAATGTCACAGTTGCCACCCTCCCTCTCCTCGAGGGAGTGAATCGGCTTGGACCGAGCACTGCCTGATGATTTCACAATCGTCTCTCGTCTAAGTTTCCGAGAAAAGTGGCGAGGACTCAAGCACTTTCATGATTGACATCTTGACCAAAGCGATTAGAATGGCAGGTTCGATTAAGGAGGTTAGATGCAGAAACTGATTCTTCTTTCGGTTCTTCTGCTGGTCGGTGTCACTATGGCCCAGAATCCACCGGCCGACACAACGACGAAATTCAAACAGTCGGTCGCGGTCTTTCTTACGACCCACGGCAAAATCGTGGTTGAGCTGTACCCCAAACAGGCACCGTTGACGGTTGAGAATTTCATCAAGCAGGCTCGAGCCGGCAATTTCGACGGTACCACGTTCCACCGCGTGGTCAAAGGCTTCGTTATCCAAGGCGGTGACCCGAACAGCAAAGACGACGACCCGAACAACGACGGTTCCGGCGGCGGCGAAATCGGTGTTGAACCGAGAAAGCTGTCCAATGTGCGCGGTACGATTTCAATGGCATCTTCTTCCAGAATGCAGCCGATCGACACCCAGTCTGACGTCCAGTTCTTCATCAACTTAGTCGACAACGTCCGGCTCGACGGCGTCGGCTTCATTCCCTTCGGCAAGGTCATCAGCGGCTCAAGCATCGTCGCCAAAATCGCGCTGGTCAAAACCGGGGCCAATGACCGTCCCGTCAAGAACGTGACGATCACCAAGATTACGATTGTGGAAAAAAGCAAATCCCGTTAGAAATCTGATAAGTTAGCTCTTAACTTTATACAACCACGTTTTTCAGGCCCAATTTGCCGCGTGGTGAATTCCTGGGGGGACAAACTGCCGAAGTAAATATTGCGACAGTTCAGGTGATTCAATAGGGAGACCAAGACGGTCTCCCTAATATTTTCAAAGTGCCAGGTTCCAAAAGGACGGCCGTCCGCCTAATCTTAGATTTTTTTGATACGGTAGGTACTTTTTTGGCCGATATCATATTTTTAAACTCTAATAAAACCTATCGCAAAACGCGCCTCTTTCAACATACATATATCGTCAGGAGGTTTCTTTCTTGACAAGCTAATGGCTTGACCGTATAATAAACAAAATGATACTCTCGACAAAGCTGATACCGCCCAGGCGCAAAGACGATTTTTTACCGCGTCGGCGACTTTTGAGTTACTTGTTAAAAAACCTCGACCGGCGATTTATAATGATCTGTGCGGATGCGGGCTACGGAAAAACTACAATCTTGTCTGAACTCTTGTCCGATCTTAAATTCCCGTATCTTTATTATCAGATTGACGAAAAAGACCGTGATTTAGCAGTTTTTCTAACTTACCTATCTTCTGGGATAACTCGCCTCTATCTGCATTTTGGAACCAAGGCAGCAGATAGCTTCCGTCAAACGCGAAATATCGAGGCAAGTGCCGCGGCATTTGTTAACGACATTGTTGACAAGATTGGTCAGCCAATATATTTAGTCTTTGACGACTATCAGCATCTCATTGAATACCGGGATATCAATCAATTTATGAATTTTCTACTCGATCACGGTCCCGATTTTCTACACGTCATTATCTCAACGCGTGTCGCTCCACACTTTTCTTTAACAAAACTCATCGCCAAGCAGGAGTATCTTGAGATTAGCCGCGAAAACCTGCGCTTTGCCCGGGAAGAGATTGAGATGTTGTTTAAAAAGTTATCCGGCATAAGTTTATCTAACGAGGAGTTGACGCGCCTTGATGAATATTCAGAAGGCTGGATAACGGCCCTGAGGTTAATCATCCAGGATTTGCTGGCGAAGGGGCGAAAGGATGCAAGTGAAGTGCTAAACGAATACCTGCGTTCGGGCCAATCGCTTTTTAACTATTTTGCTAAGGAAATTCTCGATGGTGAGCGACCTCGGATTAGGAATTTGTTGCTCACCTCTTCAATCCTGGAGCAGATGGACACTAAAAATTGCTCACTCATCTTGGGGATCAAAAATCCGCAAACCATCCTGTCGTACATTACCCTTAAACATCTCTTCGTAACCCGGCTTGACGCAGGAACGTATCAATATCATCGCCTTTTCAAGGAATTCCTTAAACGGCGGCTGACGATCCACTACGGCGCTAAGAGCGTAAGGCAACTGCACCATCGAGCCGGAATGTATTATTTGAGAGAAAATGACCCAGCCCAGGCAGTAGAGCATTTCATCGCCGCCGAAAGGTACCATGATGCGGTCAGGACAATTCGGAAATCGGCCGATAAACTTCTCAATGATGGGATGTTTTTTATGCTGTATACCTGGATCGAAGGTCTACCGCTGCCGGTTCTAAAACGCAATTACGATATCTACTTTATGAAGGCCAAGATTCTCAGGTTGTGGGGACGATGGGATGAGGCCCTTGAGATTTTTGATGAGGTATACACGGCCTATAAGAAAAAAGCAAACAGGAGAGGTTGCGCCCTGGCCCTCAATGAAAAAGCCATGATCTTTCACTATCGCGGCAATGCCCAGGAGGCCCTGCGCATAGAGAAAAAAGCCTGCCGCTATATTCCCAAGCACGACTACCTCCTGTTAATTAAAATTTACCATTCGATCTCAGTTATTTCCCAGGCGATGGGTCAGTTAGCTTCAGCCGAAAAGTATATGCTAGAGGCCAGGGAAATTTCTCAAAAAACACTTGGAGCCAGGGAGAATATCCAAATTGCTTGTGGATTGGCATTTATTTATTCGATTCGGGGCGAATTCAAGAAAGCGGCTGAAATTCTAAATCAACTTATTAAAGAATATCAGGCTCAGGCGCTGATGCTTCCCTGGATGGGTAATGTCTATGGTAACGCGGCATCCATCGCCATGGACCTCGGTGAATTTACCGACGCCAGGGCTTATCTCGAACGGGCTGAAGAGATCTGTCGAAAATTTAATGACCGGCGCTCGCTGGCCTATCTCATTGGCGCCAGGGGGCAGTTGCATTTTTGTAAAGGTGATTACAAGCAGGCCACAAAATATTACGAACGGACAATGCTGGCCAATCAGAGCCTCAAGGAACGAAGAATCGATTTCGTCGCCCGTATCGACCTTAGCGCGGCCTATCTTGCTTCAGGTAACCCGGCCCTGGCCAAAAAGTATCATGACCAGGCCAAGAACTTTGTCAATTTCCAAAGCCCGAGTATCGATTTCCTAACCTTTACAATTTTGGAAGCACAGCTCGCCCGGCCGACACAAAATTTGAATAAAGCCTTAAGTTCGTTCAGAAAAGCCTTGACGATAGCTCAGCAACTTAATGTCACCTTTTATGAGACGCGTATCTTATTTTACCTTGCTCAACTTCTCATCCGGAAAGGCGAAAGTCTGAAGGCCCGCCGCACGGTGAGGGAATGTCTAAGGTTAGCGGAAGCCAAAGGGTACGAGTTCTTTTTAATAAGCGAAAGTAAAAAGGACCCGACCGTTCTCGAATTTGCCGACCAGCAAAAAATTAACCCGGCCTACGTTGATAGTCTGCTCAGTGTATTGGGTAAAACGCCAGCAACTGGCTTGGGCAAAATCGGTAAAGAAGGCGATCTGCTTAAAATAAAATTCTTTGGCGGCCTCGAGTTGTTTAATTCGGAAGGAAAAAAGTTAGAAGTCAACTGGCCGTCGCAGAAAGTGAAATCGCTCTTCTGTTTTCTAACCGTCCAGACACCCAAAAAATTCACCAAAGACCACCTTATCGAAATCTTCTGGCCTGAAAAACCGCGCGATCGCGCCGAACAGAATCTCTATACCAATATTTCCCTTTTGCGAAAATTGCTTAAGGAGAAAATATGTGGCGAGGTCGTTCAACACCGCGGTCAATTCTATTATCTCAACCCGGATTTCAGGTTCGGCAGCGATTTCACCGAACTGATGGAAAAGATAAAGGCGGCCAACAGCGAACGAAATCCGGCAGGCCGTATTGATTACTACTTAAAGATTGCCGAATTTCATCCGGACGATTTTTTGCCAGAGATCTACGATAACTGGTGTGTAAGTATCAAGGACTTCTTAAATAAGGAATATCTTAATTGCCTAAGAAGGTTGGGTAGCACCTTCTGGCATAAAAAAGACTACGAAAACAGCCTTGAATATTTTCTCAAATCGGCCAAGCTGGATCCGTTCGATGAAGTGACCCATCAGAATATCATGAGGTGTTATGCAGAACTCGGTAATCAAAAAATGCTTAACGAACATTACCAAAACTTTAAAACGTCCATAAAAAAGGAATTTAATAAAAATCCCCAACTTGAAACAACCAGACTTTATCAAGAACTTGTAAAGTAACCTCCAATTCAATAACTTTTTGAGGATCAGTCATAATATTTTCTTAAGAACTAATTAAGGTTCTATTAAGGTCAGCCGTTATAATATTGGCGTATGAGTAAAAGACAGTGTCAACGCAAACGCCGTAACCGCAGACGACGAATCAGTCGTAGAACAAACAACTCTCACTCACTTCAAAAATCTCGGAAAAAAAATAACAAACCCGATCAGTCTGTCCCGGCTACGAGCATCTTCTGGGGCTGGCGCGAGGTAGAATACTAAGTTTATCAAGGAGGTTTTATGAAAACATTGTCTGTTTGTTATATGTTGGTGAGCCTGGCAATGGGGCAAACCGTCATCTGGGAAAGAGCGTTCGATGCCGGAGGAAATGATATGGCATGTGGCGTAGCAGTTGACTATGAACAAAACGTATTGGTCGCAGGCTATAAAGGTTCGGGAACCGGGCACGACAGTGTCATAACCCTTAAATACGATCCAGCCGGCAACCTCATCTGGGCAAGAAGATTTGGAATCAATACCTTTTCACAAGGTATGGCCGTCGCTGCAGATAAAAACAATAATGTCATCGTTGCTGGTTATCGACAGAATGGCACTTCAGCCTTCCTAATTATTAAGTACGATAAAAACGGCTCATTCCGCTGGGCCAAAGAATACCTTCACGGCACCTGGGATGGCGCCTGTGGGGTTGCAGTTGATAACGATAATAACATCATTGCAACGGGCTGGTACAGCACCGGTGGCTACTGGGACCCCCTTACGGTAAAATTCGACTCTTCAGGCAATTTTATTTGGGCGAGAACCTTTCCTACCGGCTATGCAAGTTATACCCTGAGAACAAAAACCGATGCCACCAATAATATATATGCGGCAGGATTCTTCTATCCGATTAGGCCACCAGGCAACTGTGGTTTTTTGACGATAAAGTATGACCAAGCTGGCAATTACATATGGGATCGAACCTACACTCGTCTTTTCCCAGGAGGACCAGAACCTTTCGACGGCGCTTATGGAATTGCGGTAGATAAAAATAACAATCCCGTAGTCACTGGGGCTCTGGTTTATACCAGTTATGATTGTGTTACAATTAAATATGACCCTAATGGCAACCGATTGTGGGTGAGAACTTACGACAGTGGTGACAATAATGGTGGTGGTGGTGTTACGGCTGATCGACTTGACAATGTAGTTGTTGTTGCGGCAAACAATGTGACCGACATACTTAAATACGATCCGGGTGGCACATTGACCTGGCAGGGTAGCCATAACTTTTCAATCTCAATGGATGTTGCGGCCGACACATTGAATAATTTCTATGCGGTGGGCGATAATGGTACCGATATGTATATCGTCAAGTATGGTGTGGCAAGCAAAATTCAAGAAAAATCGAACTCTCTCTTGGTTCCCGATCTTCTAACGATCCACCCCAACCCATTTCAAATCTTAACTTCAATTTCGTTCACTCTTAAGAACACTTCATCTATCGTGCTTAAAGTTTATGACCAGAGCGGTCGGGAAGTTGTAGTTCTTGCCAAGACCATTTTAAGTGAAGGCAAACACACTCTAAAATGGGACGGAAGGGACAAGAAAGGACAAATCGTACCCGCCGGCATCTATTACGTGATATATAAGGACGGCGATGCTATTGTGAGCAGGAAATTGCTTCTGGTTCGGTAACCAGATATGAAGGAGGAAAAATGAAAAATAGAATCATCTTGATGTTCGTAAGTATCACCTTTATTTGTCCCTTTTTGGCATTTGGGAACTGGGTTACCCAGGACAGTGGAACAAACCTTGAGCTCAACAGTGTCTTCTTTATTGATTCGCTTTACGGTTGGGCAGTTGGTGGCGGTGGTAATTCAGGAATAATCCTCAGGACAACGAATGGTGGTCAGAACTGGCTCACCGCCTATACTGATACCCAGTCGATCTTTGAGGCTGCATGGTTCATAAGCCGCCAGACTGGCTGGGTGGCTGGTGGAAGGGATAACTACGTAGTCATGGATAGCACTTGTCAAAAAATACTTAAGACGACCGATGGTGGTATTACATGGCAAAGGCAATGGAACCGAAACAGCAGCAGCAATTGGCGGTGTCTCTACGGTGTCTGTTTTGTTGGCAACAACGGATGGGCCACGGTTGAAGGATGGAATGATAATCCCGAAAGTACCGGTTGTATAATTCATACAACTGATGGCGGTACCACATGGACAACCCAATCTTTGGTCGGGGCTTATTGTCTCTGTCCCTGGGATATACACTTTCCAAGTATATCCCGAGGAGTCTGTTCAGGCGGTATTAATCTCTACCCTTATGACAATACTGACGGCCATATCTGGTACACAAGTAATGGCGGCACAAGCTGGTCAAGCGGTCATAACTGGGTTCCTGGTACAGCAGCAATGGGTTTCTTTACTAACGTCTGGATGGTTGACACGCTTAAAGGCTGGTGTGTGGGCAGTGCTTTCGGTATGAGTGTCCGAGAACCGGGAAGGGTTGCGAGAACCACCAATGGTGGCCAATCCTGGTCTCTCTGTAATCCATCTCCCTTAAGACCATTTTGGGGTGTCTATTTCGCCGACAGTTCCTGGGGTTGGATTGGCACCACGGCGGGCGGAATACTGCTCACCACCAACAGCGGTCGAAATTGGCAGGATGACAACTCCGGGGTGACAAACCGAATAAGCGATATTCACGGCATCAACCGGAACAATGCCTGGGCCGTCGGCACTAACGGGACAATCATTAAGTATGTGCCAAGTTCGGGTATAGAATATGAAAACCAGATCTCGCTCAATGCCCTGGCTAAACCGAAAATCTCCATCGTTCCCAACCCCTTCTCTTCCCGAACCGAGATTCGTTTCGATCCGTCAGTCCGGGTACACGTCACCGAACTCGCGATCTATGATGCTTCCGGTCGATCAGTAAAACCATTTAACCATTTAACCTGTAAACCGCTTAACCGGATCTCCTGGGATGGCAAAGATGAAACGGGTAATTCGTTGCCTGGCGGGATCTACTTTCTGGAAGTCAAGGTGGGCGGCACAAAAATAAGAGAAAAACTGATTCTTGTAAGATAAGACTTTTTAATGTAAAATAATATATAAGACTACAAGGAGGTTATATGAAAAAGTATCATGCGATGATGGTTGGTTTATTAGTCCTTGTTACCATCTTATCGCAACCGGTTTGGGCGGGCTGGCAAAAAGCCTCGATTGGTACAGTTACCAATTGGGCCTTTGGCATTGCCATTGGCCCAGGAAGAAACGATGGGATAAATCGAGTCTATGTAGCAAGTTGGTCAAGACTCTACGAATTTACCTGGAATGGCTCTTCCTGGGATCGTGTCGATATCGGACCAACCTTAGGATGGGAGGTTGCCTTAGGTTGCGGCCGGAATGACGGTTTAGTGCGAGTCTATTGCACATTCACGGTGACCGGTCCCCAATATGGCGGCGTGTATGAATTTACCTGGGATGGCTCATCATGGGTAAGGCAAACGGTCTGCACCTTTCCTTCAAGTCCCAGCTCTTCGGCTGGACACGGGATTGCAGTCGGCCCGGGAAGAAATGATGGCATAAATCGCGTCTATGCCTGCGATTGCAATAATAACCGCACCTTCGAATCGACCTGGGACGGTAGTTCCTGGAACACTGTTCAGGCCATCCCGGACTGGAGCGGTACCGAGTTTCTTATCGGCTCAGGACGAAGTGATAATGTGGCGCGCGTCTACATAGCCTACATCGGTGGTCAGTTGCGCGAATACAGCTGGACGGGCTCGGGTTGGACATATGTCAATATCGATCCGGCCTCATCGTCTTACTACGATGTCTGGATCGGTGCCGGTCGAAATGATGGTCGAAATAGAGTATACTCAGGCGATGGTAGATTTGGATCATACTCTTTGGTTGAATTCAACTGGAATGGCACAAACTGGGACAAAACAACCATCGGACCGATGCCCAATTTGCCCAACTGTATTACGGTTGGGCCCGGACGTAATGATTTATTAAATAGAGTCTATTCTGGTACAACTGGTGGCACCAGATTCGCCCTTGAATATACCTGGAACAATACAACCTGGGACTCAACATGGGTTGATGCTGCTGGCACCAGTGGCGTCGCTTACTGTGATGCAATAGCTGCTAAAGCCCGTAATGACGGAATCGATCGGCTCTATATCACCAGTTCGGACAGCAACATCTACGAATTCATCTACACCACTGAGGTTGCCCAAGAGAATCTCGCCACCCCGCCAACCGATGCCATACTTAAAGTCTATCCAAACCCATTCAGGCAATCTTTAGGCATTAGGCTTTCGGCTTTGGCAAAGGAAGAGATAAGTCTCAAAATATATGATATATCCGGTCGTTGTGTACGAACACTTATCAGCAACCAAAGTCTAAAGTCTAAAACCCAGAGCCTCTCGTGGGATGGTAAAGATGACTTTGCCCAGGAATTACCCAATGGTGTCTACTATGTCAACCTTGTAAGCAAGAATTACCGTTTGAGCAAAACCGTAGTTTTAACAAAATAGAAAATACAGGAGGTTCTTATGAAATGGCTTAATATATTATTAATAGCTGTTTCTACACAGCTACTTCTTGCGCTCGGGTATGCGGGGGGATCAAAAACAAGCGGCGACAAGATCGACGCCGTAACCATCACCAATATCATAGCCTCACTATACAAAACCCGGATAGCCGATATGTCTTGTATTAAAAGTCCGTGCAAAGGAAACTTTACAATACCGCTCCAGACCGCTCCCTATTGGACTTCCCAGTGGCACGGCGGGATATTAGGGGTTGCACTTGCCGATATAAACAATGACGGTTATCCTGAAGTGATAACCATCCATGAAGATGAAAGCAACTATCTCTATGCTAATAAAAGTGGTATTGTTGATATCACACCTTCATGGCAATCCAATGATGTGTCCGGCCATGTCACACCGGCTATCGGTGATTACGACAATGATGGTGATTTGGATATGGCATGTGCCTGCTATTATTTCAGCGGTGGTCGGGCAAGGTTATATCGAAACGATAATGGGACTCTGACAAGGAACCCGGTCTGGATCGCTTCATCCGGCGGCGGCACCTGGGGTGATTGGGGCGACATCGACAACGACGGTGACCTGGATTACGCCATCGCCGATATGTTTGCCTATCCAATGGCATATCGCAATAACAATGGCGTTCTGGAAGATCCTCCAGTATGGCAAGGGACCGATTATAATCTCGACTTTGGTGGCGCCTGGATTGATGTTGACAATGACGGTGATGTGGACCTGGCCGTAAGCGGCATAAATCCTGGTGTACCACTCCTGAGAATCTATTATAACCGGAATGGGACTTTGGAGACTGTCGCCTCGTGGAAATCCCAACGCATGGCTGATGTTGCCGCGGTAGGATTATCAGTCGGTGACCTGGATAAAGACGGCTGGCTCGATGTCGGTGTATCATGCGGTTTCACTGACCCTCGGCCTAACTTTGTCTTCAGAAACCTTCATGATAGCCTCGAAAGCAATCCTTCCTGGACATCTAATGATGCCTCATCGTCAGGAGCCAGTCTTTTTGGTGATTTAAATAGCGATGGCTATCTTGATTGGGCAGTCAATAATGGTAACGC
>Ga0315296_10002540_pt1 | contig 15535 bp, 12 predicted proteins | sample YL17G14_18_MG_FD_203921 | JGI IMG/M metagenome (GOLD analysis project Ga0315296, IMG submission 203921) | Sediment microbial communities from Yellowstone Lake, YNP, Wyoming, USA - YL17G14_18 | ecosystem: Environmental > Aquatic > Freshwater > Lake > Sediment | place: USA: Wyoming | collected... | reverse complement strand
CAGCTCTCGTCAAAGTTCTGCGCGAACGCGGACATCACGTTGCAGGCTTGGATCTGCCTCATCAACCCGATGAGGTCGGTTTTTCAATCGGGACAGACGTTAAAGTACCGCTGTATGCAAGATGCGATGTTGGGGAATTCCGGCAGCTCGAGCGTGTCTTTGAGCGGCTTGGGCCATTCGACTATGTGTACCACGCTGCTGCTGAATTTGGACGATGGAATGGAGAAGACTTTTATGAAACCCTTTGGAATGCTAACGCTGTTGGGACAAAAAACGTAATTCGCCTGCAGGAGCGGCTTGGATTTCGGCTAATTCACTTTTCATCTTCCGAAGTTTACGGTGACTGGCCGGACCTCATGGTCGAGACTGCCATGGACGAGTATGAAATCAAACAGCTTAACGATTACGCGATGACAAAGTGGGTCAACGAGATGCAAATTCGGAATTCTGCGGCGCAATACGGCACTAAATCAGTAATCGTGCGGTTGTTCAATACCTATGGTCCCGGCGAATACTATAGTCCTTATCGATCTGTTAATTGCCGTTTTCTTTTCTGTGCTCTCAGAGGGTTGCCATGGGTCGTGTTCAGGGGGCACCACAGGACTTCCACCTATCTTGCGGACTGTGCCCGAACATTAGCTAATATTGTGGATAATTTCAAGGCCGGTGAAACGTACAATATCGGCGGTGGGTATTACCACTCGATAGAAGAACTCTCAGATATAATCTTGAAGGTTACCGGTGCGGATCCGAAGCTGGTTACATACCGCGACGCTGAGATACTCACCACAAAGGACAAGAAAGTTGATATTTCCAAATCTGTGCGCGACTTGGACCACAAGAATACCTATACGTTAGAGAAAGGCATACAGCTAACAGCGGAATGGATGCGCTCCGTTTACGATGTCTTAGGGTGGGGTGCTTGAGTGACTCCAAGCGGATATGAGTTTGGCCACTTTCCCGGCAGTGAGTTGTTCGGCCTATCTGTTAAAGGAGGATAAATGCGGATCCTATTTATAGCTCATTACTTTCAGCCGGAACCAAATTTCTTTATAGCTCTGCCATTTGCCAAAAAGCTGGTTGAGTTTGGCCATGAGGTAGAAGTGCTTACCGGCTTTCCAAATTATCCTGGTGGTAAAGTTTTCGAGGGATACCGTATTAGACCTCTGCAAAGGGAAATTCTCGAAGGAATACCGGTGGTTAGAGTTCCCCTCTATCCAAGCCACGACAAATCAGCGATTCGGCGAGCAATAAGTTATGCGAGTCTTGCCGCTTCTCAATCAACAATTGGCACTTTTTTGGTAAAGCCAGCTGATGTTGCGTTTGTTAACCAAGGTCCTGCCACTTTAGGTCTCCCGGCATGTGTTATTCGGTTCCTTCGCCAGATTCCCTTTGTATATACTATCCAAGATTTATGGCCAGATACTTTGGAAGCATCAGGTATGTTCAATAGCCAGCTTGGCTTGAATATGGTGAATTCCTGGTGCAATTTTGTCTATAAACGCGCGAGTAGAATTGTGGTCATTACGCCGGGTTTCAAACGAAAGTTGTGCGAGAGAGGCGTTCCAGAAAACAAAATCGAGGTAATATACAACTGGTGCGATGACTCCCAGATAGCAAGCGGTGAGAGAAACCCCCAACTATCCAAATCGCTCGGAATGGAAGGCCGATTCAATATTGTATTTGCCGGGAATATGGGCAAAGCACAATCATTATCCGCAGTGCTTGATACAGCAAAAATTATCGCCCCAGAATATCCTACCGTTCAATTTGTTTTTGTAGGTAGTGGTGTCGAAGTCGATTCTTTGAAAGATAAAGCGACCATAATGAAGTTGAAAAATGTTCTTTTCCTTCCACGTCAGCCCGTCTCCCAAATTGGAGCCATATTGAGTTTAGCTGATGTTTTGCTTATACACCTCAAGAACGATCCACTTTTTAGGATCACAGTTCCTTCGAAAACACAGGCATATATGGCTGCTGGTCGTCCGATTCTGATAGGAGTAAAGGGAGATGCTGCCGACCTGGTGAAAAAAGCCAAAGCTGGCTTATCTTGTGAACCAGAAAACCCACAAAGCATTGCAGAGGCAGTGCGAAAATTCCAGGCAATGTCTCAACAAGAGCTGGGCAAAATGGGAGCCAATGGCAGAAAATTCTATGAAAAAGAGCTTTCCTTTGAGATCGGGGCAAGGAAATACGAGAAGCTCTTTGAAGCTGTTGCAAGAAAGTCTTGAATTATAAAATATTCAAGCTTGAATAGTCTGGTATTTAGTGTGTAGGTCTATGGTAGAGAAACTCCGTTGAGCTTTTTACGGATGACCGAAAGCAAATCCCTTATTTTCCATAAACAATACCCTCTTTGTCTTAGATTTGCGATACACTGCCGTGTTGGCATTGAAAAGTACGAACCTTCGCCAACTTGGTCAAAACCACTCCTTGGATCCTTTTCGACTTCCACTAATACCTCTGATATCATTTTACGAGCTATCAGACACCCACGGAGATAAACCCCCATTGCCGAGTCTTTGGGTTGCAGTGGAATCCGCGTTTGTCGGATAAGCCTGCCCTCATCAAAATTCAACACCATATGATGAATGCTCAGGCCTATTTCCTTTTCACCGTTGGCCATTGCCCAGATGTATGGCGCCATACCTCTGTATTTAGGCAACAATCCAAAATGATTGTTGATGGCGGCTATCCTTGGCATCGATAATAACGGCTCAAGCATGCGCTGATACACATTTATCGATAACAGCACATCAATATTCTTGCTGCGGAGATACTCGAGAGTAACCGCGTCATTGCAGTCCTTGCTGCAATACAAATCTATTCCATAGCGATTAGCAACATTAGAGGGTGTAATACAATGCCGCAACAACCTTACCTTGTGAAGAGCCTCGGCAAAATATAACCACAGGCCCGCAACAACCTTATAGACGAAATTGTGCCAGCCGGTCTTTTTTAGTAAATGAATCGAAGTGCCAAATATCCCTTTGCCTTTAACCCTGCTCGGCGTGATAACAATAGACACGATATCCTTTGAGCGATGTTTGACCAGATCCGAGATTAACAGATAGCTGAAAAAACTGTCTGAAGTGATTATCGCAATGCGCATGTCCATTGTCCTTTATCAAATACCTTCGTATACCTGCTATGCCATCTTAGTTACACAACAGAAACAAGTTTGACAAGGCAAATTTTCCAAAATTTGACCGAAGCGGCATCAAATCCTATGCCTATCCACCTTAATTTAAACTTGCATTATAGATTCATTTAGGTATTATTTTTGTGCTTTGGAAAGGCACTGCACATGTCAAGGGATCTGATTAATATCTATGAGCAAACATTTGCCGACTGGTTTAATGTCTCAAATGCCTTTTCCTGCTGGAAAGGCCGAGTTGCTTTATATGCAATTTTTAAGGCTATGGGAGTTGGTTGTGGCGATGAAGTTATTTTGCCGGGCTACACCTGTGTGATGGATGTTAATCCTATCAAGTATCTCGGTGCAAAACCTGTATATGTTGATATTGAACCAGACACTTTCAATATTAATGTCGAACTGCTGGCTGACAAAATCACCCTAAACACGAAAGCTGTCATAGCTCAACACACTTATGGCTACCCCTGCGATATGGATGCGATTATGAAATTGGCAAACCGCAAAGCAATACCGGTAATTGAAGATTGCTGTTTGGCTTTGGGTTCGAAATATAAAGGAAAAATAGTAGGAACATTCGGAAAAGCAGCATATTTCTCATTCCAGTGGAACAAGCCTTATACAACTGGTATAGGAGGAATGGCGATAACGAGTGATATGGAACTGGCCGAAAAGATAAAAGTGCTATGCGAGAAAGAACTTTGTCAACCTTCAAAAAAAGAGGTAATGCTGCTTGCTGCAGAATTGCCCGTTTACAGAACATTCGTTTATCCGAGGACAACTGCGCTTGCCCAGAGTTTGTTCCGATACCTGACAAAAAAAGGAACAGTGGTCGGTTCATCTTCAACAAGCGAATTCAAACCGGTAATGGCGCCCGATTTCTTTAAGGGTATGAGCAACATCCAGGCAAAATCAGGATTGCGCCAACTCAAAAAACTTGAAGAAAATCTCGAACATCGTAAGAAAATGGCCCAACTCTACGACCAGCTTCTTGAGGAAAAGGGATGGCCTAAACGTAAATATGATTGCTCTATTATGGACCCGGTTATGGTCAGATACCCCGTAAGAATCGCTGAGAAAAACAAGGCCCTTGCCCAAGCCACAAAAGTCGGTATTGAGCTCGGAAGTTGGTTCGAATCTCCGCTGCATCCAATTGAAACACCTTTGCGAGCTTATGATTACGAAATTGGTATCTGTCCCGAGGCGGAAAAAGCAAGCAGAGAAGTTGTAAATTTGCCCCTGCATCCCCGCGCCGATGAAAAAACTGCTGAAAGAACTGTTGAGTTTATAACCCGTTTCACTAAAGTGATATGAAAAGATTGTTTGATATAGTCTTGTCGCTGCCGGTAGCAGTAATTCTGCTGCCGGCTTTTGCTGTTATAGCCATAGCTATAAAACTGACAAGCAAAGGACCCGCTATCTTCAAGCAGGAAAGGATTGGCAAAAACGGCAGGCCGTTTATGTTTTATAAATTCCGAACGATGAAAGTTGATGTTGACCCCTTCGGACCAAGCCCAAAGTCCGGCGAAGACCCCCGATTAACAAAGGTAGGGAGGTTCCTTCGCGAATATTCGCTTGATGAACTGCCGCAGTTGTTTAACGTATTAAAAGGCGATATGAGTATAGTCGGGCCTCGGCCGCTGTATGTTTCCCAGATGAACGAATGGAACGAGAGGCAAAAAAAGCGGCTGCTCGTTAAGCCGGGTATAACCGGCCTGGCGCAAATATACGGAAGAGCAGGACTAACACGCGAGGAAAAGCTTGAACTTGATGTCAAATATGTTGAAACCGCAAATCTGCTTACCGACATAAAAATTATATTTGCAACCATTGCACAGGTGTTTCAAAGAAAAAGCATATATGAGAATAGATATTCTGAGACCGAATTCACACGAGGAGAAAATAAAAGCAGCCGGCATTAAAAAAAGATTAACCTTTTTACTGCTCTTTTTTTGTTGTGCAAATGGCTACGCCCTGGAACCTAATGAGATTCTCGTAATAGCTAACAGTGACATCGAGTCATCTCTGCAGCTCGCTCAATACTACTGCGCAAAACGACAGGTTCCCAAAGATAACATTCTTGCCCTGTCCTTAGGGATAAGCCTCAGCGACGAAATCAATAGAGAAGACTATGAAAAAAAGCTTGCCGAGCCGATACGCCAAAAACTATTGAGCCTTGACCTTGCCTTTAACATCAAATGTCTCCTGACAACATACGGAGTACCGATTAAGGTCGGTGGCCGCGGACCCCTGCAGGGACAGGAGGATGAACTGAAGCAATTAGAAAAATTGGCCGAGCAGGAGAAAAAAAATCTTGAGCAGTTGGAGCAAAAAAATTCAGCCAATTCAATTAACCAGAAGAAAAAAGCTGATTACAAATTGAAGCAGCTCCAATCCGACATCGACCAAATCGCAGGCAAAGAAACAGGAGCTTCTGTAGATAGTGAATTATCAATGGTATTATTCGGCAATTATGAACTATATCGCTGGCAGCCAAATAGACTAAAGGATAGTGTACCGGGTTTGAGTCTTAATACACTGATGGTCTCCCGTCTTGACGGGCCAGGATTTAGTATAGCAAAAGGCCTCATCGACAAGGCAATAGCCGCAGAACAAACAAACCTCAAAGGCGCCGCTTACATCGATTCACGCGGCATTGCAGATGATAAAAGACCTTATTCATTTGGCCATTTTGACCAGTCCTTACGTGATTTGGCTATACTAACAAGATTACGAACAGTAATGATTGTCAAGCACGAACGAACAGAAGAGCTTTTTGCCGCCGGTTCCTGTCCTCAAACGGCCATTTATTGCGGCTGGTACAGTTTGCAGAAATATGTCGATGCCTTCGATTTCGTTGATGGCGCCATTGGTTATCACATCTCAAGTTTGGAAGCGGTTGACCTTCGTGACCCAAACAGTACCCAGTGGTGCCCGGCTATGCTCGCCGATGGCGTAACCGTAACCTTAGGAGCCGTGGCAGAACCATATCTTAATTCATTCCCAGAGCCAAAAGCTTTCTTTCTCGAGCTATTCAAAGGACGCTGTCTCGTTGAAGCATTTTACCACACAAGCCCTTTTAATTCCTGGCAGTTGATTTTGATAGGCGACCCCCTATATAGGCCCTTCAAGAAGAAACCTTGAGTTACATTGGGTCACAATTCCTCTGTAAGGCTCGGGCAAAATAAAGCGGTCAGGTAAATTGCAATAACAACAGCAATGATTCCCACAGCAGAAATGACGATGTGCAAGATGTTAAGACCATTGCCAACAACTACGCAAAATAGTTCCACCGTTGACAGAAAACCTACCGGCACAGTTAATGCTCCTGCAAGCCACTTGAGTTGTGGAGCTCTTATCGGCAGACAATGATACATATACCGAGTCCATATCAGGCTGAAAAAAGCATATCCAAACAGATAAAATGCCGCGCTTATCACAGGCAGTAGCTCAGCCAGACCCGCTTGCATAAAATTCGTTAAAACAAAAATTACTGCACCTGTTAGCACAAGGGACGCTGGCCAGAATGAAAAAACTGAAAGCAGAATTAAACCGCTGACCGCACCCCCAACATCAGCAAAAAAATCCTTAATATCGGGACTGCGCCCGACATATCCCTGAAGCCATTCATCAAAAACCCCATACCAAACCACTACAAAAAGCACCAACCACACTGCTGCTTTGCGCCAGTTCACCTTCTTGCCAGCACCGATTGCAAACCAAAGCAAAAAAGACAAAACCAGATAAGCAAGGTAGTGAAGGGTCTTATCGGATGGAAGGATTTTCCCGAAAAAAATTTGCGGGATGGGTATATGTGTAAGGATAAAAAGGGTAGACCAATAGAATAGCAACGCTATTATAGTAAGCTTCTGTTGACGTGATATAGCCATCGAAAACACCTCAATATGTCTGCTTAAAGAGCACCATTGCGAACCAGTGCAAATGGACACTCAAATAATACATCGATTTTTGTTAACTGCCCCTTTAATTTTATCAAAAATTGCAATATTATGTAATAGATAGTTTATTTCGAATGCACAATATGAAGCGTTTGTCATTTGCGGCTTTAAAAAATTTTAAGGACTTAAAAAAATGAAACGTCTTACAATTACTACAGTGATTTTTGTCGGTCTTGCGGCTCTTTGTATGGGCCAGCGTAAGGCCCGGGTCTCTCCACTAAAAATAATCCAGCTTTCCCCGCCAAATCTGACAGGTACCGTCAGTCTCGAACAGGTTTTAACCGGGCAGAAAAGCGTGCGCCAGTTTACCGGCCAATCACTTAGCTTCACACAAATTGGCCAACTGGCCTGGGCTGGCCAGGTTATAATAGAACCGGAAAAAGGTTTGCCAGCAGCACCATCAACAGGCGCAACTTACCCAATAAGCCTGTACTTTGTCACACAGGATGGTTTGTTTCTTTACCATCCCGACAAACATAATTTGGAAGAAATCATTAGCGGGGATTTACACGAGAAACTATCGGCAGCAGCTCCGGACCAAGAGGCGGTAGCCAACGCTCCTTGTAACATTATTGTCGTAGGCTCGGTCAGGAAAATTGCCGGTAAGTATGGCAACAAAGCCCAAAGATTTATGTTGCTCGATGCTGGACGCATTGCCCAAAACATCCAGCTGCAGGCTGTGAGTTTGGAATTGGGGTCTGTAACAGTTGGTGATTTTGATATGAACCAAGTTCGTAAGGTTTGCAAGCTTCCGGCAAGGCTGGAGCCAATTTATATAATCTGTGTTGGTTACCCAGCGCAGCAGACGCCAGCAGAAAAAGAGGAAGAACAAAAGGCAACCACTGATATGGACATCCAAAAGGCAAAAAAAGCGGTATTGATTATCGCCAGTCGTAACTTCCGCGATGAGGAGCTTTTTGAAACCCAACAGGAGCTTGAGAAGGCAAATATCGATACGGTTGTCGCAAGCACAAAGACAGGCGTTATAAGAGGAATGCACGGCGGCAAAACCGAGGCAGCAATGCTCGTCAACCACATTGTCATCGATGATTACGATGCGGTAATCTTCATAGGTGGTTCGGGAGCAAGAGAGTATTTTGACAGCAGTGTTGCCTTGAACATCGCACGCCAGGCCGCCAAAAAAGAAAAAGTCCTTGCAGCAATTTGTATAGCTCCTTCCGTCTTGGCCAATGCCGGCGTCCTCAACGGCATAAAAGCAACTTGCTTATCGACAGAAAAGTTTAAACTCAAAAAAGGCGGCGCCCAATACACCGGCGCCGATGTTGAACAGGACGGACTTATAATAACAGCCAATGGCCCAAGAGCTGCTCGTCAATTCGGCCAAACCATCGCCACCGCCCTCACAGCTCCTTAGTCGGCGACCCGTGACTCGTGACCCGTGTTAAAATTGGGTTTGATTGGGTTTGTTTTAACCAAGTGTCCATTGTTCATTTTTCGTTGTAATTCGTTGTTAATACTTGTCTTACAATCCTATTTTGTTTCTGGAAATTGGGTTTGTTTTGCATAATTTGTTATTTTTGATTGACCGAATTTTAACCACAGATTTCACGGATTCACACAGATTGACACTGTTCTTTGGTCGGGATGCGTTCTGCGGCAAGGCCTTTTCTCGAAGCGAGCTTCTGTGAAAGGCCGTTGCCTTGTCCGCCGAATTCCTTCGGACTTCGTTATTAAGCCGACCAAATAAAATTCTGCTTTTTTTCATAGCGTTTCGAAATCCGCTACAGGCGGACAAGAAAGACGCCTCCTGAAATAAGGCGGAACTTGCGCATTTGGTCGAAAAAGGTTCTTGATTCATGATTGCCGATTCTCGTAACTCGATGTGAGAAAAGGAGTAAAAATTTTTTTAAAAAAATGGATTTTTGCTCTTACCCCCCTGCGCTTTTGATTGATTTTTCTAGCACCTCAGCGGCTGGCCTTCAACTTCTCCCGCACCTCGCGGAATTTATCTGGATTGTATCATCCGTACAAATCAGCAACCTTTTTTCCTTCGCCCCACAGTAGTTTGTGCTTTTGTCACTTTAGGGTTAAATCCTTTATTCTTTTAATGCCAATGCCTGCCGAGGCATAGCATCCCATATTCGCCCATCGAGCGAACGCCCGTTTTCTTTTTTATTGATACCGCCCCATTGCTTAAAAAAGAAAGGAACATTTTGACAGCGGCATTCATCTCGTATATTTCGCACCCATTCCACCTTGATCGGTCTTGCGCCGACGCCTGACTCACCGCCGACAATAACCCAGTCAATTCCCTCGAGCTCCAAATTACCGAGGTCTTCCAATAACGGCTCTAATGAGAGAAACTTTACATAAGCGCCGGTTTTTTTTTAAATAATCTATCCTTTGCTTATAATCGGCCGCCTCAACGGTAACGCCCATCCAGATATTCTTTCCCCAGGGCAAGATATGTGACAAACCGGCAAGACGCCGGGCCCGTTTGGTTAGAACCTGATATTGATGATGCGGTGTTCTTTTCATCACGTTGAATACTTCAAGAATAAAATCGACCGGCACGTCCTCATGAAATAAATCGCTCATCGAATTAACAAATATCATCTGTGGTTTTGTCCACTGTAATGGCAAATCAAGAACATGCTGATGGCAGGTTAGCTTAAAACCATTTCGATAATTATACTGCCCCATTGTCTGCAACCGTTTAGCCATCCTCTCTGCGTAACAATTCTTGCAGCCTGCACTTATTTTCGTACATCCGGTTACAGGATTCCAGGTGGATTCTGTCCATTCAATTTTAGAGTCGAGTCCCATTTAGATATTCTTTAACAGGTGTTCTGCAATTTTAATAGCAATCGGTGCTCCTTTAGGATTTCCAGCAGCAAAGAAAAACTGAAATAAAGGGCTTTGACGGCTATTATAAAAAACTCTGGTTTCTTCTGCCACTCCGGAGAATATGGTTTTTAGTCTTTCCTTATAGAATTGTGCGATTCTTTGAAAATCACAATCTTTAAAAACAACCTCTGATTTGCCGAAGATAACATTTAAAGTTTTGGTATTATAAAAACGTTCAAACCATTCCTTGGTTCCAAAAATCCGATTCAAACGTTCATAAAATATTTTTTCCGGGTCTTTGGCTAATAATCGGTTGACTGCCATAACCGGAAAAAGTATCCACACATCAATACATTGGGTTTTTGCGACAGCTTCAATTGTCGGCCATTCGACCTCGGTAGCAAAGGGGTCAAGAAATAAAACCGCGCGTGTATTTGCCCAATCCTCATCGTTACAATAATTTTGAATGAATTCATTGGCATCGCTTTGTACTATTTCAATTTGCCCTGCTTTTTCAGGATGTTCCCTTCGCAATCTTTCCAGTTCATTAATTTTGTTTTTATCACTTTCAATGAAAATATATCTATGGAATGATGGACTTGCTTCAAGGGCCAATTTTGCCGATCCTTTAAGAAACTGCTTGGAGTCTTCTTGTTCCAATTCTTCGAAGAAACCCTGAATGTTGTATTGTTTTTTTCGTTGCTGGCGGTATCCTGTTCCTGCAAATGCATCTATGTATACCCTTTTGAAAGGTTGGTTTTTTAAAGCTTTGTTGTAAGCATCAAGATATCCTTTTAGAATTTTAAGCTTTTTCTCGGTCCAGCTACCACCGAAAAGTTGTTCCTTTAAATTTGTCATTCGTCCCCCCTTTAAGATTCTTTGCCAAATCGAATTTTTTGCATACCCTGGATTACATGCCTTTCTTTTCTAATCTCTCCGTCCAAAACCACTCCACATCAACCAAATAATAAACGCTATCTCCGTGATGTCTTTTCTCCGTCGTTGCCCGCCCCATTTTACCCACAAACCAAAAACCAGCAAACCTTAAAATTTCCTGCGTTCTCTGCGGTAAAATACATAATCAGTGTCCATCCGTGTTAATCGGTGTCTAAACCCTTAAGAAAATCCGGTGTATCGATTTGTAATCGGCAGGCGCCTATCTTTACCGAAGGCCTTGGGTGTAATCTTTATCCCCGGCGGCGATAATCTCCTTTTATATTCGTTGCGGTCAATCATACCAATGACGCTACGCACCACATCCGCAGGCAAGCCAGCATCAACAAGCTGCTTTGCGGATTTGTCCTCTTCCACATAGCCTTTGATAATTTCGTCAAGCAAATCATAATCAGGCAGCGTATCGGTGTCCTTCTGGCCAGGCCTTAATTCCGCACTGGGGGGTCGGCTTAACACATCGGCAGGTATAATCGGTCGGCCTCTTATTCGATTTATGTGTTCTGCCAATTTATAAACAAGGGTTTTGGGAACATCCTTTATCACTGCAAACCCACCTGCCGTATCTCCGTAAAGCGTGGCATAACCGACCGCCGTCTCGCTTTTGTTGCCAGTCGTCAAGACCAGAGAACCAAACTGATTGCTGAGCGACATAAGGATACAGCCGCGTATCCTGGCCTGTAGATTTTCATAAGCGACCCCCCTATCATCCCACCCTTTGATTGTCTTTAAAGCTTTATCAAATTGCTTAAGTACCGGCTCAATAGGGACTTTCAATAATTCGATGTCCAAATTTTTCGCCAGCTTCTCTGTATCGGCTATTGTGCCGGGGCTGTTAAATCTCGATGGCATCGTAACTCCTGTAACATTTTCAGCGCCCAGCGCAGAAGTAGCAACAGCGGCGGTTACAGAAGAATCTACACCGCCACTAAGGCCGAGTATAACCTTTTCGAAACCGTTTTTCCTTGCGTAATCTCTTGTTCCAAGCACAAGTGCCTGATAAACCTCATCAACCGGACCCTCCGGCTGTGGAGCCGCAGGAGCTATTGGTTCAACCAGCACAGCACCATCGCTGGCAGAGGTAATATCTGCAATTAATAAATCTTCATCAAACGCCTTTGCTTTAGCCACGATTTTGCCGGTTGAGTCGGCGAGGATACTTCGGCCATCAAAAATCAATTCATCCTGGCCGCCCACAAGGTTGCAATAAGAAACAGCGCAATGGAACCTTCTGGCACACTGGCTTACTAAGTCCTGTCTCTGCTTAATCTTACCGAGATGAAAAGGTGATGCTGAGATGTTCGAAATCATCTGGATTTGGCCGGCATTTTTTAGGAAATCGGCGAGCCAATCGATTTCCCATATATCTGCGCAAATAGTTATAGCAACGTTAATTGCGCCAATTTTTATTAGCAAAGGTTTGGTTCCGGCGGTGAAATATCTTTGTTCATCAAAGACACCGGTATTAGGAAGAAGGCTTTTTCGATAAATTTTGCTTATACGACAGGATTGTAAAACGGCAGCGGAATTGTAACAGTTGTCCTCGTAACTCTCGGGGAAGCCGACAATTATGGTTTTTTGTGGGCAGTCAGCGGCGAGTTTTTCGACCGCTTGACGGCAATCATGCAAAAAATGTTTTTTGAGGAGTAAATCTTCCGGCGGATAGCCGGAAACAGCGAGTTCCGGAAAAATTAGCAAGTCTGCATCGGAGGTAAGTGCCTGGCTGTAAAAGTCTTGCATTTTTTTGGTGTTGCCGGATATGTCACCGACTACGGTGTTAAATTGTCCCAGAGCCACACGCATCAGGCAGATGCCTCCATTTATTTCGTTACATTCTATGGAGCAAAGATTTAGAACACAAGAGTTTTTGTGAAGCGGGTGAAAAGTTGCCAAAAGTTGCAAAACTTTGCAAAACGATATGAAAAATATATAAAACGATATAAAAAATGTGTCAAAATGTATGCGAAATGTATGCAAATGTTGCATAATCTTGCATAGCTATAAAAAACTCAAAAAGCAACCACAGATTTCACAGATTGACACGGATTTTTTAGACGCAGATTCCTTCGACGCGCTTTCCTTCGGCGATGCTCAGGACAGGTAACGCTGGTTACGCAGAGGGGCTTTTAGTAAAAGTATATTAGTATATGCATACATACTAATATAGTGATTTAATAATCATAGTTTCAAGAAGTGAGATTTTTAAAAGGGGGATTTTTTGTTGGCCACAGAGAACACCGAGGGCACAGAGAAATTAGCCGCGGCACAATCGTTGTGATGCTTCCCGACCGTGGCGACAGATACCTTTCTACAACTCTCTTTCGCTCCATCTGCGCCAAATGCCCGCCATAATATTATCCAAACTCTGTCATTCCCGCGAAAGCGGGAATCCATTGTTTTTGTCATTCTGATCACGGCAAAGAATCCCAACAGCGCAATTTTGGATAATCTCCGTTATATTTATTAATTATCCTTTGAAGTTGATCTTTTACTTCACCACTTTTGGTTAAAAGGAAAAATACAATCTCGTTATCTGATATGTATATTGGCAAATCTTTTGTTATGTTCTTCAACTCATTAGTCCTCCTGCGAAAATATTCTTTGTGATTTTCGCGAGGGATATGCTGATATATCATCAATATCGAGTTTTCATCCATATAATCATAGATGTCTTTTGCTTCGCAATAGAGAAAATGTTTTTCTCTTGATTGCTGAATTTCCAATCCGATATCAGGGTCAACAAAAACTAAAGAGGTTGAGAAAAATTCTTTTTTTACCTTTACCTTACTAAAATAGTCTCTCCTATTTTCGTGAGTAAATGGTTCTTTATGGATATAAATTTCGACTCCGTTTGATTCAAAATAGGGCTCAATCTCCGTAATGTTCCTTCTGTTCCTATCTACACAATCTTTTAAGTAACTCATTAGTGCTTTGTTCTGTATCCCAGCCTTCGCCTTAATGTAATCCGTTTTCCTCCCATCGCTATTGTTGTCATCGCTCGTCAACATTGGAATAAATAAGAAACGATGAATTGATATCATTCCTTGGGTAATCCTTAAGATTAAGTCATACTTAAATAAATCCCTTATGTCCCCAAAGTATTTGTTTTTCATAATACCACTTTAATCAAAGAAAAAAGATGACACGAACTCGCAACCCGCTATAATCCATAACTCTCCGCTACGATTTTTACCGGATGCACCGCTGTTTTACCGCTTATATGTTCAATCTGCATTTTGCAGGCGGCGCATTCGGTTAAAACGTTTTTAACCGGTGATTGCTCAAGAGCCTTTTTTAAGCTCTCGGCAATCTGCGAGGAAAGCTCATAATTTTTCTTTTGCATTCCAAACGTCCCCGCCAGGCCACAGCAGCCGGCATTTATGTCGGTAACTTTTATCCCACACAGCTTCTCTAATAATTCGGCACTTGCTCTGCCTGCCCCCATTGCCAACAAATGACAGGGCGTATGATAAACGTAATCGTCGCTCATCGCTCGCTGCTCGCCGCTCGTCCATCGTTTTAATTTACCGTTCTTAAAAAGGCCATATAGATAATTCATCAATTCATACGAATTTTCCGAGACAAGTTTCGCATCTTCGCCCGCGACAAAATGCCTTAATTCCTGCCTCAGACACAATGTAGCACTCGGCTCAGAGCATACTATTTTATAGCCATTGCGAATCGCTTTAGCTAAATGCTTGACATTGTATGACAAATCTCTTTGTGCGGTCTTGACGTCGCCATAACAAATAGCCGGCACAGGTGCGGGTCGTTGCTTAGGCAAAATAACATCAATATCATTGCAACGTAGAACTTCGAGCACCGCAAAGCCTAATTCGTGGTCGTTATAATTGGCGTACGTATCGACAAAATAAGCCACCTTATCAACGGGTGTGTGTATCGGCTGACAAGCCGCAAGGTATTTGCGACCGGCTTTTAGAAACGACCGACGTTCAAAGACAGGCAGGACTCTTTGCTTATCCAGCCCGGCTGTTTTTTCGAGGAGCCATTTGAAAATCGGACGTGACATCACAAGATTTGAAACAGGTGCAAAGACACTTCCCAGCAGACTAAGACAGCGATTGTGACTCAATGCCATTTCTGCTCCGCGCAGCCGTTTGCGCTTGACATAGTTGGCCCGTGCCGCAGCCATCAGTCTTGAAACATCCACCCCCGAGGGACATTCCAGCGAGCAAGCTTTGCAGTTAATGCACAGGTCCAGAAACTTTCTAAAGGCGGGCGACGTAAAGTCCTCGTCCTTTAACTGGCCGCTTGCCAAGAAACGGAGTATATTGGCCTTTGCTCGCGAGCTGGCCAGCTCCTCCCCAACCGCGCGGAACACCGGACACATCCGCAAATCGGCTTCCCTGCTCAGACAGACGCCGCAGCCGCTGCATTGCTCAAGCTCGAAAGCCAACTCATCCTCCTCAAAGAGCAAATCCGTTTTAAGACGCTCGGGCAGTAATCTATGCCCGGCTCTTAAGTTTTTAACCATAACATTCTCATCATCGCTGATGATTTTGCCGGGATTCATCAAACCTTCAGGGTCAAATATATTCTTGATTTTGCGGAGCAGCTCGTAGAATTCATCACCATACTGCTGTCTGATAAATGCTGCTCTAACCAGCCCATCTGCATGCTCACCACTGATTGTTCCTCCGAG
>Ga0315296_10002539_pt1 | contig 15535 bp, 13 predicted proteins | sample YL17G14_18_MG_FD_203921 | JGI IMG/M metagenome (GOLD analysis project Ga0315296, IMG submission 203921) | Sediment microbial communities from Yellowstone Lake, YNP, Wyoming, USA - YL17G14_18 | ecosystem: Environmental > Aquatic > Freshwater > Lake > Sediment | place: USA: Wyoming | collected... | reverse complement strand
GCGTGCCCTGACCGCAGAGGTGCGGAAGGACGTGGAAATCGCGGCCGGATCTGCCACAGTACCGGCTCAATAATATTGAGACTGGAAAGAACTTGAGCATGATCCGGAGAATGGGGCTTGCACAGCTAAAAACACACAACGGGAGTGTGAAAGTGCGTTATTCTCAAGCGGCTCCACCTGCTTGCGATATATCCATCGTCACCTACAACGGTCAAATCCAATTTGCCGGTCCGGCAAATCTCTCGGCGGCAGTTGAAGCCTCGACCCACAACGGCTCCATAAGAACAGAGCTGCCCGTAATGGTCGTCGGAAACGTAAGCAAAAGGAGCATTTCCGGGACAATCGGCGCCGGTCAGGGCAAAGTGCACCTTGAGACCCACAACGGTTCAATAACTATAAGGTAGCCAATAACACAAACGCTGACTCGAAAGGGCGAAAAATGAAAACCTACTGTCTGAAAAGGTGGGCTCTAAGCTCTTGCGTCTGCTCGCTGATGGTGATTGGTAGCTGCGGCATTCAAATAGGCGGTTGGCCACAGGCCAAATACGAACGGACGGTTCAACAACAAGCTCCCCTCGCCGCGGGCTCAACGCTCGTCGCCGAAACCACAGCCGGCTCTATCACCGTGGCCGGCGCCGACGTGACCGACTGCAATGTAGTAGCCACGATTTCTGCCGGAGCACCAACCGAAGAAGAAGCCCAGCAAATAGCTGAGCAAGTCAAAGTAAAGCTGGAATCAGTCGGCCAAACCTTGACGGTTAGGGCGGAAAAACCTCATCTGAAAAACAACCGTTCGGTGAGCGTGAGCTTCAAAATAACCGTGCCAAAACAAACCAGCGCCGAGTGCACAAGCTCGTATGGCTCAATTGAACTAGCCAACCTCGACGGCAGCGCCAAGGGCAAAACCAGCAGCGGCTCGATCAACGTCACGAATATTCAAGGCTCTGCAGAATTAGGCACGTCCTACGGTTCGGTAACTTGCACGAATATCGCCGGCGAGAGCATTAAACTAAAAAGCAGCAGCGGCTCACTCACAGCAGAAAACATTAAAGGTCCAATCCTGCTGGAGACCTCTTATGGCTCTGTCACATGCAAGGACATCTCAGACGGGGATATCAAGCTCAAAAGCAGCAGCGGCAAAATAACACTATCAAAAGCATCGTTCGGCGATTGCGATGCGCACACATCATACGGTTCGGTCATCTGCGATGAGCTAAAAGGCGATTCAATTAGGCTACATTCTGACAGCGGCAGCATCAACGTCACAACGGCTTCCGCCGGTACCATCGGTGTGTCTACATCTTATGGACGCATCAATTGCCAAGAGATTACAACCAGTGACCTCACTGCCAAGTCCGGCAGCGGGAATATCCAAATCGCCTGCTCACAGTCAACTCCGCCTGAGATGACCGTTGAGGTTGCGACCTCATACGGAAGTATAGATTTTGCGGCGCCGCCCAATTTCTCCGGCCAGGTCGACCTGAAAACAAGCTACGGCTCGATAAAGACAGACCTGCCGATCACCGTAGCCGGCGAAATCACCAAAAAACAAATACAAGGAAAAATCGGCGAAGGAAAAGGAAAACTCAATCTGCGAACTAGCAGTGGCTCGATAAAAATAAAATAGAAAGGTTCTGGAACGTCGTAAAAATATTGGAAGGAGAAAAAAATGGATCCTCGGGAAGCCTTTGGAATAATGCTAATGTTACTTGCAGCATCCACTCCGATCCTCATTATCGGTATAGTCGCCGTTATCAAGAAACGGCTCGAACACAAACAGATTATGGCAGCCATTGAAAAAGGCATACCACTGTCAGAAATAATGCCTCCTAAACAGAAGCTGGCAGGCCCACCGTGGATAAGGTTCATCTCTATGGGAGTGGGACTGCTGGCCTTTGCAGTTACTTTCATGGTTATCGGAGGCGGCTGGGAAGAAGTTGTATTAGCCGTGCTTTTTGCCGTGGGTCTTGCCTGGATCGTTCGCGGCTTACTGCACAGAAAATATCAACTGCAAAACAACTTATCCACGAGCAAAAACACTACGGCAGAAAACAAAAACCCACCAGGAATTGCTTGATCAATGAAGCCAAGATTGATGACGGTGCTTTGCGGGTCCATTCTGGCCACGGCAGCGTATGCCGGCCAGAAATCGGGGGAAATTCGCATACCCCGAATTGAGGGCACGTGGTGGCAAGTGGCGGACAATCCGATGGACCACAAGTACGCCGCCGATAGGCAGGAGCCGGTCGACTTTGCCATCTGGCAGGCGGCAGACGGCACCTGGCAGCTCTGGTCTTGCATCCGCAATACAACCGCGGGCGGCGAAAACGGCAAGACCCGGTTCTTCTACCGCTGGCAAGGCAAAGAGCTGGCCGATGCCGACTGGCAGCCGATGGGCATCGCTATGGAGGCCGACCCTTCACTGGGCGAAACCCCAGGCGGACTTCAGGCCCCGCATGTGGTGAAAGTCGGCGACATCTATCATCTATTCTATGGCGACTGGGCCAACATCTGCCACGCTACAAGCAAGGATGGCAAGGATTTTACACGCGTTGTTCAAGCCAACGGCAAGACCGGTATGTTCACCGAGGGCCCCGGCAACAACACGCGGGATGTGATGTTGCTGGAGCATGACGGCCTCTGGTATGCCTATTACACCGCTTATCCCAACCGGCAAGGCATGGTTTACGTCCGCACGACAAACGATTTCAAAAACTGGAGCCAATCAAAGGTGGTCTCCTTCGGAGGTCAGGCTGGCACGGGCCCAGGCTCCTCGGAGTGTCCCCACGTAGTAAAGTTAGGGCCCGACAGCTTTTACCTATTCAAAACGCAAAGCTACGGTTCCTCAAAAAAGGGCAGCATCCGAGATAGGGACCTGCCTCAGACCAGCGTTTACCACTCGAACGATCCCACGATGTTCGGAATCAATCAAGACGACCGCTATTTCCTATGCACTTTGTCGGTCGCGGCGCCGGAGATCATTTTCTACAAAGGCCGGTACTACATCGCCGCACTTAACCAGGGCGCTCTGGACGGCATCCGCATCGCAAAGCTAAAGTGGGTCAAGTAAATCCTCCGTCCGTCCGGCGGATAAATTGGCAGTTGAAAATTGACCGTTGGGTAAGCTACAATTGCAGCGTGACTGAAAGGATAAGAACAAGAACCGTCGACATCGGGCCGGTGAGAATCGGCTCCGGTGCCCCTATTGTCATCCAGTCGATGACGAAGGTGCCCACTGTCGACGTTGCCCGATGCGTTAGACAGATCAATCAGCTTGTCCAAGCCGGCTGCCGGCTGGTTAGAATCGCCGTCCCAACACGGGCCGATACGACTGCCTTTGCCAAAATTGTCCAGAAAGTAACCGTCCCTTTAATTGCCGATGTTCATTTTAGCCCGCAACGTGCCATCGAAGCAATAGAAGCCGGCGCTGCTAAGATCAGACTGAATCCGGGCAACATAAAAGACAAAAGAAGTATCCATCGAATAATAGACGCTGCCAAAATGCACCATACGGCCATCCGCATCGGCGTCAACGAAGCAAGCATCCGAGACCTCAAGAAACAGCCCGTGCCGTTTGAGAGACGCACTGCTTTGATGCTGGAGGAGATGAGAAAATATGTGCGGCTTTTTGAGAATCGTAAATTCGACCAATTGGTTCTAAGCGCAAAAAGCAGCGACGCTCAACGCACCATCGAAGTTAATCGCCGCATCGCAAGGACTTTCGACTACCCGATCCATCTGGGGCTTACTCACGCAGGCCTGCCCGATGATGCTCAAATACCATCCGCCGTCACCTTGGGCACGTTGCTGGCAGAAGGTATCGGCGACACCATCAGAGTAAGCGCCGCGGGCAACCCGCTCGCAGAAACGAAAATCGCCAGGCAAATCCTAACGACGCTTGGCCTATACGAGGGACCCTCGCCGGAGTTGATCGTCTGCCCGACTTGCGCCCGCGCGCAAATGGATGTAGTCAAGCTGGCCCGCCGGGTCAAAAAAGCCCTTGCCGGAATTAGTAAGCCCTTGCGCGTGGCCGTAATGGGCTGCATCGTCAACGGACCCGGAGAAGCCGCCGACGCAGACCTTGCCGTTTGCGCCGCAAAAAACAAGGCATTCTTTTACCGCAATGGCCAAAAGGTCTGTGTAGTCCCGGAAAACCAAATCATCCCGACATTGCTGAGGCATTTAACCAATTAGCAAGCTGTTTCGGAAATTCTGGATCGTTATCATTTTCGGCGTCGCTTTTGCTTACATTGAAGCGGCGGTTGTTGTCTACCTGCGGACCATTTTTCATCCCAACGGCTTCAGCTTCCCTTTGACAAGTTTTGGCCTGACGCCGCCGGCCAAACAGCTGCTGGTCATTGAGATCGGCAGAGAAGCCGCGACTCTGGTCTTAATTTCCACCGGTGCCTGGCTGTTTGGAAGAGGCATTCAGCAGCGGTGCGCCTATTTTCTGGCCATCTTTGCGACCTGGGACATCTTCTACTACGTCTGGCTCAAGGTCCTCATCGATTGGCCCAGCTCGATTATGGAGTGGGATGTGCTATTTCTAATACCCACCGTCTGGGCAGGCCCCGTCCTTGCCCCGGTGCTTGTCTCGATTACACTGCTTGGATTTGCCATAATAATGCTCTACAGAGACTCTCAGGCTCGACCGCTCAAGGTGACTATGAGGGACGGGGTGGGCTTGCTGTTTGCCGCCCTCGTTGTGGCTGTTTCCTTTTGCATCGCGGGGCTGTCGGCCGGTAAGCCTGATTTTCGCTCGCACTTCTATTGGCTGCTATTCGCCTGCGGTAACTTAGGTGCAATCGCCGTCTTGCTCAAATGTCTCGTACAATCCAAGTGAGACAAACGGGGTCCGAAAGCATGTGCATCTGGTCCGGTTCCGGATACTTAGCTTCTGTTTCTCTCTGCCGTACCCGCAGCAGCCGGCCTTTTGCCTGATGTTCGCCGGTCGCTTTCGCCGCTATCTTGAGCAAAGCTCTCGAATTTGCCGAAAATCATTTTTCCAGCCGATGTCTGAAGCGAGCTGGTTACGCTCAGCACCACTTCGCGTCCAATCTTGTTGCGGGCGCCTTCAACAACGACCATCGTCCCGTCGTCCAGATAACCGATGCCCTGCTCCGCCTCTTCGCCCGGCCTTATGATTTTGACCTCCATCGTCTCACCCGGCAGAGCGACGACCTTCAAAGAATTAGCCAGGTCGTTGATATTGACCACATCGACGCCGCGTACCTGCGCAACCTTGCTGAGGTTATAGTCGGTCGTTGCAAGCCGGCCGTTGCAGCTCTTGGTGAACAGCATCAATTTCTGATCAACACCTTTGGCCTCCTCAATCTCCGGGACTGTCGTGTCATCAATTTCGACTCCGATAACGGGATTCGCCTGCATTTTGTTCAGCACGTCCAGTCCCCGCCTGCCGCGATTACGCTTGAGCTTGTCAGCCGAATCGGCTATAAGCTGCAGCTCATTAAGAACGAAGCGCGGGAGCACCACCGGGGCGTCGAACAGCTTGCTCTGACACAGATCTGCAATTCGCCCATCGACGATTGCCGAGGTGTCCAGTACCAGCGGCCTGGCGCCCTTGGTCTGTTTGGCAAACTCAACATAGGGAATCACGAAACGCACGTCATCTTTGGTCCGCATCACAATACTGGTGGTAAGATAACATATACAAATTCCGAGCATCCATTTGATTGCTGCAACCGCCTCGGGAGTTATCTTATTTACGCGGACGCCGTCCGCAGTTATCTCCGTACCGTAGGTATCACTTATCATATTTACCACAGGCGAGAGCGCCACACTTATAAGCAACCCGACCAGCACTGCGAAAAAGACTCCTGCCAAAGCGGTGAGCTTGCCCTTGGGCGTCAGGACGTCCAGCAGGAAAACAAAGATCGACATCCCCAGGCCGCTCCAGACAACCGCCCAAAAATTGATGGAGTCTGCCTTTCCTGAGATCGGCTCAGAGCTGACGCTGACAAACAGAATCCCCACCACCACGGTCAAGAAAATGAGTCTGAAAATCCATAATAACATGCTATTAGCCTCCAAATTATGACAGAATTATGTTATTTGTAACCGGCACGATTATATCCCGCCGTCACAACGGCATCAATAAATACATTATCCGGCACCCCACTTATGCTTTTATCGGCTTTATCTGGAGTTTGTCTAAAATCTTTTGCCATGCCGGCGTGCCGTAAGCAATGCGAGCCTGGCACAAAGCGATAAAAAAAATGGGGCCTGTACCGCTCAATTGGGTATAAGCCCCAAAATTGGACAAACTCAATAGAACCTAAATATTTAGCCCCCAAATTTATTTGGGGGTTTTCCTTGCAGCGATTAGCGTCTCTTACGAGCACCCAGCAGAGTCAATCCGCCAAGCCCCAATAGGAGCATAGTCGCCGGCTCCGGAACAGCCCCGATGGTATAGAAGTTTTTGTTCGAAGGCTGCCCACCGAACACGTAAGTTCCCGCGGGCAGTTGTGCTGCGTACACACTCATCTTACGGTCCGTAGTTGCGCTCTCGTGGATGAACACATCCAAGCCTGTGTCCTGAAACGTTCCCTTCGCGGCGAAGGCAGCTACTACTGCGTCTACCGCATCCTGCGGCGATAGGATTGCGCCGCCCCCGTTCCATTCGGCCGGGATGCGGTCGTCGACGGTGACCGCCACGGTGCAGGCCTGCGAAATGGTCACCGTATAGGTGACGTCAGTCTCGGTGGTGGCCTTGTCGCTGTTGAACAGACGGACGTACTCGGCCCCGATCAGCTCCACGGGCGTCTTGGCCCACGGATAATCGCGATCGGAGAAAACGATGTTTCCGTCCATCAGACCGCCGGGCTGTGTCGCCAACGGCGCCGTGGCGCCGTCAAACACGCCGATGGGGGTTCGGTTGCCCGATTGGCCATTCGATCGAACTACTCCGCTGATGAGCGACGCTGATGCAACGCTAGCAAACAAACTCAACGTTAGAATTAGCACTAACAGTTTCTTCATATCCCACTCCTCCAAAGCGTCAACAGCTGTAGGGTATGCAGATTTCTGCATACCATCTGACGAATTTGGCGGTATGCGGAGCATACCCTACTTACTTACTGAACACTCACTTGTCAAATATCCCTCACAGGTGTCTACGATCACTGCTGCAAAATATCAACGCCAAACATCAAAGGGGGGCCCGTACCAATACCACGGTGACGGACCCCCAATTCTACAAAAAATCAAAGCTGACGGCAGGATTAGCTTCTCTTGCGACTGCCAAGCAGAGCCAATCCGCCCAGACCCAGCAGAGCAATCGTTGCCGGCTCAGGCACAACAACCTGTGAGCCACCAGCCGCAACATCGCCCAAGAGGATACGGGTGCCGTTCATCAGAATCTCATGCAACTCGATGGATGCACCACCGCCGCCTTCCAGTGTGCGAGCTCGCAGTGAATACCACCCCTCTTTAGCGACCTCGTAGATGAAGTCCTGGTTATCGGCGCCTTTCCACTCGCCTGTCCGGGCAACCTCGACGCCGCCGATCTTGATAATCGTGCCATCGTCGCTGTTAGCTCCGATGATGTGCAGACCCTTGGTTAGCTTGATGCACGCAAGTATCTCAGTGACGAAGTCGTTGTCGTCATCGCCGGCAGCAGGGTCAGCGGCCGGATACTCAAACGGGTCGATACCAGGATAGCTACGGTTGTTACCGAATGCGCCATCGCCTGTATCGCGCAGGTTGACGACCGGATCAATGCGCGAGCCTTCCTCATACCCCGGAACGCCCATAATGGCGCCGGTGTCCAGCAACTCATCCATTTGTGCATAGCTCGTCCCGACCCGGCTCTTGATCGAACGAATCTTGAAACCGGGTATGTTGGTGCAAGGCTCGGCTTGCGCCGCAGCCTCCGGAACCTTCGTGAACGTCAGCGTCCCAACGAGGGCCGGCTTGGTCTCGTACTTCACATCATAGACCTTAGCCTGTCCCAGGTTGTTGTTGTCGTGCGAGGTTACTGCAACACCAGCCAGAACCGTATTCGGCAGATTGAAGGCCAGTTTAATACCAACTGACTGCAAGCCGGCGCCTAGACCCCAGTCAACCAGACTTTCGATCCAGGGCAGGCCGCCAACAGTAACTCTCTGGATAGCAATAGCCTTAGGCCCCGCTGAGCCGGCAGGCTTCCAGGTATCGATGTTGGAGCTGCCACCATCCGTTGCCATACGCCACTGGAGTCCGCCCAAGTCATTAGCGTAGCTGGCACCCTTGCGCCCGGCTGCCGAGTAGTGTATGGAGCCGGCTGCGTCGGTCGCTCTCAGCATAGTCTCGACCTTCGCCCAGTCGTTGGACGCAGCCACCCAATCATAACTGGCAGTAACACGGACGTCGCCGGTCATCGTGCGATACGCAAAATGGAAATGGTCCGCGCTATCCCAGATGTCGGAGCCGCCAGCCGTGAAAAGGTACTGCTGAGCCAGGTGGTCGGTCTTCCAGACAAAGCCCTGGTCCACGACGCTGCCAATACCCCTGGGATTTCCGGCAGTTCCGATATCTTTGTTGTTCTCAAATGGCCCGACAGCAGCTAAGCTCGGTATAGCCAGGAGCAGAACAAGCGGAATCAAAACAAACAGTTTCTTAGACATAATACTCCTCCTCAATTTTTGTCACATACATGCTTTGGCTACGAGCCAAAACCTCTGTTGCTTTCGACAGGCATCTATTGTCTTACCCGATAGCCTGTCTCAAACAACGTTGTACAAAACAAGCATCAAAAATGTCTTCACCATTTCCTGTGCTTGTATGTCACTGAGTCTTTGAGGAATTCGCTTTCAACTATCAACTAGACGCTTTTCTGCGCCACAGCAAAAGCATTCCACCGAGGCCCAGCCCCGACAAGTCGGGGTCGCCAGTTCAGGCATCATCACCTGGATATTCTGCGCCAGCAGGGTTTTGCAATCGTAGGCGATGAAAGAAGAGGTCTACTCACTAATAACACCCTTCCTCTATCGTTTCCTTCCTTCTCTTGCTGGCAAAACTAAAATCTTGGCTTTGAACACACGCCAAAACGCCCGCCCCTAGACATACCCTCAACCTCGCTGGTTACGCCTATCTGAAGCGAGCTTGACAAAACAGGCAACAAGCAATCTTCACCAAATGCTGTGCCTGCTCCAGCTAATCTAAGTGTTGCTGGGTCTACCCTCCTCCTCCGTGAGGGATTCTGTGCGTCTTTAGCTGAGATGCATACACATTTTAACCGGCGAGTCGTCGGCCTTCTCAGCTTCGTCTTGACTCGCTGAATGATTCTGCAACTGATTTGCCTAAGACCTACGGATTCTGCAACTTAGGGAACAAAGAGCCTGCCACGCAGGTTTGTTCCACTTACCTATTTATACCAGATTAACTATATTGCGGTCAAGAAAATTTTCATCAAATATGAATAAATTTTCAACCAACCTTGTCAAGGCACGTAAGCAGCGTATTAGCCTGGGCTTATGAATGTTCCAGAGGCAAACATGTCCAGAATTGGCGCTCCGGCTTATGGTTTTTATGCTCACCACCACTCCTTTCGTCATCGCCCCGGCTGGATATGTTCAACAGCCGGCAGCCAAATCCTTGCCCTCACTCAGTCTTGTTCTGTTCGGTATTCTCACTATCAGCCTGGCCCTGCGGTTCCATACTTTCTTGATCGGGAGCCTGGCTCTGTTCGGACTGCGCTGTCGCGTGTTGGTCGCCGGCCTCGCCGGCCTGAGCCTCTGTGGCCTTATTTTCCTGTCGGTCACTTGCCTCGACCGACTGAGAATCCTTGTCTTGCGCGGCTTCCTCAGGCGGCTCCACAGCTTTGGCATCCTTTGTATCAGGCGTGCCCTGAGCAGTTGCACGTTTGGCGCACTTGGCGGTTTCGCCCGTGTGCTCCTCAGCGGCCCACTGAACCCTACGCAGACTCAAACCGATTTTGCGGGCGTCACTATCGACCTTTAGAATCTTGACTTCAACCTCGTCACCCGGCTTAACAACGTCCTGAGGCTTATCAATCTTATGGTCGGCAAGCTCGGAAATGTGCAGCAGGCCTTCCAGGTCAGGCTCCAGCTCAACAAAGGCGCCAAAATTGGTAAGCTTTGCCACCTTGCCCTTGATGATATGGCCGGGTATATATTTTTCCGGGATGGCACGTATCCAGGGGTCTTCAGTCATCTGCTTCGTGCCCAGCGATATCCGCCGCTTGTCTTCGTTGACTTCCAGAACCAGACACTTGATTTCCTGGCCCTTCTGCAGCGCCTCACTGGGATGCCCGTATTTCTTTGTCCAGCTGAGGTCCGAAATATGTATCATTCCATCGATGCCCGGCTCTATCTCCACGAACGCACCAAAATTGGTCATACTGCGCACCTTAGCAGTGACAATCGTGCCGGACGGATACTTCTTGGCAGCTATCGTCCAGGGATTGGTTTCCGTCTGCTTGATTCCCAGCGATATTTCCTGCTTTTCCTTGTTAACATTCAATACGACAACTTCTATTTCATCGCCGAGATTAACCATCTCGCCGGGATGTGACAGGCGTCTGGTCCAGCTCATCTCGCTGATGTGCACCAGTCCTTCGATTCCATCCTCAAGGCGAACAAACGCGCCATAGTTCATAATATTGACAACTTTGCCCTTGACCCTCGCCCCAACCGGATAGCGCTGTTCCACGCTTTCCCACGGGCTGGGCGCCTTTTGCTTCAGGCCCAGCGAAATCTTCTCGTTCTCCTTGTCGACTCCGATAACGACACATTCGATGTTTTGATCAAGCTGAACGACTTCCGAAGGATGTGATATTCTGCCCCAGCTCAGGTCGGAGATATGCAGCAGGCCATCCAAGCCGCCCAAATCCACGAACACACCGAAATCGGCGATATTTTTCACCACGCCTCTTCGCAACTGACCGACCTGGATGTCAGACAGAATTTTCTCTTTGCTGGTGCGGCGTTCTTCTTCGATGAGCTTGCGCCTTGATACGACAATGTTTCGGCCCTCGACATCGATCTTAAGAATCTTGCAGTCCACGTCTCTACCGATGAATCTGCTGATATCGCCCGGTTTTCTAATATCTACTTGCGAGGCGGGCAAAAACACGGGCACGCCAATATCGACCAGCAAGCCGCCCTTGATGCGGCGTATGACCTTGCCCGTCACCACGTCTCCCTCCTTTTTCGTATTGATAATCGTTTCCCAGCCTCGAATGACATCGGCTTTACGCTTGCTCAAGAGGATGAGTCCGCTTTCGGAATCTGTGTCTTCAAGAAGAACCTCAATCTCTGTGCCCGGCGTTATCTCTTCGGGACTGCCAAATTCGCCCGCATCGACGACGCCTTCGCTCTTTAAGCCGACCTCGACCATCACATCGTTGCCGATCTGCGACACAATAGTCCCTTTAAGAATGGTTCCCGGCAGACGCGAGTCTACCCTGGTTTCAAGGGCTTGTTCCAGATATCGACTTTCCTCGTCGCTGAACATTTCGCCGACCTGCTGGTCGAGCTGCTGTTCCGACAGACCTAACTTATTGACTATGTTCCTATCTACCATAAACGTAAGTTCCTTTGTGGAGTCTACGTTTGCCGGCCTGCCGGCGCCCCACATTTACGCCAGCAGGCTTCTGTGCACCACTGCACGAAATAGAGTTCACGGTTAGGTATTTACCAAAGCGCATCTGCCCACGCAGCAAATGCGAAATTTATCGCCGGTCGCTACCCTAAGAATTCCGCCCAGCGCTGCCGGTATCAAACCGCCCAAGGCGGACCAAGTTCCCGACAAATTCTGCTATTATCCAATCAGGCGTCGACGCACCAGCCGTAACGCCTGCTACATTTTTGCCGAAAACCAACCTTTTATCAAGTCCGTTCCAATTTTCAAGATGATACGTTTGCCGGTTCACTTTCTTGCAAAGCTCAGCCAACCTGCGGGTATTGGAGCTTTCCAGGCCGCCAAGCACAAACATTATATCCACTTGCTTGCACAACTGCACAGCGGATTCTTGCCTCTTGATTGCCTCTTTGCACAAAGTATTGATCACTTTCAGCTGGCTGAAACCCCGACGCCCTATTGCACCGAGCATTTTGCCAAAGTGCTCCGGACTTTGGGTGGTCTGACAAACGACGCCTAACTTGGCATTTTCCGGCAGCTTCTGCAAATCCGATTTGTCGGCGACCACAACGACATCCGCAGCGCAGCCCATCACCGCCTGAACCTCAGGGTGGTTTTCATCACCGATAATTACTACTTTGTAGCCATCGTCGGCCAACTGTTTTGCTATACGTTGCACCCTCTTAACCAGCACGCAGGTTGCGTCGACTATTTTAAGTCCCCTTTGTTTTAGTTTCGCTATTTGCTCTGGAGCAGCACCGTGCGAGCGGATAAGAACCGAGCCTGACCCCCGCTCCCGGCTTCCGCCAGGAAGACGCAGGGGTATGTCCTCAACATCGTTCACGGTTTTCAGCCCGGCTTTTGCCAATTGCTGCACCACGTCTTGGTTGTGGATGATAGGACCAAGACTATAAACCTCCTTTTCCTGTGCCAGAATCTTCTCAGCTATCGTGATAGCATTTCTGACACCGTGACAAAATCCACACTTTTGGGCGACCAAAACTCTCATAGCACCTGACCGGCCCGGGGGCCGCCGTGCCGGCGGCGGCTAAACGCCTGTCCATAAATAAGCTATTCCAGAGGTTCAATATAAATATTGCGGTACTGTATGGGCGTGCCTTCGCTTTGCAGGCAAATCTTGCCCGATGTAACCGAGCATTTGGTGGCCACATTCTGCAGCACGCCGTTAACCAGCACCACCACCCAATCGTCTTTACAGATCACATCGTAAGTGTTCCACTGACCGAGCGGTTTTTCACTACTATCTTTCAGCTTTATTACCCTGCGACCCTTGACCCGCGCGTCCTTTTTGGCGTGCTCGCGGAACTCGATTCCGCCGATCTCCCAGAAGTCGCCCGCGTTATCTGCGAACAATTGACACTCCAGGCTTTTTGGCCAGACCATGTCAGGGCCGCTCATGTGAACGAGCACACCGTTGTTGCCCCCCTTTTCAGGCCAGCACCACTCCACGTGAATTAGGTAATTGGCATAGTCTTTCTCGGTGCGCATGTAACCGGCCGGACGCCCCTCACAGCGGAGCACCCCATCCTTGACTGACCAGGTCTTTGTAACATCGTGCGACGGATCGGGCACAAAGAGTTTCCAGCCGGTAAAGTCTTTGCCGTTCCACAACATCGTCTTACTTGTCGCAATGTCCGGCTCATCTTTGCTCTGCGGCGTGCGTTCTGCCGCAGCCGCAAGAGATGTCGTCATCACCATTATCACGCCTGCAATCAAAAAGCGTTTCATAGAATCCCCTTTCTTTGGAGTACGTTGTTCCAGCTTCAGACAAGTTGTGTCTTGCCGGGAATCGCCACGGCCGGCTCCGGCAAGTCGCCGAACTCGTATTTTGGCGGACTCAGGTCGAGTTTGGAGGCTTTCATAGCCCAGTCCCAGCTCAGCGCACGCCCCGTATAAGCGCTGATGCGGCCCATAATGCAGGTCAGCGTACTCTCGGCAACACGCCTGCCCTCGTTCAGAGCTTGACCCTGGCGAATGGCGGCAATCTGGTCGGCGTGCTGACGCAGGCAGGGGTCGGATTTATCCCATGCGTACTCGACTTGCTTGACGCCGCTGATTACGGTTCGGCCAAAGTCCATATATGCCGAGCCTTTCGTCCCGACCAGCCGCTCGTCACTGCGGTCGCTGCAACCGTCGATCTGGGCGCCCATATACTCGACCCGCACGCCGTTGGGATATTCATACTCGACCGCGAAATGGTCATAGACATCGCCGTACTCCGGAGCGGTTCGCACCTGTCTGCCGCCCATACCCATACATTGGACCGGATGTGCATCCATCGCCCAGTTCATCACGTCCAGATTATGCACGTGCATCTCGACGATGAAGTCTCCCGAAAGCCAGGTCAAAAAGAGCCAGCGACGGAGCTGCCACTCCATATCCGACCAGGCAGGCTGACGCTCCTTTGACCCCCAGGTCAACATGCCGTCGCCGATTCTGACGCACTGGCCGGCTAAGATGTCGCCCAGAGCGCCGTCGCGGATGCTTTTAACGCCCTGCACTAAATGTGATAGCCGCCGCATCTGGGTTCCGGCCAGTATGGTCAGCTTTTTCTTATCCGCCAGCTCTGACGATGCAATCACTGAGCGCACGCCAACCGGGTCTACCGCGACCGGCTTTTCCATAAATACGTGCTTGCCCGCTTCAATGGCAGCCTTAAGGTGTATTGGCCGAAAATGCGGCGGCTCCGTCAGTATCACAAGGTCAACATCATCACAGGCAATAACATTCTTGTAGGCATCCCAGCCGACGAAACACTTATCGTCAGCGACTTTTACCTTCTCGCCGAGCCTCTTCTTCAGATTCGCCAGAGAACCGACCATACGGTCCTTGAACAGGTCACCTATCGCGACAAGCTGCACGCCCTGGGCTGAGCTCAGGCAATTTGTCGTATCGTATGTCCCGCGGCCGCCACAGCCTATCAGGCCGACGCGAACGGTGTCACTTCCTGCCGCAAATATCCTGCTCGTTTGCGAGGTCAAGGCGGCTGCACCAACGACGGCAGACTTCTTGATAAAATCGCGTCTGGACAGACCTGACAGTTTTTTTGCCACCTTTGTTTTCATGGATTATCCTTTCAACCGACCATCAGCAAATATTTTTGCCACAGAGAGCACAGAGAACTCAGAGCAAGTATTCCATTTTTTTCTCTCTGTGAACTCTGTGTCCCTTCGGCTTCGCTCAGGACAAGCCTCTGTGGCTGCCCTGCTTCCAAAAATCGCTAAATAAGCGGCGTTTTGCCGGGCACAGCCACCGAAGCATCCGGCGCCGGCCCTGATTCATAACTTGCCGGCGTCAGGTCCAGTTTTGAGGCCTTCATGGCCCAGTCCCAGCTCATCGCCCGGCCCGTATATGCGCTCATTCGCCCCATAATCGCCGCAAGGGTGCTCTCGGCGACCCGACGCCCTTCATTCAACGCTTTGCCGGCACGGATACCGGCAATTAGGTCGGTGTGCTCCTGCACATACGGGTTTGGGTTTGGACCATCGTATTTATATGCCTTGGCCCCCTCGATATAGCCGGTTGTGCTGTCGGTATATGCCACGCCTTTTGTACCAACTATTCTTTCGGAAACTCTATCGGTGCAGCCATTTATCTGTCGGCACATGCTTGACACCCGCACGCCGCGCGAATACTCAAACTCGACCGCGAAGTGGTCATAAATATTGCCCAACGTCCGCACCTGCCGGCCGCCCATGCCCATACACTGCACGGGGTTAGCCCCAATCGCCCAATTGACTACGTCTACGTTGTGCACGTGCTGCTCAACGATATGGTCGCCGGATAGCCAGGTGAACCACGGCCAGTTGCGGCACTGCCAGTGGATGTCGGACATGCCCGGCTGCCGCTCATACCACTTCCAGTAACCCAGCATATCACTGCCGTTCCAATAGCATTGTGCGGCGACGATGTC
>Ga0315296_10002538_pt1 | contig 15541 bp, 25 predicted proteins | sample YL17G14_18_MG_FD_203921 | JGI IMG/M metagenome (GOLD analysis project Ga0315296, IMG submission 203921) | Sediment microbial communities from Yellowstone Lake, YNP, Wyoming, USA - YL17G14_18 | ecosystem: Environmental > Aquatic > Freshwater > Lake > Sediment | place: USA: Wyoming | collected... | reverse complement strand
TCTCAAGGTTAATAACGCAATATGGCAGAAAAAGCAAAATTTGAGAGGGTAAAACCTCATGTTAATATAGGTACCATTGGTCATGTTGACCACGGTAAAACCACCTTAGTTTCAGCTATTTTGCACGTTTTACATTTACAAAATCCTAAAGTAGCTGAAAAATCAGTCGACCAAATTGATGCTGCTCCTGAAGAGAAAGCCCGAGGCCTGACTATTTCCATTTCCCATTTGGAGTACGAAACCGAAAAAAGACATTATGCCCACATTGATTGTCCTGGCCACGCTGACTATATCAAAAACATGATTACCGGAGCCGCCCAGATGGATGGAGCAATTTTAGTTGTTTCAGCTCCTGATGGCCCAATGCCCCAAACCAGAGAGCACATTCTTTTGGCTCGCCAGGTAGGGTTGCCAGCAATAGTTGTTTTCTTGAATAAGTGTGATATGGTTGACGACCCAGAAATTATTAATTTAGTTGAAGGCGAAATCAAAGAATTGCTTAAAAAATATGAGTTTCCAGGTGACCAAATTCCAATTATCCGGGGTTCAGCATTGAAGGCCATTGGGGCCAAATCTGCTGACGATGAAGCGGCAAAACCAATTTTAGAATTGCTGAAAGCAATTGATGATTATATCCCAGAGCCAGTCAGAGAAATCGACAAGCCCTTTTTAATGGCCATTGAAGATGTTTTCTCAATTGCTGGTCGAGGAACGGTAGCGACAGGAAGAGTGGAAAGAGGAGTCGCTCATCCCAATGAAGAATTAGAATTAGTTGGTATTAAACCGACAATTAAAACAACGGCTGTCAGTATTGAAATGTTCAATAAAATGTTAGACGAAGGAAGGGCTGGCGATAATGTGGGAGTGTTATTACGGGGATTAAAAAAAGAAGATGTCGAGAGAGGACAGGTCTTAGCTAAGCCAGGGACAATTACTCCCCACACCGAATTTGAGAGTGAGGTTTATGTTTTAACCAAAGAAGAAGGCGGAAGGCACACTCCTTTCTTCACTGGTTATAAACCTCAGCTTTACTTCCGGACTACTGATGTGACTGGAGATGTAGTCCTGCCAGAGGGAACAGAAATGGTTATGCCAGGAGATACGGTAAATCTAAAAGTGAAACTAATTGCGCCAATTGCCCTTGAAGAAAAACAACGTTTCGCTATTAGAGAGGGAGGAAAAACAGTAGGTGCCGGCGTGGTGACAAAGATAGCCAAATAAGCGTCTAACCATTTAAGCATTAGCTTTTTAATATTAAATACGGGCTTAAAGTTCTTTTAAGATGCCAGCAAAAAAAACTGTTGAAGCCGAACAAGAATTAAAGCCTAGGCTCCGGATTAAACTCCGGGCCTATGATCATAAGGTTATTGATAATTCTGCTCGACAAATTATCGAGACAGCTTCCCGTTATGGAGTTGAGGTGTTAGGTCCAGTTCCTCTGCCGACAGAAATTCATAAATATACAGTGAACCGATCCTCTTTTATTCACAAAGATGCAAGGGAACAATTTGAAATGAGAGTTCATAAAAGAATAATCGATATTATAAACCCAAATCCGAAAGTCATTGATGCCTTAATGAGTTTAACCTTGCCAGCTGGAGTGGATATTGAAATTAAAATGTAGATAGTGTTTCGGCGGTAATTTGCGGTTTGAACAACGGTTATTAACAATATGAAGATTTTTTTAAGCGTTCCACAAACTTAAAAATTTTTATATAATAAATTCTGGATTGCCTCAAAAACTGGGCAATTGCCCAGTTTTTCATTCCCGCCGAATAAAAAGCTATGAAGTTTATTTTAGGTATAAAATACTACCACAGCCCCACCCGCCACCCATCAAACGAAATAATATGAAATTTATATTAGGCATAAAATTAGGTATGTCTCAGATATTTGACGAGAAAGGGAATCGGATTCCGGTTACTTTGATTGAGGCCGGTCCCTGTCAGACTACCCAGGTTAAGACACAAGAGAAAGATGGTTACGAAGCTGTTCAGATAGGTTTTAAAGAATTGAAAGAAAGAAGGATAAAAAAATCCCAAAAAATAAAGCCTTTTAGATATTTAAGAGAGTTTAGAGGGGATATAGATGTAACACAATACAAGAGCGGAAATAAAATTGATGCTTCAATTTTTCAAGAAGGAGACGTTATTAAAATTTCTGGTATTTCAAAAGGAAAAGGTTTCGCTGGTGTGGTCAAAAGATGGGGATTTCATGGAAGGCCAGCTACTCATGGCACAAAACACGAAGAAAGAACTCCTGGTTCAGTCGGAACTTCTTTTCCGGAAAGAGTGATCAAGGGGAAAAAAATGGCAGGCAGAGCTGGTTATCAAAGAGTAACGGTTAGTAAACTTAAGGTTGTGAAGATTGATCTTGCTAACAATCTTTTAGCTGTTAAAGGAGCCGTTCCTGGAAGGCGAGGTACACTTCTTGAAATTAGAAGTTAAAAATAATTTATGAAAATCAGCGTTTACAATCAGGACGGTAAAGAAGTCGGAACAACTTTATTGCCAAAAGAGATTTTTGGAGTACCGATAAATTATGACTTGGTTCATCAAGTAGTACTTATCCAGAGGGCGAACAGAAGAAGACCAATTGCCCAGACCAAAAATCGGGCAGAAGTTCGTGGCGGTGGCAGAAAACCTTGGCGTCAAAAAGGAACGGGCAGGGCAAGACATGGTTCCATAAGATCCCCTTTGTGGCGTGGCGGAGGCGTAACTTTTGGGCCGACAAAAGAAAAGATTTTTAAGAGAAAAGTTTCCAAACAAATGAAAAGAAAAGCCCTCCTTATTGTTTTATCAGAAAAGGCAAGAAATAATTTGTTAATTCTTTTAGACAAATTAACGACGCAGCAACCTAAAACTAAATTAATGACAGAAATTTTGGCAAAGCTACCCTCAAAGAAAGAAAGCACACTTTTAGCTCTGCCCCAAATGGATAAAAATATAATTTTAGCTGCCAGAAATCTTCCAGGATTCAAAACTATTCAGGCTAAAGATTTAAATTGTTTAGATTTACTCTCTTTTAAATATTTAATTATGCCAAAGGAAAGCATTAAGATTATTAAAAAAACCTTTTTGACAAAATAGATATGCCACTTTCAAGTATTTTTAAAAAAAGAAAAGATAAGGAGAAAAAAATAAAACAAGTTACTGATGTCAAAGGAATTAAAGAAAAAAAGATTAACCCTCCTTATGTAGTAAAGCCTCACAAAGAAAGCATTGGTAGCCAAGCTTATTCTATTTTGAAGAATCCTCATGTTACCGAAAAATCTTCTGATTTAGCTAAAAAAAATCAATATGTTTTTCAGGTTGGAGAAAGAGCTAATAAAACCGAAATAAAAAAAAGCGTTGCAGCTCTTTATGGAGTAGATGTTTTAGATGTAAAAACTATTAAAATCCCCAGAAAATTCAGGAGGAAAGGGAAACAAAAAGGTTGGAAGAAAGGATACAAAAAAGCGATTATCAAAATAAAAGAAGGACAGAAAATCGAGGTTTTACCAAGATAATTTAGCCCAAGTTAGTTGATTTTTATACCCTACCTAACTGATATAAATTATTATGAAAGATATTCTAACGAAAAAAGAACCAGAAAAAAAATTACTCCTCACCATTCCAAAGAAAGCAGGTCGGGGAGCTGGAGGTAGGATAACTGTTCGACACCGAGGTGGAGGAGCAAAAAAGCTTTATAGGATCGTTGATTTTGGTCAGGAAAAAATTAATATACCAGCCAAAGTCGTTTCTCTGGAATACGATCCCTATAGAACAAGTTTTATCGCTCTTTTGGAATATCAAGACGGAGAAAGAAGATATATTTTAGCACCCCAAAACTTAAAAGTTGGAGACCAGATTGCTATCGCAGAAAAAGGTGAGCTGAAACCCGGGAACCGAATAAAAATGAAAAATATCCCAGTCGGAACCGAAGTCTACAATATTGAATTAGAACCCGGTAAGGGAGGAAGATTAATCAGGGGCGCAGGAACAGCAGGTAAAATTTTAGCCCAAGAAAAAGGTTATACCCATTTAGAAATGCCTTCCGGAGAAATTAGAAAATTTTCTGAAAAATGTTTCGCTTCTATCGGCACAGTTTCTCGACCAGGATGGAGATATATTACCCTGGGAAAAGCCGGTAAATCACGCTGGCGGGGTAAAAGACCGACAGTAAGGGGAACGGCAATGAATCCTGTTGATCATCCTCACGGTGGAGGGGAGGGAAGATCTCCTATTGGCTTAAAACACCCTAAAACTCCTTGGGGAAAGCCAGCTTTAGGGGTTAAGACAAGAAAAAAAAGAAAGTGGACAAATAAATTTATTATTCAAAGAAGAAAGAAAAAGAAAAAATAATTCATTAAGCTATGGCAAGATCACTTAAAAAAGGCCCTTTTGTTGACCAAAAACTTCTTGAGAAAATCAAAAAATTAAAACCGGGGGCTAAAGAGATTATTAAAACCTGGAGTCGGGCTTGTACTATCACTCCGGAAATGATCGGTTTTACCTTCGGCGTTCACAATGGCAAAGAATTTATAGCGGTAAAAGTTACCGAAGACATGGTCGGTCACCGCTTGGGAGAATTTGCTCCCACTACTAAATTTTTAAGACACGGCGGAAGAATGCAAAGAGAACTGGAAACAAAAGCTGCCGAAAAAGAAGCAGAAAAATTAAAGGAAGAATAATATGCAAATTGTAGCCAGACTCAACTATTTAAGAATTGCGCCACGGAAGGTCAGGCTGGTTGCCGATTTGATTAGGGGCAAATCAGTTGAAGAGGCCGAAACTATTTTAAACTTTGCAGTAAAAAAAGCTGCTCAACCCCTTTTAAAGCTTTTAAAATCAGCGATTTCTAATGCGAAAAATAATTTTCAAATTGAGACACCCAATCTCTTTGTTGCCAAAATTACCGTAGACGAGGGTCCAAAATACAAAAGATGGCGAGCTCGGGCTCGTGGCCGGGCTTCGGAAATTCAAAAAAAGACTTCCCACGTTACTCTTTGGCTTGATGAATTTGTTAAAAAAGCGACAAAGGTAAAGAAAGCAGAAAAAGTTTTTACCAAACCAACGGAAGAAGTTAAAAAAATAGAAAAAATTCCTAAAATGAAAAAACCGAAATTTAGACCAGAATTGGAAAAAGTAAGACCAAAATTCGAAAAAGGAATCAGGAAAGTTTTTAGAAGAAAAGCGTTTTAAATATTATGACCCACAAAGTTCACCCAAAAGTATTTAGGATAAGAGAAATTGATGATTGGGATTCCCGCGGATTTTATGGAAAAAAAATTCCAGAGCATTTGAGAGGAGACTTTGAAATCAGGGAATTTTTAAAAAGAAGATTAGCTAATATGGGAATTGAAAAGGTTGAGATTGAAAGATTTCCCGGAAAATTAAATATTATTATTTCTAGCGCCAGGCCGGGACTAATTATCGGTCGGGGAGGCGGCGGAGTGGAAGAATTAAAAAGAGAGATGGAAACCATACTGAAAAAAAAGAAAATTAATTTGCTTACCAAAGAATTAAGGATTGAAATTAAAGAGATTAAAGACCCTTGGCTTTCTGCTTCTCTCGCTGCTCAATGGGTGAGTCAGCAAATCGAAAGAAGAATTCCGTATCGGAGAGTAATAAAACAATCTTTAGATAAAATCACTGCCCACAAAAATGTCCAGGGGGCAAGAGTTGAAGTGGCCGGGAGGTTAGACGGAGCAACAATTGCTCGGAGACAATGGTTAAAAAAAGGAAAATTGCCACGTCAAACTCTTAGGGCAGATATTGATTTTGCCCAAGCCGAAGCTCGCTGTAGTTACGGAGTAGTAGGAGTAAAGGTTTGGATATATAAAGGAGAGAAATTTTAGGAAAACATCCCCCATCGGAAGGGGGTCGGGGAAACCCTTCGGTTGCCCCGTGTAGGAAAAGATTAAAAACCGAGGGTTTTTAAGGAGCGGTGTTAGCGCGGTCGCCGAAGGCGACATTCGAATAATTCGCGCGTGCCGCGACCTAACCAGGTGATACACTATGGCTATTTTAATGCCCAAAAAAGTAAAACATCGAAAATGGCACAAGGGAAGAAGTAAAGGTATTGAGACCCGTGGGACTAATTTGATTTTCGGCGGATATGGTTTAAAAAGCATTGAAGCTCATTGGATTACTGCTCGTCAAATTGAGGCTGCCAGGAGAACAATTATCAGATATTTAAGGAAGGGAGGAAAGCTTTGGATTAGAATTTTTCCGGATAAGCCCATTACTAAAAAGGGAACAGAAGTGCCAATGGGCGGCGGGAAGGGAGCTGTTGACCATTATGCTTTTCCGATAAAGCCCGGCCGAATTATTTTTGAGTTAGAAGGTATTAAAGAGAAAGAAGCAGAAGAGGCCTTAGGGAAGGCAGCTGATAAATTACCCATTAAAACAAAAATCATAAAAAGATAACAATATGAAGGTCGACGAACTACGCAAAAGACCCAAAGAAGAACTTGAGAGAATGTTAAGGGATAGCCGCGAACGCTTACGAGCGTTACGCTTTGATTTGACTTCTGGAAAAGTTAAAAACGTAAGAGAGGTAAGAAGGGTTAAGAAAGAAATAGCCAGAATCCTTACTTTGCTAAAAGAAGCCATTACTAATTTAAAGAATAGCGCCGACGATAAGAAAGACAAAAAAAAATGAGAGGGGCGCTCATCGATTAATTGGTTTTTATATCTATGCCAAAACGTCAATTAATGGGAGAAGTTATATCTGATAAAATGCAAAAAACAATTGTGGTTCGCGTTGAAAGAATCAAAGAGCATCCAAAGTACAAAAAAAGATATAAGGTTCATAAAAAATATAAAGCTCAGGCTGAAGGCGAGTATAAAGTTGGCGATAGGGTAATCATTGAAGAATGCCGGCCAATTAGTAAAGAAAAAAAATGGAAAGTTATTAAGAAAGTAACATCCAAAATCGGAGAGGGGCCGGGAGAACCTTCCGGTTCTCCCGTGTAGGAAAATATTAAAAACCGAGGGTGATTATCGAGCGAGCCCGAAGCGAGGCGAAGCCGAGCGCCAGAACATCGTTCTGGAGAGGGCGAGCGACTTACTTGGTATTATTGATATGATTCAACCGAGAACAATGTTGAAAACAGCTGATAACACTGGAGCAAAAATTATCCAGTGTTTTAGAGTTCTGGGCGGCACTCGCCGACGCTATGCTCAAATTGGTGATGTTATCGTCGCCAGTGTAAAAGAGGCAGAACCAAGGCGGCAGGTAAAAAAACATGATATAGTTAGAGCAGTAATAGTTCGCCAAAAAAAAGCTCTTCGTCGAACTGATGGTTCTTATATTAGATTTGATGACAATGCTGCTGTCGTTTTGGAAGCTAAGACAAAGGACCCAAAAGGAGGAAGAATTTTCGGCCCAATCGCCCGGGAAATAAAAGAAAAGGGTTTTGAAAAAATTGCTGCCCTGGCTGAAGAATTAATCTAAAAATTCAGAGAAACAACGAAACAATTTTAAAATATGAAAATAAAACAAGGTGATACAGTGTTAATCATTACTGGCAAGGACAGGGGAAAGAAAGGTAAAGTTCTCCGCGTCCTTCCGAAAGAAAACAGGATTTTAGTTGAGGGAGTCAATTTGAGACGAAAACATGTCAAGCCAAAGAGAGGGGGAGAGAAGGGTCAGGTTGCTGAGATGCCCAGCCCTTTTCACGCTTCGACTGTTAAGCTTATTTGCTCAAAATGCGGAAAAGCAGCAAGAGTCGAATATAAAATTTTGGATGGAAAAAAAGATAGAATATGTAAAAAATGCGGCCAGGGAACTTAAGCCCAAAATTGCATAAGAAGAAATTAATTTAAATCTAGCCATATGGAGCATCTTAGAGAAAAATATATTAAAGAGGTTGTGCCGGCGCTGCAAGAAAAGTTCGGTTATAAAAATAAAATGGCTGTTCCTAAAATTACCAAAGTTGTCGTCAATACTGGCTTTGGTAAATTAATTGCCGGTAAAAGCTCTGAGGAGCAGAAAAAAATTTACGAAGCTATCATAGAAAACTTAGCTTTGATTACTGGCCAAAAACCAGTATTAAAAAGAGCAAAAAAATCAATTTCTGCTTTTAAAGTTCGTGAAGGAATGCCCCTGGGCGCTGTCGTTATTTTACGAAAGAAAAGAATGTATGATTTTTTAGAAAGATTAATTCATATCGCCCTGCCTAGAACTAGAGATTTCCGCGGCATTGAGCCAAAATCTATTGATGAAAAAGGGAATTTAACCTACGGCGTAAAAGAACAGATTATTTTCCCCGAGATTTTACCGGAAAAAGTAAAAAATATTTTCGGTTTAGAGATTACTATTGCTACTACTGCAAAAAACAGGGAAAGGGGACTGGAATTGTTGCGATTAATGGGATTTCCAATAAAAATCTAACATTATAGATGATATGACCACAAAAGCGCAGATTGAAAAATCTTTAAAGAAGCCAAAGTTTAAAAGTCGCTTAGTCCGACGCTGTTTTCGATGCGGAAGGAAAAGGGGATATATGAGAAAATTTGGATTATGCCGAATCTGCTTTAGAGAAATGGCAAACGAAGGATTGATACCGGGAGTTAAAAAATCATCTTGGTAAAATATCAATATGACCGATCCCATTACTGACTTTCTTAATCGAATTCGCAACGCTCAAGCCGTCTCAAAGGAAACGGTTGATATACCTTTTTCCAATTTAAATTATGAAATTGCTAAAATTTTAGAAAAGGAAGGCTTTATCGAAAACGTTGAGAAAAAAGGTAAAAAGACAAAAAGAATCATTGAAATTAGCTTAAAATATCAAGATAAAACCCCCGCCATTTTGGGACTATATCGAGTCTCAAAGCCGGGCCAGAGAATTTATATCAAAGCTAAAAAAATTAAAAAAGTTAGAGGGGGCTATGGGATGGCGATTATTTCCACTCCCAAAGGTCTGATGACCAATAAAGAAGCGAGAAAGCAAAAATTGGGAGGGGAGCTGATATGTGAAATTTGGTAAGACAACAATATTCTACGAATTAAATAATTTTAAAATATCTATGTCGCGAGTCGGGAAAAAACCAATTATAATACCAGAAAAAGTAGAAATAAAAGTAGAAGGCCAGAAAGTTATAGTAAAAGGACCGAAGGGCGAAATTCAAAAAGAATTTCGGTCCGAAATTAAAATTGAAGCGAAGGAAGGGAGTATTTTTGTTAGTCCTAGGGTTGAAACTAAAAACAGTAATGCTCTTTGGGGCTTAAGCCGGGCACTCTTGTTTAATATAGTTAAAGGGGTAACCGAAGGTTACGAAAAAAAATTAGAGATAGAAGGCATCGGTTTTAGGGCTGGGATAGAGGGTTCAGACTTGGTTTTATATGTTGGTTTTAGCCATCCTGTGAAAATGAAAGCTCCTGTCGGTATAAACTTTTCTGTAGAAAAAAATGTAATTACAGTGTCGGGAATTGATAAAGAATTGGTTTCACAAACATCAGCTAATATAAGGAAAATAAAACCACCAGAGCCGTATAAAGGAAAAGGAATTAGGTATGCTGGAGAAATTGTAAGAAGAAAAGTTGGCAAGAAAGTAGTTACGGCCGGAACCTAAATTGTTAAATCATAATCATTTTATGGTTTTTTCAGGAAAAAAAGAAAAAAGATTTCGGCGCCATAGGCGGATTCGGGCGAAAATTAGTGGTACAGAAAAACTGCCGAGACTTTGTGTTTTTAAATCGCTAAAACACATCTATGCTCAATTGATTGACGATGAAAATCAAAAAACCCTAGCTGCTGCCAACGATTTGGAGTTGAGGGGCAAAAAAAAATCAACAAAAATTGTTCTAAAATCAAAAAGTAACAAGAAAGGGGAAAAAGAACAGAAAAAACTCGGAAAAATAGCAATTGCCCATGAGGTGGGTAAACTAATTGCCCAAAAGGCTCTTCAGAAAAAAATCGAAAAAGTAATTTTTGACAGGGGCGGATACCAATATCACGGCCGCGTAAAATCCTTAGCTGATGGTGCGAGAGAGGCTGGATTGAAATTTTGATTTAAGAGCTAATCGAATATAATTTAAGAAATCGATATGATAAATGAGAGATTCCAAAAAAGGGAAAAGAAAGACGAATTTGAGTCGAAGTTGCTCGATTTGGCACGCGTTACTCGGGTGGCAGCTGGCGGCCGGCGTTTTCGCTTTCGGGCAGTGGTTGTCATCGGCAATAAAGCAGGTCAAGTTGGGCTGGGGGTGGCCAAAGGAATGGATGTCGTCCAGGCCATTGAAAAAGCAACAAGATTAGCAAGGAAAAGCCTAATTGTAGTGCCGATTGTTGAAGACACAATTCCTCATGAGGTCTTGGCAAAATTTGGGTCAGCTAAAGTTTTACTCCGGCCACAGAAAAAAGGAAGAGGATTGGTGGCGGGCGGAACAGTGAGGGTTCTTTGCAATTTAGCTGGGATAAAAAATGTTTCTTCAAAGATTCTTGGCCGGACAGGGAATAAACTTAATAATGCCAGAGCGACAATTAAAGCCTTCAAAGAATTAAAAGTACCACAAAATTATAGTTATGCAACTACATCAACTAAAAAAAATTCATAAATCAAAGAAGCCAAAAAGAGTAGGAAGGGGTGGTAAGCGCGGTACCTATTCTGGTCGGGGGTTGAAAGGGCAAAAATCACGGGCTGGCAGAAAATTCAAGCCAGTCATTAGAGATTTAATAAAAAGATATCCTAAATTAAGAGGATATAAATTTAATCCCTTTGGAAAAAATTTAGCAATCGTCAACATCGAAATTTTAGAGAAAAAATTTAAAGCCGGAGAAAAAATTTCTCCTCAAGTATTGCTGGAGAAACAATTGATACATAGAATAAAGGGTAGGCAACCAAAAGTTAAAATCTTAGGAAAGGGAGAAATAACCAAGCCCTTCATTATCGAAGGATGCTTAGTATCTGGGGTTGCCAAAGAAAAAATTAAAAAAACTGGTGGTACTATTAAATAATATGTCTTGGTTTCAAAAAGTTATACAAATTTTTAAAATAAAAGACTTGCGGAACAAAATATTGTTTGTTTTAGGAGTTTTTATGGTTTTTAGAATAATGGCCAATATTCCTATCCCCGGCATTGACGCCCAAAGATTAAAAGATTTTTTCGAAGGTTTTCAGATGTTTGGCCTTTTAAATGTTTTTACCGGAGGCGCCCTAGATAATCTTTCAATTATTATGTTAGGTCTAGGGCCTTATATCACCGCCATAATTATTATCCAACTTTTGACCATGATTTTCCCCCAGCTTGAGAAGCTGTATAAAGAAGAGGGTGAGCAAGGCCGGCAAAAATTCAATCAATATGGAAGATTATTAACCGTTCCTTTGGCTCTTCTGCAGAGCTACGCGATGTTAATGTTATTTCAAAGACAAAATGTTATCGGTGCGCTTCCCCCCTTTTTACTTTTCACTTCTATTGTAACGGCCGCTGCCGGAACTATATTGTTAATGTGGCTGGGAGAACTAATTACTGAAAGGGGAATTGGCAATGGAGTCTCCCTTTTAATTTTTGCCGGAATTATTTCTGATGTTCCCAACAGTCTTCGCCAACTTTTGGTTACCTACGACCCTTCCAAAATTCCTTCCTTTTTGCTCTTTTTTGCCATGTCGGTAGTTATTATCGCTGGAGTTGTTTTGGTAAACGAAGCGAGGAGAAACATTCCGGTATCTTATGCAAAAAGAGTCAGGGGAATGCGGCTTTATGGCGGAGCATCAACTTATTTGCCTTTAAATGTTAATCCAGCGGGAGTGATTCCAATTATTTTTGCTTTATCAATTCTACTTTTTCCAGGAATGGTGGCCGGTTTTCTTTCTGGAACAGCCGGGCCAATTGGCAACATTGCAAAAACAGTGGGAGATTTCTTCCAAAACCCTTGGGTTCACGGAATATCATATTTTATATTGGTTGTTCTCTTCACCTATTTTTATACGGCAGTGACCTTTGACCCCAAAGCTGTTTCTTCGAATTTGCAAAAAATGGGCGGATTTATCCCTGGGATTCGACCGGGAAATTCCACGGCTAACTTTTTATATTATATTTTAAATAGAGTATTATTAATTGGAGCCATTTTTTTGGGAACAATTGCTGTATTGCCGTCAATCATTGGAGGAGTTACCGGAATAACAGTTTTTAAATTTTTAGTTGGAGGCACGTCTTTATTAATTGTGGTTTCGGTAGTTTTGGAAACCATCCGCCAAATTAAAGCCCAATTAGAAATGCGCGAATATGAGACATTTTAAAGTCTCCATCTACGATGAGGAAACTTTCTAAAAAGCCAAATGTTATTATTATAATGGGGCCGCCGGGTTCGGGGAAAGGAACCCAGGCAGAATTATTGGCAGAAAGATTAAATATTTTTCACCTGGAAACAAGCAAGATTATTGAAGCAAATTTAAAAGGTATTAAAAAGGGCGATTTTGTAGTTATCAAAGGTAAAAAATATTTCTTAATTCAAGAAAGAAAAACAAGAGAAACAGGTGGTTTAATGAGCGCCCCCTTAATTGATTTCTGGATTAAAAATAAGGTTAAAGAGCTGAAAAAAGAGGGGAAAGGAATAATTTTTTCTGGTTCGCCCAGGACAGTCTATGAAGGAAAAACATTACCCCCCTTTCTCAAAAGATTATATGGAACCAAAAATATTAAAATAATTTTTCTCGAGTTGAGCGCCAAAGAGTCAATTTGGAGAAATTCTCATCGAAAGACCTGCGAATTGATGCGTCATCCTATTTTGTTCGCAAAAGAAACCAAAAAGCTAACAAAATGTCCCTTTGATGGCTCGAAATTGTTATTTCGAAAAGATGATAACCCAGCAGTTATAAAAGTGAGATTAAAAGAATACAAAGAGAAAACTTTCCCCATAATTGAGTTATTTAAAAAACAGGGTTTAAAGGTAAAAAGAGTAAATGGTGAACAGTCAGTGGTTGATGTCTTCAATGATATCTTAAAATCCTTAAAATGATTCCGATTAAAACTCCAGAAGAAATTAAAATAATGGCTGAGGGCGGGAAGATTCTGGCAAAAATAATGGCTGATTTGAAAAAGAGAATCAGGCCAGGGATTAAAACCCTAGAATTAGACAAGGTCGCCAAAGACCTTGTTTTAAAATCCGGAGCAAAATGCTCCTTTTTGGGTTATGAAGGTTTTCCAGCCTGTCTTTGCGCTTCAGTTAATCAAGAAATCGTTCACGCTGTTCCTTCGAACCGACAATTAAAAGAAGGTGAGATTCTTTCTCTTGATCTGGGAGTTCTCTATAAGGGGTTTCATGCCGATATGGCGATAACTTTACCAGTGGGCAAGGTTGAGCCTGAAATTCAAAGATTGATTCGAGTTACTAAAAAAGCTCTAAAGCTGGGGATTAAAAAAGTTCGACCAGGAAATACTTTTGGTGATATTGGAAATACTATTCAAAGATATGTTGAGGGTCAAGGATTTAACGTTATCAGAGACCTTTGCGGTCATGGTATTGGTAAAGAACTTCACGAAGAGCCCCAGGTTTTAAACTATCTCCCCTCGGGAATACAGGAGGGCAAGAGAAAAACTGGGCCTGAAATAAAAGAAGGGATGGTCTTTTGTTTGGAACCCATGGTGACAATTGGCGACTACAAAATTAAAAAGTCAAAAGACGGTTATGGTTATGAAACTGCTGACGGTTCTCTTTCTTGCCATTTTGAACATACGGTGGCTGTGACAAAAGAAGAGTGTCAGATTTTGACTCATTTGTAAATATTTTTTAATCGGGTAAAATAGATTAATATGTCAGATTCAGTTTATCTTTCAGTAATTATCCCGGCCTATAACGAGGGAAAACGCTTAGAGGGTACTCTTTTTGATATTGATAAATATTTATCAAAGCAAAACTATAATTATGAAATTATTGTTGTTTCCGACGGTTCAAAGGATAAAACAGTCGAGGTCGTTAAAGGTCTAGCTCCTACAATTAAAAAGCTGAAAATTTTAGATAATAAAGAGAATCAGGGTAAGGGTTATGTAGTTCGACAAGGAATGTTGGAAGCAAAAGGAGAAGTGAGATTATTTACCGATGCCGATAACTCAACCTCCGTTGACCAGGTTGAAAAAATGTGGCCCTATTTTAAAAAAAACTACGACATCGTTATTGGTTCCAGAGATGTCAAAGGAGCGATTTTAGATCCTCCTCAACCTTTTTATCGTCGGCTTTTGGGTGAATTTTTTGGTCTTTTAACTAATATTCTCTGTGGTACCTGGGGAATAAAAGATAGCCAATGCGGCTTTAAGGGTTTTAGCCAAAAAGCAGCTGAAAATATTTTTCCTCAATGTAAAATTAATCGCTTCGCCTTTGACCCAGAAATTTTAATAATTGGGAAAAAATTAGGATATAAAATTAAAGAAATTCCGGTTCGCTGGAAAAACGACCCGGAAAGCAAGGTAAAATTTAAATCAATGGTTAAAATGGGTCTCGATTTGCTTAAAATAAGATTAAATCTCATTAAGGGAATTTATGGTTGAGAAAATTAAAAAACCCAAATTTCCATCAGAACTTCGTTTTGATTTAATTTCCCAAGATTGGGTGGTTATTGCTACCGGTAGAGCAAGGAGACCAGAAACTTTTAAAAGAGAAAAAAGGATAAAAAAAGAAGTTTCGCCCAAGCTCTGCCCTTTTTGTCAAATACAGACCCAAGAACCCCCTACTCTTATTTTTTCTCAGGGGAGAAAAATACCCATAAATGATGGAATTCCTAAAGGTTGGACAACTATTGTCATCCCTAACAAATACCCTGCTTTTATTCCTTTTCCTAAGTTAGAGAAAAGAATCGAAGGGAGATTCTATCAAAAAATAAACGCTGCTGGTTTTCACGAGGTAGTTATTACTCGCGATCACAAGAAATCTCTGGCTCAATTTTCGGTTGAGAAAGTTAAAGAAGTCATGGACGCCTATCACCAAAGGTATTTAGATCTAATGAAGGAAAAATTCGTCAATTATGTTTCCATTTTTCATAATCACGGTGTCGAAGCTGGGGCATCGGTAGCTCATCCTCATTCCCAAATTATCACCACCCCCCTTATTGATACTGATTTGAGAAATGCCCTTTCTAATTCCCAAAAATATTTTAAAAAAACCAGAAAATGTATTTATTGTCTAATGAATAACTGGGAGAAAAAGTCAAGACGAAGAATTGTTTTTGAAAATGAAAACTTCTTAATTATTTGCCCCTTTGCTTCAAAATCGGCATTTGAAATGATAATTTCTCCCAAAAAGCACCTTTCTTATTTTGAACAAATTAAAGAAAAAGAAAAATGGCAACTATCAGAAGCATTCCAGGTAGCCTTAAGAAAGCTTTACAAAGCCCTCAACGACCCTGCCTATAATTTCTATTTACATACCGCTCCTTGCGACGGTAAAAAATATCCCAATTACCACTGGCACTGGACAATTTTACCAAAGACTTCTACCTGGGCTGGATTTGAAATTGGTACCAGAATGGAAATTTCAACCATTACCCCAGAAAAAGCAGCTGAGTATTTAAGAAGGCAGTAAAATACCGCTCGGCAACCTACCGCGGAGGACCGTTCG
>Ga0315296_10002537_pt1 | contig 15542 bp, 16 predicted proteins | sample YL17G14_18_MG_FD_203921 | JGI IMG/M metagenome (GOLD analysis project Ga0315296, IMG submission 203921) | Sediment microbial communities from Yellowstone Lake, YNP, Wyoming, USA - YL17G14_18 | ecosystem: Environmental > Aquatic > Freshwater > Lake > Sediment | place: USA: Wyoming | collected... | reverse complement strand
CCGTTGAGGCTCCGTTCAGGAGCATGTGCCATGCTCCGTGCCTCACTTCTTCTCTTCAAGAGTCTTGCCGCATTTCTGGCAGAATTTCGCGTCAAGAAAGTTCTTGTGTTTGCACACGGGGCAGGTCCTCATCGGAACTGATTCCAACGAACTGGAGCCTTTGATGAAGACCACGTCTCCGATCTTCTCGACCGCGTCAAACGGAAGGTAGGATTCCTCTTCTCTTCCTCTCTCGACGACGATGGCTAGCTTCCCGTCATTCGACCACGCCATGTCCTTTACTGTGCCGATCTTTTTTGCTTCGCCGTCGATGATCTCCTTTCCCACAACCTCTTCCCGGCGATGCCACTTTACCAAGAAAGCGTCTCCAGAACTGATTTGGAGTCACCCAGTGTATTTAGCATTGTCGAGTAGTTCCAATAGGCATAACTGCGCGGTTCCAACGGACCCAAAAGAGTGACATGACAGACTCCTTTCAAGATTGATATCCCCATATGTACAAGGTGTTCAAGAATCACCGAGAGAATTCTGATATGGTCAAGGCACACGCCCTTGTTGTCCCCCTCAGCAAGGGTCAGGCTGCTGTCAATACAGCTCGGAATATGCGCCTGATCGACCACTCATTGAAGATCTTACCAACGAGAAATGAGCTTTGGATCCCTCTCGCACGTTCGATTGACGAGTCGGAATCTGGTCGCCTCTCGACCACATTAGGCCTATTCAGGATTGATAAGCGAGAGTTCAGCGCAATATCACAGCATCCTCGCACATTGGCGGAGGTGCTCGAGGGCCATCTGCCGCCTCACCTTGCGGCATTTGTTCCAAAGTCATTCGATATAGTAGGGCACATAGCGATCGTTGAGTTGCCGGATCAACTTGCGTCTGTTGACGAGCTTGTCGGCAAAGGGGTCTTGGAGATTTGCCCCAATGTTCGAACCGTCATGGCGAAGGCCGGCGCCTTCTCTTCTGACTACAGGACGAGAGAACTGAGGCTAATCGCAGGCGAGGATAATCCTGTTACGTACTACAAGGAGCACGGGTGCGTTTTCGAACTGGACGTCAGGACGGTATTCTTCAGCTCGCGACTTAGTCACGAGCGTTTGCGCGTTGCTACCCAGGTTCAACCTGGTGAGAGAGTAGTCGACATGTTTGCGGGGGTGGGTCCGTACTCTATAATCATAGGAAAGAAGCAGCCGCTCTCCACCGTGTACGCCATCGATGCTAATCCTTCAGCGTTCAAGTTCTTGGTCTCGAACGTACTTGCCAACAAAGTCCTCGGTAATGTCAGACCGTTGATGGGAGATGCTCGACAGGTTGTTGGATTGAACCTCTCGAAGACAGCGGATAGGGTGATCATGAATCTTCCTGGGAGCGCCTTGGACTTCGTCGACGTTGCCTGTTCTAGTCTCAAGGAACGGGGCGGTGTCATCCACTTCTACTCATTCGAATCTGCTGAAACCCCACATGAAATCGCCTCAGCAAAACTCAAAGAACGAGTCGAGGCGTCAGGCAGAGAGTTGAAGTCAATCTCGGCGATCAGGACCGTGAAAGAGATCGCTCCATACCGCTTTCAGGTAGCCATCGACGCGCATGTAGAGTAGTCGCAGTCACAGATCTAGAGTTCCGCAACCAGTTCGATCCTGATTCTCGTGCCCGGGTCGCGTAGGATCTTGACGAATTCCCGGTCCAAATCTGAAGCGGCCTTGTCCGCCAGAACCATTATGGTTCTGCTGCAGGTGTAGTTGCTCTTGCGGACAACTAGGTCATTCGGATGATTGAGCGTAAGCCTGCCGTTTCCTCGCCCCAAGATCGTCTCGATTCGATTTCCCGCCTCGATCGTGAGCGTGACACGGGTCTCATCGTTCCTCATCAGTTTCGAGAATCTAGGCGAGAGGTCAGTGCATCCTTTAGAAGCACAGATGGCAACTATGCAGTCTCCCCGCTCCGTGATATGATCCTCCTTCGTAATCTCGAGTGTCGTCGGATGGTTTGCCCTGATCTTGGGATGTCCTGAAGCTTGAATCACCTCAGCGATCTGCATGATCAGTCTCGCTCTTTGGACTGACGCGGCGGGTTCTAAGGCTTTTATCGGTGCCCGGCCCTAGGCGCTGTGGATTGGGCGCTAGGCTTGATGGACTTCTCTGAGAACCGGAGAAGAGCTGTTGAGGCGCTTCGATCTGAAGGAATTCTGCATGATAGTCGAGTAGCTCGAGCTATGCTGACAGTTCCACGTGAGCTCTTTCTGCGGTCTGAGGAAATGCAGTACGCGTACGTTGATTCTCCGCTTCCCATCGGCCACGGGCAGACAACGAGCGCCCTGCACATGACGGCCCTATTCTGCGAGTACGCGGAAATGAAGCCGGGCCAGAAAGTGCTTGAGGTTGGTGGAGGCTGCGGGTACATGAGTTGTGTCTACGCGGAGGTCGTGGCTCCTAGCGATCAGCCTGAACGGGAATGGGGTCATGTTTGGTCGGTCGAGATAATCAAAGAGCTGTCAGAATTTGCCAGACTCAACGTGCAGAAGGCTGGATATTCAAATAGAGTGACTGCACTCCATGGAGATGCATCAGTAGGCCTGTCAGAGCACAGTCCCTATGACGTGATAATAGTAACGAGCGCCGCGCCCGACATTCCGTCTCCGCTGGAGGAACAACTCAGCCCTGGTGGCGTGCTGTTGATACCGATTGGAACACCGCATTTCTACCAAGAGCTCTTCCGCGTAAGGAAGGCCGACAATGGGAAATTGGCCCGTGAAAATCTGGGTGGTGTGGCATTCGTGCCTCTTAGGGGACAGCTCGGCTGGCGAGGGTAGGGCTCGGTCGGCCTGTCGTAACTGAATCCGCGCCACGAGAGCTGAGAAGAATAGACACGTCAGCCGAAGTAGCGATCAAGCGTGGGTTTTGCGGTCTGTCCTGCCAGACCTGTTTCCATCCTCTCTAGAGCCTTCCTGACGCGGTCTTCGCTGAAGTCCCGTTCCTTGCAGAGGAAGTCAACCACTTCTTCGATGTTCGGTTTTGCCCAGTTGAGGCTGTAGTCAGACCTCACTGCCGGTCTGAGGAAGAGTTCCTTGATCCTACCGACATTCTCGGGCAAGTCAAGATCTGGAGTTCGAGCCGCGATTGTTGCTATGTCGCCAAACTCTCTGACCAGTTTCAATGCGGTCTTAGGCCCAATTCCTTTGACACCATCGGGATTGTAATCTGTGCCGACGAGTATCCCAACGTCCACGAGCTGTTCACGAGTGAGACCTAGTTCAGCAAGTGTATCGGCGAGTTCAAAGATCTCCGGTTCAATCTCGATGTATGCTTGTCGGTTGGGCAGTTTTCTTCTACCTGATATTGTGAGGTTCTTCACCATCCGTGGTGCTCCGAATAATAGCGAGTCATGGTCTTGGGATGCTGCTGCCCAGACGTCGTCTTTGAGAGCCATGTATGCTGCTTGTGCCTCGCCTTCTGAAGGGGCTTGCACCGATGGGATGCCGAGACCCTTGAGTAGTCTCTTTGAGTCTTCGATCATGAGTTCCTTCACTGTTGCTGTGGCCTGAGCGTACTTTCTTGCATCTTCAGTGCTTCCGGCCTTAAGTGCGGCTTCGTATTTGACGGCTGCTTCTTCTCTGACTTTTCGTCGACGTTTGATCTCCATCTCTTTCATTTCCGGAGGTTGGCCGTCGAAGACGTAGGCGATTCGAATTCCCTTCTCGGCGAGGTTGGCTGTCCTGTAGAGGATGCCGCTGAGGTGGCTAGTGACTCTCCTTTCCCTATCCATTAGGGGCGTGCCGTCGGGTTGTCTGATTATCGCAAGAAACTGGTAGAGCGTGTTGTATGCGTCAACGGCTAAGCTTTTGCCTGACAGATCGTCTAGGAGGATCTTCCGTCTTTGCAGAACCTCGCCTAGATCTACCCCCATGCCAGCAGCCTCAACCGAGTCTTGGTGGAACTCTGTAAAGGCTATTGTGAGTGCTCTGGAGTCCAGACGGGTCAGAAGCCTGGCAGGATGAGACTGGGCACCCGCACTGGAATAGTTCGCCCAATCGGTTCACGGAGGTATACGTACGATGCGTCAGGTGGAATCCTGTTCCCGAAACGGAATTGTATCCCGTATCTCCCGAGGATCGCTATCAAGTGTGAGTAGTACGAGCCTGGCCTCGAGAGAAGATGCTGGAAGCTCATGCGTGAGATCTCGACCTCGGAATCTAATGTCCCATCTGCAAATCCTCGTATGTGCCATTCCAACATATCCGTAAGGGGTCTTGACAGCCCAAATCGCTGTCCAACCCGCCACTCTTGAAAGAATGGATCCCTGAATCCCATTCCGTAGAGGATTACAGCTAATCTCGGAACTTGGTCTGGGTGTATGCGCAAAGCATTCCTCGCATGTGATGCCATCATAGTGATGTGTCTCGGTTTGGCAAATAGCCTACGCTGAGTTTCATCGTAGGCTATAAGACGTACATGTCCTCGCGATGGGATTCCTCGAATTAGCGAGCGCCCTTCAATTTCAGTCGTCTCTCGCACTTTAAAATAGCCTGCATCATACATGGATATGTGATCGGGCCATCAAGGTTGCTGTTATTTGAGTTCCGAACTGCTCTGGGTCAATGATTTCCTTTCCAACGGGATAGGGCAAGAACCCGATGCCCTGAAAGACCTTCGCGTGGTTCGAGGTCCGTCTGCAGATCTTTGCATACGCTGTAGAGGAGGGAGAATGCTCTGTGGCAAGATCTCTTGTCCGCTTCTAGCCAAGGCAAGAGCGATAGCCACGTACGGCAGCCTTGTTGCCTCCGAACAGATAGATGGTTCTGCGCCGCCTGGAGTGTTCGTGGGTAGATTCGGATATCCGCGTGTGTCCGTCGGTCCCTTGATACCGCCATATCATGGAGATACGACCGTGTTCGACGCACCCGAGCTCTGGCTTGGCAAGACGATACAGGAGATCGTCGACATGAGATATTCTCTCGTGAGGGGCAAGACCCGCGTCAGCATCTTCGACGCGCAGGAGCCCTTCGGTATTGTCGACCGACTCCAGGAGCTTGCTATGAGCGCTACCCCAGCAGATTCAGAGGCTCGATTCACACGCAAGCCTGGAGGATCTTTGACCTTGAGCGATGAGGTGCAGCCATTCGGTCCCTCTGCTCCCCTTCGAAGTTTTCAGGCATGGGGGGTCAAGGCCGACAGTCGAGTTGAGAAGGCATACTATGATCGAGATCTGAACGCGGCTGATGCGATCGTCGATCTGCATGAGAACGGCGTCCAAGTCACGCGAATACAGAGAGCCCTGAGCATGGGCATGTTCGGAATTGGTTCTCGAAGGAAGCTTGTTCCGACTCGATGGAGCATAACGGCGGTCGACAGTACAGTCTCGATCCGATTGCTGCACCAGATCAAGCATCTTCCCACGGTCGACGATTTCCGCGTGCATACATTCGATTACATCGACAACAGGTACGTCGTGATGCTCATGCCTGAGAAATGGTCCTACGAGTCGATAGAGGCTTGGTTCCCCGGGACCGCTTGGAACGAAGGCGGGAAGTACCCGGCAATGATGGGCGATCATGAGGAGTATCAGGGAAGGACAACCTATGCAAGCATTGGCGGATGCTACTACGCTTGTCGACTTGCGGTCGCAGAGCATCTCCTGAAGGAGAAGAGACAGAGCTCAGCGCTAGTTCTCAGAGAAATCCATCCAGGATACATTCTTCCGGTCGGGGTCTGGAACGTGAGAGAGAGCGTGAGAGCAGCACTTTCCAAGAATCCAGCTCGATTCGACAACTTCAACTCGGCACTGGAATTCGGCTTGTCTAGACTGAGCATTCCGCGTAGGGCGTGGCTTCAGAGCAGCCACATGCTAAGAGAGGCTTTCTTCCAGAGAAAGATCAGCAGCTACTTTGGCGCGTAGCAGGTCGCTTCCCGTGAGTGTGCTAGTCCCCCAGTCCTTTGAGCCCTTCCTCTTCAGGCTGCCTGCCGTATTTCCTAACGTACCCCTCTCTCAGCGCGCCAGCCGTGCTCAAGTTCACGATGGTGTTCGTGCTCGCCTCGCCTGTGAGTTTTCCCAGATCGTCTTTGTGCTGTCTCCACTTGAGGTGAGTATTCCCGCTCTTCGAGTTGTAGATGATGCCCAGAACATTCGATACGCGGGTGAATCTTATGTCTCTGATCTGCTCGAGGGTCTCTTTATCCTCAGCCTCAACGTACATGGTCCCGTTTTCTGCAGCTCTCTCAGGGAAGACGCTCTCGTCGCCGACAAACGCGTCAGGAATGAATGAATCACATGTGCTCACAATCATGAACCGTCTGAAAGTACCCAAATCGCAGACGGTATCGATCTTCAAGTATGTCACACACTGGTGCGAGCGTAGGTTGAGACGACCAGAAATAGGCACCCGCAAGAGAATGAGATATGCCTGTCGGTCCTACAGCGTCCCTGTGGTCATACGCGATCTGTCGGGAGTGACAGTTCAGGATGGGTGGATCGGCCTAGGCTGGCCCCGAGCAACGGATAAATAAATGGCGGCTGGTGCCCTGTAGGAAAAGAAGGCGTTGAGACTGAGCGAAACCAAAACGGTACACATGCCGACCTGCACTTGGTGTTCGAGAACCATAATGCCTGGTGAAGGCGCGGTGCGTTTTCCCTGTCCGAATTGTGGTGAAGTCACTATGTGGCGCTGCGAGAAGTGCAGGACCTTCGGCAGGCCATACAAGTGTGCAAAGTGCGGATTCACAGGGCCATAGGCAGTGACTGGTGCTTGGCTAAGGTAGTTGCGCAGATCAAGATCTTCCCAACCGAAACTACGGTGGACCTTGGAGAGCTAAGGAAGAAAGTCCAGGAAGGGCTGCCGGCCGGGACGACGGTTGCGCGGTTCGACGAGGAGCCGATAGCTTTCGGTCTCGTAGCACTGGTCGCAAGGGTCGTAATGCCTGAGGAAGAGGGACACATGGATAAGGTCGAGGAGGCCCTGAAGTCCGTGGAGAATGTGGGTGAGATTCAGGTCGTCAATGTCTGGCGGACCTGAAATCTGTTACTAAAAGTAACGCTTATATCCATGGTTCGTTACCTATAGTAACAGACTTCGCGAGCCCCGGCTCCAATATGATGCGGGGCCGCAAGCACGATCAAGATTACGGAATGAAGAGACATGGTAGGAAAAGACATACAGTTGAGAGTCGCGGACGCGCGACAAAGAGACGTCGGCCACGGCAAGGTAAGAATAGACAACGAGACAATGCAGAAACTCACAATCACTGCGGGCGACTTTGTCGAGATTCACGGCAAGAAGATGACTGTCGCCGTCGCATGGCCCGCATACGCAGAAGACCAAGGCGAAGAGATTGTGCGAATGGACGGCCTGCTCAGAAGGAACGCGGGCGTGGCGCTCAACGAGTATGTGGTGCTCAAGAAGGCTGATGTGAAAGATGCGCAAGCGATAATCTTCGCGCCGACCGATGTGAGACTAAGCGTCGATGAAGAGTTCGTCAGCTTCGTGAAACGCAGATTCATGGACATGCCGTTCGTTGAAGGCGACATGACTCTTCTGTCAATCTTCGGAAGTGCAGTCCCGCTTGTGGTCACTCGAACCAGACCACACGGTCCAGTCAAGATACTCGAGACCAGTCACGTGCAAGTTCTCAGCGAGCCAACGCCAGAGAAGAAAGGCATCTCGATGGTTACCTACGAAGACATCGGAGGTCTCCACGAAGAGATTCAACGTATCAGAGAGATGGTCGAGCTACCTCTTCGGCATCCAGAATTGTTCCAGAGGCTCGGCATCGAGCCGCCTAGAGGCGTCTTCCTCTACGGTCCCCCGGGATGCGGCAAGACGCTTTTGGCGAAGGCTGTTGCGAACGAGTCTGATGCAAACTTCTACGTAATCTCCGGCCCAGAGATAATGTCGAAGTTCTACGGCGAATCCGAAGCCAGACTTCGAGAGATCTTCCAGAAGGCACACGAGACTGCCCCAAGCATCGTATTCATCGATGAAATGGACGCAATCGCACCGAAACGCGAAGAAGTCACGGGCGAGGTTGAACGACGCGTCGTTGCACAACTTCTCTCACTCATGGACGGAATGGGAACCAGAGGCAACATCATAGTAATCGGAGCGACAAACAGACCCAATGCGATCGATCCTGCATTGAGACGCCCTGGAAGGTTCGACCGGGAAATCGAGATCGGCGTCCCTGACAAGAAAGGTCGGAATGAAATCGTCCAGATACACACCAGAAACATGCCGCTCGCCGAAGATGTTGACATCAAACGTCTTACAGACATTACCCATGGATACACAGGAGCTGACATCTCGTCGCTCTCAAGAGAAGCCGCGATGAAAGCGCTCAGGCGCTACATGCCCGAGATAAACCTGGAAGAAGAGCGAGTCCCACCCGAGATACTGGACAAGATGGTTGTGAATGAAGATGATTTTCTCTCCGCGTACAGAGAGATCACCCCCACCGCAATGAGGGAAGTCTACGTCGAGGTCCCATCAGTACGTTGGAAAGAGGTTGGCGGACTCGGAGAGGTCAAGAACGAGCTCATCCAATCGGTCGAATGGCCTCTAAAGAAGCCGGAAGTCTTCAAGAGGATGGGTATCAAGCCTCCAAGGGGCATACTGCTCTACGGTCCGCCAGGATGCGGCAAGACTCTGCTTGCGAGGGCTGTCGCAACAGAAAGCGAGGCGAACTTCATTTCAGTTAAGGGACCTGAGATCTTCTCCAAGTGGGTTGGGGAATCCGAGAAAGCAATCAGGGAGATCTTCAGGAAGGCAAGGACCGCGGCGCCCGCAATAATCTTCTTCGATGAACTTGATTCGATAATTCCGAGAAGAGGAGCTGGGTATTCAGACTCTGGAGCGACCGAACGGGTAATCAGTCAGCTACTCACGGAAATGGACGGCATAGAATCGCTGCAAAACGTGGTCGTAATTGCTGCAACGAACAGGCCTGACATACTCGATCCCGCAGTCATGCGGCCAGGCAGGTTCGACCGACTGATTGACGTACCCGCACCAGACTCAGAAGCGCTCATGCAGATCTTCAGGATCCACGCCCGCAACATGCCTCTGTCAAAAGACGTGGACCTACAAGAGATCGCCCAGAAGGCTAAGGGATACTCTGGAGCGGATGTTGAGGCTCTCTGCAGGGAGGCAGCCATGAACGTGCTTCGCGAAAATATAGATGCCAAAGAGGTCACCCGCAAAGACTTCGACAAGGCAATGGAAACAATCAAACCCAGCATCAATGAAAGGATGGAAGAGTACTACGCACAGTTCTCCGAACGCTCCAGAAAAGAACGGGTTACTCCAACCGCGATTATCTCGTAGGACAGGTGTGGTGGAGCTCGATGAACAAAGTCTGGGGCCCCCGCCCCCTCAACCTAGCCGTCGTTGAAGTCCTCCAACGCAAAGGTCCACTTAGCGACGGCGATCTCCTAGATCAAGTCAAAGAAAGCTACGGCGACATCAGCTTCCGAGAACTGAACAGCATCCTCCTCAAGCTCGAAATCAACGGTGTACTGCGCGTCTCGCGTCTCATGAAAGGAAAGAGACGAGTAGAACTCGTTGCGCCCAGACAGCCATAGCTCAATATCCTATCAGCGTTCACGAGCCTTATCTATCCCAATTAGCCTCGGAACGAACATTCAGCTTTCCGCCCTAAGCGAAGAGGCTGTTCCCATCCGAGGCATGCATATCCAGTGAATTCGGACACTGACATCATTGTAGTCGGCTGCGGCGTAGCCGGCGCCACAGCTGCCGAAACCGCCGCCTCCTTGGGATCGAAAGTCCTTCTCCTTGAAGAACACGAGCGAGTCGGCGTCCCGTCACATTGCTCAGGTCACGTCGGTATCAACAGCATGAGACGTCTGGGTGTCTCACTACCAGAGCATATCGTGAAGAATCGGATTCGGGGTGCAATCTTTCATTCGCCGTCAGGCCAGGTTCTTCAGCTCGAGCGTCAAGCCCCAATCACGTGGGTTCTTGACCGCAGAGCCTTCGACGAGCACTTGTCGGACAGAGCCCAGGAAGCGGGAGCGAAGATCCAGCTCAATGCACGGGCAATCTTGATCCAACTGCAGGATGATGGACGAGTCCAAGTGCGGGTTTCAGCCGGTGAAAACCAACGCACACTCAACTGTCAGACCATCATAGACTGCGAGGGTGCATCGCCTACACTTGCACGTCTCCGGTCCACAAACGAGCGCCGCAGGCCGATGTGGGTAAACTCCGCTCAAGTCCACGTCGACCACGTCGAAGACCTAAACCACGACATGGTGGAGGTGTACCTCGGATCCGCGTACGCACCCGGATTCTTTGCGTGGATAATCCCTTGGCGGGATGGATCCGCGAAGGTTGGACTTGCCACTCGCGAGGGCAATCCACGTCTCTTCCTTGAGAGGCTCATCACGAAGCATCCCACCGTTTCTCGAAGATTAGAGAACGTGCACCTGCGTGATGCTTCCTATCATCCCATACCTTTGGGTGGGCCGATTTCGAAGACGTACCATCAGGGCATGCTGATTGCAGGAGATTCGGCGCAACAGGTGAAACCGACAACTGGTGGGGGAATCGTATTCAGTCTCATCTGTGGGAGAATCGCCGGCAAGATCGCGCATGATGCGTGCAGGACGGGAGACATCTCAGAGTCGTTCCTTTCAGAGTATGAGAGACGATGGAAGAGCGAGATAGGTCGTGATCTCAACACAATGCGGCGCATCCGGAGGATGCTCTTCAGACTCCCAGATCGCAGACTTGAGAAGATATTCTCAATCGCTCGAACCTTTGACCTCGCGACGGTTCTAAGCAAGGCCGATGAGATAGACATGCAGGGTAGAGTTCTAGCCAAATTGGGACTTGATCCTCGTTTATCGATCAGCCTGCTCTGCTCCTCGATCCTCTCGCTTCCATTCATTGTGGACTCGCGAAAGACCGAGGCCTGATCCAAGCCTCATCTATACCTATTCCAGCAGAATCCGTGCAAGTTGCTCCGGTTCTATGTTACCCCCCGTGAGGAGGAGCACGACTTTGCTTCCAGCCAACTGCTCCTTAATCTTGAACGCTGCGGCAGTGGACGCGGCACCAGACAACTCTGCCACTTGTCCTGTTGTCTGGAGGATGACCTTGATCGCCTGTTTCATCTCTTCATCGCTGACGAGTACAATATCGTCCAGCTTCTCTCTCAGAATCCTTAGGGGCAACTCGTATGCTCGACTTGTCGCAAGACCCTCAGCAGCCGTCTTCACGCCATCTGTAGACGTTATGGAACCTTTCTTCCACGAACGATAGAAAGCGGGTGCGCCCTCGGCCTGCACGCCTATCACTTTGATGCGGGGATTCAAGCTCTTGTAGACTATGCATGCGGCGGAAGCTCCTGACCCGCCGCCAATTGGATTGATAACTGCATCCACGTCTGGAAGCTCCTCGAAGACTTCTAGATGCATTGTTCCGACGCCTTCGTACAGCAGCGGCTCGTTGATGCCATGTACGTGCAAGAATCCTTTCTGGGAGGCTAGTCTCTCGGCGTACTCGCGGGCTTCCTCATAGTAGCTACCGTGGAAGATCACCTCGGCGCCCAGGTCTTCGATGGCCTCAGTTTTCATCTGCGGAACCCCATGAGGCATGACAATGCGAACATTCACCCCGAACAATGGGCCTGCATAAGCGATTGATTGGGCATGATTTCCGGTTGAGGCTGTAATGACTCCGCGGCTGACCGCTTGCTTTCTCATCCTCACCATGTAGTTGACGCCTCCGCGGACCTTGAACGCTCTCGTTGGCTGGAGATTCTCCAGTTTCAAGTAGATTTGGCATCCGAGAAGCTTGGAGAGTCGTCGTGAGTAGAGAAGCGGAGTAGGCTTCAGATGTCGTTTGACTACGTCTCTGGCGGCATAGACGTCTTTCAACTGTGGAATTCTTAGCTGTTCCAATTTCAAACCAGCTGTCTAATATCACATCGGGTCAAGCATCCGAATCGCTGCTCGCAGTATCTCGGTACGGTCAGCCATATTGCCTATAGATACCTATCGTGCTTTTGTTTCGGGCTACAGATGGTGTCAATCACATGACCGGTGACACGGGAGAATCAGGCCGGAAAGCGTTGGCGGGCAAAGTGGCTAGGTTGACTGACCTAGTCAACTACCAGGAAGACGCCGTGGTAAGCAAGACAGTGGTGGAGAAGAAGACCGGGACTGTGACCCTGTTTGCCTTTGATGAAGGACAGGGGTTGAGTGAGCATACCGCACCGTATGATGCTCTCGTCTGCATTCTCGACGGCGAAGCGACCGTCACAATCTCAGGAAAGAGTCACCCCTTGAAGGAAGGCGAAGCGATTCTGATGCCAGCCAACGAGCCTCACGCCTTGGAAGGGCCTGGGAGATTCAAGATGATGCTGACTATGATACGTTCATAGTCACGACGGAAGTGGTGTTCAATCTAGCTACTTTCGCGATGAGAGCTGCTTGAATGCCTCCGTCAGAGCCGGCACTATCTTGTAGAGGTCCCCAACGATTCCGTAGTCGGCATACTCGAAGATCGGTGCTTTCGCGTCCGTGTTCACACACATCACAACACGAGCGTTCTGTATACCCGTGATGTGCTGTATCTGTCCAGAGATGCCGCAGGCAACATAGAGTTTCGGTGCAACTTTCTGGCCGGATAGTCCGACGTATTGATCGATCGGGAGCCACTTTAGGTCCTCAGCGATCGGGCGTGAGCAGCCAACGACGCCGTTGATAGTCTTCGCGAGCTCCTCAACTATCGGTATGTCTTCCTTCTTCTTGAGGCCGCGCCCAAATGAGACAATCGCCTCAGCTTCCGTAATCCTCACTCCCGCGAACTGTTTCGGCTTCCGATCAAGCACCTTCACAGGAGATTCAGCTATCTTCGGCTGAACTTGCACAGTCTCTCCCGTTCGGTTCGGATCTTTGCTCAGCGGTTGGAAGACTCCCTTCGGAAGAGTGAAGATCTGGGGTTTGGATCGGATGATCAGTGTCTCGGTTATGTTTCCTCCAAGTATGAGGCGGTCAACAACTACGCACTTCTTCTCTGAGTCGATATCCAGTTTAGAGCATTCTGTGCAACATCCAGTCTTCAGACGTTCCGCAAGTCGCGCGGCAAGTTCCAGTCCGCTTCGAGTTGCCCCGATGAGTATGACGTCTGGCCGGTAGGTTTGAGCCATCTCACTTAGTACGTCTGAGTAGGGATGAACTTGGAAGGTCTTCAGCGGTGGATTCTGAACGGTGTATACTTTGTCTGCGCCAAAGGCTATGAAATCCTTGCTCGTTTCTGAAACATTCTCTCCGACGGCAACCGCAGCTAGGTGAGTTCCGAGCTTTCCTGCAAGTTCGCGCCCTTTCGAAAGCAGTTCTCGAGCAACTGCAGGGTTCTCGGAGAACACCCAGACTCCATCGTATTTCTGAGCGGCTTTCATGCGACCTTCACTACTCCCTCTCCGATCAGGGTGGACGCAAGTTTCTCTGCAGCCTCCTTAGGCTCACCCTGCACCAGGATCCTCTTCCTTTCGCCAGTGGCCACAGCTGACCTCAACGTTTCAGTTAATGATCCGTCACGACCGAGATCGCTGGTTTTCAATCCCACGTCCGCAGCAGTCCAAGCGGTCATTGGTTTCTTTGAGGCAGCCATTATGGCCATGAGTGTCGGAAGTCTTGGTTCGTTGATCTCTCGCGAAACCGTGATGAAAGCTGGAAGCTTTGACTCAACCGTCTCGTACGAGTCCTCAAGGTTTCTCTCAGCGAGCGCCTTTCCATCTTGAATCGTGATCTTGACTGCGTAGGTTATCTGAGGAAGGTTCAGGATTTCGGCTGTTCGTGGTCCTACTTGGAATGAGTACTGATCCTCAGATGTCTCACCGCATAGTATCATGTCGAATTGTTCGATCTTCCGAATGCCGGCCGCTAGAGCGGCCGCTATCGCGTGAGCGTCAGAATTCTCGAACTCTGGACCAGTCAACATGTAGCCTTCGTCGGCTCCCATCGCTATCGCCTCGCGAAGCGCTTCCTTCGCTTGAGCGGGCCCCATCGTGAGCACGGTGATCTTTCCACCTAGTTTCTCCTTCAGTCTGACCGCTTCTTCGATTGCGTTCTTGTCTGATTCGCTGATGACGCGGGCCACACCTTCTGTCACGAGTTTCTTGTTGGCCCGGTCAATTCGCAGGTCTTGCGTGTAGAAAACCTGCTTGACAAGCACAATTATGTTGGGCATGGTTCCTCCTCCACGACGCGCCGCGCAACTATGGCCGGCTAGGGTTTATGATACTGACTATTCCAGCGCCTCTGCGACCAGCTCAGCTATGTCTCTGACAGGCATCTTCTCAGAGGTGCCTAAGACCTTCGAGGCGTCTTCAAACATCGAGATGCAGTATGGGCAGGCCGCTGCTAGGACGTTGGGGGCAAGTCGCTGAGCCTCCTCGATCCTAATCACGCTGCACTTCTTCTCAGCTTCTACAGTATACCAAGTGTTTCCTCCGCCTCCGCCGCAGCAGAAGCTTTTGGCGCGCGATCGCGGAAGCTCGACAAGTCTCCCGTTGCAGAGTGCGCGAATGACGGCTCGCGGAGATTCGTACTCGTCATTGTATCTCCCAAGGTAGCATGGGTCGTGATATGCGATGGTCTGGTCGATTCCCTTCGTGAAATTCAGTCTTCCATCACGTAGTAGTTGGGCTATTAGCTGAGTGTGGTGGATGACTTCGAATTTCGCCCCGAATCTCGGATACTCGTTCTTGAAAGTGTTGTAGCAGTGCGGACATTGGGTGACGATTCTCTTGACGCCGCGCTTGTTCATCAGCTCGATCAATTCCATTGCTGCTTGCTGAAATCTTCCTTCCTCACCGACTCGGCGTGCGACTTCACAGTTACATTTCTCTTCATTTCCCAGGATCCCGAATCTGATTTGGGCCGCCTTCATGATCTTGACGAGCGCGCGAGACACCATCTGGTTTCGTGTGTCGTACGAGCCAGCGCATCCGACCCAGTAGAGGAACTCCTGTTCAGGTTCGTCGCCACACAGCTTTACGTCGAGTCCTTCTGCCCATTTCATTCGGTCTACCGTGGCAAGTCCATACGTGTTGCCTACCGTTGTCAGGAACGTGAGCAGGTCTCGCTTCTTCTTGTCGACTTTGCCCTCTGCCATCAGGTGTCGACGCATGTCGCAGATTGCTCCGACATGTTGAATCAGGACCGGGCATTCCTCAACGCAGGCGCGACACGTCGTACAGGCCCAAAGCTCCTCCGGATCCACCGTTTGCCCGTGCAGCTGTTTGGCGGTGTCGGGGGACTGCAGCTCAAGGTTCTTCAGTTTCAGTATGAGATGCATCGGTGACAGTTTCGTTCCGCTTGCTTTTGCGGGACATGCGTCTGAACAGCGCTGGCAAAGTGTACAGGCGTCGAAGCTGAGCTTCTGTCTCCAAGTGAAGTCGTTAATCTCTGATGCGCCGACTTTGACGTCGAAGTTGCCTGATTCCATCATCTGCTTGAGATCGAATGGTGTCGTCATCTCGCCCTTCACTGTAATTGGCGTGCAGTAGACATTCATCGGTGAG
>Ga0315296_10002536_pt1 | contig 15544 bp, 11 predicted proteins | sample YL17G14_18_MG_FD_203921 | JGI IMG/M metagenome (GOLD analysis project Ga0315296, IMG submission 203921) | Sediment microbial communities from Yellowstone Lake, YNP, Wyoming, USA - YL17G14_18 | ecosystem: Environmental > Aquatic > Freshwater > Lake > Sediment | place: USA: Wyoming | collected... | reverse complement strand
CTGCTGGCGCGCGAGATCTCTCACCAATGGTGGCGCTGCCTGGTCAGCCCCGCTTCGCCCGATGACGCGTTCCTCGACGAAGGCCTGGCCACCTACTCCGAGGCCCTGTACATTGAGGAGGCCGCCGGCCAAGCCGCCTTCGAAGACCGCATGCGCGATATTCAAATCGGCGCGCTCACCCATGAGGATGCCGCGCCCATCGCCCAGGCCAGCCGATTGCATGAAAACACGCCGGAATACCAGGCCGTGGTTCTCCAAAAGGGCGCCATGGTGTTTCACATGCTGCGCTGGGTGCTGGGCGATGACGCGTTCTTGAAGACCCTGCAAGCCATGGCCCGAGACTACGCCGGGAAATCCATCTCCACCGACGAGTTCGAGAAGCTGGCAGAGAAGGTCAGCAACCAGCAGCTGACTTATTTCTTCGCCCAGTGGGTCAGCTCCACGGGCGTGCCCCAATTCAAGCGGAGCTGGGCCGTCTATCGCACGGAAAAAGGCTACCAGGTGGTGGGGAAAGTGCAGCAAGACCTCGATATCTTCCGCATGCCGGTGGAAATCCGCGTGATTTCGGAAGGGCGAAAGCCGGTCAACGAGCGTGTGGAGATGGTCGGCACCGCCGCGGACTTCACTGTGAACACGCCGACGCGCCCCTTGCGTGTGGTTGTGGACCCGGCCAGCCGCATCTTGAAATACGACGAAAGTATCAAGATCGCCGTCGAACTGGCGCGGGGTGACCAGCTCGTCCAACAGCAGGCTTACCTGGAGGCCATCAAGCAGTACCAGAGCGTCCTGGAGGTGAACAAGAACAGCTCGCTGGCCCACTACCGGATCGGCGAGATCCTCTTCAAACTCCGCAACTACACCGCCGCCATGGAGGAAATGCGCGCGGCGCTGAATGGCGACCTGCAACCCAAGTGGGTCGAGGTGTGGGCGCACCTCACCCTGGGTAAGATCTTCGACGCCACCGGCCAGCGCGACCGCGCCCTCAACGAGTACCAGCGGGCCTTGCAGACCAACGACAATACGCAGGGCGCCCTGGACGAGGCCAACCGCTACACCCAGAAGGCCTACAGCGAGGAACCCCGCCAGGCAAGCTAAGAACAGTGACGAGTGGCGAGTGACGAGAGCAGAAGAACAGTGACAAGTGACCAGTGACGAGTGACGAGCAAGAAGTCAGGAGTCGGAAGACAGGGGTCAGGAAGGGGAGACACGAGCACCCCCAGCCGCCGCAGAATCCTGCCCAGGTCACTTGCGGATTCTTGGGGACCGCCTTTTGTCATCTGCTCTTCGTCCTTCTGAATTCTGACTCCTGACTTCTGGCTTCTTCCTTGTCACTTGTCACTTGTCACTCATAACTCATCACTGTCTTTGATACTTCAGACCGGTGAGGAGCGGCGCAGGGACGCCTCGGTGTTGGATGAGGACTTTGAAAATCGTGCCCATCCCTTCCGGAAGAATGAGCCGCTTGAGTTTCAGTCGCGCCTGGAGCTTCTCCGGCTCCGTTTGTCCCGGATCGTAGAGGTCGGCAAACTCGTTTTCTTCCCCTAGCGCCATGAGGAACCGCTCCTGGGTGGTGAACCCAGTCAACTCCAGCCCCGCTTCCTTGCCGGCATCAATCAAGGCGCTGAAGTTGACGTGCGCGGTCAAATCCTGCTCGCCCGGAGCGCCGTAAAAGTCTTCGGAGGCGACGTGAGCACGATAGGTCATCAACGTTCCTCGCGGCCGGTCCGGAGTGTAGAGGTACTCCGCGAAATCGCCATAGTCAATGGTGACCACGAATCCCCGCGCCAATTTCTCCGCCACGGAACGAATCCACCGCACCGCGCGCGAGTTCACCTCCATACGGTTACCCTCCTCCAGTTCACTCCCGTAGTGAGCCACGGCCGCCGCCAGGCGGGAATCGCTGAGGGGGCCAGGGACTTCGCGTAACGATTCGCCGTCGGCGGCCACGTAAATCTCCTTCAGCTCTCTGCCGGCGCGCGTGACCACGGAAACTGGAAAGGAATCCACCAATTCGTTCGAGAAGAAGCAGCCAGTCCGCGGCGCCAGCTCTTCCAGGGACGCGCATATCCGGACTTTGTCCGCGAGCCGGTCCTCTGCCAGCCGTGCTTTCAGGCGAAGGCGCTGCTGCGGCCCGGATTCGACGGCGACGTAATCCAGCGTCGCAAACAAATCCGGCTGTGCCGTCTTCAGCCAGCGCAGGAAGTCCCGGGCAAACCAGCCGCGACCGGGACCCAGCTCGACCCAGGTGAACGGCGTCGGCCGCCCCAGAAGCTCCCACATTTCCACCGCCTGGCGCGCCACTAGCCGCGCAAAGATGGGGTGGAGGTCGGGGCTGGTGAAGTAGTCCCCGGCGACGCCCGTCCGGTCTTGCCCCTGCATGTAGTAGCCGTATTCAGGGTGGTAAAGACAAACCGACATGTAGCGTTCGAAAGTGATTGGGCCTGAGCGATGTAAGGTTTCAAGGAGAAAGGTCTTGAGCGGTGTTTGGTCCACGGGTTCAGGTTACAGGGAACAGGGAACAGGGGAAACCAGCTTGTTTCGTCCCGCCGAAGGGTCTCTGTTCATTCGTGGCTTGCCGGGCGTGCGGTCAATTGCCTGTAAGTGTCTTCAAACACCTGGAGCGCCGCGTCGTCGTAAAGCACGAAGTAAATCTTCTCCAGGGTGCTGCGCGATTTGAGGTGCTGGAGAACTTCCGTAAGCATGATGCGCGCGCACTCTTCCATGGGAAAGCCGGCCACACCCGTGCCGATGGCCGGGAAGGCGAGGCTCTTGATGGTTTTCTCCTCGGCACGCAGCAGCGTATTGCGCGTGGCGAGGCGCAGCGAATCAGCCGTCGTCTGCCCGCCCAGGCGCATGCTCGCGGCGTGGATCACGTAATTGGCGCGGAGATTGGCGCCCGTGGTGACCGCAGCCTCGCCCAGGCGAATCGGCCCGACGGCGTCGCAATCTTCCTGAATTCCGCTTCCCCCCTTGCGGCGGATGGCTCCGGCAACGCCGGCCCCAAGCACCAGGTCGGTGTTGGCCGCGTTCACGATCGCGTCCACCGCCATGTCTGTGATATCGCCCTTCAAGAAGTTAATTTTGGCCTGCATCGCTTCACCCTGGCAGGAGCTCTCGGGAGTCCTCGCGACGAACTAAGGATAGCCGGTTGCCTGCGGTTTGGCTAGAGGGTCTGGGTAAGAAGGGGTTCTCTATAGGTAGGAATAAAGGCCACGGCACGAGGGACGTGCCGTGGGTACCAACTACGGCGCGTTTTCTCCCCCCCGCGCGGCATAGTCACGGCAGCGCGCGAGGAACTGCTCCAGAATCTTCCGCTGCTCGGGCCGGTCGGTCATCTCCTCGGGATGCCACTGCACAGCTACGAGGTAAGGATAGTCGTCCGCGGCTTCCACCGCCTCCACCAACCCGTCTTCAGAGCGAGCCGTGACTTTGAGCCCGCAGCCCGCCGCCCGCAGGCTCTGGGCCGCAGGGCGCCCCAGCCGCTTGATGGCCTGATGGTGCAAGCTATTCACCTGACAACTTCCCCGGAAAGCTGCCGCCAGGTGCGATTCCGTATCGGTCAGCGTGACGGCATGCGTGGCGTCGCTGCGGCTTCCCGACTGTTGGTGCTCGAGTTCGGTTGCCGCGTCGCCCTTCAAGTCCTGGTAGAGCGTGCCGCCGAATTTCACGTTAATCATCTGCAAGCCGCGGCAGATGCCCAGCACCGGCAGCCGGTGGTGCAGTGCCGCCTCCAGCAGTGCCAGCTCAAACTCATCCCGCGCCCGATCCACGCGGAGGTTGGCGTATTTCTCCCTCTCGCCGTAAAGCGCCGGAGCAAGGTCGCCGCCCCCGGCGAAAAGAATTCCGTCGAAATCCCCGGCTCGCACCCGGCACGTGCCGACGGCAGTTACCAGCTCGAGCTCCTCGGGCTTCGCGCCCACTGCCAGCAGCGCGCGGAAGTAAGGCGAGCTTGTTCCTTTGGCCCTTTCTTTGTCGGAAACTGAGAGGGCAATTCTCATGATGAGATCAGTGGTCAGCTTGTAGCCACGGCAAGCTCTCTTTGCCGTGGGTTCTTTATTGGAAGAAAAGCCCACAGCACAAAAATCGTGCTGTGGCTACCTGGGCTGATACCGCTTCGCGTATCCCGTGCGGGTATTGGTTGCCGTAAAGGAACCATCAGCGTCGGCCGAGAGCTTCAGCCCATAGCCCCGGCAAGCCTCTCCGGGATTGGCAATGAACTGCTCGGCGGCATTGTTCTGTTTGCCAGCCTCGACCGCGTAGTGAAGCTGCCAGATGTCCTCTAGCCCCGCAGAGCTGCGAATCGTCTGCCAAGCTTCCGGCGAGCCACCCTTGTGCGCCCCGTTGTTCATGATGGCCACGCGCGGAGCCAGCGCGTGCACGATGGCCGCCGGACCGGAAAGGTTCATCCCGTGATGCGTCGAGAGGTAGACCTGCACGTGACCAATCCGGTTGACGGGGCAGGCCAGCTCCAGTTCCTTGTTCCAGGTCAAGTCGGCCAAGTCGAGCAGGCGGAATAGCCCGAAGCGAATCAGAATCCCCACCGACTGCGCATTCTCCGTCGGATCAGGGGCGCGGAGCTGGGTTGACGCACACAAGGGATTCGGCGCGCCCGCACCCTGGAGTGGCGCAGCAATCAGTTTACCCGCGGCGGCCACGACCTCTATATCCAGACCCCTGATCGGAATCTTGTCGCCGGGCTTCACCACGATGTGTTGGCCCTTATCCCGCACCGGGCGATAAGCGGCGAAAAGCGGCTTGGCGTCCGCGTCGGTCTCGATGTTCGGCCCGTGGTCCACAAAGTGGATGATGGGAATCTTCTCCGCCAGGGGCGGGACGCCCCCGACGTGGTCCAGGTGATAGTGGGTTACGAGCAAGTAGTCAATCTGCTTGACGCCGGCGGCCTTGGCTGTGGCCACGATGCGGTCGGCGTCGCGGCCCGCGTAGCCGGGCCAGCCGGCATCCACCAGCAGGGATTCACCCGCCGGGGAAACCAGCAGCGTGCCTTGCCCCCCTTCCACGTCCACGAAGTAAACGTCAAGAGTCTGGGCCGCGCCGAGCGTGCAGGAGGCGAGGAGAATCAGAAAACCGAGAAGTGTGCGTCGCATGCCGAAATCCTACCACAACCGGGGCCGACGCGGCCGGAGACTGGTCTGGTAGCCCGAAGGGGTCGATGAGGTTCGTGGGTTGTTGAGCACGTGGGCGTGGCGGCGGCGGTGGAGCAGAGCAAAACCGCAAAGAACAGAGCGGTGGAGACACGCATGACGCACGTCGGAAACAGGGAGCTCTTAGTGGACATCCTATTCTGATAGCTGGGACCTGATTTGTAGCCGCGCGGTTGGTTCCTAGGTCCCCAGCAAATGTCGAGGGCCTGGAGAACAGGTCCGAGCTACTTGTTCCTGCCTGGGCGACTCAACGACTGGACTTTTGTGGCCTTCTCAGGAGGCGTGAATTTGAACAGGCTATCCTGCAACTTTGTGTTCACGCTGGCCTCTTTCATGTTGACCGAGATGGCTGACTGATAGCTTATCCCCTCCCGAGGGCGTTCGGGGGTCTCCTCAAAACGCAAAACGAGGAAGCGCTGTTTATCAACCCAGATCTTGTGCCTAACCTGCGGCGTTTGTATCTTTACGACGTAACACTCGATCTTGTCATTGCCAACCTTGATTCGGCCGTCCTTCTCCAGCGTAGCGGTTGGACCGTATTGGGCAAGGCCTCGAAAGCGATTGACCAGAAAATTCTGGTACTCGCTGAGGATGGGCGTTCCCGCGTTCCCCGCGGCCTGGGGTCCGTGCGCAGCGTCCGGAGGGAGCCCCAATTCCTCGGTATACTGTTTCTGCCTGGGCATGTACGTCCAAGTCGTCTCGCCGTCGCTCACTAGAAGGACCTCACGCCTCTCATCCTTTACCATGAGGCGGACCTTCCCGGGCTTAACTGCCGCGAGTCCGATTTCGGAATCCATGGATTTGTGGAAGTTAGAATAGGCAGTGCCCCCCGCAGACTCAATTGATCCAGCTGCCGCAAGTTCGGTCTTCTGTTCGGCGACGAAGTGATAGCTCTCCAGGTTTTGATAAGTTTCGCTCACCTTTTTCAAGATTTCATCCAAAGACAGTTGCCCCGCGTAAGAGCATTGGGAAAACAACACCCACAAGAAAACGAGACAAGGCAGCAGGCTTGCCTGCTTCGGAAGACCTCTGTCGACGGGCTCGGCCGCAGAACTCCTGGGTACTTTCGATTCGGCGAAAGTTTCGGTGTTGAACTTCATACTCATACCCTCTTAAACGTAGTTTGCCGTTCTACGAGTTCTTTAGTTCGATGGCCCGGAAAGCTAACCAGCAATTCCGCGCCCTCGTGCGCGACCTTGCATTCGACCCGGGATTTCAATTCGGATTTCGAGGCCGGTCGGCAACATGGGCCTCCCCGCCTCTGCGTAACATGTTCCCTCCCCGTCTCCGACGCAGGAGGTTTCCTGCCGTCGAGGAATAGGCCAGTGCTACCTCTGCTTGCTCCTGGTCTCCGCAGCCGCTGTGGTGGCGGTACTCGAGCAAGGCAGCACATACTCTGGGTAGTAGATCAACACCCACGGAAGCTGGCTTAGAACTGGTTGGGTCAATCCGACGGCAAGCCCTGGACCCACAGAGTCGAGTTGCAGGGCATAATACTTGGTCACCTCCTCATACATCATTTCCCCTTTGTTCTTGAGCTCCTCCAGGCGCTCGTCCGTGAGTCTGTACTGCTTCCCTTGCTGGCTGTCTTCCAATACGGCCCGACCGCCGCTTCCTTCGCTAAGAACAAACGTCTGGTCGAGTCGCGAAATCTTGCCGAAGCCTTGTATATACAAGCTGTCGAAGTTTGAACCTCCGGAGAGAGAGTCGACGCTGTACGCGCCCAATTGGAAGCCGAACACACGAATACCACCGGCAGCCACGGCAGCTCGCACCTTGGAGAATCCCGCCTTGTGTCTGCTTTCGAGACCCATGGTCACGACAAGGACCGAATCGCCCGTTTGCGGCGGTTGGAACCAAGTGGTGGCTTCGAGTATGGCGTCGAGCACGCCTTGCCCGCCAGCTTTGCCTTGAGGCGGACTCGCCAGTTCCTCCGCCGCAGCCCGAACCGCCTCCCGGCTCGAACCGAACCGCAGCTCCAGGCGCGCACCGCGCGCGGTGAGTAGGGCAAAGGAATCTTCCGGGCGGGCCTTCGAAAGGATATGGCAGATGACAGCTGCTTCGATTTTTCGTGCTGCCGCCGGCATCTTGTTGGCCTTCTCCGCCACGAAAATAAGGCGGCGAGGACCACGGTCATAGGTGGCCGACAGGATACGAATGGGATGCTTCTTGCTCTGGGCAACGAACGCCTCGGCGGGAAGGTTGCCGACGAGGGTTCTCTCAGGCGGCGCGATGAAGCCCAGCCTGTTGTCAAAATCCGATAATTGCCCAGCCCAATCCCATCGCCCGTCAGGCCCTTGGTACTTCATCGCCCGCATATTCTGTTGCCACTGGGCAAGCATCGCGTCGGCCGCGGGTTTGGGAAGGGAGGACAAATCGGGAACGACAACGTTCACGGGTACCCTGCAGGGTGGCTGCTCAGCGAGGCCCGCGGAGCAGACCGAAAAGAGAAGAATGACCGCCATCCTGATGCGCATGATCCGACCTCCTATCGCACGGCGCTATTAAGAGGTACGCTATAGAAAAAGCCACCCCCCTCTTTCTAGAATAGTACCGCATCGTAGGGGCATGTAAAAGGCAAGTTCTCAGGCGTCGTGCCCAATCAACCAGAGCCCAAGACACGGAGAACGTGTTGTGACTAACCGCTGGGCCGCGCCCAGAGCGCAGGAGGCGAGGAGAATCAGAAAACCGAGAAGTGCGCGTCGCATGCCGAAATCCTACCACAACCGGGGCCGACGCGGCCGGAGGCTGGTCTGGTAGCCCGAAGAGGTCGATGAGGTTCGTGGGTTGTTGAGCACGTGGCTGGTGCAGACCTTCTCAGGTCTGCGTGCTTGGGGGCAACCGTGACTAAACGCAGACCCACAGGGTCTGCGCCAGCCCGGAACAACTTTGCGCTACCTGCTCACCCCTTAATGAGGTTGAACAGTCCTTCCAGATATTTGTTGAGCACTAATTTCGTTGATCCCCCGGCTTGGCGCACAATGTGCGCTGCCCCGCATACATAGCCCAGCCCAGTGGAGTCAATCTTTGTAACGCCGTCTAATTTCAGCACGATTTCTCTCTGGCCCGCGGCGAGCGCTTGGCGTACCTGCTCTCGCAGCACTTCTCCTTTTTCCTTAAAGAACACACCCGATACCTCAATCACAAAGCCCCCTTCAGTCACGTTTGTGTCGAACAACCCGTAGACCATGAGAAGCCCTCCATTGACCGACACTACGCTCCCTCAGAATGAACCTAGTGACATGTTTCGTCAATGCTGCTGGCCCTCACAGGGCGGGGCGGAGGCCCTCGCAGCGGACCTGCCAGCGGCCATCTTGCGGGAAGCCCGGCGCGGGGACCTGCGGGCAGCCATCCCAGCCGGCAGCCATCATGGCCGTGGCATAGAGCAATCCGCCGTTGCCCGGCAGGTAAAGGGGCAGAAAGAGAGGGACCTGAAGGTTGTGGCCGTTCGCGAGGTAATGGTTTTTCGGTGCGTCCATCAGCAGTGAATCCACGGCTTTCGCCGGCTGACCCAAGCGCGCCGCCGCCATCGCCATCATCGGATAATCCCAGCCCCAGGTACTTTTCCAGTCCCAGCGCTTCAAGACGTCGTCGAACGTCTGGAGCACAGTGCCCTCGTCGATGAGCGGAGTCTTCGGCAGCACGCCTAAGGCGGCCAGCATCGACGGGTGATCGGCGTAGATGGTAAACGGTTCTATTTCGATTGCGGCGTACACCCCGTTGCGCACGGTGGGGCGTGATAGCCCAGCGATGACTTTGTCCCAGCGCGGCTCGCGAGGCAGGCCCAGCCGTTCTCGCCATCTCTGCGCGACGGAAAGACCCCAGTGCCAGTAAGCGAGTTCAAAGGTAGGATTGATGACTTGCCGCCGTAGCGCCGTGTAGCTTTCCTGGGCCGGAATCAGTGGCGGGCCAAGCACGTACCGCCGGGTCGCGGCATCCCAGGTCGCATAGGACGCCATGAACTGCGCCGTTTCGAAAACGAGTTCCTGGTAACGTTCCAGGGTGGTGCGCGTAGGGTGCGCGCGGTAGAGGAGTTCGGCATAAAAGATCGGATGCGGCTGTTGCCAAATCAGAAACACACCAATGTCGCTTGGCGCCTCCCGCCCGTCCGGACCCACCTGCTTCGGCCAGCGCGCTCCGCGATAGCCTTGCCTCCGCGCGGTTTCTCTGGCGCGAGGCAGAATGGCGAAGTACCAGGGAAGGCTCCTTTCCAGCAGATCCTGTCGGCCCCAGAGCGCAAAATGCGCCGCGTGCCACCAGTGCATCTCCAGGTGGAACTTGCCGCACCAGCTATTGGTGACGAGTCCGGTCTCTTGGGGCGGGAGCGAACCGGCGCAGTTCACGGCCGTCAGGTACTGCGACAGGACGATGCGTCGCTCCAGTTCCTGCGCGCGCGGATCGGTACTGCCGGAGAGTTCGACCGCCCCGCCAGCGCTCCAGAAATGCTGCCACTGTTTTTCCGCCGCCGCCTGGACTTCCTGGAACCGCGGCAGCGCACTCGCAATGCGGTTCGGGGAGAACGCCACAACCAACTCGAACTCGTTGCGGTCGGGCGCGAAGATTTCGAATCGGTGCGCACCGGCCGCAGCGAATGAACTCCGAGGAGACCAGCTCAAACGCACCCAGTATCGTGTGGCATCCAGGAGGCGCTCCAACTCCGCTCCGGACTGGCTCTCGACCACGTTCGTCTGGTGCCGGTCCGGCAAGTTCCAATCCGCAGTTTTTCTAAAATCCGGGGAAGCGTAAGGAAAAGCCAGCGCCACTCCGATTCGCCGGGTAGCGAGCTGCGGCGATTCCAAGCGGATGGCGAGGAGGTCGCGCTGCGGATGGCACACGGTTTTAACAAGCACCGGCCGGCCCTCGAACTCGAACTGGCTTTCCAGCGCACCGCTCCAAAGGTCCAACTCCTGGCGAGGGGCAACCACATCCGCGAGGCCGACGCTTCCCCCATCGGCCTTGCGCAAAATGAGACCAATGCGGCCCAGATGAATTCGCTGCGGGTTGGCAAACAGCCAGGCAGCTTCCTTCTTGAGAGCTTCCGGAGCATTCGAAGGGCCAAGGAAAGCCTCGTTGCCATGCCCGTCAGGATAAAGGACGCTCCGCCCGTGCGAATCATAGGGCGTCAAAACATCGTCCAGTTTGTACCCTGCTGGGTTGGGGAAGCTATGCCAGCCCCACTGCGCCATGGTCCCCAGAGGCATGCCGCGTTCATAGACATCGCCGAAGGTTTGCAGTCCCGTAACGTCGGCGGTGAAGGCGAACTCCCCGTTTCCAATCTGCAAGGGAGCCGTGGGGTCGGGCCGAGTGATGACCGGATTATGGCGGGTAACAAGCGATTGGCGATCGATCTTGGCGCTGGCGGTTCTGGCGCCGGTGATCTGGGCGCCAGAGGCGGCGAGACTCAACCCACCGGCCGCCGCGCCCAAGAGCCATTCGCGCCGCGTCAAGCCCACCAAGACTCCGCCTCTTCTGCGCCGCAAGGTGCTCCTCCTGCGTCCGGCCGCCCCCTGAATTCGCCGGCCGCCGGGACCCTTCACGAACGTTCGGGCTCCGTCCTACTTGCCGGAATCCGGCGTAACACACACGAAGTTGGCGGCGTCATCCGTGCTGCCGGCTCCCTTCCAGCGCGCCACCTGCGGATAAGCACAGAGAGGCCGCGTACGGAGGACACCCTTTGTGGGGTCAGGATCAGCCCCGCGTTTCGCGGCGACGATGGTATCCGGCGCGGTGCCTTTCTCGACCCAGCGTTCGAGGGCCAGAGAAATATCGTGCTCCGCATCAGCCGGAAAGCTCACGCCTACCTGCCCGAAACTGTTCGGGCCCGCGCCGTCGCCACAGTGCTGCATTCCGGGCACCATGAAGAGGCGGACGAACCGATCCGCGTTGCGTTGGCCCATCCGGGCCACCACGCTCTGGTAGTAGTTGATGGTGTTCTGGGCCGGGATCCCCGCATCGTTCCAGCCGTGGTAGAGGATGAGCTTCCCACCGCGGCGCTGGAACGCCGTCAGATTGGGGTCGGTGGCGTTGAGAATCCGGGCGGTTTTTTCGTCGGCAAGCGTCACATCTTTGTCGAGGTTGAAAGTCTTGGGGTCCCAGGAGGCGTTCTCGAACACGATGTTTCGGAAGTACTGGGTGGAAAAGAAGGTCAGCAAGCTTCCGCCCGGCTTCGCGCCGGTGATCCAGAGGCCCCAGCCGCCCGGTCCCGTCTCGCTGCCCGGCAGATAGCCCGGGAAGACTTGCTCACCTTGCGAGTTTCTGGGCCCGGCGTAGATCTTCTTGAGCGCCGCCACCTGCGGTTCCGTCAGGCAGCTATCCGACTCCGGTCCCTTGCAGAGGAGCGCGGAGGGATCGAAGCCACATTTCGTTGGCTCGTCGATGACCCCGTCCACGACGCCGTCGCGCGCATCGCAGGCGGCGAGCGCCGCCGCTTCAATCGCCTTAAACTTGCTCGCCGGGATGTAACTGGCAGGGTCGCTGAGGACCTGCACGTCCCACGCGGCCGCGGACAAAAGATGGGTCCAAAAGTTGGCCGGCGCGCCCGAGATGATACCGTCATAATCGGCGGGGTAGCGCTGAGCTTCCATCAGCGCCTGACGGCCGCCGTTCGAACAACTGCTGAAATAGGAACGCTGCGGGCCCTCGCCGTAGAAGGCGTGCAGGATGGCCTTGGCTTTTACGGCCGTCTCATGGATGGCGCGATATCCGAAGTCCACCAACTTCTCCGGGTGTCCCAGCGCCCAGCTTGCGTCCCCTCCCACGTGCCCAGTGTCGGTGGTGGCAACGGCATAGCCGCGCGCGATCGGCAACGACAGAGCGCTGTACGGAATCGTTCCGGCGAAGCCGCCATTGCCGATGCCCTGTAGCTTCCCGTTCCAGCCCGCACTCGGCATCCACACTTCAAATTGGATGTTCGAGTCGCTCGTCGGCTTGATGACGCCCGTCACGCGACAAAACGCGGGCACGTTCTTGAACGGGACGGCGGGGGGAAAGCCGAACGGATCCGGCGGCGGCGTGAACGCCCCGGCAGCCACCGACTGCGCCAGCGTGATCGTGGTGTCAGGCAGCTTGAGGCTGGCCAAGTCCTCGCAGGTCGCGGCTGCGGCCGGCGCTACACCCAATCCCACGCACACCAGCAGGACGGCAGCAGAAACCCGGATGTTCCCGACCGGCTCCTTCCAGGCGGCCAGGCCAGAAGACTTCCATGCGCTGCGATTCACAATCGCCTCCAGGAAGCCGCGGACTGTCACCACGCTCCGAAGGCGGTGTTCGGGGTGGCGAACGGAGTCCGGCCGGCGCCAGGCAAGATCTCGGCGCCGGCCTCTAAATGCTATTGAGCCGGCTTATCGAACTTCGCATCATCAATGGGCACGTTATGCTTCACCTCAGTCAACCGGATTACAAAGCTGAATTCCGGCAGTGACTGGTGAATGACGAAGGGTAGCTTGACGCCATCGACTTCGCGGTAGTCCTCCAAGGTGGTATCGACCGGCACCGGGCCTGTCGGACCTTCCATTTGTGCCTGGACGCGGACCAGCAGGCCCGATTCGGCATCGAAAGACATCAACTGCGGAGGCCCATCCGCAGGGGTCGCTTCAATCACATAAGCGTTGCGCCCACTCACGCTTTCCTTGCCCTTCACGATCATCTTCGGGTAGATCTCTTTGAGCTTGATTTCACGGTAGAAATCGGCGTTGCGCCTCGTCGCTGCCAATTGACCTCCCGTGAGGTCCTGTAAACCCGTTTGCGGCGTGTCTTGCCAGCCCACGGTGCCATTAAAACCGAACCGCACCACGCCGTAGTTGGGAGCGTCGGTAATCATCAGTTGTCTGTTGGGAGCCTTTTCATAAATCTCCTCCGACGCTGTTCCGGGCATCTGTTCCATTTCGAATGTTCCTTTGGAGACCCGGCTGGTCAATTTCTCGACAGCGGCTGTGCCTCCCAAGGCCTGCACGTATTTGTCAAGAATCTGATCCACGGACGGCAAGGACTCCTGGGGGGCTGTTTGGGCCCCGACGGGAATGACTCCTGCCATGAACATGAACAGGGACACGAGGATGAGAATGTTCTTTTTGAGAGTGGATCGCATTTCACCTCCATGAACTCAGCGTGTCTTGCCAGTCAGCGCTCGTTCCGTCTTGCATTCCCGCTCAAGCCTGCCCGACGTTCGGTCTCGAGCCGATCAAAATCACAGGCAATACTATCACTTCCTCCCAAACCCCGAAGCGGCGTTCAGCGGGTAGCTGTGGGTGAAACCCGCGGACCAAGGTGAAGTCCGTTTCCCCCGGCCTTGCATGGGCCGCATTGAACGCGGCGGCTCCCTTCAACCCCATCAGGATTGTGGGGAGTTCGGATTGCGCTTCTGAATTCGCCGTGGGTTTGTCAACGCGAAGAAGCCCACGGGTGCAACGGACACCAATCGTGGCTACCCGAACATTTTGCTTTATAATCGTTGCCAAGGGTGTAGCGCACCGCTGGCATTTTAGCGGTGCGGCTTGATCCTTCGGAATTGCCACCGGGTCATCCGCCGCGGCGGACGGGCCTAGCGCTAGGGCAAAAGGGAAAGCCACTTGAGCGTACGCGTTTGCGTGTTGGGCAGCGGAAGCAAAGGGAACGCCACTCTGGTGGCCACCCAGAGAACGCGCCTCCTGATTGATGCGGGCTTCAGCAAGCGAGAAACTTACGCGCGCCTGGAAGCGGTAGGAGAGAGAACCAACGACTTCGACGCATTGGTCATCTCGCACGAGCACACCGACCACATCAGTGGCTTGCGGGCGCTGGCGCTCGACCTGAACGTTCCCGTTTACATTTCCGCCGCCACCCGCGACGCCATCTACTGGGACCCGCGCCTGCGCGCCTGCGAGCTGTTTGCCCCGGGCGAGAAGTTCTCGATCGGCGATATCGAGATCACGCCTTTCTCCGTGCCTCACGACGCCGCGGACCCGGTGGCCTTCACCTTGGACGCGGAAGGCATCCGCATCGGGCTGGTCACCGACCTCGGCTGCATTCCGGAGCTAGTGAAGCGCCACGTGCGCGGCTGCCACTGCCTGACCTTCGAGTCGAACCACGACTTGGAGATGCTCAAGATTGGGCCGTACCCGTGGTACGTCAAGCAGCGCGTGATGAGCCGCCACGGGCACCTCTCCAATCGCGCGACGGGGGAGTTCCTGAGCGAAGACTTCGACGGCACGGCGCAGGTGCTCATCCTGGCCCACTTGAGCCAGATCAATAACCATCCGGAACTGGCTCGCATGAGCGCCGAGGAAGCCCTCGGCCGGCGGCCGCGCCGCACGCCGCTGGAGTTGCACCTGGCCAGCCAGTCCGCGCCCACAGCCGTCTTTCGCTTCTAGCCGCGGCGGCACCCTCGTCGGAGTAGTAGAAAAGCGAAATCAAAAAGCAAAGGGCAAAAATCAAAAATGGCGGGAACGGTTGTGGGCCTGAAGGCCCGCCCTGCAAGGCTTCTTCTTCTGACTTCTGACTTCTGACTTCTGACTCCGGCCTTCTCGTTGTGATACGATGAGGGGTTCGATTCCTCGTCGCATGGTGGCGCGAAATCGAAAATCCAAAACGGCAAATGCAAAATCCTATGATTCCTCGTTATACCCGCCCGGAAATGGGCCAGATCTGGAGTGACGAAAACAAGTTCCGCCGGTGGCTGGAAGTGGAAATTGCCACGGCGGAAGCCGAAGCCGAAATGGGGATGATCCCCAAGAGTGCCGCGCGCGCCATCCGCCGCAAGGGCGCGTTTTCGGCGGAGCGTATCCTGGAAATCGAGAGGAAGGTGAAGCACGACGTCATCGCCTTCACCACGAACGTCGCCGAGAACGTGGGCCGCGAGGCGCGCTACCTGCATTACGGCCTCACCTCGAACGACGTGGTGGACACGGCCCAGGCACTACAGATCCGCGACGCATCCCAGTTGCTGCTGAAGGGCCTCGCGCGACTGAGCGAGGTGCTGAAGAAGCGCGCCCTCGAGTTCAAACACACGCCCATGATGGGCCGCACCCACGGTATCCACGCCGAGCCCATCACTTTTGGCTGCAAGCTGGCCATCTGGTACGCCGAGAACCAGCGCAACACAGAACGGCTGGCTTACGCCGCCGAACAGATGCGCGTGGGGAAGATTTCCGGCGCCGTTGGCATGTACGGCCACTCGACGCCAGCGCTGGAAAAGAAGATTTGCGACAAGCTGGGCCTGAATCCCGCGCCCATCTCCAATCAGGTTATCCAGCGCGACCGGCACGCATTCTATCTCTGCACGCTGGCGGTGATTGCGGCCTCGCTGGAAAAGATTGCGCTCGAAGTCCGCGGGCTGCAACGCACCGAGGTGCGCGAGGTGGAAGAATATTTCTCGCCGGAGCAGAAGGGCTCCTCGGCCATGCCGC
>Ga0315296_10002534_pt1 | contig 15550 bp, 18 predicted proteins | sample YL17G14_18_MG_FD_203921 | JGI IMG/M metagenome (GOLD analysis project Ga0315296, IMG submission 203921) | Sediment microbial communities from Yellowstone Lake, YNP, Wyoming, USA - YL17G14_18 | ecosystem: Environmental > Aquatic > Freshwater > Lake > Sediment | place: USA: Wyoming | collected... | reverse complement strand
AAAGCAAAGTCAACAGTCGGAGCATTACATATCCACGTGCCAACCCCAAACCCTTCGACACCTGCTTTACTAAGTTCTCTCACAGACTCCTCTGTGAGCCCACCTGAAACAAAGATCTTCACATGCCTGAAACCCCTGATATCAAGCTCCCATCTCACCTCTCTGACAATCTCAACGATGTCACCCCTCCTGCTCCGAGGTGTATCAAGTCTCACACCCCAAAGCCTACCTCTAAGCAACTCAGCAGCCATTACTGCTTCTACTTTCTCATCCAGATATGTGTCAACCAAAACAACCCTAGGCACCTGTTCGGGGACAACCTCGTCAAAGGCCTTCCAAGCCAAGTTCTGATCACCGAAAACAATGACAAGCGCGTGAGGCATGGTCCCTGACGGCTCAATTCCTATTAGCTTGGCGGCCGCAACGCTTGAGACCCCTTCAACACCACCTATGTAAGCAGAACGTCCTATCAGCGGAGAAAGAGCGGGATGCATCCTGCGTGCCCCGAAATCGAGAACCAATCTTTCATCAGCTGCTTTTCTTATCCTAGCAGCCCGAGTTGATATTCCGGAAGACTGGCAAAGAAGACCTAGAAGAGGAGTTTCAAGACATGAGAAGGCGGAATAGGCTCCACTTACACTCATAACTGGAACTCTGAGTCCATCTACGTCCCGGCTCCGAAAAACGGTTCCCTCAGGCATTGCATCGACATTTACAGGACAACCTTCCAGCAGATGAGCTGCCTCCTCCTGCCCACACAAAACTGCCCATGGCCAACCATCAGGAAGATCGCCCGTTGTCACTTCGGCCGTTACACGAACCTTGTCGAGCCCTTTCGCTCTAAGAATCTCCTCCGTTCTTATGAAGTAAATGTCAGTGGTCTGTCCTCGCTTGATCTCTTCATCGCTTGCTATATGGAATTGTCCCACGGCGGTCTCCTCTCCTGACATTAGATACGTCCCAAATCGGTTATAGGTTTAATGGAAAGCAGTCAAGATACAAATCAACCTGAATAGCCCAGCAAGAGCACACCTCAGCTCAGAAGGAATGCAACCCAATTCCAAGAAAAAAGAGGATTTCACTGATTCTTCAATTCCAATTGGATATACCTTGATCGACCAATGGTAGAATCACCGCTATCAGTTACAAAGAGATCCTCAACGCTTACAATAGCTAGTACTACGATCTATGACTTGAAACCTGTTTCCACAAGCGGCAATATGATCGAATCTAGTCACTTGCGAGATATCAGAGCTTGTCCAATTGATTCATGGTGCATATATACTTGTCCAAATCAGATCTAGACTTATGGAAGCCGAAGCCTACAGAGCATGGGTGCAGTCGATTCACGCATCGAACCAGCAATTTCGAGATGTCTCTGAATATCTAAGAGGAATATGTGAAGCGAGGAAAACAATACTCAATTTCTCCCACCATGACCTAGATGGAGTGACAAGCGCCGCAATTCTCAAGGTCGGACTAGAGAAACTAGGAGCCAAGGTTGAAACCAAGCTACCTATGGGTTTTCAACTCTCTCTCACAGATGTGAAGAACCAGCTCAAGGAAATCGAGTCCCCAGAAGCCGTAGTTGTGACCGACAGAGGCACCGACGACATCTTCGATGAAATAGCCAAGCTACCGGTCAAAGTGATCCTAGTGGATCACCACCCGTCTAGAACCCCGGCGAAGAGCTGTCTTTGGTTCAACCCATCAATAGCCAATGGCGACCAGACCGCTGCAGCTCACTTGTGCCACATGCTTGTCACGATTCTGGGCTTGTCTAACCTCCACCTTGACTTCTATGCTCTCTTAGGGTGTCGAGGAGACTTTGCCTTTGATCCCGTTACTTCCGAGAAAGGGAAGTTCGTTGAGCCTTTCATAAAGCATGCTCAAGGAGTTCTCCCAAATCTCTTCGAAGTCATAAGAGCAAGACCGACTAGGTATGACGTAGCGTTCAGAGATAGAACAGCGAGAATAAATCAGATCGCCGAGATACTGAATGCTTCCTGCTTTGCACACGAGTATTCCGCGCGCTCAACAAAGCTCGGAGCGGTCTACGGCCCTTCCCTGTGCCTCGGGTTCCTTACAAGAACAGAGCAGGAGAATTGGCCGCTAAGAGACATAGCCTTCCATGAAGTAGATGACTGGATCGAGAGCCTAGATGAAGCAGAAATGTTCTCAGAGATCTTCCGTCTCTATACCGAAGATTGGGAAAGAGCTATGAACGAAATGAGAAAAATCACGCGAATCGGTTTAGCAGGAGAGACAGCAATACACTTCGTAGCCGGTAGAGGCCTCGCTCTTCTGCCACTTGCTGCCTCAATAAAGCTTCATGAACTTAAAAGATCCTTGAAAATGGATATCTTGATCCTAGTTTTACATGAGAGCTCTTTCGGCTTCAACATATCAGCAAGGGCAACGGGTCTAGACGTCCATTGCGGCTTCCTAATGAGCACATTGGCTAAGCAGATAGCAGACAAGCTCCCTGCTTCCGGAAATATCAGTGGAGGCGGACACGCTAAGGCAGGCGAATGCATAGTGCCAATCTCACGGGTTTCCAAAGAGAAAATCCTTAGGGAACTAACCACTCTTATCCAGGAGATCACACTTATAGATGATCTCCACAGCAGAGGGACACTCACGAAAGGCGCAATCGAAAGGGCTGAGCACATCGGTCTCAAGTATGTAGCGAAGAACTGACTGACAATAGAAAAATCTTTAAATCCTCTCGCTTAGTCATAGAACCTGATTCAAACCGGAGCCTTTGGTTTCAACAAAGCGTGAGATCCTTGGACCAGTCAAAGCGATGCTCTCCGAGATGTGACGACTTTACATGTGGAAAACGGGCCCTAAAGATCGAGAGGGGCTCGCAATGGTGCAACTGGATAAATGAACCTTGCAACCCAGTGAACTGCACCTACGCATTATGCATGAAGAAGAGGCTTCTTCCAAATGGAGTTTGCTCGTTAACGATAAAAAGAAAAACAAGGGACAATGAGCAGCCAGACGACATTCTGCGAAATGAGATAAAGGTGAAAAGCAAGCTCCTCAGGAAGACTGGCGAAAAGAGCGTCTTTCTCTAATCTAGCTCGGCGCCCCATCATGTAAATAGCTTCGAATGCCCCCTCTCTGAGTGTAAGCTATGAATAATCTGAAGGCGGCACTCAGCGGTAGAATACCCGAAGGCCTCTTGTACGCTATTCCTCGCTCTTTTGACATCATAGGTTCAAAGGATAGAGCACTGGCAATCATAGAGCTTCCCAAAGCTCTGGCAGACTATGAGAAAACTCTTGGTGAGACATTGATGGATTTGCACAAGAATATTAGGACTGTTCTCGCCAAATCCTCGGAAAGACATGAAGCTTACAGAATACGGGATCTCAGGATCATAGCAGGCCAGCCCCAGACAGAGATTCTCCACAAGGAAGCAGGATGTTCCTTCAGACTAGATCCAACTAAAGTCTATTTCTCACCTAGAGAGTCGACAGAAAGAATGAGGATAGCCCAAATGGTAAGACCAGATGAAAGTGTCCTAGTCATGTTCGGAGGCATATGCCCCTACTCAATCACAATAGCAAGAAAGCAGCCCAGTGTTCGAGTTATGTCAATCGAAATCAATCCCGAAGCCCATGCATACTGCGTCCAAAACATCTTTCTGAACAAGGTCCACAACCAGGTCAAAGCAGTTGCCGGCGATGTCAGACAAGTCTGCCCAAGCATACAAGGAGAATTCCATAGAGTAGTAATGCCTCTTCCGAAGAGAGCCGCAGACTATCTGGATGTTGGCATCCCCTGCCTCATGAAAGACGGAGTTCTGCACTTCTACCATTGGGCCAATGAAGCAGACCCCTTCTCAGAAGCGGAGGAATTGGTCATTGCCGCAGCGGAGCAGCATAAGCGTACTGTCGAGATCATTGGCCGCAGTAAGGTTCTTCCATATGGTCCAAGAACCTGGAAAGTCAGACTAGATGCAAGAATCCAGTTTCGCTAAGTCAGAGATGTCATGCTTCCAGTCCGGAATTAGGCATCTATTATCTAAGACCATCAATTCTCTTGATCATATCTTGGAGTTCTCTATTCATGTCTGCAACTGTCAGCCGCCTGATTCTTCTCTTAACAAGCCCAGCAGCAACCATCGCCAGTCCAATCATGTCACTAATCGTTGGATCTGGGAATGCGATGAGAGCTATACCGGCTCTGATTAACCACGAATCGTTTGAAGACACAGCCGGATCTCCGATCATAGCCTTTATCTGGTTCACATGGTCCGAAGCTCCACCGAGTGCGCGATACAACTCTCTGTAGCTTTGTCCCAGTTCTTGAAGGCTAGGATATGAACCTCTTAAAGGACTATCATTCATCTAATGCACCTTCCAAAGTTTTCTTCTATGAGGCTTGCAGCAGTGTTAGCCACTTTGCATAGGCGGAAACCATCTGAGGTAGTACGCTAGTCTTTCTCTCTGAAAAAGCTCTTCTAAAGTCTTCCATTGTAATGGATTTTGGCTTTATTCTTGAGTCCTGAGCCAGACCGCTTTCGAATAGCACGCTCACTTTCTTCATGTAGACATCCAGACAGCAGTCCCTTATATCGCTGCCCGAATATTTATCAGCAATCTTGGCTAGTTCTCTGAAATCGATGTCCCCGCTAAGAGTGATATCTTTGGTGTAGAATTTGAGAATATCCAAGCGCGTCTGCTCGTCAGGGAGTGGAACATAGATGCGCTTCTGGAATCGTCGTATGAATGGACCGTCTAGGTCCCAGGGTTTGTTTGTGGCTCCGATTACATATATGTGTATCTTCTTGTTTTTGTCAATGACCCCGTCCATTTCTTTTAGGAACTGGTTTCGAACTCTGATTTCTCCTCCAACTTCGTTCTGGTGTTGACCGATAAGTGAGTCTATCTCATCCATGAAAATGATCACTGGGCGCTTGCTTTGCTCCTCTCTTGCCCAGCTGAAAAGCTTGGCCACGTTCTTCTCAGCTTCGCCTAGCCATTTTGACATTATGGAGGCGGAGTCTATCGTGACGAACTCTGAATCGATCTCAGTTGCTACAGCTGCGGCGAGCAGGGTTTTTCCGCAGCCTGGAGGACCGAATAGTAGTATTCCCCGAGGCCATCCTAGAGGGAACAGGTCAGGTCTCTGGATTGGATATATGATTGCCTCTCTTATGGCACGTTTGACATCGGCAAGTCCTATGACCTCAGTCCATTTTACATTCGGCTTCTCATCTTGGGCTTGTGGGACGGATATTTCTCTTTCCCGTTTTCTTGAGACTATTGACGAGCTCGATGAAGATATGTCGGTGATTTCCATTGACTCACCATCGCCTATTTCGACACGCTTGAGGAGCTCTATTCTCTTCTGATAGGAAAAGGCTCTTTGTGAGTAGACCTTGTTCAGGTCGTACTCTGGGCTGATTTCAACAAGCTTTTTCAGGAGTTCAACGGCTTTCTGGTAGTGTTCTAAGGCTTTGTCTTTCTGGCCTTGGTTATCAAGCTTCACTGCTTGAAGGGAGTGTTCGAGCGCCCGTTGTTCTAACTCTGCAAAGGCCATATCCATTACTCCGCCATTTTGATCTTCCCTAGGTCTCTCAGTTTGTCCAATCTTCTTCTGATCTCATCGTAGCTCAAGTTAAGCTCGTTTGAGCATTTCACTATGTTCAGCGAGCCCCTGTGTTGCTTCAGGTAGTCTAGTAGAATATCATCAAAGAAATCTAGGGTCTCGAATTCATTGTGTGAGTCTTCGATACTGTCTACGGTGGTGCTTGTCTCAAGTGCAACGGCCTCGATCTCTGGTTGAGCCACTTTTCCTAGTGTTTCTTTTACGAATTCCGGGGGTTCCGGTAATGCGCTTTGCAGTCTCTTCTCAAGCATAGATGATACTTCTTTGATTACAGCAATGCTTTGCGGGGTCTCAGAGGTCACTATAGTGGAAGCCTTAGAGATGTCTATTCTCGTCTTCATCAGTATGTCTGTCAAGGACGAGTTCATCATCTGTATCTCGCCGGATATCTGAGGCATATACGTTGATAGTATTCCAGATACATCACGTATGACGCTGGTTATGGGTTTCAGATCAGATATGAAGCTCTTGAATTCCACATAAGTCTCAAGTCTTATCGTGACACACTCAATGAAAACCATTTTTCTGTTCAAGAAATCCGATATACCCCTTATCTTCGTTAGCTCATCAGCATAAACCTTTGCAAGTGCCTCTTCATTGTTCGTGATAGCATTCACACATCGCCTGAAAACGAACTGATCTCTTTCCCTAAGTCTGTCTTGAATGCCTTTTAGTTTCTGAGACTGAACTGTCAACATCCTCATCTTGTCCTGTGCTTCATCCGAAAAATCCAGCTCTTTCTTAAAGATCAAACCTTCAACCTCCTGAGAACTGATTTCCTAGATCAGTGTCACCAACATCCTCTATCCGCACGACAAGCTCAGCATCTTTCTGTTTCGGCAAGAGGAGTTCGCTCTGAAAGTCTATTTCCTGTGAGGTCTTTGTTTCGCCCGAGATCACGCTTTGAAGTCCAGAATGAATGCTTTCAAGATCAGCTTTCATGGATTCAAGTCTTCTGAGGCCTTTCTCTATTGAATCCCTTGCCTCAAAGAATGAGTGTGTGGCTATTCTGTTGATAGCGTGTTCGAGCTGAAGATGCAGAGAGACAGCATTCAGCTCCTTTATCCTCTGAACATGTTTGTCCAGTTCTGACTCGATCTCTCTCAGAACGGACTGAGCTTCAATCATAAGTCTCTCAAGTTCCTCTCTGAAGTCCTTCTCCACTTGTGCGATTGTGTCAGATGGAGAAGTTCTTGAGCCTGAGATCTCCTTCAGAAAGCCATTCTTCTTTTTGACAAACGGAATGGCTTCGGTCAATTTCTCTGCTTCATACTTCAGCGGGGACTTCAAGACCAGACAGTCGTCTTTCGTTTTGACCAGGAATGCCGGGTAAGACAAAAACTCTCCACTCGGTGATTCTATTAGGAATTCTTCCGGCTTGCTTTGCTGTTTTGCTGAAAGAAATAGGATCTTCCCTACTATGTAACCATACTCATCGTTGATTTCCCGGCTAAAAAAGGGAGGGAGGGTGATAGATGGACAACTCATCTATTTCACCCTACGGTCTAGGGCTTCAGTTTTTCCCCGACTTTTTCGTCAATTGAGGGAAGCTCAGGGAACTTGGTTTTCATTCTTTGCTCTGCGATAGCGGCTGCTTCTGAGAGTATCTTCTGTGAGTCTTCGTTCACAGTGTCGAAGTTGATTGAGGATCCTGTTATGGAACCTGCGTCCCAGACGATTCCGCTCAGCAGATCACCGATATCCGTTAGTTCTTTTTCGGCTTCAGGCGAGACTGCAGCCATTCCACGCTTAATGTTCTGTACTACACCGATTACCGGCGCTAGAGCGACTGCGACATCGCCGAGTTCAGTGACCGTCTTCAGCCTCAGCACAATCTGTTCGAGAGCCAGTTTGGCGTGAAAGATCATCTGCTCCATCTTGCGGATTTCAGCAAGTTCATTTGCGAAGACATGTGCCCTCATCATGTCATGTTTTTCGTAGGCGTCTACGACTCGGTTGAATATGGATCTGTCTCTGTCATTGAATCGATTTGAGGTCTGGTCGAGCTTCTGTACCTGTATGTCGATCTTGTGTATGGCATTCTCAAGCCTAGGCTTCAACGCACCTTGCGGGCGAACTGATTCTTTGATTTTAGCCGAAAGCGGTTGCTCGTTCTTAGCTTCCCACCTTTTACTTAGACTAGCCATGCTCAAGCACCAAAAGGCTTCTCTCATACCACAAGAAAAATCACTTTCTCTGACCGGAAATACACAAATGTATTCTTAATGTTTCATGCAGTTCACAGTATTTACACCATTGTGTCAATATCCATTGGGATGTGCAAGGATTGTGTAAACACGCGTCATTCCTGCAAAGGAACTTGCCAGCAAATGCTAAATTATCGGCACAAAAGATAAATAGCGAAAGCCCTTGAATGCTATCTCGGCTGAGAGAGACATGCCTGGAAGATTGAAGATCATACTCGCATTTGCGCTATTGGGATTCCTGGCCGGAGTGATCGCCTACGTTACATACAAGGAAGTTATACCTGTGCTCATAAAGTCCTTCCCATTTCTCCTCAGCACAGAATGGTTCATATCAGGACTCGCCGGAGCAGGGTTCACACTTATCCTAATTGTGCTCTGGGCATATGTGAGCAAACAATGACGACAAACTTGGCATCCAACAGGTCTCTTTCTGGAACACCCTTTAACGGGACATGATACTTCAGGGCGGTTTGAGAATTCCGGAACACACTGAAAACAGTCTCGGAAGCAAGTGAAGCTTCTATCACTCATTCCATCATCGTGAATACCTCCAAACTATCGACCGTCCTTGTGTGCTAATGCGGCTACAGCTCTGCAAGTGCTTGTCTAGTCTGACGACATTGCGGCCGATTCTGTGAAAATGATAGAGGTCATCTATACGAAAGCCCTTATACCTATAGGGCATACACAAAAGGATTCGACTGGCGCAGACGACAAAAAAAGAGGAGAGCTAGACCGAAGGCTTCCCATTCTTGCCCCATGAGGCCTTGTCTATGTCTTGTATGATGACTGTAACCGCATCGGGGCTGCATCCAGCAGCATCGCAGATGGCCTTCGTTACGAGCTGTATGGTTTTGGCTTTTGTGGCATCGTCTCTTCCCTTGAACCACTTAATCTCGACATGCGGCATAGCAGTGACACCAACCATGAATGCGCGGCAGTATCATATGAGACTTACGAGCCGTACGACGTTTGTTCTGCTGTTAACCTCGCATTACAAACTCAAACAGGAAAACTTGGCGGGCTCCACACTCAAGATCCTCATCACGATTCAGAGGGGCTATCTCATCATCGCCCGCCGCACTTAGAACTGATACAGTACAGAGAAAAGCCTTTCCTAGGTTCATCTCTATTCACAGCAAAAAGGGAGCCGAGATCAGCCATCTTGGTGTCACCGTACATTGTTGGTCGACGGAGCTGAGTTCAACTCGTCGTTCAGAACTTGTTGAATGGTGCGGCTAGTTGAGTCTGGTGCAACTGCAACTGAACATGGATCGATCGATCGAAATTCGGTCAAGTTTATATATGATGGAAGCTGTTAAATGATAAAGTGCCTTAGAAGGAGCTTTGAGAAATGGCTGACATGTTTATGCCGAGGGCTTATGACCGAGCTATAACAATATTTTCACCTGAAGGTCGATTGTACCAAGTTGAATACGCCTTGGAGCTAGTAAAGAGAGGCGCCCCAATAGTGGGAGTAGCTTGCCCGCAAGGCGTGGTTTTGGCAGCAAATGAGGTATCGGAGAGCCGGTTGCAGGACCCCAAGTACTCATGGAAGATATTCCAACTTGATGACCATGCAGGCGTGGCTATTGCAGGCCTCAGTTCCGATGCCAGGCTTCTAATCTCTCAAGCAAGAGTCTATTGCCAAAGCAACAGGCTGATGTATGACGAGTCTCTAGACATCGAAGTCCTCACAAGACGAATCGGAGATGTAATCCAAATGTACACCCAACACGGGGGCGTCAGACCCTTTGGAGTGTCAATAATATTCTGTGGTGTAGATATGACTGGTTCAAGGGTATTCAGGGTCGATCCCAGCGGTTCATACAATGGATATAAAGCCAGAGCTGAAGGAAGAAAAGGCGATGAGGTCAACGCTCTTCTAGAAAAGAAGTACAGAGATGATCAGACTCTAGAAGAGGCGATTGGCTTGGCAGTCGGGGCCATCAGCTCAACGATGGAAGGAAAGGCGACCTCCCAAATGATCAAGGTCGCTGTGATCCCCGCCGACACGAAAGCATTTCGAAGATTGAAAGACGATGAAGTAGACAAGTATATTGGATAGAAGGGCATCACCCTAATGAGCACAAAGTATACGATCATGAGGCTGACGCAGGGAGGAGAAAAGTTCGAGATATTGGTCAATCCTGATCTCGCCTTGATCTACAAGGAACAGAAAAAAGGGGACGTTACCAAGATACTTATTGTCGATGAGATATTCACAGATTCAAAGAAAGGTGAGAAGGCCTCAGCTGCCAAGATGGAATCGATTTTTGGCACGAGTGACCCTATTCAAGTCGCTAGTATCATACTTGAAAAGGCTAAGCTACCTCTGACATCGGATCAGAGGCAGGGGCTGATCGAGCAGAAAAGGAAACAGATCATACATCTCATATCTAAGACGTATGTAGATCCGAGAACTAAGCTGCCACATCCACCAATAAGGATCCAGCAGGCTATGGAGCAAGTGCACTTAGCGATAGACCCATTTAAAGACGCTGAGGAACAGGTCCAGCCTTTTGTCAAAGCCCTGCGGCCAATCTTGCCATTATCAATCGAACAGATATCTCTGGCAGTGAAGATCCAATCACAATACGCGACTAGAGCGTATGGAACAGTAAAGGATTTAGGGGAAATAAAAAAAGCTGAATGGCAGCCTGATGGTTCTTGGATCGCAGTAATAGACATTCCGGCAGCTTTCAAAGGAGAGTTTCTAGAACGAGTAGGCAAGATAACCGCAGGATCCGCGGAAGTAAAGTTGCTCGATTGACAGTTGTGAAGTGAGATCATTGTCACAGCTCCTCGAAAACAGAGTCCTTGTGGTACCCGGTGACATGCTTGCAGATGGCGGCTTGAGGCCAGGTGAGAATACCTATAGGTTGCATGGCAAGATCCATGCCGCGAGAGTTGGTCTGGTTGAATATAACCGCGGTACAGTTTCAGTAATCGCCCTCAAAGCGAACTATGAGCCGAAAGTCGGTGAAACAGTCATTGGTACAATCACTGAAATTGATCTTGGAAGCTGGAGAGTTGATATAGATGCTCCCTCTCAGGCAGTATTGAATCTACCTGAGGCTATTGGCGAACCGTTCAGGCCCGAAATGGTGCTTCCAAACATATTCGGAATAGGAGATAGCATAGTCGCCCGCATTGTCAGCATGAATAGGGATGGGACACCTGTTCTTTCGACATTAGAACCCGGCTTAGGAAAGGTTGAAGTAGGACGGGTCGTCAGAATCACGTCTTCAAAGATACCAAGATTAATAGGCAAGAGAGGCTCAATGGTGAATATGATACTAAAGGAGACAGGATGCCAAATAGTCATTGGGCAGAACGGAATTGTGCTTCTGAATTGTAAGGATAGGGAGGTAGAGCAACTAGTAGTGCAAGTGCTGCACAAGATCGAAAGTGAAGCCCATACAACTGGTTTAACAAATAGGGTTTATGAGTATATCAAAGAGATGAAGGAGAAATCGAAGAAATGAACGTAGTTGAAAAACAAAAGCTTATTGCGGAGGGCATCAGGTCGGATGGACGGAAATTCGACGAGCTTCGTCCCATAAAAATAGAAAGTGGCGTTCTACCAAACGCCAATGGATCGTCTTATCTTGAACAAGGCAGAAACAAGGTCTTAGTTGGGGTGTTTGGACCGAGAGAGCTTCATCCAAAGCACCTTGCCAATCCCCACCGAGCTGTCCTTAGGTGCAGGTACCACATGGCACCGTTCTCAACCGACCCGAGACGGTCACCAGCACCTTCAAGAAGAGATACTGAGCTATCAATGGTAATGAGAAGCGCGCTTGAATCCGCGCTCTTCTTAGAACGGTATCCTCATGCCTCCATTGATGTGTTCGTGGAGATCTTGGAGGCTGATGGAAGCACCAGGTGTGCGTCCACAGTGGCGGCATCTGTTGCTCTGGTCGACGCTGGAATCCCCATGACTGACCTTGTGGTCGCTTGTTCGGCTGGCAAGGTGGATGGCGAAATCGTTCTGGATCTCAATGATGTTGAAGACAAGGAAGGCCAAGCAGACCTTCCACTAGCCTACATGCCTAAACTGGGGAAGGTGACTTTGCTGCAGATGGATGGCGTTCTCACAATGGAGGAGTTTGACAAGGCGTTTGGCCTTGCATTGCAAGGATGTAATAAGATCTACGAGTTTCAGAAGGAAGCTCTTAAGACCAAGTATGCGAAGTCAGGGGTGAAAGAAACTGTCCAGTAGATCTGAATTAGTGTCCAGATTAAAGAGGAAGCGAATCTCAGAAGCCGTCGCACAGGGAAAGAGAGAAGATGGCAGAGGACTCACTGATCTGCGAGCAATAAAGATTAGGAAAGGGATCTTTGAAAAAGCTGAGGGGTCAGCGGAGCTATACTTGGGCAATACGCGTGTCGTAGTTGGAGTGAAAGTTGAAAAAGGCGAACCATTTGCAGACACTCCTAATCAAGCTGTGCTCACAGTGAATTCGGAGTTTACGCCATTGGCATCACCGACTTTCGAGCCTGGACCTCCTGATGAGACCTCCATAGAGCTTGCCAGAGTGGTTGACAGGGGAATTAGGTCCTGTGAAGCCATAAACCTTGAGAAATACGTCATCAAACCAGGCAAGCTAGTCCACGTTATATTCATTGACATTTGGATCCTTAATCAGGACGGTAACCTGATCGATGCATCAGCTATGGCTTCGTTAGCAGCCTTGATGAATACCAGAATGCCGAGGTATTCGGTTGAAGGAGACGAGTTGAGATTCGTGGAAGGAAACGATCCTTTAGAACTCAGAGATTTCCCAGTAGCCGTCAGTGTAGGTAAGGTCGGAAACGAGTTCCTGGTAGACATGACCGCTGACGAAGAGGATATGATGGAGACACGTCTGACCGTGACCACGAACAAGGATGGACACATATGCGCCCTACAGAAAAGCGGCTCTGAAGGACTGACTCTCGAGGAAATAAAGAAAGCTATAAGTTTGGCCTCTGAAAAGGGAAATGAGATCAGGAAGCTAGTCATGGGGAGCTAGGAGATGTCGCCGAAGAAAAAAAGCTACAGTAGCAGACTCAGAACCCGAGGCGGGATTTCCGTCAGGAAGAAGTGGACAAAGACGATGCAGGAGCGAAGGACGCACAGCCCATGTCCAAGTTGTGGCATAAAAGCCGTGGGCAGACTCAGTGTTGGCATATGGCGCTGTGGAAAATGTGGCTACACCTTCACAGGCGGGGCGTACTCAGCCAAGACAAGGATCGTCTAAGTCATACTGACGATCGATCAACAGCACCAAGGCATTTTTCTCATGGACTTTCAAAACGAGAAAGGAATTCATACTGTTCAAGAAAAACAACCTCTATGCAAGAGATCAAGAGCTGACGTAGAGCTAGTATTTCCGAATGAGAATGCAAGCATTGTCGCTCAATCCCTTGCACCAGAGATTGAGAACTTGCCAACGAATAGGATTAACATCAATCTTCGTCCAGTAGAAGGAAACATCCTCAGATTCACGATCTTAGCAGATGACAGCTCTGCTCTTAGAGCAGCATTGAACAGCTATCTTAGATGGATAGGCGCCATAACGCGAGGTCTTGAGGCCGTTGATCGATGCAAGAGTTTGGGATTAGCTAGCCTACTGAGAGAGAAGAACACAAAACCATAAAAGGGGAGGATGTTTCTCTTAGTATCAACGCGGGAGACACAAGTCAATGAGTGCTGTAGATCAGCTTCCGACTGACACAAGAGAACGACTAATGAGATTTCAGCAGCTCCAGAACACGCTTCAGACTCTTATTGTGCAAAGGCAGCAGCTCGAACTTGGGCTGAATGAGACTGAAAGAGCATTGAAAGCCTTGGAGGGGGTTGAGCCCGAGAAGAGAATATACAAATCCGTAGGGGCACTGTTGGTGGAGAAGGATAAGGATACTGTTATCAAGGAACTGTCTGAAAAGAAGGAGCTTCTCGAGATTAGAGTAAAGTCAATGACAACCCAAGAAGACAAGTCGCGAAAAAGAGTTCTTGAGCTCCAGAAGTCGCTTCAAAGGGAATTAGGTGTCGAAAAACCCCCATCATAGAGCCCTACAGTTCTTCTCAAGTCTGTGTTCATGCTATCTACTACTACCGTTGCACGAAGGCGCATTCTGCCTATGGACTATTCAGAGGCTTTCTTGAGGATCAAGCAGTTTTTCAAAGGAACTTCGTGCATCACTTTTCATCACAATGCAGATCCAGATGCACTGCGTTCGCCTATGCATTGTCATGGCTTATATCTGCGATAAACAACGAAACTTGGGTAATCAATTGTCCGTCTAAAGGACTGAGCAGAATCACCAAATCGATCAATCGAGATTCGGTGTTACCCTAGCGCAGCCCTACATCAACAAAATCGATGCTTTCTTCGTAGTCGACACAAGCTCCCATGACAAGCTCGAAGAGATGAAGCACTAGATCGCCATATCCGCAGCGCCTCCGGTAATCATTGATCACTACGCTGAGCAGTCGGCGACAGAGTCCTTGACAACTCTTCAGCTAATAGATGAAAAAGCGACTTCAACTTGTGAAATCGTTTTCAAACTCTACAAAAGGTTTGGAGTCAAACCCCCGAACGATATCGCTGAATGTCTTTTGACTGGTTTGGCATATGACGCTTGGCGGTTTTCGCTAGGAACACATCGGACATTCGAAGCAGCAAGTGAGCTTCTCGATGAAGATGGGAGTCTAAGCGACATATATACGCTTCTAGGGCAGTACATGAGCACGTCAGAGAAAATCGCACGAATGAAGGGCGGGCAAAGAATGAAATTCCAGAGGCTTGGTGATTGGATCATTGTAGTCACCAGAGTAGGTTGCTATCAAGCCTCGGTGGCTCGTGGATTGCTTGATCATGGAGTCGAAGTTCCAGTTGTCGCTGGCCACGAGAAGAACGAAGTGAGGGTCAATACCAGAGCTACTGGGCAATTGGTACGGAATAGTTCGCTTCATCTGGGCGAAGATGCTGCAATGCCTCTTGCCAGAGCTTTTGGAGGTTCCGGAGGAGGACATTCCACTTCTCCGGGAGCAAATATCTCAGGCAATCTGGGCAATATCCTTGAAGAGGCCTTCAAGCTGATTGGTGACAAAGCAACTCACTTGTGAGTAGCCACTCTTTTTATCGGGATCTAATTCCTATCTTGAAGGAACCCTTGGCCATTATAGCACTGAAAGGCGTCAGGTATTCCTATCCTGGAGCAAGAGGAGAGATTCTTAGTGAGATCAACCTTGCGATAAGCAAGGGAGAGTTTGTCCTTCTGACAGGTCCAAGTGGATGTGGGAAGACAACTCTCTGCCGATGCTTCAACGGTTTGATACCTCATTTCTATAATGGTAGCCTCATAGGAGAGGTCGAAGTAGCCGGTTTCAACGTGAAAGAAACGCCCACTTCGAAACTCGCCCAGCATGTCGGGCTGGTCTTTCAGAATCCTGATAACCAGATATTCGCTCTTACCGTTGAGAAGGATGTTGCTTTTGGATTGGAGAACCTTGGCTTCAGCCGAGGTGAGATGATAGAGAGAATAGATTGGGCGCTCGATGTCACGGGGATATCTTCTCTTAGAAACCGAGCCCCTCATGAACTGTCTGGGGGGCAAAAGCAAAGGCTGGCAATCGCGTCCATCTTGGCAATGAAGCCCGAAATAGTAGTACTGGACGAACCGACTTCATTTTTAGATCCTGTTGGAGCGGAGAAGATCCTTCAGAT
>Ga0315296_10002533_pt1 | contig 15556 bp, 11 predicted proteins | sample YL17G14_18_MG_FD_203921 | JGI IMG/M metagenome (GOLD analysis project Ga0315296, IMG submission 203921) | Sediment microbial communities from Yellowstone Lake, YNP, Wyoming, USA - YL17G14_18 | ecosystem: Environmental > Aquatic > Freshwater > Lake > Sediment | place: USA: Wyoming | collected... | reverse complement strand
AGCTGTTCTCTGCTATCTAAGATTATTTTAATTTGGCCATCTTTATCAAGAAGTTGCCAACCAGTTAAATCCAGCGATGTTCCTGAGATATTTTTCAATTCAATCCATTCGTCATTCGCCGAATTCGCTGTTCCCATCCAAGCTATTTCATTGATTATTACTTTATTACTCATCGGATAACTACCAGGAATTTTCTGACACAATTTTTGTTCTACTCCCTGTCCTGATTCTTCTATTTCCTCTTCCTCTAATTTTTCCTTTTCTTTAGTTTCAGTAATTTTCTTTTCTTCACCCGTCAATTTTACTACTTCCACACTAATAACATCAATTTTTTCTGCAATATCATCTAACATTTCTTGGATTTCTTCTAAAGTTAGTGGTTTTGGTTTTACTTCTTTCGGCGCCGGTTTGATTTCGATTTTTGGCTCAGACTCCATTAATTGTTCTTCTTCGCCTTCTTCAGCCAGTGACTGCTCTGGAGCAGGAGTTTCAACAATTGTAGCTGGTGCAAAGGGATTAACTTTTGAAATAGTTGATTTTATCCCATTCCAGATATCAAAAGCAGTTTCTGTTATTTGACGAATATTCTCCACTATTTTTATTGATTTACCAGTAACCTTAGTTACAATTATTTCTATTTCTTTGATTGAGCTTTCTATCGGCTTTAAAATTTGTTTTTCCCAAAAAGTAAGAGGTCTGATACCCAAATCCGGCACTGTCTCTGGAAAAGAAATTTCTACAACCGGATTTTCTTTCCAATGATAATTTTCTAACTGAGTTTTTTCTACTTTTCCGCTAATCTCAGTAATAAAAGGAGGTAGATTACGTTGAAGGTCATGATATATTCCCCTTGTAAATCCTATACTCCCTTTTGACTCCGGCGGTTCGATATAATTCGTAGAATAAAATCTTATTTCAACTTTTCCAGTTCTATCATCTAATGGTTTGTAAATTATCAGATACTGAAAAACAACTTCTTTTTCTTCTCCTTTATAAGAACGGTATCTAAACTCTATTGCTCCCGGAGTAACCCTAATTTCATTCTGAAATAAAACATTCATTCCATATTCAATTGCTTTTCTAACGCTTTCTTTTTCAAATTCATCAAAAACTACAGAAATATCTTGAGTTAAAAATATTCTAGCTATTTTTAGCGTATTTTTTATTATTTTCCCTGTAATTTCTATCGGAGCATCAATTAATAAATGATTTAAGACATCAATTCTGACAACTTCTCTGAGAATACTCACTACTGCAATCGCTTCGTCAGTACTATAACCCGAAGCCAATAAATTTATTCCTTCGTTAGTCAGTACTTGAATTAATGTGCTCAATAAATTTTTGACATCATCTACTGGTAATTCAAGATATTTTCCTATCTCTTCTTGATTCATTTGTTTAAGTTCATCCGATAAACAAATCTGAGGTAAAACCAAAAAACCTGCTAAAAATATCAGCAGAAAAATATTTAAAAATCGCCTATTTTTAAAGCAATTTTCCATAAACGATAAGAGAAAATCAATCCGATATTAAATTGTTATTTTCTTTTTAAAGGTCTATACCCCTCTCAAGCCGAGGTTCGCTTTGTTTGATTTATTTAAAAGAACTATTGAATTGAAACTGTTTCTAAGAATTTATCAAATTCTTGAACACATCCTTCTTTATCATCAGAAGCCCAATTAATTCCTAGGCTATATAATTTGTTATTATTAGAAAAACAAATATTCATACCTGGACCTAGAAGTACGCTATCATAGGTATTTTTAAGAACTTGGCGATTATTTATTGTTATCACATCGAATTCCTCAGTTTTCATACCCAAGCCAACATGAATTCTCTTAATTTCTTCTTTTATCTCATCAAAATTCATTTTTTTATAGACTACAGCAGTCTCAATTATACATCCCTTCTCTAATGGTGCCATTTCATTTAATTGTTCTTGTTTTACGTCGGGAGTATATAATATTACCGAACCCTCAAGAAGTTCCATCTTTTTTTCTAGCCATCCTTCTGGAACCCTGATAGTTAATCCCGCTCTCTTATTTTCTACTATTTTTCCTTCTGCTGTATCTTTAATCACATAATCTTCTGGTTTCCCTTTAATTTCTCTATTTTTCCACCAAAAAACTCCTCCACCAATTAGAATTAAGCTAATAAAAATTAAGATAATAAATTTTTTAGCCATATTTTTCTTCGAAAATGAAATTTGGTCGAGAACAGTTCTCGACCGATTTTATTCTAAAATAATATTGCCCAAGGTTTTAATTTCTCCTTTATATTGTATCCAGTGATTGACAAAATTTTTGCAACTTCCTTCATTTCCCATTATTCTCATAAGAAATTCTCTATGAGTAACAGAGGGGAAATTCTTTTTTCCGATGTAATCAGCGTAGCTTAACCACTTATAATTCTCTAAAAATTTTATTACTTCGTCTGTATTTTCTACTCCTATATCTTTCCAACCTGATTCAATTGTTTCTGTAGGATTAGTGTGAATATAAACAAATACATTCTGTAATTGCTCGTTATTTTTTATGTGAACCGCTCGAAATCGGCCTTGGAAAAGATGGCCGGTTCGATTATATTTTTTATTAAAATAGGTACCATAACCAGCGCCGAATTTGTTCATAAATTTGCTTATTCCATTGTCTTTAAGCTGTTTTAGGAGTAAATGAATATGATTTGGCATTAAACAAAAGGCTAAAATCTCTACTATTAAATTTCGATTGGCAGAGAACTGTTCTCGACCGAGTTTCTTTTGTTGAAGACGAGTTCGTCTTCTGTCTCGTATTAAAACATGTTTTTCGTCATTAAATTCGTAAAGGGAAAAAATTGCCCGGTAATGATCTGACTCGTCTTGAAATATAACCCGTTTCTCGACTCCGCGAGTGACAATATGGTAAATTTCTTGATTTATGAATTGGGGCCGAATTATTGGCATAAAGTGGTCGAGAACAGTTCTCTGCCATTCGGTCAAGAACTGTTCTTGACCACTTTATATTAGTAGGACATTGTTTATGTCCTATTTATCCTAGTCTTGTTTGTCCTACTTGTCCTACTTTATTCCGTTTTTCAGTAATTGAGGGATAGGACAAGTTGAGAATATTGAGTGAGGTTATTTAATTGAGTCTGAGAAAGATTGGCTGAGTTATCAATGGCTTCTTTTATCAAATTTTCAGAAAATTCCAGGGTCTGGCCTAAATTTAACCAGCTAGCGCCTATTTTCTTAACAAGATAGTCCTCAATATAAACCTTATGTTCAGGAGTTAGGTTAAAGGATTGAGGATTAGCTTGAAGGTATTGTTTAACCGCCCTTCTGGCTAAATTAGTGGTTCCTTCGCCTGTTTCAGCTATTTCCTGGATTTTTCCAGCTTCAAATAAGGTAAAATTAGAGGTTTCCTGAGCCACTTCTTCTAGATTTTCTTCAGCTGGCTGGCGAATTGAAGCCGGAAGCCTGAAAAGATTGGTTAAATTAATCGCCCCTGATTTTAGGCTAAAATAACCAAGGATTGCTATCAGAACAAAAATAGCTAGTAAAATTAATCCCCTGAAAATCTTTTCTTTTTCAGTTGTAGTTTGACTAAAGAGATCCATATTATTATATTTTTAACTTACAGGAGAAATTGTCAAGAGTAAAGTCTTGAGCTGTGGATAACTAAAAATGGTCAAGAGCTGTTCTTGACCATTTTTTAGAATCCGGCAAAGGTTTTAATTTTGGGAACAGGAATAGAAACTACTCTACCTTCAGAGTTAATACTGTTTAATCCCAAAATATTTGCTTCGATGTCAAACAAAGGACTGCCAGCCAAATTACTTTTCTCAAAAATATTAGTCTCAATTAAATTTTCATCAAAACTCCTGACAATTCCTTCATTGACCAGCTTTTTGACCCCGCCCTCAATTGAGGACGAGGTTACTCCCACTAAAAATACTCTTTCGCCTAATTTTAGTTTTTCAAAATTAGAAAAACCAACAGTCGGCAGATTGGCTTCATTAATTTTCACTAAAGCTAAATTTTCTTTTAAATCTCTTTTTAAAATTTGAAAAGAAACTGATTTTCCCTCAACAAAAAAACTAAAAGTCGAACCCTGGGGAACTAAACTGGCTAAGGTCACCATTAAACCATCTGAAGTTAAGATTAATCCTGAACCCTCCAGAGTTTTTCCGGTTCCAGTTCTGGTTTTGACTCCAACCACTACTTTTTCCACTTTTTCAATTGCATTTTTGAAAGCAGTATTTTCTTGAATAGTGATTTCTTTTATTTCAGTGACATAAATAGGATTTTTTTCCAATCGGTATTGATAAAAAAGGGGCCTCTCAACAAAATAAGGCCAGAGAATTTCTTCAGCAAAAATACCGCCAACCATTCCGACAATAAAAAGGATAATGATTTTAAAGAGATTTCCTTTTAGAGACATTAATTATTTGATTAAAACTTTTTCTTTTTCAGGTTTAATTTTTATAAAATCTTTTTTAGTCAGAAAAACAACTTTCTTATTTTCAAGGTCAACTGTAATCCTCTCACCTGCTTCAATTTCGCCTGAAACAATTTTTAAAGAAAGAGGGTCTAGAATTTCTCTCTGAATAACTCTTTTTAAAGGTCTGGCTCCCAGATTTTGGTCAAAGCCCTCTTCAGCCAAAAACTCTTTGGTTTTATCAGTTATTTTAATATCAATTTTCTTTTGCTCTAATCTTTTAATAACTTTTTGGAGTTCCAAATCAACTATCTTTTTAATTTCTTCTTTACTTAAATAATTAAAGATGACAATTTCATCAATTCGGTTTAAAAATTCCGGTCTAAAGCTCTCTTTCAAAGCGCCAATAACCTTTTCTTTTAAAGATTCTTTTTGACTGATTTTTTCGTCACCGGTGACAAAACCCAAAGAAGCTTCTTTGGCAATAATATCTGAGCCGACATTAGAAGTCATAATCAAAATGGTATTTTTGAAAGAAGCTGTTCTGCCTTTGGCATCAGTTAATCTGCCATCTTCTAAAATCTGAAGTAAGATATTGAAAACATCGGGATGGGCTTTTTCAATCTCATCTAATAAAACCACGCTATAGGGTCTTCTTCTGATTTTTTCAGTTAATTGGCCACCTTCTTCATAACCAACATAACCCGGAGGACTCCCTGTCATTTTGGAAACCGTATGCTTTTCCATATATTCTGACATATCCAGCTGAATCAAAGCATTTTCATCATTAAAAAGAAATTCAGCTAAAGCTCTGGCAGTTTCGGTTTTACCAACACCGGTCGGACCCAAAAACATAAAAGAACCAACAGGACGATTTTCTTCTGAAATGCCAGCTCTGGCTCGTCTGACCGCATTGGCAACGGCGGCTATGGCTTCTTTTTGACCAATAACCCTCTTTGAAATAGTTGCTTCCATTTTTTCCAGTTTCTTTGCCTCTGCTTCCAATAATCTGGTTACCGGTATTCCTGTCCAGCGAGAAACTACTTTTGCCACATCTTCTTCTAAAATTTCTCCTTTTAATAACTGATGTTTTTTTTGAATCCTGGCTAATTTTCTCTCAGTAGAATTCAATTCTTTCAAAAGCTGGGGAATCTTCCCGTATTTTATTTCCGCCACTTTTTGCAAATTAGATTGAATAGTTTCGCTTTCTGCCTCTAATCTATAATTTTCGATTTCTTTTTTGAGATTTTTAATTTTTGAAATCAATTCTTTTTCTGTCTGCCATTTAGTTTCAATTTCTTTGGCCTTTTCTTTTAAATCAGCCAGTTGTCTCAAAATTACCGTTTTTCTTTTTTGAGTGCCTTTTTCCTTTTTTATTGCCTCTTGTTCAATCTCCAATTTTCTGATTTCTTTTCTTAATTCATCAAGTTCGATTGGCTGTGACTCAATTTCCAATCTTAGAGCTGACATTGCTTCGTCCATTAGGTCTACTGCTTTGTCCGGCAAAAATCTATCAGTAATGTATCTGCCGGCTAATTGGGCACAGGCAACCAAAGCTGAATCTTTAATTTTTACTCCGTGATACAACTCATATTTTTCTTTGATTCCCCTTAACATAGCAATCGTATCTTCAATTGAGGGTTCTTGAACATAAATCGGCTGGAATCTTCTTTCCAAAGCCGGGTCTCTTTCAATATATTTTTGATAATCTTTTAAGGTCGTGGCTCCAATTGCTCTCAACTCTCCTTCAGCCAAAACTGGTTTTAATAAGTTTGAAGCATCAATTGCTCCTTCAGCTGCCCCGGCTCCAACCAAAGTATGAAGTTCATCAATAAATAAAATATACCTGCCGGCTGCTCTTTTTATTTCTTTCAAAAAGGATTTGATTCGGCTTTCAAATTCTCCTCGATATTTGGTGCCAGCCACCATTGCTCCCAAATCCAAAGCAATGATTTCTTTATCCTTTAAGCTTTCCGACACTTGGCCAGAAACGATTTTTTGAGTCAAACCTTCAACAATAGCTGTTTTCCCGACTCCGGCTTCACCAATTAAAACCGGATTATTTTTTCTTCTTCTGGAAATAATTTCCATTAATCTCCGAATTTCATTTTCTCTGCCAATGACTGGGTCAAGCTTCCCTTTTTTAGCTAAAGAAGTTAAATTTCTGGCATATTTTTCAATCACCTGATATTTTGATTCAGGTTCCGGGTCAGTAATTCTCTGACCTCCTCTAATTTGAGTTAATTCTTTTAAAACTGTTGGGTAATCCAATTTGCCAAACTCCAGGGCTGAAACCCCACCGCCTGGCTGTAAAAAGCTGGCTTTGTCTAAAATTTCTTTGGCTTTGGTTTCAGTATCCAAAAGAGCCAAAAGCAAATGTTCAACTGAGATATATTCATCTCCCATTTTAATTGATTCCTGCCTGGCTCTATCTAAAACCTTAGCCATATCCTGAGTTAAATAAAACTGACCAAAACTTTGAGGAGTAACAATGGTTGGAATTTTATCTAAAGCCAATTTTGTTTTTCTTTTTAAGAGTTCAATGTCAACTCCGATTCTTTCCAGTAAATTCAAAACAATGCTTTCTTGCTGGGTTAATAAAGCATAGAGTAAATGAAGGGCATCAATCTGTTGTTGGCCCTTTTCCCGAGCTAAATCCTGGCTGGATAATATTGCCTCTTGGGCTTTATGAGTAAAATTACCTCCGTTCATACCCCGTAGTGAAATTTCGAATAAAATTTATTTTAAATTTTCGACCGCCCCGTAGGGGTTCGAAATTCTACTACGGGGCATATAAACTTATTTTAAAATAAAATTTAAAAAAGTCAATTAAAATCTTATTGGCTTTGCTCAGCCAGAGTAACTTCAATGAGCTTTTCTGTTTTTTGCCTTAAAATTTTGAGAGTTATTTTATCTCTAGGATTATATTCCATAATAATTTTAGACAAGGGATTATCAGTAGTAATTTTTTCTCCGTTGAATTCCAAGATAATATCGCCTTCTTTCAAGCCGGCGATCTGGGCCGGTGAACCGGAAAAAATAGCTGCTTCTCCCTGACTGCCTTTGGCTATTAAGGCGCCGTAATCTACGGTTAAATTATTTTCTTTTTGAATTTGTTCATTAATTAAAATATATCTCACTCCCAAAAAGGGATAAACAATTTTACCTAAAGTTTTTACCTGTTCAATATCTTTTTTGGCTCGATTAATGGGAATAGCAAAGCCAATATTTTCTGCTCCCTGAGCCATGGCAAAATTAACTCCAATAACCTCGCCTTTTAAATTCAAAAGTGGACCGCCAGAATTGCCACTGTTTATGGCGGCATCGGTTTGAATGACGTCTTCTAAGGTCTCAATCATTCCGCCACCTGAAGCAGTAATACTTCTGCCTAATCCTGAAATTACTCCGACTGAAACCGTATTTCTGAACTCTCCTAAGGCATTACCAATAACAATGACTGTCTGACCGATTTGTAATTTATCTGAATCACCAAATTTTACAGTTGGAAAGGGTTTTTCCCCCTCAATCTTGATGATGGCTAAATCTCTTAAACTATCTCTGGCTGAAACTTTAGCCGGGTATTTTTTACCATCATTGGTCAAAACAGTATAATCAGCTTCTTTGTCTGAAACGACATGGGCATTGGTCAAAATCAAGCCATCTGAAGAGACAATAAAACCAGTTCCTCCACCAATTTCTTTTTTTTCCGTTCCTTTCTGTCGGTATTGGGGAATTCCAAAAAATTCTTCAAAAGGTGAAGCATAGTACTCTTCCAAGACCGGCAGGTCTTTGGTAATAATTATTGAAATGGTGGCTGGCGAAGTTTCATTAACAGCTTTAATTGTTGACTCTTCCTGAGAAGTTTGGGGAGTATAAAGAGAATCTAATTTAGGAATCTCTATGCTTATTTTTTTTAGATATTCTTTTACTTCTGAATAAAGATAACCGCCGGAAATAGTTCCTGATAGGAATCCAAAAAATGAGGAAATAATAATCGTTAAGATTAAAAACTTGAAATTTCCCTTTTTGAAAAAGGAAAAACTGGGTTTCTTGAGCAATAATTTAGGTTTTTCAATTTTTGGGAGTTGATAAGTCATAGCATTTGTATTTTATTAAATCTTTTTATTTTTATCAAATTGATAGTGATATAAATCAGTTTTTATTTTACCAAAAATAAAGAGATGAAAACCAGCTAAAATATATTTGAGATAGGTTTTTAATCTGCCATCTTTTTCAAACCGCCTGGAAGAAGTTAAAACCGGTTCAATTTCAATAAAACCGTATTTATACCCATATTTTTTGGCTCGTCTGACATATTCATGGTCTTCGGCTATTTTTATCTCTTCATCAAAGCCAGATATTTTTTGATGGATTTCTTTTTTGACCAAGATAGAATTGGTGGCATGAGGCAAAAAATTTTGAGTTATCTTTACCAACCAATTATAAATTCTATAGAGAAATTTATCAATTTTTTTTCCATCAGGCAAAATTGGAAAAGCAGCTACTCCTAAATTCCTTTTTTTGAATTTTTGAACTAAATTTCCTAAAAAATTTTCCGGTAAATAGACATTATCGGCATCCATAAATAAAAGTAATTCTCCTTTGGCAATTTTTGCTCCTTCATTTCTTCCTTTGGCTGGCAAACCACCTTTTACAATTTTGCAACCAAAATTTTTAGCAATCTCGAGTGTTTTATCTTTTGAACCGGCATCAGCCACGATTAATTCGTAATCGCTAAAATTCTGCTTTTTAATTTCTCCAAGCACTAAGGGAAGATATTTTTCTTCATTAAGAGTTGGAATGATAATGGATAGCATTTATTGAAAAAGTGTTTTAGCTTCATTCCAAATTTCGGGTTGATTTTTTGTTGTCTTCATCCAGTACCACCATTCAGTTCCCCAGAAATAAAATTCATCTAAACCGGTTTTTTTAGCAAATTCAATATTTTCTCTAAATTGTTCAGGATTCATTGTTTTTTCTTGCTCTACAATCGGTGAGCTATAAAGAAGTTCTGGTCCCCAGGGTTCGGCCTGAAATTCAATACAAATTACTTTTTTCGCGAATAGTTTTTTAATAATCTCGGCTTTCCGCCAATAAAAAGTTGGTGGGAAAGGATAGCGAATATAGCTGTTCAGTTGTCTAAACCAAACTTTTTCATACATTGTTGTTCCTACAATGTCACCAAAACGAGCGGCATTAATCCAAAAAGAACCCTCTCCGCTATCAGAAACAATTATCGGTCTTTTTTTGGAATCAAGCGATTTTACCAAAGCTACTTCCTCTTTTAAAAATTTTTTATCAACCCAGGGGCATTCACCGAAAGGAAAAAATGGTTCGTTTTCAACCTGCCAATATTTAATTGTCTCTGAATCTCGGTATCTTAAAACAATCTCTTTTAGCATTTGTGAAATTTCTTTTTGCTGTTCTTCTTTGGCTAAATTTTTCGCCCAGATTGGAATATGACATTCTGGCCAACGGCCAGTCTTCATTCCAATAACTAAAAGAATTCGGGCATCATGGTCTTGGGCTTCCTGAATCTGCCAATCTAAATCAGCAAAATTAAATTTATCTTTTTCCGACTCTATTAAATCCCAATTAACTGATAACTTTATATTTTTAACATTTAAATCATCTAAAATAGCTAAATAAGTTTCTTTCCAATCCAATTCTAAAAATTGAGTGTGTTTTTGAGAAAAATTTATTCCCCAGCTAATTTTTTCTATTTTTGGGGGATTGCCAGTTGAAAAATAAACAATAAAGATAAAAAAAACAATTATTAATCCCAATAAAATTCTTTTTAAAAAGGCAATTATTTTCATTTTTTGGTCACTATTTTTTTAATCTTAAATGTTCCTAATTTTTCTCCTTCAATAAAACCCTGAAAAGCAGCTTCAGCTAAATATCCCTTTTCTAACCAATCAAATAGCCATTGATGGGTATAGTTTGGGTCTTCCTGCGAGATGCCAAAACCTGATTTTAAGAGCCATCTTTTATTAAATTCCTCTTGGGAACCAATGGCTGAAGAAATAACAATCGGTATTCCCAAAGCAGCATAAAAAGAAAGTTCGCTTGGTTTTGTCCATAAAATATCAGTTGTTCTCAGGGCTTGATTAAATTTCTGGAAATAACTATTAATATCTTTTTCAAAAATTATCTCAAGGTCTTCATTTCCTCTAAAACCTAATTTCTTTGTATTTTTTTCAAAATATTCTTTAACCTTCTTTTTGATACCGGCAACTAAAATTATCTTGACTTCCCCTCTTTTAATTTTTGGCTTTAAACTTCTTAGCATTTTAATTCCCATTTCTCTTTGAGCACCGGCTCCGCCAACAGAAAACATTATTGTTAAAAGATGATTTGATTTTTTAGGCAGATTTCCTAAATATTTTTTAACCAGCAATCCATAATATTTTTGGTATCTTCCTTTAGGATCAAGATTAAAAATTCGATGAGCTAAATCATATTTTAAAATCTCAATATCTTTTTCATTCCCAATATTTTCGCTTGGCAAAGGATAGCCAGTCAAAAAAATATTCTTCTTTTTAACTCCGTAAAGTTTTAATCTTTCAACTACTCTTAAATTGGGAGCAAAATACTTAATTCTGCTTAAACCCGGATTCAAGGAAACCCAGCTCCTGGAAATATCAGCATCACAGACAATACAAAAGATATCTTTTGGATAATTAAAATATTCAGCCATAAAAGCCGGGGTAAAGAAAGTAGTTACTAAGGGTAATTGATTTTCTTTTAATTTTTCAATCAAATGTTTTCCCCAGCCCATTTTAATTAAGGAAAAAATTTGTTTTACAGAAAAATTGGGTTTTGATAAATCTCTTTTGGGATAAAAGCTAATAATCTTTTGAAATTCATTAAAAATGAAAAAGGCTGCCTCGCCAATTAAAGGAATTCTTTTAAAATTGGAAATAAATTCATAAAACCTTCGAGTTCCTTCCCAGATGTTTAAATCCCTGGCCGGAATCCCTTGATAATTATTGGCATTGATAACTTCTCCCTCAGGAGCCAAATCTCTCAAAGGATAGGCGGTTCTCTGATGACCATAACCCATATTAACAGATATTAACCAGGCTTTTTGCTCCATATATTTTGATTTTACACTAATATTGAAGAAACTTTAATTTTTGCTTTTCTTCTAATCGAAAAATAATAATTCCTAAAATTAAATAAGAAATCAAAAGCCAAATCCAAGAAACATTCTTTAAGGTAAGAGAGACGAAAGAAATTTTAGAGAAAAAATCAATCGTTATTAAAATATAGCTTAAAATTAACCAGGCTGGCAAAGAAATAATCTGGCCTAAGGGCTGAAAAATAATTCCCAAAAAAGAAAAAATAAAGCCAAAAATGGTGATTATTGGTAAAAGAGGAATAATTAAGATGTTAGATAAAGCAGAAAACAGGGGAATTTGACCAAAATTATAGATTAAGATTGGCAAAGTAAAAAACTGAGCAGATAGAGTAGCAGCTAAGATATATCTCAACTGCAGAAAATTAGGGATTTTTTTAAAAAGCTCAATTAAAATTGGTTGTAAATAAATCAAACCCAGTATTGCCAAAAAAGATAATTGAAATCCAATATCTAATTTTAAAAGCAAGGGATTTAAAAATAACATTAAACTGGCTGCCAAAACAACGGCTCGGGAGGCATTGGAGATTCTGCCAAAGTGTTGAGCGGTTAAAAATAAGATACTCATAATCCCGGCTCTGACTGCCGAAGCTGGTGCGCCTATCATTAAAATATAAAGAGAAATTAAAATGATTGAAAAATAAAAGGCCTGATTCCGCCAAAGCCCCAAAAATAAAAGAAAATTTAAAATCAGAGCTGAAATTATGGTGATATTCATTCCCGAAACAGCAGTAATATGTCTGGTGCCGGTCAGATTAAATTTCTCTTTCCAGGAATTGGAAATTTTTTCTTCATCACCAAAAAGCAGGGCTTCTAAAAGTCCTGATTGAGGTGGCGAGATTAAGCTATTTAAACTCTCTTTTAATTTATTCTTTAAAGCAAGAGTAATTTTTATTAGTGGATTGCCGAAATCCTTTCCGATTAATTCTATTTCCGGAAAATAGATTACGGCTAACATTTTATCTTTTAATAAATAATTTTTATAATTAAATCCTTCTCCCCCACCACTTTTTATGTAATTTGTTTGAGTCAATCTATCTTCCTGAAAAGTGGTGGGGGATTCTAATTTCCCCTTAATTTTTACTTTATCTCCATACTGATATTGAGGATATTTCTTAGTTGTCACTAAAATTCTTCCTTCAGTGGTCAGAAATTCAAATTTTGTGCTTTTTTCTCTGATTTCTGGGTCTTTATCAATCAAACCAGTTAAGGTTATTTCTTTTCCAATGAAATTTTTAATTGGAGAATTTTCAAGTTTTGCTAAAAATGTTTTATGCCGCCAAATTCCCAAAATTAAAAATAATAGGCAAAATCCCAGAACTACAAATTTTTTGTATTTCCAGAAAACCGAAATAACAATTAGTCCAAAAATTAAAAACCCCGGAAGAAAAATTTGGGAAATGTTAAAAATTGAAGCCAAAAATATGCCGATAATAAAGGAGAGGCAAAAATAAAAGAGAATTTTTGAAACAGTCATTGCTCTAACTTATCTTATTTGACAAACTTCAAAAAAGGGAGAAATGGCTTTTTGAATTTCCAAGAGATATTCTTGAGGGTAGGGTTTTATTTTTTCAAATTTTGGGTCAATTGTTTTTTCCGGTCTGAAATTTTGTAAAAAATATTTTTGAGCTGGTTTAATCCACTGAACGATTTTTAAAATATCTTCTTTTTGGTGAATAGTCGGAACAACTGTTGTCCTAAACTCATAATCAATTTTTCCTTCTTTTAAAATTTTTATTGATTCTTCAATATCTTTAATTTTTATCCCTTCAGCAAAAATTACTTCTTGATATCTTTCTTTTGGCAATTTTACATCCATGGCTACATAATCTAATAGATTTTCAACTATCAATTTTTTTAAGATTTTGGGATTGGAACCATTAGTGTCAAGTTTTACCAAATAACCTAATTTTTTAATTTTTTGGCAAAATTTAGCTAAATCTTGATAAATTGTCGGTTCACCGCCACAAAGAACAACTCCTTCCAATAAACTTTTTCTTTCCTTTAAAAATTTAAATAAATCTTTTTCAGAAATTTTTGGCTGATTTTTAATTTTTTCAGGTAAAACCAACTCTGAACTATAACAAAAGGGGCAACGAAAATTACAACCTGTAAGAAAAACAGTGGCCGCTAAGCGGCCCGGGAAATCAATTAAGGTTAATTTTTGAAGACCGCCGATTTGAATCATGGTAATAGGCTGACTTTAGTAACTTTGAATTCTTTTCTTTCTTTGAACTCTTGTTGTTTGCCAAGATTCCACTGGGAAACAGGTCTAAGATAGCCAACTATTCTCGAATAAACCTCGCAAGGTTGCTTGATAGTGCATTTCGGGCATAAAAAGTGTTCTCCTTCTAAATAACCATGATTAGGACAAATTGAGAAGGTTGGAGTCAAGGTAATATAGGGTAATTTGAAGTTTTCGAAAACTTTCTTAATTAGACTTTTAACAGTTTGAATATCAGAAAGCCGCTCCCCCAAAAATAGGTGTAAAACCGTTCCCCCTGTATATTGGCATTGTAATTCGTCCTGAATTTTTAGAGCTTCAAAAGCATCATCAGTATAATTTACCGGAAGCTGACTGGAATTTGTGTAATAAGGGACTTTTTTTGTTCCGGCAGCAATTATATCTGGATATTTCTCTTTATCTGTTCTGGCCTGTCTATAACTTGTTCCTTCTCCGGGAGTAGCTTCGAGATTATATAAATTATTGGTTTCTTTTTGATATTCAACTAATTTATCTCTCATAAAATCTAAAACTTCCAAGGCAAATCTTCTGCCTCTTTTTGAAGCAATATTATCACCAATGAAATTTAAAATAGATTCATTTAGTCCTATTAAACCGACGGTTGAAAAATGATTTCCAAAATAGGAATCTCTCATCTTTTTTACTGAAGCCAAATAATATTTTGAATAAGGATAAAGTCCTTTTTCCATAAAATCTTCCAAAGCCTTTCTTTTAATTTCCAAACTCTCTTTAGCTAAATTCATCAGATGACCCAATCTTTCAAAAAATTCTTTTTTGGTTTTGGAAAGATAACCGATCCTCGGCATATTGATGGTGACAACTCCGATACTGCCAGTCAAAGGTGCTGAACCAAAAAGTCCTCCGCCTCTTTTGTAAAGTTCCTGTTTGGATAATCTTAACCGGCAACACATTGACCTGAAATCTTCTGGTTTCATATCTGAGTGAATGAAATTTTGAAAATAATTCACTCCGTACTTGGCTGTTGCCTCCCACATTGGATTTAAAGCCGGATTATCCCAATCAAAATCTTTAGTGATTGAAACTGTTGGAATTGGAAAAGTAAATGGTCTGCCTTTGGCGTCACCTTCCATTATCACTTCAAAAAGAGCCCGATTAAACAAATCCATTTCGGCTTGAAATTCACCATAAGTTTCTTTTTGAGGTTTTCCGCCAATGATTACTGGTTGCTTGGCTAAAAAATCTGGCGGTTTAATATCTAAAGTGACATTTAAAAATGGTGTCTGAAAACCAACTCTGGTTGGCACCATGCAGTTAAAAAGAAATTCTTGCATTGCCTGTTTGACCTGGGGGTAATTAAGATTGTCGTATTTTATAAAAGGAGCAACTAAAGTATCAAAATTCGAGACAGCATTGGCACCAGCGCTTTCTCCCTGAAGGGTGTAAAAGAAATTTACCAATTGACCCAAAGCAGTTCTGAAATGTTTTGGAGGTTTGGACTCGATTTTGGCTGGCACTCCGCCGAATCCCCGCATTAACAAATCAAAAAGGTCCCAACCCATACAGTAACAGGCAATGGTTTCTAAATTATGGATATGAAAGTCCTCATTAACCGCTGCTTCTCTGATTTCTTTGGGATAAATCTTACTTAACCAATATTTTTTTGCCATTGCTGAAATGGCGTATTGATTTAATCCCTGAAGGGAATAAGTCATATTGGCATTTTCATGAACCTGCCAATCCAATTCCTGTAAATATTTATCAACTATTTCAGTTGATTCATCAACAACCTCTACT
>Ga0315296_10002532_pt1 | contig 15567 bp, 11 predicted proteins | sample YL17G14_18_MG_FD_203921 | JGI IMG/M metagenome (GOLD analysis project Ga0315296, IMG submission 203921) | Sediment microbial communities from Yellowstone Lake, YNP, Wyoming, USA - YL17G14_18 | ecosystem: Environmental > Aquatic > Freshwater > Lake > Sediment | place: USA: Wyoming | collected... | reverse complement strand
CCGCCCATTGTGGGGATGGTGAGTCCCCAAGGATGAGATTTAATGTAGTGGGGTGTTCTGCCCTTTGCGGCCCAGAGCAGTTGCGAAATGTCTTTTTCATCGGCTTGGGTGCCAGCATCTTGGAAAAGGGTTAACTGTTCCATTTCTGGTAGACATTTCACCTTGCCGTTTCTCTTGGGTTCGCTGAGGCTTTTGCCCTTCTTGAACGGTTTCTCCGGACCTGGGGCAGCGGTTGAGAATTTTTGGTTCCCGTAGGTATCTGTTTTCTCTAGGATTATGTGTTTGGCTGTCGCGATCTTGTCTCCATATTCGGTTCCATTGACGCCTGAGTTGTAAATGCAGGTGCCAAGCCCTAGTGCTGTGCAGGACAAGTACACTGCTTCTTGTTGCATTCCACTTTCGATGTTCAGAAGACGGTTTTTGAGAGGATCACCTGTTTTCTCAAAGCCAGAGAAAAGAAGGCCACCTTCAGACCAGAACAGGAGTTTCCCGTCGGAAAACTGAGGAACTTTGCAACATTGAAGCATATACTGCATGGTTTCTTGAGACGGGGATTTGTCTTTGATAAACATTCCCCAATGATTACTCTTTGGGTTACCATCGAAATCACATGAACACCTTGAATTAAGCACTTTTTCAATAGAAATCACATCTTGCATAAGGAAGGCCTTCGTTTCAGGAATTGATGGAGTTTCTGTACCATTCGACGAGTTGCGTTAGGCCGTCCTTGAGGCCTACTTTTGGGCGAAAACCCAAGATTCTCCGGGCATTGCTTATGTCAGCGTACCCGTGCCGACCATCAGCTGGCCTGGGAGGCGCATACGTGTTTTTCAGTTCTTTCTTGTTCATTATCTCCTTAAGTGTTTCTGCCACCTGATTCACACTGACGCTTAAGCCAGTTCCTACGTTGAAAGCTTCTCCAGCGGCTTCTTTGCGGTTCAGAGCGAGCATATTTGCTTCAACAACGTCCTCAACATAGACAAAGTCTCTTGTTTGTTCCCCGTCTCCAAATATTATAGGAGGCATGCCTCTCAGCAGCCTATTCGTGAAAATAGTTATGACGCCGCCATAGGCGCACTGAAGGTCGAAGCGTTGTCTCGGGCCATAAACGTTGAAGTACCGCAATGAGACAGTTTCGAGACCGTAGAGTCTGTAGAAGATTCTCACGTAGTTTTCTGCAGCAAGCTTGGAAATCCCATACGGTGATCTTGGGTTTGGCGTCATATCTTCCCTTTTTTGGGGGGATAGCGTATCTCCATATACCGCGGCTGAGGAGGCATAGATGAAACGCTTTACGTGAAGATCCGCCGAAGCCTTGAGCAGATTTAGTGTGCCTGTTACGTTTATGTCGTTTGTGAGGATGGGATCCTTCACCGAATAGGTAACACTTGCTAATGCGGCTTCATGAAAAACCGCGTCTACATCTTTCATTGTCTCTTTGACAAGGGCGAAGTCTCGAATATCACCCTGTACGAAGTTGAAACCCTTTTTGCCTTGATGCCCAGCAACATTCGCCAGATGTCCTGTGTCGAGGTTGTCAATGATCGTTACTTCTGAACCTTCTCTCAGAAGTTGGTCTGCAATGTGACTGCCGATGAACCCGCATCCACCCGTCACAAGCACCCTTGAGTATTCCTGAATCATATTAACAACCCTTACGCAGGAGTATAGCTGCCACACATTAATTTAAACCAAGCTTTCATGCTGGGCGAATGCCAACCGCAACGCCCATTCATTCGACCGCGCGCGCTTCACGGCCATTTGCTTTTTGTTCATCTCTCCCTAGGGAGTCACTGTTAGAATTGTGCTATTGTTTGCCGCTGCATATATTTTGTTCCCTTTCCACTCAGCCTTCACCATGAACTGCCCGCTTGCTTGAGGGATACAGGAGATGTTGAAGTCTCCCCGCACATCTGTGATGGTTGAAGTTAGCGGTTGCCAGTAGTCTTGAAATCCTAAGCTCACAATTATCGTGGCGTCTGCTATGCCTGTGCCGTTGATGTCTGAAAGATTTCCTGTCACTGTGACCTTCGAACCAAGAGCAACTGTAGAATTGCTCAGGCTGACTGAAACAAACGTGGGTGTTTGTGTCCAGAGTTCGAACTGTATCGTGTGTGTGCCTGTTCCTGGTGGAATGTTGAGGGTCATGGTTGAGTTGAAATAGGTTGATGAATCGACGGTGACTTCGTTGTTGTCTGTTGTTATGATAATCTTGCCCATGTTCCTGAGCTTCGTCAATAGACTGTCGGTCAGCTCAAGCGTCCAAGAGCTAGAGTAGTTGTCGAAGCGTTTGCAGTAATGATTGTCATATTCAAAAGTGAATGTCAAGTTTGCGGTTGATATTTGAGAGTGCAAGTAGGCTATGAATTCATCTTGGCTAATATAATTCTGCACTGGGTTTTCAGTGCTGTTACCAGATGCTTCCAGTTGATTCAAATGACTACGCAGAAAGCTTGGGGTCCCGTTTGCGATGTCTTGGTCGTGGAAATAAGCCACTACTGGAACGTTCCATCCTTCTTTGAATCTCTGCCGTATTCCTGAAACGTCATATAGGCCGTAGGTTCTAGTCATTCTCATTGATGCCAATACTATGTCTTTTCCAAGGTAGTAGTAGCCGTTTTCATCTATCGCCAAGCCAAAGCCCTGCAGGGCCGCGAGCTTGTACGTGTAGTTTTCAGGCGTGGTCGAGATTGCATTTCCGGGAGGAGCAAAGGACAGGGGCCATGTTCCAAAAGCTTCTTGAATCCATTGAATCGACATGTTCAAATGCTGATTCTGTGTTGTCCAATCAACTTCTTGACCGTGCCGCGCGTCGTAGAACTCTTTATACCAGTCAGGGTTTGCCCATTCAGTTGAGTTGTTAAACCAGTCAGTTAAGTCTGGCGCCATGTGTGTCCAGCCGTGGCTTTCAATCTGCAAGACTCCTTTACTCATCCCCTCCAAGATTCCTAGATAGTTCGAAGTCAAGTTCTGCTCCGTTCCAAATGGGTCAACCCAGTCAACTGTCCAAGATTTTAACGTGGAGTTGTCGATGCTTTCTGGATAACCTGGAACATACATCACGCCCACGGAAGCGTTGTGCTCTTGCAAGGGCTGAATCAGAGAAACTTCAATCTGATTCTGCGTAAGCTGCGGGTAATGCCAGCTTTGCTGGTAGGCCGTTTGGCTACTGCCCATGTCGTCCATTCTCAGCATAACCGTGTTTGGGTACGTCTTAGTTATCAAGTAACCCATGCAATAAGCTATCGAGTTTCTGAGAATATTCGCCATTACAGGCGACAAATGAAATTCCTCATCGCGATTGCCCCCTATCCAAACCGTCTTAGTTGTGTCAGACAAGTCACGCACCGCTAGCTGCGGCCAGTTGCCCTGAACGGCCAGAACAGTTGCCTCGGACGTGTCAAACCCTATTCGGCAGCCGTAGCCGCCTATTGTACCTTCTTGCCCCACATCTCCAGCCGGTATGCTCATGCCCACCATTCCCCACGTGATGTAATGATCCACGGTGATGTTGAAAGGATCTGTTATCCGTGTCCACGTCGAATTCACGTAGTTTATGCCTAACAGATTCTCTATTGAAGTGTCGCCGAAAGTGTTTGCCAAGCTTATGAGGCTTATCCCATAATTCTGAACGGCAGTTGTTAGAACCGTCCAATTCTGGCTTCCAGCTGGCAAAGCCTGCGGATTACAATTCCAGATTATCACCCCATACTTGACGTTCCCTTTACTATCCAAAAACTTCGAAGTTGTCAAATTGTCCTGATCCAGTCTCAATATATCAAAAGGTATGCTCCAGAGCTTCAGCAACGACACTACACCATGGAAGGCCCAACCAGTGTCATCAACATAGCTTTGCGGATCGCTACTCCAGTCATTGTCTATAACTACCAAGACTCTGTTGGGTTTTAGGCTAATTTCTGCTGTTGTTTTGGTTAGACTCTGAGCAAAAACCAGAATGATTGCGCTAAAGATAATAGATGCCAGAATAATACCTGCGGCTTTTTTCATTAGCATACTCCGTTCACCCAGTTAACGTAGAATAATCAACCGCAAATGTTTAAATGTATATAGAAGATTGTTCTAGATGACCGAGATAACTTGCTCACTCATCTCTCGCTTGAGCATTAGACAAATACTGAGGCTACGGGACGCCCTGCCAGACCTAGACCATGCGAAATGAACGTTAATGCAAAATCTCTGAAATTAATCCGTCATGTTACCGCAAGAAGGCAAGCCTGGAACGAGCGGTGTCAAGTCGCGCGCATGCGTGTTGAGACTGTGTGAAAACTAAAATTTAGTCTAAGAAATTGCGTTCTATACGTATAGAATACCTCTTAAAACTCGATGTAATATACATAAAATAAGCAATTTCCAAAACTCAAGCCGAGTTTTCACACACTCTCTGTTCCTAAATTAGTTTGCGAAGTATTTGATGCTTCTGGATCTGCCTGGTTTGCGAGTGTTGACTGCTGCTTGGGCTGTGAATAGCATGATCAGCACGCAAAGCTGAGCGTGGAACGTTATCTTGGCCAGTCCTCTCAGGTTGTGCATGGTTAAGCCTGCCAAGTTTTTGAGCCTGCTGAAGACTCGTTCGACCGCGACGCGTTTCCTGTAGGCCCTTCTGAGCTCTGATGGCCCGTGGCTCTTGAATTTCCTGTCGATTCGAAGAATGCCTTTGACGCCCTTCTTCTGGTTTCTCGGGTACGGAATCACAGGCACCGTTCCCTGTTTAAGGGCTACGTCTCGCAGGCTCTGGGAACTGTACTGCGGATCTGCCAGCAGTCTCTTGGGCTTCACGTGGCATGAAGCCTTCTCAAACAGCTGCATTGAGTGTTTCTTCTCGTTCTCGTTTGCCGATGCGAGTGTCATGGCGACGAGTAATTCGCTTCGACAGTCCACTGCCAAGTGAAGCCTGTAGCCCATGTCTCGGGTCTTGACTGCTCTTCCGACCCGTGATTCGGGGTCGCTGTAGCCCGTGCGGTTGTCGAGGTTTCTGCGACTGTGAGCCTTGATGAACGTTGAATCCAACGCCAAGGCTTCACCCTTGATCCTTCCCTTCCTGACAAGCAGCTCGATGGCGTGGTCAACGATCCGCATCAGCCTCTCATGACCGACCCTGCTCCTGAACCTGGACAAGACGGCTATCCCGTACGGCGGCTCATCCTTCTCTATGTCGCACAATCGCCTCAACCTAGGATCCTTCCATAGCTGTCTAACCAGCATCCTATCACTCGGAACGTGTCTCAACCTCCTGAGCAGGTGAGCTTTGAACAGGTCCAGCGGTTTCCTAGGCGGCCTCCCGGGAGAACCCTTCAGATGGTAGGCTTCATCAAGAACCTTTTCAGCAAAGGATAAATCAACCTTACCAAACAACGTCTCTAGAGTCCCGTATCTCCTCAATTCTTCACGGCTCACCACCTGAAGAAAGAGATACGCGACTCACCTAATACGCTTCAAAACAGAATTTAGGAACACGCATGCGCGCTAAACGCTATTGCAGGCGTTTACTGACCCGCCTAATGCTTCTCTTCATAGCCTGTTCCAGTAGTATCCGGTTGTCGTAGTAATGCTTCTGCAATACCTTCAACGTGTTGGCAGCGAGGAACTGCTGTAAGGTCACGTCCTCCAGCAGTTCATTGATAGCGGCGGCGAGTCTGGAATAGCTTCTAGGGGGAACCAACAACCCGTTTTGTCGATCCACGATCATGTCTGCAACTCCGCTGTTATTTGTACCGATGACGGGTAACCCACAATGTAATGCTTCCAATACCGCCACACCGAGACAGTCTTCAAGTGTTGGAAAAATGAACACTGCTGCCTTGTTGTAAAGCGACGCAAGTTTCTCGTCTTCGTAGAACGAAGTCTCAAAAATCACAACATTGTCAAGTTTCAACCTGTGAACCAAGCTTTCCAGTTCGTGCATGTAACGCGAATCTCTGATCGCCCCTTTGACTACCACTTCAACTTGCCTATGCAGCAAGGGTAACGCTTTGATCAGGACGTCCAAACCTTTTCTCGGCTCTATACCGGCATTTACAAGTAGAACTGGTTTCTGACCTGTCGGCTTTTCGGTCCTTCGCTTGAACACTGACGATATTGGATAAGACAAAAGCTGAACTTGAACCACTGGGACATTCCTGACTATTGCTTGCTGGGTGTATCTAGACAGCGTGTATGCAGCGATCAATTTAGACTTGGAGAACTTAAGGGAGAACCAGTTTAGTTTCCAAAACAGGCTCCAGAACATTTTGCCCAGTTTACTGTATCCGTGGTAGTTGAACTCACCTATGATTATTGAAACGAATTGCGCATGTCTGGACAGCTTGCAGTAAAACCATACTGGAAATATTTGGTACCCCAAGATCATGACTATTCGCGGTCTATGACGAAGCAGTAGTAACGTCAAATTCAGAATGTAACGTAAGAAGTTGAAAGAACCAGAACCGAACCTCAGGTCGTGAGTAATTACATCTTTAGATTGAATGATTGTTTGCGGGTGCTCGTCTGTCGTTCCAACAAGGACAAAGCGGTATTCTTCCTTGGAGTATTCAATAAGGTTGCGAATAGCCACTATCTCAGGATGGTGACAAGATGCACTTGTTTTAGCGAAAGAACCAGACTTTATAATCATTAATACCTGTTTCATTCACTTTCCCTCTCAAACATGATCACTAGACTATTGGAGTTGAGAACCATCGAAGGCAGATCACGTGCATGTCCAATACGCGCGCTTATTCAATTCATTAAGGCCCGGGAAATGACGCAGAGTGTTTTGCAGTATTACCCGCATTTTATAGCGCGCGGTTCTTTAGTTGGCATGTTTGGCTTCGAATTTATTAGCTTAGCGCGAACTCCTCGTAAGACTATCACTTAGCACAATTCGGGATATTTCTTGGGCTGGTCAGCACTTGAGCTGAAGAGATTCCTTATTTGTCATTTCTCATTCTCTTGATGTGTATTCTTGTTGTTCGCGTGTGCAATAAGGTTTATTAATACTTACGACAGTCATCTTGTATGTTGAGGAAAAGTCATGGCTTTCCAAACATACAAAGTAAGAGTGTCTTGTATTAGCGCGCGCTGTTCACGAATGGTATCCAAATTAAAGATATGCAAATGAGTTCATTTCGTAAATAAATGATTAATAGTTGTTGCGTGAGAAACGTGAAAGGTAAGAAAGTTGTTCCCGCGGTATCCTTCGTGATTCTGACACTTGTCCTCTCTTCGTTGCGAGGGATTGCAGCAGATCAACCTGTGTCGAAAATTAGCTCCTACGGATCAATAGTGTACTCTCTGGTGCCTAACACTCTATCAACACCTATAAACAAAGCCACATTGATAGGTAATGAGTCGAGCCTATCAGCCTCGGAAACCACTTATATCGCCAATCGCTTCGACTTTCTTATGGTCCCGCCATTTATGGACGTTTCCAGTCTGCAACAGCTTAAGGCAAAAAATCCAAACATGATAGTACTTGCCTATAGGGACATTATTGGCCATGGACTGGTAGACCTTGATTGGGCAACCATAAATCAGCATGAAGACTGGTTTGTTCACGATAATAGTGGCAACAGGATTATGGACAATAACTGGGGTTGGCTTTTGATGAACATCACCAATATCGGTTATCAACAGCGTTATGTTTCTTATGTGAACAGTCAGATAAATAATTCAGGGTTTGATGGTGTATTCGCCGATGACTGCTGGAACGATTTTAGGACATATGAGAACTGGAACACTTCACTCTCCAATATTCCCTCTGGCTTCATGAATAACCTTCATAACAGTATGAAGGTGTTTTTGCAGTATGTCAAGGCAAACATCCTCCCTGGCAAAATAGTTGTCGTTAACACTGATGAATGGCGAACACATGATTATCTGGATCTTGCCGATGGGAAGATGGATGAAGGTTTCGCGCATCCCCCTTGGGAAAGTTTCAGCGGATACGATGCACGGAATATGCCACAACTCTTGGATAGTATAGCACGGGATTCAGCTACTGGAAAGATCGTTTGGTGCTTTTCTGGAATGATAATTCCGAAAAACCCAGACCAGACAATTCTGAGCCAGGTTGCCAGCGTAACAAAATATTGCTATGCCGCTTTTCTTCTTGGCCTAAACGGCTCAAAAGCGTGTTTACAAATGACCCAATACGATAGCAACGATGGAAGCAATGGCTACTATCCAATAATGGATACGAATTTGGGCTCCCCAATTGGATCTTACTATGAAAGCCAAAATATCTATGTAAGAGACTTTTCTCTTGGCAAAGTCTTGCTTAATCCTTCAAGCAATCCTTACTTCATCAATCTCGGTAGCACTTACAAGTTTTCGAACGGCACGCAAGTATCAAACCTCACCATTGCAGCGCAGACTGGGGAAATCTTGTTGAATCTCGGATGAACCATAACCAACTCCTCAACTTCTCTCACAGCGACGAAGTCCTCATCCATGCAAACGGAACGCAATTCGAGTTTCCCCGGCGGCGTTTTCGTGGTTTCTATGCATCACGTTGTATGCACGAGCACCTATGGCACTGGCAATGCTCGGGCTTTCACTAACTCCCAGATGGAAACGCATGCTTATTTGGCGTTTGACGAACTGCGCGCATGCGTGTTGAGACTGTGTGAAAACTTGTCAGAGAAGCGTCTTAGCGCGTGTGCCTGAAAAACTCTTCTCCATCATCCTGTCATTCTTTTCTTGGCCTTCTTCACGCCCTAACCCAAGATTTTAGTGCTCCCGCGCCAAGCACGTTAATAGCCCTTCTCATGTTGTAAGCTAGCATGGTGAACCCAACCTCGCCCGTGACCTTCCTAAGCCCCTTCAAAAGCAGATAGCCCTGGTTGAAGGCTCTTTTCATCGTGCCAAACGGATGCTCCACTATGCTCTTCCTGGCCTCCAGCTTCCAAGGCTCAAGCCTCATCCTCTCCCTCATCTCCTCGACAACCTCCATGTGCATCCACCTCCAAACCGTCCTTCCCTTCTTGTTCCGCGTGCACCGCGTTAAAAAGAAAGGACAGGAAAAACAAGCGTCCGTATGGTAAACGCGCATCGTCTTCTCATGGGCATAATCCAACTACGCGAACTCAAGCCTCTTGCTCGCCGGACACACGTGCGTGTCCGTTTCCTTGTCGTAGACGAACTTGTCGCTGGAGAATTCCCGCGTGGGAATGCCCGTCTTCTTCACCAAGCCCACTCCGTACCTGCTCTGCTCGGGAACGTAAGGCGTAATGCCGTTATCGACGCACTCCTTGATCTCCATGAAATTAAAGAAGCCCTTATCAGCGCCAGCGTCTATTCGCTTTGCCCCAAGCGTCTCTTTCGCGGTCTTGGCAACAGCACTGAGCTGGCAGTTGTCCGCCGGCGCGTTCGTGACGTTATAATCGACTATCAGGTGGTTCTTATCGTCCACTGCAACGTGGCTGTTGTAGCACGGCTCTATTCTGCCTCGGTTTTTCATGAGCCGGCTTTCAGGGTCAGTCAGGCTTACCTCGTTTTGCTTGGACTCCTTCAGTTTCCTTAAGAGCTCGGCATATTCCTCTTTGCACCTCATTATGTTCTTGATCTTCCCCTCAAGGCCGCCTGCAGCTTCGTTTTCTGCCTCTTCCCTGTCACGTTTTTCCATTTCGCCGATGTATCTTGACACTTTCTCATCGATCATTCTCAGCCTGTAACAAAGGTTTTTCTGGTTGAAGTTTCTGTCTGTGGAGTTCACGGCTTTGAGTTTAACTCCGTCTATGGCAATGTATTTGGCGCCGTAAAGGTCAAGACCCATGCAGAGCTTGACGAACTCTTTGAACACGCCCTTTATGCAGTCCACGTTGTCTTTTCTGAAGTCGGCTATGGTTTTGAAGTCCGGAGTCAGCTTCTTCATCAGCCAGATGACTTCGAGGTTCCTGTAGCATTCCCTCTCCAGCTTCCTGCTGGATCTTGTCTGGTTCAGGTACCCCCAGATGAAGAGCTTGAGCATGTCCGCTGGATCGTAGGGTGACCTGCCCTCTTCGTTTAGCTGGGAATGCGTGAACCCAAGCTCGTCCAGGTTTAGGCTGTCAACGAAGGCGTCTATGAAGCGTGCCTCGTTTTCCTCGGCAACGTATTTGTCGAGAACGTCGGGAAGGAGCAGAGTCTGGCTTCTGTCAAAGCCCTTTATGTAACTGTTCATGTCGTCGCTCAAAGTCACGCCGTCACTCAACTACTCTTCCTCCGTCCATTCTTCGTCTGTTATGATTAGATACGCGGTTTTTCCAAGGTACTCCTTGGGGCAGGTGACTTTTGCGCCCGTTCCGTGGGGCGTGACCTTCCTTTTCACGAACCCGACTATTCCTTTCAACTTCAGCTCATTCGTGACTACAAACTTTACTTTTCTGGGCATGATTATCATATTGCTCTGTTAGAGCAATTACTATTTGAGCTTTGCGCACATCCCACGTAACCTGAGCGGGGCTGATGGAGTTTTCACACAGTCTCTGTTCCTAAATTGGTCAAAAATGGTTTTAATTCTTCTTTTGCCTTTTTGCCTCCGATATGAGCTTATCTGATAGGCAACTCTTGGCGTGTTGAGGGATGGAGAATCATGGGAGTCAGCAATCAAGCCGATGCAATCACCGCAAAGCTTACTCCGCCGCCTTCAGCCTAACCCTTCACAGCTCGAGAAGAGCGGACGCTGCAAGAAGGCCGAAGGCAAGTGCGAAGCTCAAAACTGTCTCCAAATCACAAAAGGCGAATTAAGACCATTTTCAACCATTTTCGGAACAGGCATGCGCGCTTCTTCATGCCTCTCACCATTTGAGCCCAAGTTCAGAGGGATAGCAGGTAGTTCTCAAGATCTACAGCTACCTTCTCCCATGCATATTTGTTAGCTACGATTCTTCGTCCTGTTTCGCCCCACTCTTCAAGCTTTTCTCTATTAGCATAAGCATGGACTATTGCTTTCGCGATTTCGTTGGGTGTAACTTTTGATATGTATATGCCACACTTTTCTCCGTTGACAATCAACCGGTGAGCAGGTATATCTGTGACTATCACTGGTTTTTTCATAGCGAGGTATTCCAGAAGCTTCAGCGGACATTGGTACCTCCAAAACGATATATTTGGTAGTGGCACTATGCCTACATCACACATGGCAATATATTTTGGGACATCCGCGTACTCCACAGGCTCGTGCACAATTATGTTGTCCTTGGTGTGACTCTTCTCGGCTAATTCGCATAGATTGGAAATGTTTCCTGCTCCTAGCAGGAAGAAAACGACATTAGGACATTCACGCTTCGCCGACGACAATGCTTTGATTGTCTCCACCAATCCTCCGTGGGCTCGAAATGAACCATGATAGAGAACAACGAATTTATCGGTCAGACCTAGCCGACGCCTCAGTATTACCCTATCCTCGTCATACTTATGCAGTTGAAAACGTTCCACCGAAACACCACTAGAGTATATTCCAACTTTGTTCGGATCTATGTTGAAAGTCTCACAGACCTCTTTTTTCATTAGAGGAGTAATAATTACAATACCATCAAAAAAAGCCTTAGCCATCAAAACAGACGCGTTGAAAACATGATCTTGTTTAATGCCTCGAGGACCTACATTTTCCACCGGTGTACTTCTAATATCTAGGACAAGTCTTACTCTTCTACACAAAGAAAACGGAAGCGTTGAGATGAAACCAAACACAGATATTGGATCCATAACTATGAAATCGGGCTTTGAAAACATGATGTAGAAAGGCATATACAAGAATAGAAAAAAGGCGAATGCCATACCTGACAGAATGGGTCTGTAGGTGAGAGGGATAGTAATTATACGGAAATGCGATTCTTCAGTCGACAACATCTTTTTTGATCGTAAAGCCAGTAAGGAGACATCATGTCCCCGCATAGCCAAATGTTCCAGAATCTCCATTTCGGTTGTTTTGAAAAAGTCAACGTCCAGTCTGAGAAATTTCGCAAAGACAATTCTCTTGCCTGAGGAATTGCATGCATCACTATTCTTCCGAAGTCCCATACAATCTACACTCGTGCCTTATGTGACTTTTTTCAGATTTTGTTTATCTTAGCGCGCTGCCCTGTCCCGAAATTGGTTTTAAATGGTTTTTATTCTTCTTTTGCCTATTCGTGTCTAGTATGGGCTTGTTTGACATGCAAATCCTTGCCGTGTTGACGGACAGCGAATCACGGGAGCTCCGGCAAGTCCTGCAGGAAGCAGGATTTTTCCATGCCCGAACCTCTAGAAGAGGAATAAACACCATTTTTGACCACTCATGAAAGACGCTGCATGGTCCAGGCGCCCTCAAGCTTACCCTCTGCCAGCCACGAATCTATTGTTCCACTACGAAGTTAAGCTTTTTGCCACCTCCTCTGATTCATTCTTCATTCGGCTGGCAAAGGGCTGCAATCACTCATCCGGGCGTAAGGCCCAGTTCTTTAGCAGCTCACGGGCATCGTCCAGTCATTTTACCGGTCGCACGGACCATGGTTAAAGACGGACTAGCCAGCCCATACAATACATATCAGACGTCTTTCATAAAGTCATTTTAGGGACAAGCCAGCGCGCGAAGTATTTTCACCGCTGTTCATCTGGGCTTTTCTGCTACATAAGAGAACCCTGCAACGTAGATGACGTTGAACCTGTCCAGTATCTGTTCCGATATGTTCTCCTCTGAAAATCCATTCTTCTCGAGGCTTTTTGCCAAGCCAACAGAATAAATGATGCAATCATAGGTAGTAATGTTCAGACTCTGAAAACTTGGATCGAAGTCAGTGTACATCCTAGAATTTCCTTCGATCCGTGGTTGAATGTACCATGTATCACCACCGTCCGAGAGTGTTATGCTGTACCTGTTCCAATCGTATTTCTCAATCATGAAGTTTGCCGTCATGTATGCCTCTTTCGTTTGAAACATTATCCGGGAGTCAAAAAACGAAAGGTGAAGTGGGATAAAGACAAATAAGCTCAACAGAATCAAGAAGAAGCATATCACATAAGGTCTGAATTTGCTTTCAAATAGGTAGGTTGCTCCTAAAGAAATGGAAATAAAAGCTATTGGAATTGCACGGGAGCCGAGAGTATAAAGCAAGACACCGACACCTGAATAAATCAAGCCAGTAAGGAAAATGGCCTTGTCTAGGCTTCTCATTTTCCTTTTGACTAACAATGAAATAAAGCCTACAAGACATGTAATACCAAATGCGATTTCCACAATTCCGGCAAGCGTTTGGGCGATGGCATCAATTGGGGCAGGAGCAGGTGTCTTAATTGTGGCTATGTTGGAGTATTCCGTAGATGAGGTCATCATGGTCAAGATACTACTTGCGAACCCAGTAGAAGCTAGGGCAAATTCCACTGTGAGATAAATGATCAAAGTCAGTAAAAAGAGCTTTCCATATTGCTTGTTTCTGGTGAGAACTGACTGTATCAGTAGGTAAAGAACAAAAAAGAGAGGAACGAATACGTGCGTGAGTGTAATGCCCACAAATAGAACCAGCATTGCTATTATCACGCCCGAGCTCCGCTGTCGACTTTCCAGCATGAAAAGAAGAAGGAGAAGACCAAAAGCGAGTGAAAACGGGGCAAATTGATAGTTTAAAAAATTGAACATCACAACGAAAAAGGCTATTACTGCCAAGAAGCCGCCATTTTTGGAGACTTTGGAAGCGTAGACATACAAGGTTGTAGCCAGCAAAAAACCTATGATCGCATAGCCAAGAAATTCGACAGTCGCTAACCTCAACCCGCTGACAGAAGTCATAGTGTTGGCTAAAATGAAAAACGAGGGCCACTGAAAATAACTACGACTTGGTAGCGAAGCGTCCAAATTTTTGGTCCCAACAAAAAATTCATTTAGCCCCCTGAAATATTGCGAATCGGAACCCGGCACCAGGTAATAGAAATAGGATAATGAATACATGGTCATGACGATACCTAGGGTCATTATCCACTTCAAAGAGTCGCGCTTAGAAGTGACAGCTATCATGTACATTGACGCCAAAGTCAACGCTAGTCCAAACCAATATAGAACTGAAATATGGTTGAAAACATAGTCGCCTGAAGAATCAATCGATAAGGGATAACTTAAGCACCAAGAATAGACAATAAGCATAATGCCGATGGTCAGCGGAAACAGTAGAAACTTATTCTTTTCCAAAACTCTCACCTAACCGATCGTTTTATTAATCGATAAAAGATAATTCTCCAAATCCTCTGCAACTTTTCCCCATGTATAATTTTCGTCGACAATTGTTCGGCCAGTTTTCCCCCATTCAGGAAGCTTCCCTTTGTTATGATATACGTATACTATCGCTTTCTCTATTTCAGGCGGCTTGATCGAGGATACATAGATACCGCAATCGGCTTTATCGATTATTAACCTATGAGCTGGAATGTCTGTGGCGATGACAACTTTTTCCATCGCCATGTATTCCAACAGTTTCAATGGGCATTGAAACCTCCAATAAGGATGATAAGGCAATGGAATAATGCATACATCGGATATGCCAATATATTTTGGAACTTCCGAATAGTCTACTGGCTTATGCATGGCGACCATATCCTGGAGTGTTTCACTCTGGATTAAATTCTCTAACGTGTTAACTGCCGAGCCATCTCCCAGAAGAAAAAGGACGATCGGAAGACCCCTTCTTTTTAATAGCTTCATAGATTCAACAGTTTCTATTAGACCTCCGGTTCTGCGTAAGCCTCCGTGATAAAAAACGACGAATTTTTGAAAAAGCCCAAGCCTTTTCTTCAGATCAACGCTCTCGGCTAAACAATCTTCGGGACGAAACAATGTTGTCGAAACGCCAGATGTCCAGACTCCAACATTGTCGGGATTTATGCTGAAATTCTCGCAAAGTTCTTTCTTCATTAGGTCAGTGATAATCGTTATGCCGTCAAAAAACTTCTTGGCTATGATAATAGATGTGGCAAATAGAGACTTTTGCAGAAAACCTTGAAATCCCCTAGTTTCTACTGGTGTGCTTCTAATATCTAGAATAAATTTAACTCGGCAGAATTTGCCCCAAAAAAGCCACGGCATAGAGCCAATAGTTGATACGTCTGGATGTGTGACGACAAAATCTGGTTCAGAGAAAACGATGTACAAAGGAACCAAAAAAAGCAGTATGAGGGTATACATAACGCTTGAAACAATAGGTACGTGTCTTAGTGGAACTGTGACTATATGTACATCCGAGTTCTTAATCTGACATGCATTCTTTGACCTCATTGCCACTAGACAAGTGCTATATCCTCTCTTTGATAGACTAGTCAGAATCTCCAGAGTGGAAGATTTAAAAAGGTCAATATCCAATGTTAACGAACTCACAAATACGATCTTTCCTTTTCGCATATTGTTTGGTCTTTGTCTTCTCAAGGTAGTCATATCTAGCATCCCACACGTATAACATATTGACTATGGTAGCCAATTCTCGGAGACTTGGCCACAAAGCGCGCAGGCGAGTTAAATAATTGCTTTGTCGCAGTGGGAGTTTGCCTTTGATGATTTGCTTTTCACTTTTTTGGGGGGTTTGGCAGTGTGTTTCTCCTATGAGATGCAGCAGGGGCTGGAACTGT
>Ga0315296_10002531_pt1 | contig 15568 bp, 25 predicted proteins | sample YL17G14_18_MG_FD_203921 | JGI IMG/M metagenome (GOLD analysis project Ga0315296, IMG submission 203921) | Sediment microbial communities from Yellowstone Lake, YNP, Wyoming, USA - YL17G14_18 | ecosystem: Environmental > Aquatic > Freshwater > Lake > Sediment | place: USA: Wyoming | collected... | reverse complement strand
CCACCTAGTACTACTTTTATTATTTGGTGGGCTATAAGGATTGCTGAGTTCTGTGGTGGGAAATTATACGTCTTGGCTGTCAAGATTGTTTGGTATTGGTATTGTGTGTTGTCGATGATGTAGAATTGTAAAGGCTTTGTTAGAGGCAGATTGTTGTGTAGAATTATGGTTTGTGTTGGTATATTGTGTGTTGTTGTCTATTACGTAGAAGGTGTGTTCTGTTGGGTCTGCTTGTGTTTTTAAATTGTTGCTGAAATTACTTTTCCTAAGCGTTTATAAACTCTGCGAAAGCCCTTAAAAAATGGGTGTGCTTATTGTCCGAAGAGATTGCAATTCTTAGGGAATTCGGTGAAGATTATGAATGGTTCGTGAAAAGCCGCAGCAAGCTTCTGTCAAAACATGCAAACAAGTGGGTTGCTATCCATAAGAAGAAAATCTTGGACTTCGACAATCAATTAACACCCCTTTTGAAGAGACTGAGAAATAAAGGGCTTAAACCAGAGCAATTGCTTATAGAGTTCCTCTCACGAGAGCCCTTGGAAGCAATTCTGAGCTAAGCCTGTTTCTACCCGTGAAGTTTGTGGGAATGTTGCCGGAGCTTGGTTTTCAAGGGGTCTAATAGGGCTTTGTGATGGTTTAACTTTTCTTCTTCGACTTTTCTAAGGCATCGGCGATTCTTTCTGGAAGGCTGTCGAGTTTTCCACATACTTCCGCTTGAATGCCGTCAAGCTTTGTACTGATTTCTCCAAACCTTTTCGTGGCTTGGTTGAAGTCGTGGTGTATCCCTAATATAGCGTTACTGATGTCTTTTAATGGAAACTTTTCTGCAACTTTGTTAGGGAGTTCCGCTATTTGTTGTCTTCCTTGAACTAGCTGTTCGGCGGTGAGGTAGCTGAGGTATCTATCTATTGTTGGAACGGGAATCTCGTCCTCGTATGGTTCTCTTTTCATCTTTGAAGGCACAGGCTTTTCTTTCTTCACAGTTTCATAAAATTTGTTGATCTTAGATTCGTCATCTTCTACTAAAACTTCAACCTTATCCTCGTCAATGTTTCGAGGAAGAATTTTCTGAATGCCGCTTTCCAATGCTTTTTGTGTTAAAAATATTCTGTAACCGACGCCTTGTACCTTTTCTCCCTCTATCACTATTCTAACTTTCTTTATCATCCCAGGAACCAACTAACGAGATTGGAGATTTGTTGTGTAAATATACATATAACGTTTATGCATAATGGTTCCTTTCCAAGTTTATTGGGTTTGTTCGAGGGTTGAGAGATTTTTGTAAGGTTAGGCTGAGAATGTTGCCTAAGTATCTCTTTGAGTGATAGTATATAAGGAGAGTGATAGTTTTGGCATGTTTTGTAGCGATAATCTTTTATCACTTTGAGTGATAGTATATAAGGAGAGTGATAGTTTGTCTGTAAGGAACATCCTTGCGCCTGTTGCTTCTCGGGTGATTCGGTGCTTTCTCATTGAACCTAAGCGGGAGTGGAGTATTCTTGAGTTGTCTAAGGTTACTTCCGTCAGTTATGGGCATGTGCATAAACTAGTCGCCACACTTATGAGGTTGGGATTTTGCAGAAAGACTAAGCGTAACCGTATTGTTGTGGCAAATCCGGCGGAGTTGCTTAGCAGGTGGGCGAGTTATTATGATTTTGCTTTGTTGAATAAAGTGAATGCATATTATTCTTTGATTGAGGATTTGGATAAGTTTGCCAGAAATCTGATTGCTGTGAGTAGACGTGATTTGAGGTATGCTTTGACGCTTCACTCTGGAGCTGCCTTAGTAAGGCCTTATGTTAGGCCTTCTAACATTCATTTGTATGTTGAATCAGAGAAGCTGAGTGAATGGCGGGAGATTCTGAGTCTTCAGTTGTCTGAGTTGGGTGGGAATGTTTTTCTTGTGGAGCCTTATGATGAGGGTGTCTTCTACAAGGCTCAGCAAAGAAAGGGTGTTTGGGTGGTTTCGAGTGTTCAGTTGTACGTTGATCTGTATAATTATCCTGCGCGTGGCAGGGAGGCGGCGGAGTATTTGCGGAAAGAGGTTATTAGGTTTTAGGAGTGCCTTTGTTTGGCTGCTTGGAATATTGGTATGTATTCTAAGAGTGTCGCTGAGTCTTCTAAGAGTGTCTTAATTGAGGTTTTGAGGGTTTTGGGCAGTTATAGGGATTATTTGGTTTTGACTGGTGGGTGGGCGCCTTATTTTGTTTTGGAGAGGTTTGGTGAGGGCGGTCAGCATTCTGGTTCTATTGATATTGATTTTGTTTTGAATCCTGCTTTGATCGATTTGCGGGTTTATGAGACTATTGTGTCTTTGATTGAGAAGAGGGGATACAGGCCTTTTGTGGCTACTGATGGGGAAGTTCTGCCTTATAGGTTCTATCGTAGTGTTAGGTCGCCTTTGGACGGTGTTGAATATAGGATTGGGGTTGATTTTATTAGTGAGCCTTATGTTGTGGAGAGGCTTTCGCCTGATAAATTCTTGGTGGTGCAGAGGGATTTGCAGGCTGTGGTCATACGTGGATCTAGTGTTGTCTTTTCTCATAATTTTGAGCATAGAATTGAGGGTATATTGCCTAGTGGAGCTGAAACCAAAGCAGTGGCTAAGGTTTCTGATGTTGTTGGTTGTTTAGCCACGAAGGGTTTGGCGTTGAAGGGGCGGTATAAGGAGAAGGATGCTTACGATATCTATTTTGTTTTGAGGTATTATAAAGGCGGTCCGAAGAAGGTTGCGGAGGAAGTGCGTAGCTTTATTGACGAGTCTGTTGTTGCTGAGGCTTTGGAGGAGATTAGAGATAAGTTTAGAACTGTGAGGTCTGAAGGGCCTTTTCAGGTTGCCTATTTTCTTGCGCCAGAAGACGAAAGGCTAAGAGAGAGGATTCAGGGAGAAGCGTATGCTGTCTTAAGTACGTTTTTTAATGCTATGTAGAAAATTTCGTTGGAAGAATTAGTCTCTGGGTCTTTGTAGTAAGTTAATTTTTTTGTTTCTTCTTCACTTGGATGGGTTATTTTTTCCATGGGATTTTTATTCTTGCCTTCTTTTGTGTTTGTGTTGTTGGTGTGGTTGTTGTGTATTGGTATTTTGTGTTGTTGTCTATTATGTAGAATGTGTGTTCTTTGGCTTCTGTTGTGTGGAGTATTGGTCTTGCGAGGATTTCGGCTATTTTTGCGAGGTCTTCGAGGGTTTCAGTTTCTATTGTGTTTTCTGTTTCTGGTGCTGGCTTGGTTGTTTTGGCTATTAGCTCCTTGTATGGAGCCGTGAGCTTTTCTATTATCTTTGTAGGAGGGGAGGCTGGCTTGTATCTAATGTATAGAAAGGCTGAGATTGCGAGGGCTATAGTGGTTGCTGCGGTTGCTATGTAGGAGGCTGTTCTTTGAAATTCCACCCCTGGCAGCGGGATCTGCTCTGTTTCTGTTATTTTTCCAGGTTTTGTTTGGTTTAGGTTTTCTATGGCTATGTAGTTGCCTTTTTCAGCCTCTGTTTTGAAGGCTACGGTTAGTTGTGGAGTGAAGGTTTCGTCTATGGCTTGTGTGGTTACGTTGGCTATGATGTGGATTTTTGGTTTTATGTTTATGTTGTAGGTTGTGGAGCGGGTTGTCCCATAGATTTCTTTGTCTATGGCTTCAACGAACTGCCTTACCTTTGTGCCGTTGATTTGCATGGTCCAGTTGAGGTTTCCGCTTAACTGAAACATTTCTTCAGCTTCTGCGGGCTGGAGGGTTCTTGGGGGCCACCTTCCGGGCGATTCAACTTGAATTGTTGTTTGGTGGTCAACCTGAATGTTCTCTGGCTCTGGGTTGCTGTTGAAGGCGTATGTGAAGGTTAGGTTTATGTATTCCACTATGGCTGTGTATAGGGTTGCGTTATCTTCCGACGTCAGTGTTGTTTTGTTGTAGATCAGGTTTGGTTTAAGCTCTGCCACGTAATTGTATGTTCCAGTGTGCTTGTATGAGCATAGGGTTGTTGTTTGGGTTTCCTGTGTTGGGAGTTGATGCGTGTAATAAATGCTTAGGGCTGATATGATGGTTGAGCATGCAAATACTATGAGCAGGATTTTGGCGAGTTTTTCCCCGCTGATTCGGTAAAGTCTGGACATAGCGCAGCCTCAGTTTTCCTTTGGTTATCTAGAGGAGTGGTTGTTAAATAAAAAGCATGTTCTGATGTTGTACATGTTTTGGGTTTAGGCGGGAGTGAATACGTGATTTGCCGGTGTTAATAGAAGGTCACAGTGATTTTTCTTGTTTTATAGTTGATAGTCATGGTTGAGGATTTGAGCATGTTCGCTCCTATCAAAGCGTCTGTTCCATCGGTTAATATTACTTCAGCTCGTCTTTTTAGATCGTTTAGTTCAATATTGCATGAGTAAACGGGAACTCTTTTTCTGGAGCCGTCGGCCAGCTCGACGTCATGGACATATTCAAGGATTAGCCCGATTTGAACGGCCAGGGTTGTGGGTATGCACAGGTCTCCGTTGAAGCCCGTGTCTACTATGGCTTCCAGGTCGATGGTTCCTTTTAAGCCTGCCACTTTAACTTTAAGTCTTGGACTTAAGAGTTCGTCGATGCGTCCTTCGATGGTTGTCAAGTGTGCGCCTCAGTAAAGGATTCTGGCTACCCTGTATCCTATCCTCTTGACGTAGAAGACGCTTTCTGGGTGTTTTTCACGGGCTTTATCTGTAGCCTCCATGGGAGATTGGGCGATGGTGTAGTCGCCGCTGTCCGCATCTATGGCTATGAATAACCCCCGATATTTTTCTTCCACCTCATTCCGTATTTTATTGTAAATGTCCTCGCCCTTTGCGGCGAGTTCGTCTGAGCTGTATTTACTGGTCCTCAGCGTATCCATACGTTTTTTCCTCATTTTAGAGTTGATGTGGCTTGTTATTATAGTTTTGCAACTTGTTGCGTAGCCTTGTTTGTTTCATAGGGCTGGATGAAGGTTTGGAATGCGAAAATAATGAGCGGGTCACAGTGAGTTCGGTGCGTTCATGTTTTAGCCTTCAGAGTTTCTACTGTTATTTAGAGGTAGTATTTGTTAGATAAAAAGCATATTCTAATGTTACAAGATTTTTGGGTTTTAGGTTATTATGTCGTCTCGTATGGTTATGTATATGTGGACTGGGTCGAGGAGGAGTGTTGGGTCTGTGGAGTTGAATTTGAGGTCTGTCCATGTGATGGCGGTCTGTCCTGGGTTTAGGGGTATGGGGAGGGTTTGGTTGCCGGGGAAGGGGAGGTCGTCCATTTTGACGCCGCCCCACACTACTACGAATTCACCGTCGTTGTATGGTCCGTAGTAGTATGTGGTGATGGTGAAGTTTTGTTCGTAGCCTGTTGCTCCTGTGATTTGGATGGCGTGTTCTTTTACTGTGGCTGGGAGGATGCCTTCGTTGTGGATTACTAATCCTACCCAGATGTGCCAGCAGTGGGATATGTTGTGGCAGATGAGATGAAGAGTTTGGTTGCCTGGTAATATCTCATCTGTTATGGAACGGTTTTCATCGTATCCCACTGGTTTAACAACTTTGTCCGAGCCTATGGTGAGCCCCCATTTGCCTGTGGTTACGGTTCCGGTGATAGTTAGGATTTCTTGCCAGTGGCTATATGATATGCCGAGTATGGCGAGGGCTATGAGGGGGATGAGTATTAGGGCTGTGAATTTTGGGGTGTGTTGTCTGTATTTTCTTCTTGTCATTCTTCTTCCTCGTAGGTTATCGTAATTTGGAAGCTGTAGGCTTGGCTTTGTTGGGCGTTTTGGGCTATTTGAACGTCTATTTGGGCTGGCATGGTTTCGTCGGGGATGAGTTCCAAGCCTGGGAGGTCTGTGAGGGTGATGTTTGTTACTTCCTCACCTGGGTCGTATGCGTTGTTTCCGTTGAGGTCTTTCCAGAATGAGCCTTCTGTGTATGGGTTTATCCATTTCCACTGCAGGTTGTCTGTGGGGTCTGATACCGTGATGGTTTCTATAGTGTCGTTTTTGTTTCCTATGTTTTTTAGGTCGAAATCGCAGTGTACTGAGTAGCCGGGATAGGCGTTGGAAAGCTCGATGGAGAGTGTCTGCCAGCCTTCGACGGGGTCTGGACTCTGGTAGCTACAGTTGAACTTGCCCACGTCTATTGTAGCCTCGTTGTCTGAGCAGTCCAATGGTTCTATGAAGCGTATTGTGTTATGGTCTGTGGTTGCGTTTCTCCAATGGAAGTAGATTAAGCCTGTTATGGCTGTGGCTGTCAGGATAATTGCTGTGAGGATGAGTGTTTTTTCTTTCATCTACCTAACCTCCTTCTTAACCTTCTGAGAGGCTGATTCTTGTATTTGTGGATTCCAAAGACCGAAGCAGTTAGTGTGATGCCAAACGTTGCGTATGCGATTGTAATGTTGTTTAAGAAGAACGAGAAGATTTCTGCAAACGCTATTTTGAGGTATATTGATGCCCAACCGAGTTTTGGTATCGTGAAGATTACTTTGCCCAGTGTTTGGGGTGCTGTTATTGGGTCATCTGGGGCGTTGTTTGCGTCTCCCTTTGTTACGATGTAGGTTGTGCCTCCTGACTCGTAAGTTTCTATTGCGCGGTGTATGATTGGTGCTGGTTCTCCTTGTCTCCAGTATTGGATTATATCTCCGACTTTGATTGCTTCTGGGTGCGTTTGAACGGTTACTGCTATGTCTCCTACGTCGAGTGTTGGTGTCATGCTTCCGCTTGCTATTATGTTTGGTTGGAAGCCGAGTAGTCCTGTGGAACCCCATACAAGTATGACTGCGATTATGGCTATTGCCGTCCAGCTAAGTGATATGGATTTTTTGGCTTTGCGTGTTCTACCGGTTGCTTCTAACCTGCTTATTATTCCAGTTCGCATTAGTTTGAATGGGCTTACGGTTTGGTTTATTGTTAAGAATCCTATTGTTGGGATTAGTGTGTCTATTAGGGCTTTTATTGTCCATGTTGGGTTTGGGAGTATTGGGGATAGCCATTCGAAGGCTTGGAGGGTTCCGAGGTAGGCTATGGACGCTGTTGGTCCTCCAAGCAGTGCGAGATAAGTAGCCAGCAGACTCTGGGCGAGTGCTGGCAGAAGGTCTGAACCGAGGAATTTGGCTGTGTCTGCTGGTGCGCCCAGCGTGAGAAACTTTGTTAGTGGCAGGCTGATGAGCGTGTAGAAAAGTGATATTAATCCTATTCCAATGAAAACTTTTCTTTTTGAGCATGATTTGATCAAGTAGGCTCTTGAAAACTCTAAGCCAAGTAGTGTGGAGGAGAAGTAAGCAATATTCATTGCTATTGCAATTGGTGTGAACAGGTATGGGCTTCTTCCAAAACCCGTGAAGAAGGCTGCAAATATAAGGCTACTTATTTGGAATGCGGCGATAAGTGCCGCGTTGGTTACAAGGAATTTGTTGAATCGCCACTTCACTAAGTTTACATTTTCTTGTGCGCTCATTTTCAGCGTTGCTAAGATTAAAAAAAGCCACCATAGCGGAGTGACTATGTAAATCATAGATCCGCCTACTACACTTAAAACGAAGTTTGGAACTGTGGAGGCGATTAGGACGAGTGCTAATACTTTATACCACATGAGCGTCACATTTTTAGATTGAATATTACTTTTATACAAAAAAAGGGAGATTAATTGGGTTCATGATGTTACGTTTGGCGTTAGGTGCCTGTTTATTTCGGTGGAGTATATTCGTTGTATTGAACTGCTACTATTGATATGGTGAACGTAAGTGTTTTACCTTGAGGTGCAGCTTGAAGGACATGGACGTCGAAGCTTATGTCAACGCTTTGACAGTAATGTAATTGGGTTCCGAAACTGTCGCCCCATCTGAGTTCTATATCGGGTTTTCCGTCGCCGCTCAAGTCTAAATTAAGAACATCTGGAGTGCTCCAGTACTCTTGCCCCTCGATTATGACTTTCTCGATGATCAACGGTATGCTTGCGTCGTTGTGAAGCCAGAAGTCTATGTGGTTGTAGTAGCTTGGGTAGACGTTTCCAAGCGTTACTTCAAGCTCGTCGTAGTCTCCGTCTCCGTCATTGTCCTTCAATTCGTAAGTGCCATAACCCACATTTTTGTCTAATGGGCGAATGTGGATGATGCCTACGTCGCATGTTGAGTCAATTGTTGGGGGATCTTCTGGGTCCTTAATCGTTACGGAACCAGATTCTATTTCCCAGTCGAGCTTTCCAGTGTTTACCGTTGTGGTTATTGTTAGTGTTTTCTGCCACATGGCGTAGCCTATTCCTGTAAACAGCAACGCAATCATTAGGGCCGTGAAGAGCGTTGTGATCTTTCCAATTTTAGGATTCACTGTTTATTCCTCCGTGGTTGTCAAAGGAGCGCAGAGTCCGCAGTTTAAGGTGTGTATTCGTTGTATTGGACACAGTTGATTGTCACGGTGAACGTGAAGATTGAATCCATCGGTGTCATTGGATCATTCTTAAGGTGTATGTTTATGTCGAAGGACAGAAAATCAACTGCGCCAGGAACTCCAGCAGTAACCATGGCGGTTGTGTCTATTTGGTCACCCTTGACTGCGCCTGACAACGTATATTCTGCGTAGTCTGGAAGACCTGTGACCGTTATGCTTTGAATTCTTACAGGTATAGATCCCACGTTGTTAATGTCAGCGTCAATCGTGTACCAGATGCACGGATAAGCATTATCAATAGTCACGGTAATATGTTCAGGGTCCGTAACAACTGCGTCCCAGCTGGAAACAGCTTTGTCCTCATCTGAAGAAACAGCTACGTTACAGAACTGCACGTCAACTATTCCCGTGTTGACCGTTCCAGTAATCGTTATGGTTTTCTCCCACATTGCATAGCTAATGCCCGCAACCATAAGTGCAATCATCAAAATAGCGAATATTGCAGTCATCTTAGTTTTCATTTTTTTATCACTCTCCTTTTTCCTCTTTTGGGTATCATTTAACGTGCCCCACACTCGGCACGGGCTAGACAAGCCTAACCATTTATGGCATATAGCCGGCTAAATGCCTAACCAATCCTATAGTATCTTCGAAATACATTTTTAAAACCATAAGAACCTCGGAGTTCGAACCAACTGGTCTGAAAGATAACTATAGAAGATTTGCACAGACCTCCAAGTTCTAACTTCACGGTTCTCAACCGTTAAATAGAAAAGTGTGCAATAACCTCTGTGCGGTCTCTATGACCAATATGTTCAGGATTCTAGAGGACGGAGCGTGGCACAGCCTGAAGGAAATAGCAGAAGAGATAGGCGTTCCCATTGAAGAGTTGGCTCGCCACTGCGAAACGATTTCTAAGAACAAAGTCGTAGAATACGACGCCGGCTCCTGTAAGGTTAGGCTCGAACCCCACCTGATGAGCATGATTTTGAAGCTAAGGGCTGAAGAGGAAGCCGAAGCAGAGTGGCGGAGGAGAGGCGCAGGAACAATAATAATTCCCCAAGGAAAAGGCTTCCAAATCCAAGGAGTAACAATCCACAACAAGACAGAACAAGACCTAAACGTAGAGTTCACATTCAACAGAAAACTCGAAGAAATAGTCATATCAAACGCTTAAAACTAGACTTTCATCTCTTTTTGACACTAGCGTCTATCAGGCTATTTTCCATCTTCAAACAACCATCAAGAAAAGAAACACCAGCCTCAGTAGTCCTATAAACAACACTTCTATCAGGGTCGTTTTCCTCAGCAAGGAAACCCAAACTCTTGAGCATGCCCAAAAACTTCTCCACACGAGAAAAATTCAAATTAGCACCATAAACAATCTTAGTCTTATTCGCACCCCTCAAACAAACCTCTAAAACATCACGCATAATCTCAACCTCACCCCTTCGATGACCCCCCATACTACCACCAACATAATAGCCAAAAGTATACCCACATATTACGCTAACAACATTTAAAACTTGTGAAACGTTGCAATAGAGGGTTCTTCTAGTAAATCTAAAAGCCCGCAACCACAAAAATGCATAGTAAAGGATGCCCCGTAATAGAAGCATACAATACGCCGAACAGCCACAGAAAGCCTCCACGAAGCCCTCCAAAGCTTAGGCTACTACAGCAAATCCGATGGAAATACAGACAAAAATGCTATATTTACTTCTTAACCGATGTAAACCACTTCACCAAATCCTTTGAAATGCTCATCCCCAGTAACTATCTTAGCCTCGAGAATTCTTCCCGTAGCCAACACAATTCCATCTGTTAAACTGGGTCTTTTAAGTTTATCCACCTTCGCCTTCTCAAAAAGCTCAAGATAGGCCTTCGCCGCTGCCATACTCAACTCTGCATCAATCTCTGTTACAGTACCATTTACCACAATAAAATTAAGTCTCTTAACAACATCCTCTTCCTTCATGCCCTCACGCAGATATTTCCTTGCAACTTCAGCCAACACAATGGATGGGGTAACTGCCTCTTCCATGTCAATGTAATCCTTCACAATCCTTCCGGAATCACTACCCAAAAAATACTCAATCCACGCGTAACTATCAAAAACTATCAAACCCTGTCTTCCAACCTATCCTTCTCCGTAAACCTTGAAATTCGCCCCTTATCGATGCCAAACATGTCACTTGGCACACCAACCTTCTTCTCAAGCAACCGCTCGATAACCTCATCATAACTTCTCACACCCATACTCTTCTTTAACACCTGTAACAACCTCAGATTACGTCGCTTCACCTGTATAGTAGTAGACATACTCATCAAAACAATATTATAAGTTATAGCTTATAAGTTTTACCCAAAGCCACCCGCAAGGTAAACCAGCAATAGAACATACAATACGCCGACTAACCACAGGATACCTTCACAAAAACCTCCAAAGATTAGGCTACTACCCAATAAAAACGGCGGACAGAACAAACGAGTGGCGAAGAAGCCACTACCACCTCTACACCATCCCCTTCGGCAAAAAAGAAATAACACTAAGCCTCCACAAAGACCAGTGGAAACAGCCACCGCCAAGCTTCACACACAAAGCAACAAACAAAGGAAAACACATAACGCAAGAGCTACAAAGAATCCAACAAAAAAACAGCGAAACCACACAAGCAGCTAAACCGCATGCTTCTTCCAGAAACCAATAAACTCGCTAATAACCTCGTCAAAATTGAAAGTGTTCTATGCAACCGCCATAAACATAGTTTTCAAATTCTATTACGAAATGGAAATAGAAGGAACATTGCCAAAAAACGGCAAAATCGTAACAGCCATCAACATAGCAAATATTGTTGGATCCCTAACAATGAAAGGTTTAGCTCTACCCCGCCTAATCGATAAAGACAGCTACGACATCTATGCCATAACTGGATTCTATGGCGGCAATCCTGCGAAAGTGGCAAAAAGCTATGTGAATAGTGTCAGAAAAGCAAAACTAACGACCAAAGAAAAGAGCATTATACAATTTAGCATGAGCAGAATAAATCAGGCCTTCAGGTCAATGGATTCATATGGCGTTTTTGCCGTTTCACGATTCATCGGAACAAACATTAACTCCGACGTCTACTTAAGAGTAAGCACATTTCTAAAAAACGTAAATTCCGCTCTGTTCGCTAACAACGAACATTAATATAAGTAAGCGAACAACCCATAGAAAGTAAAGGAGAGAACCATTGAGACAATTTGCTTATTAGGTTGGATATGGTTAAGAGTTATGAATCCAATCAATTACTTACAGGAAAGATGGAAAGTGAAAAAATGACAACCTCGCGGATAGCCACAGTCGAAGTGCCCTTTGAAGCCCTAGTCAAGGAGCTTGGAACAAAAAGAGCCATAGAATTCATCAGCGAAATCAGAAAAAGCTACGGCGACTCCGTTGTCGAACTGAGAAAAGCCACAGAAAAACTCACCATAGAACAGGTCGAAGCCGAAATCAAAACCTTAAAAAAGCAAGGAAAAATCTAAAACCAAGCACCCTCCATAACGTAGACATCAAAACGACGACTTGCCAACCGATTTGCACCTTCGCAAAAACGTTTCCGCCCGCCGAATACACCCCGCAAAAATCAGCCCCAGAAAGGCTTCAAACACTTGAATTTAAACACGAAAATGCAAATCCGATTTAAATATGGGCTAGCCGAAAGATTTTCCGCTATAGGCGTTTCTGCCCGCAGAAACGTTTTGCCCAGGGCTTAGCCACACAAAAACATGTCTATTAATGTAAATAGCAACTTCCACACAAATTTGTTTTAACCGGGTCATGGTGATTGGCGTGTGGAGAGGAGCAAGAGGAACTGTGGAAGAATCTCAGTTTTCAAAGGCCGAGAAGCCAAGCTTAATTTTGAAATCTTCCACGTCCTCGCCCTCAAAGGCCCGCAGACAATCTACGACATACACAAAGAACTAAAAGCCCAAAAAGGACTCAGATACATCCGCTACGCAACAGTGAACAAACGAATAAGGCTTCTAAAAGAATCTGGGTACATCAACAAAATAGGCGAAAAGAAAACCAAGGCAGGCTTTGAGGCTTCCATATACGAGCTTACCGCCAGAGCCTACCTAGCCCTACTATTAAACCAAACAAACCTAGACCGCTTCATAGAAGAGGCAGGAAACGACGCCTTACTCTCAGCCCTAGCAGCTCTCTTCTCAGCCGCAAAACCTTCAAGAGCAACTTTCATATATGCTCCAAACTTATTAGGAAGAGCCACACTTCTATAATGCAGTGATGCTGATGACGAAGGTTGTGCACCTCGACGAGAACGACCGAAAACTCATCCTGGAAACCAGACAGAAACTCGACAAAGTCACAAAACTCATGGAAGAACTCCTAGAAACCATCGAGATTTTAAGCGACCCAGAAATGATGAAAAACATCCGCGAAGGCCTCGAAGACGTCAAAGCTGGAAGAGTTAAAGAGCTCCACAGCCTTCTCAAGGAAGAAGCCCGTTGACGTACACTGTTCTCCTATCACGCTAGGCTGAAAAATCCTATAAAAAACTGGAGAAAAACGTCAAAGCCAGAGTAAGAGAAGCCCTAATTATTATGGAAAACCAACCCTACACAGGAAAACGACTCCACGGAGAATTAAAAGAAAACTACAGCATGCGAATTGGAAAAACCAGAATCATCTACACAATCTCAGAAAAAGACAAAACCATCCACATAATAGCCATAGGACCAAGAAAAACAATTTACCGATCCCTCTAAGCTTCCTCACACATTCTTCAATTCCTCCCAGAAACCTTTTACATATGTCCATTTTTGGATACTGTTCCTTGCAGACCCCCACAAACACTCAGCAAACGCCTATAAGTTTCCCAGCCTAACCCAAACCCGACTCATACGCTTATCAGACATGCTAACAAACAAGAATATGACGCCAAAAACATAAACAAGTTGTGAAGCAAAAATCATCATTTTAAATTCACAAGCCATTTTAGGTCAAAGCCATCCCCATTTAACATTTAAGGAAGATGTGCCATTGAACTGCAACCTTTCACAGTCTTTGGACCCACCCTTCAAAGAATCGTTCAATTCAGCAGTCGAAAAAGCCATGCTTCTCTTGGGACAGTCTGGAAAACAGGCAACATACTACCACATCGAAAAAACCTTCAAGCTAAAAAGGAACACGTGGCACAAAAACCCAGAAGACTTCGCAGAGGCCCTTGAGCAAATATTCGGTCCAGGAAGCCAACTCCTACTAAAAGCCATAACAAAAGAACTCTACACAGATTTAGGCTTAAAATTTGAAGAAAGCGGAGAACTCCACTTCACATACCTTGTTCGCAAGGCCCAAAAACAAAGCATGCCCATCGAGTCGCCAAAGCCCCTTAGAAGACCAAGAAGGAAACCCGCATGAAAGGGCGGAAGCAAGCAAAGAAACCAAGCGTCCTCGTCATCGACGACGATGAGGACATAAGAAAGGTCCTAAGCGAAATCTTGAAAGACAACGGATACAGGGTGGACTCGGCTGAAACAGGCGGAGAAGCACTCAGAAAAGCAGAAGAGAAATTCTACAACCTGGCCTTAATAGACATTAGGCTTCCAGACATTGAAGGCATAGAACTGCTCACAAAAATCAGAGAGACAAAGCCAAGAATGAGGAAAATCATCATAACTGGGTATCCAACGCTTAAGAATGCTGTTGAAGCCCTAAACAAGGGCGCAGACGCCTACATCATGAAACCATTAGACATTGAAAAAGTTTTAGCGACAATAAAGGAACAACTGAAAAAACATAATTCTAGAACAAAAGACTATAACAAAAACAGCACACGTCCACTACAAAATCTATACACTCTTCTATAAGCTAATTCCACTAAAAGTTAAATCCCAGTTTTTAAAATATATTAAACACCTAAAAAGGGGAGAAAGGGTGAAAAAAGCCACCATAACAATTTCCCTAGTAAAAGAAAGCAAAGAAAAAACAAACCAAGAACTAGAAAAAGAAATATACACTGCATTATCCGAAATGCCAATAAAAATTCCATGGATAAAAAAAGTGGAAAAAGTCAAGGTAACCGATTAAAACCAACGTTTCTGCCCGAAAAGACTCTTGCAACAAACCTCTGAACATCACCGTTAACTCTCTCAACTTCTCTAACAACGCCCAAACCTTTCGAAGTCAAACGGTAAACTCTGCGCCTGTTCTCCTGCACTCCACACACCAAGCCAGTCCTCTCCATCGCATAAAGATGCGAATAAACCGTCCCAGAACTCGGCAGAAAATGGAATTGCAAATACACATGCTTGATCACGTCATAGCCACTGATACATCCGCCATTATGACCCAAAGCCGAAAGAATAATAAAATCCATGAAGCCATTGATTACCCGCTTCTCAATATCCCTTACAATATCACCCATCATTCTCTCTCCATTTAAAATTTAACTCTGGCACAATTATGGGCATTTTTGTTGGTCAAAAAACCTAGGGGGTAGGGGTTGAGAAAAGTTAGGGTTCGACTTCTTTCTGTGGCTAGGCGCGTGAAGCAAAGATTTGTTTAAAATTTAACCCAAAATCTGCTTTTAAAACTTATTCAAATTCAGAACAAGAACCCAACACAAACATATTTGGCTCCAAATACACGCGCCTACAACCATCGCACGCACATACATAACAGAAAGAGCACATATCCAAAACCAACCTAAATCAAAACTAAATGCAAGCCCACAACTGCCATGGATTTAGCTTTTAGTATGGCTACTGGGTAGCTTTATTACAGTATTTCACGAGTTCTTTGAAGCAAGTTTTTAAATAACTCCTCTTAAGAGGCATTCAAGAGGAAGAGGCATGCCTATCATCCTTGAGGTAACAGCTTATGACGGTAGAGTGGTAAGATTGAGTGAAGCGCAGTGGCGCCACATACTTTTCTTTCATCCCGAAGTTGAAGATGAACAGGTGAAAATAACGGAAGTTGTACAAAAACCGGAAGTCGTGTTAAAGGGAGCCACAAGAGATACAAGGGTATGTTACAGATTTTATCCGTCTACACCAGTAACTTCCAAGTATTTAGCTTAAAACCTAAGGTATTTCTCATTCTTCTCTGATGAACTTCTCGATTTCCTTTTCAAATTCCTCGATGTCTTTAAGGTTGTGTTTGATTACCTCTAGAACCTTTCTGTCGTCGATCTCTCCATATCT
>Ga0315296_10002530_pt1 | contig 15569 bp, 13 predicted proteins | sample YL17G14_18_MG_FD_203921 | JGI IMG/M metagenome (GOLD analysis project Ga0315296, IMG submission 203921) | Sediment microbial communities from Yellowstone Lake, YNP, Wyoming, USA - YL17G14_18 | ecosystem: Environmental > Aquatic > Freshwater > Lake > Sediment | place: USA: Wyoming | collected... | reverse complement strand
CCGTCAACAACCGCGGCGCCAAGGCCAAGAAGGAGGGGAGGCTGCGCGGGTGCATCGGCTCGATGGAGGCGACCGAGCCGCTGGCCGACGCCATCGTGTACGCGGCGGTCTCGGCCGCCCACGACCCACGCTTCCCCGAGCTCGACGCAAAGGAGCTCCCCGAGGTGGAGGTCGAGGTCTCGGTGCTCTCGCCGATGCGTCCGGTCACGGGCCCGGACGCCATCATCCTCGGCAAGCACGGCGTCGTGCTCTCGAAGTCGGGCCGCCGCGCCGTGTTCCTCCCCCAGGTGGCGACCGAGACCGGGTGGGACCTGCCCACGTTCCTTTCGAACCTCTCCCTCAAGGCCGGGCTGTCCCCCGACGCCTGGAAGAGCGGGGCGAAGTTCGAGGTGTTCACCGCGCAGGTTTTCGGGGAGGAGAAGTAGGGGCCCCGCCCACCCCACCGGGCATGAGGCACGAGGCATGAGACGAGAGGCATGAGAGAGAAGTTCACACGCCGCGAGCTGCCGCTGCTCCTGGGCGTCGGCGCCCTGGCTCCGTTGGCCGGGAGGGCGCACGCCGTGCCCACCTCTCAAAGGGGCCGCGTCGGCATCGCCAGGTTGGCGCCGCCTCCCGCAGGGCGCGCCCTCGACCCGGCAGCCGCTCGTGCCGCGCTCGACGCTGCCCTGGTGGCCGCTACCGGCCCGGAGTCCGGGCGCGATGCGATCGGCGCGCTGTTCCGGCCGAGCGACACCGTGGGGATCAAGGTCAACTCCATCGCGGGCCCCAACCTCTCCCCGCGAAGGGAGCTCGTAGACGCCCTCGCCTCCCTGCTGCGCGAGCTGGGCGTGCCGCCTCAGCGAATCATCGTGTTCGACCGCTCGAGCCGCGAGCTCCAGCGCGCCGGTTACACGATCCGGCGGGACGGCGGAATGTACCTCTGCTACGGCATCGACAACGACTACGAGAGCGAGCCCTCGGCCTCGGGCGAGATCGGCTCCTGCTTCGCGCGCCTGGTCTCCACCACCTGCAGCGCGCTGGTTTCTTTCGGCGTGGTCAAGGACCACGACCTGGCCGGCGTGTCGGCGGGATTGAAGAACCTCTACGGGCTGATCCACAACCCCAACAAGTACCACGACCACAACTGCGACCCGTACGTGGCCGACGTGGCGAACCACCCGTGGGTGCGGGGCAAGCTTCGCCTCACGGTCCTCGACGGCGCCACCGCCCAGTGCCACGGCGGCCCGGCGTACCGGCCGGACGCGATCTGGCCGCTGGGCATGGTGGTGGCTTCCACGGATCCCGTCGCGGCCGACGCGTGGGCGTGGCGCGTGATCGACGTCGAGCGCAGGCGGCGCGGCCTGCCCAGCCTGGAGGAGGCCAAGCGCCCGCCACGTTTCCTGGCCACTGCCGCGGGCTACGGCCTCGGTGTCGGCGACCCCTCTGCGATCAAGGAAGTGCTCGCATGAACCCGCGGAAGCCCGTGGGGAAGGCGCTCCGCGCCTGCGTCTCCGCCCAGCCCCTCAGTCTCTGTGGGGCGCGCGCTCCGCGCGTGCCCGAGCGCCCATCGTCACCTCGAGAAAACCTCAGTCTCTGTGGGGCCGGCGCGCCGCGCCGGCAGGCACGCGCGGAGCGCGTGCCCCACGCCAGCACACTCTGCAGGGCGCTTGCATGAGCGGGAAGCTGAGCCGCCGGGATCTCGTCACTGTGGCCTGCGCGGGCGCTGCGGCGGCGCTGCTCCCCAGGCCCGCGGGCTCGATCTCCCCGCCGCAGGTGGGCGCGGTGATCACGGGGGACGACCTGCCGGTGCGCGAGGCTTCCTGGTACAAGAAGCTCCCCGAGTCGCGGGTCGAGTGCCAGCTCTGCCCACGCGCCTGCCAGGTGGCGGACGCCGAGCGCGGCGGCTGCGGCGTGCGCGAGAACCGCGGCGGGACGTACTACACCCTCGTCCACTCCCTCGCCTGCTCGGTGCACCTCGACCCCATCGAGAAGAAGCCTTTCTTCCACGTGCTCCCCGGTGCGCAGGCGCTCTCGTACGCGACCGCGGGCTGCAACGTCGAGTGCAAGTTCTGCCAGAACTGGGAGATCTCCCAGTTCCGCCCGGAGCAGGTGCGCTCGCAGTACCTCCCGCCCGAGACGCTCGTAGAGGTCGCGAAGCGCAACGGCGTGCCGCTGCTCTCGGCGACGTACTCCGAGCCGGTTGTGTTCTGGGAGTATGTGCGCGACACCGCGGCCGCCGGCCGCCGTCTGGGCATGCGCTCCACCGTGGTTTCCAACGGCTACGTTCAGGAGCAGGCGCTCAAGGACGTGCTGCCGCTGATTGCGGCCATGAAGGTGGATCTCAAGGCGTTCACCGAGCGCTTCTACCGCGACCTGGTGCGCGGCGAGCTGAAGCCGGTGCTCAAGGCGCTCGAGGTCATCAAGGCGAGCGGCACGTGGCTCGAGATCGTCGTGCTGCTGGTCCCCGGCCAGAACGACTCCGAGGGAGAGGTTCGGGACCTCTCGCGCTGGGTGAAGGCCAACCTGGGCGCCGAGGTGCCGGTGCACTTCACGCGCTTCCACCCGACGTACCGGCTCACCAACCTGCCGCCCACGCCGGTCCCCACGCTCGAACGGGCGTGGCAGGTCGCGAAAGCCGAGGGGCTCGTCTTCCCCTACCTCGGCAACGTCCCCGGGCACCCCGGCGAGAACACCACATGCCCTGGCTGCGGCAAGCAGCTCATCCGCCGCGTCGGCTTTCAGGTGCTCGAGAACGCGCTGACCGGCGGCAGATGCCCTCAGTGCAAGCGCGCCATCCCCGGCGTCTGGTCCTGACGAGCCCGATGTGAGGCTGGCGCTCCGCGCTTGACTGTCATTGCGAGCCCCCGAAAGGGGCGAAGCAATCTCGCCGACATCGACGGGATCCCGCCACGCGGCCTTGCCAGGCCGCTCGCGGCTTCGGCGTCGGCCCCCTCGCTTCGCTAGGGGTCCTCGCGATGACAGGATGCGCGGAGCACGTGCTCCACACTTGACTGTCATTGCGAGCCCCTGAAAGGGGGCGAAGCAATCTCGCCGACATCGACGGGATCCCGCCACGCGGCCTTGGCAGGCCGCTCGCGGCTTCGGCTTCGTCGCCCTCGCTTCGCTCGGGGTCCTCGCGATGACAGGATGCGCGGAGCACGTGCTCCACACACGACGGGCGGCCGCAAGGGCCGCCCCTACTTCCAGTGCCGCGTCAGCCGATGTGCTGCAGGAGGATCTTGAGCCCGATGGCGATGAGCACGAGGCCGCCGAGGATTTCTACGCGCCGGCCGAAGCGCTCCCCGAGGCGGCTGCCGACCTGCATCCCGAGGGCCGTCAGCGCGGCGGTCACGAGCCCGATCACCGCGCTCGGTACCCAGACCGTGACCCCCAGCATGGCGAAGGAGAACCCAACCGCCAGCGCGTCGATGCTCGTGGCCACCGAGAGCGCTATGAGCGTGGCGCCCTGCGTTGGGTCGTCGGCTCGCACCTTCTCGCCCTTCTCGCGCCGCGCGCTCCAGATCGCCTTGCCCCCAACGAACGCCAGAAGCCCGAACGCCACCCAGTGATCGAAGAGCGCCACACGCTGTGCCACGGTGAGGCCAGCGAGCCACCCCACGACCGGCATCAGGAACTGGAACAACCCGAAGTAAAACGCGAGGCGGAACGTTTGTCGCACGGTAGCCCGGCGCAGCGCGACAGACGAGCCCACTGCCACAGCGAAGCAGTCCAGCGCCAGGCCGACGGCAATCCCGAAGAGGGCGAATGTGTCCACTGGCCCGGGATTATCGCAGACCCGCGGTTCGCGCCAGCCCAAAGCCGCGAGGCCCGGCCGGAAGACGTGACCCGGGGACGCACGGTCGATCGCAGGGGTCAACTCTGCAGGGGGGCAAAAGGCAGGGACGAGCCTCGCCTCCGCCCGTCTCGGCGGCTGCGAGCGCCGATGTGCGGCCTCGCGCGACGCGCCGATCTCGGCTAGAATCCGCAGCCGGAGGAGAGCGTGCCAAAACGCGCCGATAGTCTGCCTCGCGAGATCCTGGAGAGCGCCACCAAGCTGCTGGTCGACCTGTGCACCATCTCGTCGGCGAGCGGGGACCAGGAGGGCATTCGCCAGGTCGCGGCGCGGGTGGCGGCGGAGCTCGGCAAGCGCGGTCTCTCCGCCGAGGTCGGCACCGAAAGTGACGAGGACAACAAGCCGCAACCGGTGCTGATCGCCTGCGGTCCCAAGGCGGGCGAGCACTACCTGCTCCTGGTCGGTCACATGGACACCGTGCTGGACGCGGCGCCTCCGCGCATCGAAGGTGGCCGGCTCATTGCGACCGGCGCCCTCGACATGAAGGGTGGGCTCGCGATGCTGGTGGGCGCCCTCGACCTGCTGGCCCATCGCGGCCAGCAACCGCCCGAGGACCTGATGCTGGTCGCTGTCCCCGACGAGGAGGTCGGCGGCACCATCGCCGAGCGGGCCGTGCGCCGCTGGGCCGCGGACGCTCGCGCGCTGCTGGTGATCGAGCCGGGCGAGGCGCGGGGCAACGGGGAGACGCTGGTGGCGGGGCGGCGGGGCCTGTGCGAGTGGCGTCTGGATGTCACCGGGCGCGCCGCGCACTCCGGCCTCGCCTACTGGCAGGGGCGCTCCGCTCTTGCTGCCGCCGCCGACTGGTCCGCCCAGGCCCAGCGAATGTCCGAGCCGGGTCCTGGCCCTACGGTCAACGTCGCCCGCCTAGTCGCCGGTGACAGCGACTTCGTCAACGGCCTTGCCGCCCACTTCGCCCTGCTCGGCACCTCGCGCCGGCGCAACGTGATCTCCGAGCGCGCGCTGGCCGAGGGCGAGGTGAGGTTCCTCTCCCCCGCCGACGGCGAGCGCATCCTCGACCGGCTGGAGAGGCTCACCGACACGCTTACCGCGCACTACGACGTGAAGATGGTGTTCGCCCGCGGCACCAGCGTGCCGCCCGTGGATCCCCACGGCCCCGGGGCACCGATCGTGGAGCGGGTCGTCGGCCTGGCCGCCGCCCGCGGCTGGCAGCTCGAGGTCGAGGACGACCGCGGCGGGATCTCCTTCCCCAACTACGTCGCGGACCCCACCAAGGTGCCGATCGTGGATGGTCTCGGTCCGGTCGGCGACGGCATGCACACCCGCGAGGAGTACCTCGACCTCGGCTCGTTCGAGCGCCGCATCGTCCTCCTCGCCGACCTCCTCGCCTCGCTCTGAGGAACCCCTACGATTAGGTAAGAAAGAATGTGGGCCGGCGCTCCGTGGTTGACTGTCATTGCGAGCCCCCCAAAGGGGGCGAAGCAATCCCGCCGAGTTCCACGGGATCGCGTCGTCCCCCTCGCTTCGCTCGGGGTCCTCGCGATGACAGCGATGTGTAGAGCGCGCGCGGCGCGCGCGCCCCACGTGAGACAAGGGCGGCCGCAAGGAACGTCTCTCCGAAAACACAAAGGGAAGTGTGGGGCCGGCGCTCCGCGCCGGCAGGCACGCGTGGACCGCGCGCCCCACAAGAACAGCAACCTCAGCCCTCGAACAGGTGCGCGATCGAGTTGGCGTAGTACGCGAGCAGCACCCGTTCGTCCGGGTTGACCATCAGACCGCCGTCGGTGCGCATCACCATGCGGCGCAGCACCAGCATCCGCACGCCGAGCTTGACGAACTTTGCGGCCGGGCTGCGCGGGTGCGAAAGCGCGGCGCCGCGCGCCTGGAGCGCGGCCATCTCCTCGGCCACCCCGGTCTCGAGGTCCTTCTCTCCCACCGCGCCGTTGGCGAGGCGCAGCAGCGCGCGGGCAACGAGCGTCACGGGGGTCACCGGCACCGCGCGGGCGATCTCGCCCATGAGAACCGTGGCGAGCCGGAGCACCTCGGCGCGGTACTCCTCCGGCGACATGCGGCGAAAGTCCTTCTCCAGGCGCGCGATGTACTCCTTGATCGAGAGCGGCACCCCGAAGTTGACGCACGCCACGCCGAACCGGTGCAGGCGCCCGCGCACCAGCAGCCACAGGTTCTTCCCCACGAAGCGTAGCGTCACCGCCGCCGCGCCCATCGCCGAGACGCGCGGCCGGGTGCCCGCGATCTCGAGCGTCTGGGTGCGGTCCTCGAACACCCTGTCGTAGTTGATGCCCACCGGGACAAAGATGAGGTCGCGCGGCCCCGCCGGGTCGAAGCGCTTCAAGAGGTAGTTGAGAAGGCCGAGCCTGGGCTCCTGCAGGCGGCCGTCGCGGGTCAGGCGGCCTTCGGGGAAGATCCCCTGCGTCACTCCGCTCTCGGTGGAAAGCTGGACGTAGCGCTCAAGCACCTTGCGGTAGAGCGGATCGGAGGCGTTGCGGCGCACGAAATAGCCGCCCATCCGGCGGATCAGCGTGTCGAGTGGCCACACCCGCGCCCACTCGCCCACCGCGTAGCTCACCGCCGAGATGCGCGCCACGATGTAGCTCACCAGCAGGTAGTCGAAGTTGGAGCGGTGGTTCATGACGAAGATGATGCTCGACTCGGTGTCCACCGCGGCCACCGCGCGCGTGTCCAGGAAGCTCACCCGCACCCGGTAGAGGAAGCGCGAGATGTGGCGCGCCACCCAGTGCGACGGGCGGTAGTACAGGTAGACGTTGAAGCGCGGCACGATCTCCCGCGCGTAGGCGCGAACGAGGCTGGTCACGTCATCCCAGCTCAGGTCGTTCGCCTCGCGGTACTCCTTCGCCGCCTGCACCACCTCGGGGTCGTGCATCAACATCTCTTCCACGATCCTCTTTTGGGTGAGCTTGAACGGCTGGAGCCGGAGGCGCAGACGGGCGTTGAGGTCGTCCACCAGACGCCTGACCTTGCGGCGGACCACCACGCGCGCACCGGGGAGGAGGATGCGCTCGGCCAGCGCAACCGCAGCCAGGACCAGCACGGGAATCAGGATGTAGAGTGGGATGAACACGTGCGGCTCTCCCCCCCGGAGACGCGACGTTGCCGGCGTTTCTTGCCCCGAGTATACCCTTCTCCTCGGGCCGGCCGCGCTCCAGGCGCCATGGGATCCTTCGGTCGTCCCGTCCTGCCCTGCAGGACAGGACTCCCTCAGGATGACATCGGGTTTCCCCTGTCATTCTGAGGTGCCTCGAAGAGGCAAGCCTGCCCTGCGCGAAGTGCAGGGAAGAATCCCACTGCACCTGAGGGCGAACGACCACGCGTTGTTGGTGGCTGCCCATCGCGTTTGCGGCCGGACCGGCTACGATACGCGAATGGAAAGGCTCGGCAGGCGCCGCGCGGTCGAGCTGGCGCTGGTGATCGGGTGCGGCGTGGGGAACTTCCTGTTCGAAAGCGTCCTCCACGCGAAGACGGTCTTCGTGATCGTGGCCGCCGGCACCTGGCTCGGGTACGTGCTCTGGCGTTGGCACACCGACCGCGGCGCCCTGCACGCCTGGGGGCTGCGCCGGGATAACCTTGTGGCCGCAGCGAAGGCTGCGCTCGCACTTACGGTTCCGTTGACGGCTTGCGCCGTTGCGTACGCCTTTGCGGCGAAGAACTTCCCGCCGCCGCGGGGGTTCTGGCTCATCCTGCTGCTCTACCCCGCGTGGGGGGTCGCGCAGCAGTTCCTCCTCAACGCCATGCTGGCCCGAAACCTTGCCGCATTCCTGCCGGGGTGGGCAGTGGTTTTCCTCTCGGTGGTGCTGTTCGCCGCCTCGCACGCCCCCGACCTGCCGGTCGTGGCGCTCACGCTTCCGGCTGGGGCGCTGTGGGTGCTGATGTACCGGCGCTGGCCGAACCTGTGGGCGCTCGGGATCGCCCATGGGGTCATGGGCACCGTCGTGTTCTACGGCGTGCTGGGCCGCGATCCTCTGGCGCTCCTGCTCGGCAAGATCCCGGGCTAGGCGCAGCAGTCCTCGCTTTTCTCGGACCGACACAAGAACCGTCATTCTGAGCCCCGCTGAAGGCGGGGCGAAGAATCCCACCGCACCTGAAGTTCACGCGCAAAGTCGATCCAAGTTCACACGCCGACCCGCGTGGTACCATCCCGGCGCCATGAACGCCCTGAAGATCCTCCCCGTCTATCTCCTTACGCTCGTAACGTTCCTCGCGATCGATGCCGTGTGGCTCGGGCTGATCGCGAAGGACATGTACCGCCGCGAGCTGGGCCACCTGCTCGCGCCCAACGTGCGCTGGGGCGCCGCCATCGTGTTCTACGTCATCTACATCGCGGGGCTCCTCCTCCTCGTCGTCCTGCCGCACCAGAGGTCGCCCGTCCTCACCGTCGCGGCGCTCGGCGCGGTTTTCGGCCTCGTCGCGTACGCGACCTACGACCTCACCAACCTCGCGACGCTGACCCGCTGGCCGCTCTCCGTGACGCTCGCCGACCTCGCCTGGGGCGCGTTCGTCACGGGTGTCACCGCGGCCGCGGGCCGGGGCTACGCGCGCTGGCTCCTGCCGTGACCTGCCCGCGCACGAAACCGCGGCGCCGCGCTAGCCTCTCATGAGACGGCTCGGCGCCTACGTCTTCTGGATCGCCCTCAGCGAGCTCGCCGGCGTGCTCGGAGGCCTCGCGACCGCGCCCGCGATTCCGACCTGGTACGCCACGCTCGCAAAGCCCGCGTGGACGCCCCCGGGTTGGCTGTTCGGCCCGGTGTGGACGGCCCTGTACGCGCTCATGGGCATCGCGGCCGCGCGCGTCTGGATCCGCTACCGCCAAACTCCTGCCGGAAAACGCTCGCTCGCCCTCTTTGGCGCCCAGCTCGCCTTGAACGCCGAGTGGCCGGTCCTCTTCTTCGGCCTCAAGGCCCCCGGCGCCGCGCTCGTCGCGATCGTGATCCTCTGGGTCACGATCCTCGCGCTCATCGTCTGGTGGTGGCGTCTCGAGCGCATCTCGGCGCTGCTGCTCATCCCCTACCTCGCCTGGGTGAGCTTCGCCACCGCGCTCAACGCCGCGATCTGGCGCCTGAACCCCTGAGCCCTGCGGCCCGCACCGGCACGCACGCACAGAGTGCGTTCCTGTCATTGCGAGCCCCCGAAAGGGGGCGAAGCAATCCCGCCGAACTCGACGGGATCCCGCCACGCGGCCTTGCCAGGCCGCTCGCGGCTTCGGCGTCGTCGCTGCGTTCCTCGCGATGACAGCGATGTGTAGAGCACGCGCGGAGCGCGTGCCCCACAGAAACGAGGGCGGCCGCGAGGGCCGCCCCTACCAAGACTCTTCGTGAGCGACCGAGTCGGCGCCGTAGGCAATTGTGGCCTTGATGTCCTCGACCGTCAGCCCAGGATAGCCATCAAGAAGATCCGACTCCGTAGCGCCTTCTGCCAGTTTGCGCAGGATCAGCTCAACCGGCACACGGGTGCCCCGGATGACCGGTTTACCGAGCATCACTTTCGGGTTGACCTCGATTCTCTCTGCCCCAGCCATGGCCCTGCTCCCGTCCGCCTTGATTCTAGCCGCCTGCTCCTGGTTGAGGAGCGGCCGCGCCTCGTAGCGCTTGTCATCCAGCTCAAGGCGCGACAAGAAGAGTCCGCCTTTCAGCAAAGACCGTGCGGGCCCGGCTCGCGAGGGCGACGCCGGTGCAAGCAGGGTCAGATCGTGCCGACCTCGGGTACGGGGTTCGCGACGATCGAGAGAGACGTGTTCTCATCTGCTGTCTCAACCCCAGGACGTGGAGCGGCGGAAACGAGCGAGGACACCGCTGCGGCCGCGGGTCGTTTGACGTCAGTTTGACTAACCCGCGGGCGGAAACTATCCTGTCTCGACAAGCACTGCGAATCTTGGAGGGAGCTCGCCATGACCCCCCTTTGGGCTCTCACACGTCGGCTTGCTACCTGGCTGGCCGTGCTCTCTGTCCCCTTTGCCCTTGCTGCCGGCGCCGCGGCGCAGCAGAAGCAGCCCTCGTTTGAGGAGCTTCTCAAGCGCCTGCTGCGCGAGCAGCAGGATCAGCAGACCGTCGCCGGCGGCGGAACGATCAAGGAGGTACGCGTCAGGGGCGGGACCGGCGCAAACGTCGAGCTGGAGGTCCAGCTCACCGGCGTCACCCAGCCGGACCGGGCCAAACTGGATGTGACGCTCTACAACCTCCGATTGCAGCGGCTGGAGGGGGTCAGCGCGGCGCACGACCCGGTTCCGGCCGGGGACTCGACCGTCGCCCTGCAGGTGACCTACACGGGCAAGGGCAGCGTGGACACCAGCGCCGTGCGCATCGCCCTGATCGACAGCTCCTCCGGGAAGGCGTGGAGCCGCTTCCGCATGGCCCTGATGCGCCAGTTGTCGGGGACCGGTGCTGAAACCGGCGCCGCGCCCGCCCAGGCCGGCGAGCGGGCGGCTCAGACCTTCGACTTGACGCCGGAGCCGGTGGGCGACACCGCGAGCGCCGGGGTTTCTGCCCGCCCGGGGCTTGCAGCGGCACCTCTCGCCCCGGTGGCTGTGGGCGCCGCGCGTGCCCACCCGACGGTCATCGCCACCCCGCTCGCCCATGGAGCCGCACGGATCCACCCCGCAGTGGCGGCGATCCCCACTGTCGACCTCTACGGGATCGCTTCCCAGGCCAAGTGGTCCTCCACCGCCGGGGCGCTCCCGTTCAACGGACCCGACAACGACCCTCGCGGATTTGTGCGCCCGCTGGGTCGCGCGAGGCTGATCGACGGCGCAACCTATGACAGCGTCCTGGAGACCCACCCGAGCTGGATCGCCTACGGCTCCATCCAGGGCAGCTACCAGCTGACGATCCCGGCGTCCGCGACCAGGTTCGTCTCCAAGGTCGGGATGCTGGACGGCGCCAGTTCCTCGGACGGTGTCGTAATCAAGGTGGTGCTGCGCGGGGCCGGCGCGATCTACATGGTGGCGACCCGTCAGATCCGTCCGTCCGACGGTGTTGTCGAGCTCTCCGGGACGATTCCGGAGTCGTGGCGCGGCCGCGAGGTGACACTGGAGCTGCGCGTCGGGGCAGGCGCCTCGGCACAGCAGGATTGGCTCACCTGGGTGGCTCCGGCGATTCGCTAGACGATGCTTGCCGAACTCACCCTCTCGTGGGTCACGCTCGCCTCGGCGCCACAGGCCGGCGACCAGGCACTGGTGCTGCGGAGCCTGGAGCCGGAGTCGATCCCGGCGTTTTCCCCGGTCACCCTCACCCTTCACGGGGAGGGGTTCACTCGCGACTGCCGCGTCATGCTAGGAGTACCGGGCCGAATGGTGCCGGTGCCGGCGCAGCTCGTGGGAGCTGACACGTTGACGGTCGACCTCCGACTCGGACTCGGCCCACAACCGGCCCGGCGGCAGGTCGTGGTGGACTGCGGGAGCGGGCGTGTGACGCCGCCGCTCCCGCTGGCGGTCGAGCCACCTGCCGCACGCACGAGTCGTGGCGAGCGGCCGGTGTCTGCCTCGGTGGAAAGTGCGCCGCCGGCACCGACCGAGGCCGTCGTGGTGCGAGCGACGGCCCCGGCCCTCGAGCGGCTCGAGCCGGCGGAGCTCCCGGCCGGCCAGGCTGGAATCATTACTGTTTTCGGAAAGGATTTTGCCGCCGGCGCCGTGGCCAAGATCCTCGCCAACGTCAACGCCGGAACCTCCCGCGCCCCGCAGTACGAGATGAAGCAGTTCGACACCGAGGTCCTCTCCGACACGGTGTTGACCGTCGAGCTTGACCGGGGCTTTGCTCCCTCGCCCCGCCTGCGAACGGTGGTAGTGGTCAACCCGGATGGCGGGGAGAGTACCCCGCTCATCCTGACGGTCATCAGGAGGCAACCGTGAGAGTATCAACCGTTGCGGCCGCGACAGTCGCGCTGCTGGCGTTGCCCATCGCCGCGCAGCAGCCAACCCCGGCTCCGCCAATGAGGTCTGTGAGAACCCTCGACCTCCACCGGGCGGCGCTGAAACCCGCCCTGGCCGGCCAGCTCACGGTGGACCAGATCAAGGGCAAGAACGGCTATGGCCCGGGGTTTGCCGTCCCCCTCGGCGACCGCGTGACGATCGCGCAGCTCGCCGAGTTCTCCCTCGAGACGAGGGACCTGTGCCGGCTCAGTCTCAGCGTCTACCCCGATGCCAACCCGGCGACGGGCATCTTCTACTACCGCCCGAAGCGTTACGCACTTCGCTTCGACCCTCAGGACGGCTATTTCATGACCGTGGACTACAAGGGCAGCACCGCTGAGGGCAAGAACGTGCTCGTCCAGGCGAGGCTCACCCCGGGTGCGGGCACAAACGACCGGGAGGTGCTGACGGCGCTCGTGAGGAGCTACCTCAAGAGCACCGGCAGCCGCGTCGAGCCGATCCTGCTGCCGTTGCCGGCCACCCCGGAGGCCCACTTCGACCTCACCGATTGGAACATCGCGGCGGTCACCGTCAACGGCGTTGACCCCGACACCGGGGAGCTGGTGATCACGCTGTCCGCCGACGTCCCGACGAAGGAACTGCTCACGGGCACGCTGGGCAACGTCAATGGGCTGGTCGGCACCGTCACGTTGAAGCCGTTCGTGATCTCCGATCAGCAGCCGATGCGCGAAGCGATTTCGATCAACGCCGAGATCCGCATGGCTGACATCAACGGCGGCCCGCCGATGCTGTGGAGAAAGGCGCCTGGCGGCACCGCGGAGCTGGTCAACTCCTGGCCTTTCCCGCTCGCCGTGCGGCACCTCTGCTACCTGGTCCAAGATCCGACCTCCGGGGCGCTGCGCCTGCGGGGCTGGCGGCTGGGCGACAGAGTGCTGCAGCCCGGCGATCGGGCTCGCCTCGACCCCGCCAAGCTCAACACCGAGATTGACAGTGCGGGTGCGGTGACCGCTTTCTACGATGGCGCCCTGCAGCGCGACGACGCCATGGTGCGCAAGGCTGTCGAGTCGCTGACCGGTGGCGTCGGCGCACTCCCCGTCCAGCAGCTCGGGGTGGAGGTGGTCAAGGCGGAAGAGTTGTTCCCTCAGTACAACGTGTACAAGATCGCCGTCGAGGTCCGGTCGGCGCATTTCGATCCGCAGGGGCGTACTCAGATCAGCCACACCTACGAGCTCGACGACAAGACCCCGATGGTGCAGTGCGACACCCTCTACCTGTGGTCGGACCCCGGAGCCGACCTCTACCAGTACCGGGTCGGTGTGATCACCGTGGACGGCACCGTGCACACGGACACGAGGTGGCGCTCGCCAAACCCCACTCTCCCCACCAAGGTGTTCGTGGGCGCCGCGCTGGTCGAGGAGGTGCTCGGGAAGTGAGCCGGTGTGCCGCCCTGCTCGCTCTCGGCCTGCTAACCGCGCAGGCCGCCCAGGCCTGGCCGGTGCTGGCTCGCGGCAAGGCCACCCCGGCCGGGGCCTGCTATCCGGACCACCGCATCGCAGCCCTGTGGTGGCTGGCGCCGCCCCCACCCGTGGTCAAGGTCGTCGAGGGGCAGCCCGCCGTCAGCTTCACCCAGTTCCGCTACTCGGGGACCCGGGCCACCCGCGACCAGGGGACGTTCTGGGGAAGGAGCCTGCTGCAGTTCACTCTGATCTTCCCGGAGAGCGGACCGCGGTTGGCGCAGGCGCGGGCCGCGCTGCCGCCCGGCGCGAGGGTCGAGCCGATCGCGCCCGCGGTGGTCGAGGCCCAGGTGGTGTGCGCGGCGGCCGACAGCCCGACCGCCGCCGTCGACGCCGGCACCGCCCGCTCGGCGGCCGGTGGCCAGACGCCCGCTCGTGCCGCCGCCTGGGAAGAGCGCAGCTTCTCCCTCTCCATCCCGCCCCAGACCACCCGGCTGCTCTGGGAGGCGTTCGAGCGCGGGGCGATCATCGTCTCGGTCAACGTAAGCGCCGCCGCCCCAGCCCTGGCGATGCCTCCGGAGAAGGGCCAAGAACCGCCCGCCCCCGCGCCGCTCCCCCTCATGGTGCACAGCGTGGCGGTGACCGTCGACCCGCACCGCAACCCTGGAGCGTTGAAGACATTGGAGCTCGACGCCACCATGGCTGCCGGCTACACCTTCCTCGATGTCGCCTACGCGAACTTCACCGAGGGCACGGCGTTCCGCGACCTCGCGGTTGTCCTGGTCACGGTCTCGGCCAAGGCGGTCAACGGCGACACCCTGCGCCGGGAGGTGCGTTTCGATTCGAGCGCGCCGGCCCAGCAGGGCGTGCAGTTCGACCGGGCCGTCCGGCTCGATGCGGGCTACGACGTGGTGGTGCACCGAATCTTCGCGAGCGGTCGCGCCGAGGTGGAGCCGCCCCGGCACGTCGACGCCTGGACCGGTTTCTTCAACGCTTCGAGCACGGGCTCACCCGAGCCATCAGGGCTCGACCCGCGGTTGCTGTACTGACGCTGGAGGTTACCCATGAAGCGTGCTCTCATCATCGTCTCATCCGCGCTGGCCGCGGTGTGCCTGCTCGGACCCCGGAATGCCGGCGCACTCGTCCGCTACGACACCGGACGCATGACCCTGGGGGGCGTCGAGCTCTTCCAGGACGCCAACGACCCCACGCGCTACTACTACCTGCCGACCGCGCCGAGCCTGGCGCTCTGGGAGAGCGGAGCGCCGCAGCTCCTCTGCATCAAGTTCGTCGACCCGCAGGGAAACGCCTCGGGGGGCCTGCTCCACTTCCTCGCCACCCTCGAGCTGCCTCCCGACCAGATCGCCGAGCTCGAGAAGGAGCTGACCAAGAAGCTGCCGGGGGCAAAGCTCGCCGGCGCGCTGCCGCTGCTCGAGGCGAAGGCGGAGCAGGGCAAGGAGAGCGCCAGCTTCCAGGTGGTCTCCGCGGTGCTCTCGTCAACGGGCGAGGGGGGATTCACCCGCTCGCTGATCACCTCCGGCCATGCTCCCTTGACCCCGGGCAGCCGGGCGGCGGTGGCCGCGACGCTCGACCCGAAGGGCGCAACCCTGCTCTGGGACTCCCTCAACGGCGCGACTTCCGACGTCTCGGTGAGCCTGGCGGCGGAGTACGAGGCCATGGTGCGCGGCTACAACGCCACCATCAGCGCCGAGGTGAACACCGTCTACGAGCACTTCTCCGCCGTGCTCAACAAGCAGCAGGGGTACACCAAGCGCGAGCTGCGCCAGATCGTGGACAAGCTCGCGCACGACAACGTGCTCAAGGTCGAGGTGTTCGACCGCTCGAAGTCGCTCGGCATCGACGCCACGGCCATGGAGGGCATCCTCTCCCTGGTCACCGACAAGCTCGTCAACCTGATATTTGACGCCCAGGCCGGCCTCGCCAAGATGCCCGAGCGGGAGGCGGCGGTGGAGAAGGGGCAGATCGAGCGCCGGCAGTCGCGCGGCGCTTTCGTGAAATGGTTCGCGGGCACCGGCGACCAGCCTTACGTCACCGACAACCAGTTCGTGCTCAAGTCGCGCAAGGACGTCCGCCGCACCACCTTCAACCTGCTGCTGGCCCGCGACACCACGATCCGGGTCCCGGTGTACCTGGCCGGAAACATGGGCGGCCTGTACCGCGAGTACCGCAACAACCAGGAGGTGTTCCGGGTCGTCAACCTCGCCGACCCTGCGTTCCAGAGCCGTGACGTGCGCTTCGTCCTCGACAGCGAGTGGGCGTCGCTCTTCCCCACCCTGGTCAACTGGGTGGCGGTGACCTTCCGCAAGGAGCACGGCGGAGGGCGGGACGCGACCACCGACCAGGCGCAGCTCACCGGACCCGAAGTCTCAAAGGGCACCCTCGAGCGAGTGATCCGCTATCCCCGCCT
>Ga0315296_10002529_pt1 | contig 15569 bp, 15 predicted proteins | sample YL17G14_18_MG_FD_203921 | JGI IMG/M metagenome (GOLD analysis project Ga0315296, IMG submission 203921) | Sediment microbial communities from Yellowstone Lake, YNP, Wyoming, USA - YL17G14_18 | ecosystem: Environmental > Aquatic > Freshwater > Lake > Sediment | place: USA: Wyoming | collected... | reverse complement strand
GACCCCTGCCTGATCCAACTTGACGTGGAACGTAGGCAGCTACTGGTTCGGCAGATCAGCGGCGAGAAGGCCGTCACCATGGGTTGGCGCATAGATCGAAAACGACGAACCGGCTAACTCCGATCGCCACTTCTCTGTAGGATGACAGGATGAGTCTTCAGCCCGCTCGGTCTAAGAAACGGAGCCTATTCGTTTGGCATCTAGGAGCGCACTCGCAAGCATCTGCGCCTCGGTTTTCTTCTGCTCTAAGCGCCTCATCCTCCCTAGGCGTAGCGCCTCTCGGCTTCCTCCCTTTCAGCTCGGGGGATCTTGCGACCCTGTTCCTTCTTTCCGGTCCATCGGATGTCCTCCTCGAGGAACTTTGTGGCAACGTCTTTGAAGTTCTTGAATATCTCACCCAGCTCGTCCTGAGAGAAAGTCTCCATGAACGTGGGGCTCCGAAGCCAGCTGTCCCAGCCTCCAACACTCTCCAAGAGGGCGGAGTTGACTTTGATCAAACCTGAATAGAGTGAAAGCCGGTCCGTTGGCTCGAGCTTCCTGATATCCGCTAGAACTTTCGCGCGTTCATCCGTCCACGACAAGACCTGATGCTTCCTGCTTGAAGCGCTTTCATGAGGTCAACACTCATTTAGGCTTATCCTCACCACGGACGAATTTCTGATAGATCGGCCGCGAGAAAGCGATCAGCATGGGCTGGCGAGCCGAACGCAAACGCCGAATCGGCTGAGCAGAATCATCTAGGGACCTGTCAAGCTCCTAAGCCTATCCCAAATATCACGCGGATGTTCAATCTCTTCGAGATATCTGGGGTAGACTTCGACCACACCTGGAATTGAGATAGGAGGCGCACCTACGACTTCCACCACACGGACAAGTCTGTCGAGGAACATCCCCGTGAACGGCACGCTCGGGTCGTCGTATGTCGAAACTGAGACCGTTGTGGTGAAGGAGATACCTGAACCTACGGAGAAGTCAATGCTGGTCAAGCTCCTGATGTCACTGAGCGAGAAATACGAACTCGCCGGAAGCACAATCGAGGTCCGCGTAAACGAGGTCCGAGCCACATTCAGGTTCCCAGAACACAACCTGCCAAAGCTTCGAGAGATCGCGAACAACTGGGCCGAACGCGGCTACATCACAGCGACACCGTGCCGCTTCCAGCAACCTGCTCTATCGTTTCGACATGGATGCTTCGAGCTTTGCAAGCCTCTCCTTTAGCAACTTAACCTCTTGAAAGAGATAATGATGAGATACGGCGTCTCTGACTCTGTGTCGGATCAGCTCCGCTACTAGATCGCTGAGAAGCACAGAAAGTGCTTCTACTGCTTCGCCGCGCTGCAAAGCTTCATCAAACGGCCCCAAGAGTGCCCGTAGTTCATCTTTCCACCCAGACTCAAGTCGCTCGCGAACGATACGCTCATTTTCCTCAACAGATAGGGCTTCGAGATATTTCAAACGTTGCTCGAATGTTGGTCCGCGTTCCCGCATCATCTTCTCTGCCTTGTTGATAGCGTCTCCGATCCAAGACATTCGCGAACCACCTATCCGATTTGGCATTTTCTAATCGTAGTCAGATTAATTGTCTTTCTGAGACTGGTCGAGTCCAGAAACTGCCAGGCACGCCTGAGATGCCTCACCGGGACAATAGAGATCTGAGGCCTCGGTATGAAGTCAGGCTCATGAACACCCCCATGCCTTGCATTGCTAGTGGCGGGAAACCTAGCATGTTAGGACGTGTCATCGACCGCTAGCAGGTATTTGGCCTCTAACGCTTGCTCAGATTGCTTCTCACTTCAAGGCCGCAAACCGAAGACGAGGACCCCGCGGGTGTATCAGCAGCGAGCGGCTCAAACGATTGCCCCATCACGCGGACGATCGCAACAGCACCGCGGCATTGCACGCAGAGCTCACCCTGCGCCTCAGGGGGTATATCGCTGAGGAATTTGCTGTGGATACGCCACTTCGCCATGAAGCAGGTGTAACAGAGAGCCAGCTCCATCAGGCGGAACCCTCCTTCCCTGCCTGCCTGGACGACTTGTCAAACTCTAGGCCGGCCAGGTCCTGGCTGGGGTCCTTGCGGTGCCTCAACACGAGCTTGAAGATGGCCTCCACATCGACGACTTGCTCGATGAGGGGCGTCAGATCGCGGTCAAGCTCATCATTGTCGAACCAGTCCTGCGGGGTTACCCCTATACCCGTCTCAGGGACATTCAGCACTATCGAAGAGAGGAAGTTTTCAGCCTCTTTCCGCAAGTCATCCGCTATAATTGCACTCGATTCGGAATCGGGTGCAACTCCTAACTTGCTTTGAACGTCTATGTCTGAAATGAGCGTGTATACATTATGACGTCCGGCCTTGGTAAAGGCCAGTATACCCCTATCCTCTAAGACTTCGAGCCATTTTCGCAGCGTCTTCTTCGATAGGTTAGGTTTCTTAACAACCTCCTTAGCCCTTACCAGCAATTGATCAATTATGAAGCCCTTGATTGTTTCCTGATCTTTACCGGCCTTGTACAGGTACTCCGAGTTCTTGAACTCCCCGATGACCGGCAGTAGATCCCGCAGGCGCTGGTCGAGGCCCGTCATCATTGTTAGAAGCGGCTGCAAACCTATCTGAAGCGCGTAGTACGCGTCCTGCGGGAGCGCGAAGACCAGTCGCTCCTCGCGGCCGCTGATGGTTCGCGTAACATAGGGCCGTTGTGTTTGATGAAGCCAGGCAAGCATTTCAGTGAGTGCTAGGAGCTTGTTGTAGTCTCCTCGGGCTCGCAGGTGGGTGTCCTTGAGAATTTTGGATAATGTCTCGCTTATCGCCGCCGTGCTTACCTCGCATGGTTCTAGGAGATCAACCATTGCTTTGAGGATGTAGACACCTCTCCGCGGGTTGACTTCACCAATCCATTCGAGGACCGCTCTCTTCTCTTCCTTCGCCTTCCAGTCCAAGACGGCTCTAGTGGTTTCCTTGGATTCATCAGTGCTCAGACGATGGATTCTTCGCTCGAACTGAGCCTCTGTATCGGCGACCGTCGTAGTCGTGATGACAGTCATCGCGGGTATTTTCTTCTGCTCCGTGCTGAATCCACCGTCAGGATCGCCTTTTGTGATTTCAATCGTGTAGCCCTGATCATCCGCGCTCAGAAATCGAATTGAGGAGACTCCCATCTTCCTCTGCTGCTCAAGGTCGAGAAGTTCCTGAATGTAGAGCATACCATATTGTTCGAGGTTGCTGTAATCCATCGCGTGCTCGCTGAATCGCCCGACCTTCTTTGTCCGAACAATCTTGGCGAGTAGGTTAGCAATGGTCGTCTTACCACCGCCCGGCTCTCCGCCTAAAACGAGGATTTGTTTCAGTTTGGGGTTCGGATGCTTCGCCGTTAAGATAATGAGGAATGCGTAGAGTTTGTTTCGACTCTCACGCCTGATATTTTCATCCAGTAGGATCTTAACGATCTGGAGCACGTGCGGCGACTTGAGGATCTTCCTCGCGAGCTCATACTCCTCTGGGGCGGGTTGAAGCTCATCCTCCACATCAAACTCAGTCTTCTCCATCTTGTCCAGGTCTTTAGGAGTCTTCGCTTTGTTGGCGCAGTCAAACGCATGCTTCAGTTCTATATCGGGGAGCGGTGGCTCGTTGAGTTTGTTGCGATCTTGCAGCTGCGCCCAAGCGTCGGCGTCGGTTAGTTTGACGACCTTCAACAGGAAGAAGCTGAGGCGATACATGTTGACTTCGCGGCCGCCCTGACTGACCCCTTTCACGACTTCCGTCATGCTGAGCGGTTTCTTATCCTTCACACCCAAACGTGTGAGCAGCTGGGTGAGACTTTCCTCGATCTGCTGAATCTCCATAGGCTCGATGCGCTGGCTGATGATTTCATATCGGCCGCCGGTCGGGTGAACGCTTGGTGGTAGGATCGCGATACTGCCCTGACCGCGGATGCTGAACTTTGGCTTCTTATGCTCGTATGATTGAGTCGCCACGGATCTGTTGCCGCGCAGATAGACGTGGATGCCTTTACCCGAGCCCGAACGGACAACAAGAGTTTCATTCTCGATCTGGGGATCGAAGCTCTGCCTGTACGCGTCTAGGTCATCGAAGTCGATGACGGTTAGGCAACCGCTTGTGTCGCCGCAGAGGACTGCGATATTCTGAAATGAACCATCGTGCAGCCATTGATCGATCTCCTCATTGGTGGGTTTGTCTTTCTGATATTTGGTCCACTGAATTACTGGTTTTTTAGACTTGGTCGGTACCGGAATCACATTGAGACCTAATAATCTGTAGAAGTGCACCCATTCCTCGATAGGACTGTCAAGAGTTGGAGCCGCGGGAAGGGACACGGTCATGTTGGCGATCTTGACGAGTCGCGCGTCCTTGTCGTATCGTCGGTAGCCTTTCAGCCATGAGTAGACGGTGGCCACCTTCGTTCTGGCGCGGTTCTTCGTTCGTGCAGCTTGTTTGCGCAGCCAAGCCTCTAATCGCTCGTCCATGAGCGGAATCATTTCAGGTAGTGCGAGAGGGAAAACGAATTCATACCGGACACCGGCGGGGTGAATGCTTGGCGGCACGAGTACGTAGCCGCCTTGGCCTTTGATATCGATCCAGCCGCGCAGCAAGAGAATAGAGAAGGTAGGCATTGGCTCGCGGCTTCTAAGCCACACATGGCAGCCACGCTTCGTCCTAACCAGCAGTCCCTGAGGACCGATGGCGTCGGCTAGTTTCCTATAATCCTCTAAATTCTCAAAGTCTAGGACCACCAAGTTGCCGCTCGGCGAGCCTGTTAGGATTCCAACGTTCGGCTCGTTAGCGGCGTAACGCCGGAACTCGGCATCGGCTCGGTTCTCGATGATAGGCCGCGGGTAAGCGAGGAGCCGCCTCAATTCTTTCCTCGGAATAATGAGATGTTTGCTACGCGGTTTCACAGGCACAATGGTCAAGCCGAGGACGCGGTACGCCTCAATGTAGACGTCCCGAGCGGCCTGGCTCGCAGAAACTTTATTTTTCTCTCCCTTATCCTCATTCATTGGTGCGCAAGCACCGCGCCGTACCGCGTGACATGGTTCCGTAACCTGTCGTCCTAACGCGGTACGGTCTTATCGCGTCGCTAAACGAATATTAAAACAGTAGCCGTCATGGCGGAGACTCCGCCGAACCGTCACGTCGTAACTGACACCGTGTCGGATCAGACGGCACGGCGGAGGAACCGGCTTGGCGGATCTGCCGCCAGAGCGGGTACTCCTTAAATCAGAGAATGGGGCGCCTCAGTTCGGGGACGGCAGGCGCGGATGCCTAACAATCATTTGCTAGAGCGTTTCATGGAGAAAATACACAAGACCCCTAATTGCTGGGAATGGACCGCAGCAAAACTTCGAACGGGCTATGGGGTGATGGGTATTGGTCACCCGGTGAACGCCTATGCTCATCGCATGGCCTATCAATTCTTTGTTGGTCCAATTCCGAAAGGGAGATGTGTTTTACACCGTTGTGATAATCCTAGTTGTGTGAATCCAAAACATCTCTTTCTGGGAACGCAAGCCGACAATAGTGCAGATATGAAGACCAAAAACAGGCAGGCGTGGGGCGAGCGTAATGGGCAGGCAAAACTCACTTGGTCACAGATTCGGAAAATTCGGGAGCAATATCAGCCGGGCTCTCGCGAGTTTGGTGCTCATGCGTTAGGGCGACGATATGGAGTCACGAACGGTACGATTCTCTTCATTGTTAAGGATGTTACCTGGAGGCCGCGGAGTGTTTGAATCAAGCTTACTTTCCTTACGCGAGAGGCAAACACCATCTGCTTAACCGCCTCCTGACTCTAATACCCGCACATAAAACATACGCAGAAGTCTTTGCCGGTGCGGCTAACCTATTATTTGCGAAAGAACCGAGCGAAATAGAAGCGATAAACGACCTTAACGGAGATATCGTTAATCTCTTCATGGTTACAAGAGATCATCCCATCCAGCTTCTTGAAGCTCAGCCGAAAGAACCATCTCAACCCTCAAGGAGTTGGGACTCGAGACGCACCTCAAGCTCCGTCGAAAACACAGAGTTGAAGTCCACTTCCTCAGTGTCGCCATGCAGCCATCGTAACTGAAGGTCCGCCACGGTGTTGAAAGCGAGGAAGCATTCGCCGTGCTCAGGATTGTAAGCAGAGCTTTATCCGATTTCAAGCCAGGCAGCTTTGCTTGAGCGTTCGAAAGCAGAAGCGACGTGGGAAGGGCTGCACGTGTGAAATCTGTCGCCGTTGTATCCTTTGCCACACCGATCACGAGTACTCTGTGCTTTGCTGCTTCTTCAATGAGTGCATCAAGAAGGAAGAGGTTCAGCGCGTTTAGTTCGGTGACGCATAGCCATCTCCCATTCTCCATGATCAAAGGATGTCTAGCAGTCGAATCAGGATTGAAGATGCGTTCCGCAATCTCAAGTGCAAGAGCTCTCACTCTGCCCCACGATGAACAAGCTTGGTTGGAGATACGGATCGATTGAATGTCCTCCTTGGAGATTATCTTGCCGCCGGACCTCTGGTCCAACGCTCGCAGACGCCTCAGAAGCGACTGAAACTGGTCATCATCTAGCCGCAGGAATTCAGCAAGTTCTTTCTTGGTGATGCCGGGCTTCTCCGCGAGAACACGGAGTGTCGCATGAGGCAGGTACACTCCTCGTGGCGGGACATATAGAAGTCCTGGACCGATGACCGATGCGAGGTAGAGATCAAGTTTCTCCACTGGGCCTTCCTTTGTCTTGAGTCCATCAAGTGCGATGGTTCTACGTCGCATCATGAACGAGAAGTCCCGGTAGAGGGATGGATAGGTTCCCGAGAACGGCCTATCTAGGAAGAGAATTCGAATGCCGCCACCTGAGACAACTTTCCAGGCAAGGTAGAGCTCTGACATTGTCATGAGAGCGAACGGGATACGCTCCATCGTTCTTCTGAAGTCGACCTCGGTCTCGATCTGCTCACCAGTGCGGACAACGTTGAGCAGATCCTCCTCCCAAAGCGGCACAACGGCAGAGGCGAATAACTCCTCTGTCCGTTTGGCGTTGAGCAAGTCGAACCTGATACGGTTCTCTTGAATGGTGAACTGGCATCGATAGCCTGATGATGCAACATAGAAGAGCAGCATTTCGAGGACTTCATCATAGTCCATGCTCCCATCAATGCCCACCGCGACGTGGGGTTCAGGCAAGTCGTGTTCTAGATCGGGTAATTCTGTTCGTTGAGAGGCCGCAGCTGTGCGATGATATCTGGACGATTTCTGAGCATCTCCATTCGAGTCTGGAACAGTCGTGCGAGCTCGCCAGTGCTTCGCCGGAGATCGCCGGCCAATTGTGACAAGTGTGTTTCACAGGCTATGTTGCTGCTGTCTAGGTCTTAGGTTCATCGAAATACGAGGCAAATGGGCTAGCAAGGCCGCAGCTAGCAATTTCCGCCGATTCGCTGTTGGCCCGATGTGGGCGATACCCTGGTTGTGATACTTTATCCATGTCACACCTGATTACTATGGTGGGTGTCCTCTCTGCAAGAAAAGACCTTGGAAGTCTGGGCGGATAGTTTTCGCGAAGGCGAGTGGTTTGCCGAGACTGTCCGGACAAGCTTTCAATGTAGGGTCACTCGTATGTACAGATATAACTTTCAGCCAGTGTATACCTTCGAGAGCATTCCGGGTTTTCGCTTGATTGTCTATGGAGACTACAAATGCTGGGATCCAGTTCCAGAAAAGGTGTCTCAGCTGCTACAAATCGGGAAACCAGACATATTGCTCTACGATCCCTCAGCGGACAAAATACTCCTTGGTGTTGAGGAAACAGCTGCCGTTCCGACCGGAAACCAGTCTCTTCAACGCCTGGAACGGGTATGGTTTGCCGCTGAAAGTCGTATCCCATTTGTGTACCTGATAGGCGAATACGGTCTCCACCCAGATGGAGGAGTGAGAAGAAGCAGCATATGGCCCGTCTATTTGGCTCTAAAGCTCTCTAGTCAGCACAGAGTGCCTTCAGTTACCCTCTTCTATGGAAGCGCGGAACAACCCGAGCAATATAGTGTTGGAAGTGGACTCGAGCAGCTCTCGAAACTGGCGAGTATCTACATCCAGGAATGGCTAGGAGACACGAAGACAGATGAGAAAGCAGAGATGCTCAGGTCAATATTCCTTCGTATGACACAGTTTGTGCGTAGCCAGTACAAAGAGATCGCCGATCTACTGCCTGGAAGAGACTCCCTAACGAGCAGGGAAATGATCGATTTCATGGTTCAGCGTGTTTGCGCATGAATCAAGAGACATTTGAGTGGCCATTAGCAAGAGAGATCACTCACGAGTCTCACCAGAAGGCATTGTACAAGCCGGACTCGTTTCTTCAGAGTGTGGAAAATCTGGTGGAAAGACGCCTGGCTTGGTGTCCCATCAAGGGTGGAACCAGGAGGTCTGAACCATCCTCACAGCTAGAGAAGTGGATAGAGATTCAGATGGCACATCTACGGATTGTTCACCAGAGACTCCACGGACCCGACGTGAGACTCAGACTAAGTGACTTTCCGGTCGACAAGAAAGGAAAGAGAACCATTACAACATCCAGAACCGTCCTGTATCTTGTTGACTCCACATCAGATCTTAAAGAGTGCCTCAAACCATCATCATTCACCGACCGAGTTGCAGATTTCTCTGCGATTCTAGACGTTTCTCTCCCCGCCTTGCTCTTTGTCACGAACTCGATAGAAAGTGGAGGGAGAGCTTTCAGTGGTGATCCGTTCACAGGAGAGGTCGCTGCATATTCGCACGTCTTCTGTCATGATCTTGCGAATGTGAAGGTTCGAAACTTCCTAGTATACTATCCGCATCAACTGTATTCTCAGTTCTTCACCGCTCAAGGTCAAAAGCCAGCGAACAAAGGCGTGATGGTAATTCAGGCGAACGTTGACCTACTTGTTACCTCTTGTGGAGTGTTGATAGATCCAAAGAAATGGTCGGTCATCATTTGACTTGTAATAGGACATTCAAGCTTACTGAGCAAGTTTGCTTGCAGTGCGCATCTGTGGCCCTGCAGGCGGCGGGATGGAAGGAGTGGTTCTGCAACCCGACAGCGGGCCCATGGAAAAGAATCAAGATCAATGGAGTCCCTGATAGCCAACTGACTCGGTTCGGGAAAAAAGAGAACCGACCTGATCTCATAGCGTACAACAAGACACATAGTTTAGTCTTGGTGATTGAAGCAAAAGACGTCTTGAGAAAGCTCGTCGCCCCTGAGCAATTCTCAAAGACCCAGGGCGTCTTCACTTCGGTTCGGCGAAGGATTCGGCAGCTGATTCGACAATATGAGGTTTTGCAGTTGCCTTCCGCTAGGGAACTCAAAATACTATGCGGCTATCTTTTCCCTCTACAGGAGGATTCCCGTTTTTCGACCACCTTGAATGGGCTTCGGCGGATGCATCAGCGATCGGGTTCGGCTGCTGAGCATGTTCTGTTTGTTGTCCAAAGAAAAGGGAATGACCTGTATGTCCTGTTCGACTCAACTGGATGTTCTAGAACGACTGGTGCGACTCTTGCCAAAGCGCTGGGAGGACTTGGCAAATATGACACGCGCTAGATCTTTTGAAAGATAACCAGATGATCAGCCAGCTTGACGCCGACTTCCTGCCTATCTCTTCGCTGTGCAGTCGCATACGATGCCTCAGTGTATTTGGGCACTCTCACAACTATTCTATTGATTTGAAGAGGAAGATCCGAGATCATTCGCAACAGACGTGAAGTCGTGTTCACCCTTCTATTCTTTATCACAGTGTCTCCGACCAGTAGAACACAGCTGCATCGAGGGGCCAATATTCTGGCGATTTCGCCGAGCACGTCATGCATATCCTTCAAGTAGAGTGGAAGCAGCCTCGGGTCTCCGTGTTTGAATCCCTCTTTGACTTCGACGGAGGCCACTTTCTTAGGGTCATAGCCGAGCCACAGTAGTTCGAAGCGATAGATGCTAGAATACTTGTACAGGTTGAAATATGGAGGATGTACTATGACCAGACCTGCTGTCTCATCTCCCAAACCGGTTTGTCGGGCATCTCTCGTTTCTACCATTGGCGAAGGCCCGAGTCCCTTCAGGCTCGAAATCGCCCTAACGAGTTCGTTGGACCTGTCATAGAAGACCTCGAAGGCGCTCCGAGGTTGCAGCCCGGGATCCAGGAACATCCGTCCGAGGCCTTTACTCGCTCTTGAGACCTGTCTTACTGTGGCCGCTAAGCTGACTCTTAACGCGTCATAGACATCCTCATCGCGATCTCTAAGGGAGTCCACAAAAGCTCTGATGATAGCGAGCTCATTCTGAGTCCTTTTGAAGAACCAATGATCCGTGTGGCGATCCTTTGGAATAGCATCGGCAGGTTCGAGCTGGTTTTTGCCAGAGTCAAAGCCCTCCAGTTGATGCCTGATTCTCTCAGGAGGAATGTACGTCGTCTTGACCTTCGATATCAACGTGCAGAGTGGGTTTGTATCGAATCCTATTGAGTGTCGCCCGACCCGCATGGCTTCTAGCAGAGTTGTCCCGCTTCCAACCATCGGATCCACGATAGGCCCTTTCGAAGCATCGTGAAGCTCTCGAATGAACCGCTCAGCAACAGGAGGAGGAAATTTCCCAAAGAACCTGAAGACTCCGTGCGTGAGATACGCGAGCCTTCGCGAGGATTCATTGATGTTCCACACCTCAAAGTCGGGCGCACATTCGTCTAGATCCGACAGCTGCAGGTAGGATCTCAGCGAATGGGTGCCGCCATGCAGAGCAACCGACCCATCGAGTGTAGTCTGACCGTGATACTTGGACTCAGTCATTAAGAACGGCCCCTTCTCGCTCCACAACATGTCTCGACCTTTCTTCGAATAGTGCGGCTGTTGCTTTGACGAACTCTTCGAGATCTTCGCTGGACACTCCGATCACTTTCTCTAGGAGGATGCGGTCAATTTCTGACATGGCTTCGGCCCTAGTCGCCTGATTCTTGCCCAGCTCCATTTCGATGATTTGAGAGAAAGTCCTCAAGATCGATTCTTTGTGTTCTCGGGCTATTAGGCTCAAGTTGATTACCGGAAGTTCCTTCAGGTCTTGAATCACCAACTGATTCGATCTTGTACCATCCTGGTTCTGCACATATCTGCCACTAGTCTCACCGCACATGGCCGCGAAAGTTGAGTTGAGAATAGCACAGAGCAGAAGTGAGTCCTTGGGTTCCTTCGGGAAGATCTCAAAGAAGACATTAGTGGTTCTAGCGAGGGCTCTGTTAAGGAAAACGATGTGCCTCTTCCAGAAGATATTAGGGAAAATTATCGGCGCACCTTGCCTTCTCGGAACACAGTACCATTCTTTTCGCGACTTCAGAGTTGGCAGATCCGAGAATCTTGCTTGAGATCCTTTCCTGAGGCCGCGCCTTTTCGTGAACATGCGCCGTTCTCCCTCCTCAATATAGTCTGCAACCTGACACCCATTGGCCTTCAAGGCTGCCTTCCTCTCTGATACACTGAGCAAATAGGCGTCAGGCTCGTCAATCGCGATTCTTCGGTGGGTTCTCACACGGCTTAGAAGAGGTTGAACAAATCTCCATTCCAGAAGAAACTCGTTTGTAGCCCGAATCGATCGTAATCTCAGTCCCTCCTGTTCATGCCTAGCGGCGAAGAACTTGTTTGGGATTATGAAGAAATCGTTGGCTCCTGTGACTATCCCTCTCTTCACGGTGGCATTTTGCTCTAATCTGGACAATAGAGGTCTGGCCTTGTCCATGACTTTGAAGAATACGGCTGGGACGTGAAGGAACTTGCCCCATTTGTGGTCCGTGGCCAGTATCGATTGACTCACCCCAAGTACACGCATCCGATTGTCTTCCCAGAGGCTCGGTTGCGCGCCTGCAGACAGATCGAGTTTGGTGACTGTGCTCACGAATTGATCGATCGCGTTCCAATGAGCATGATCCTCGTTGGCCGGCGCGAAGAGATTTTCGAGTGTCTCTTTCAGAAGAACGAACTTCACTGTGTTAGTTTCCCGTACATCAGTATCTTGACATCGCTCGACTATGACGACGCAAGGAAGCATCTGAGCATCAGCGAACCAGCTTTCGATTCGTGGCGCAACTATCGCGATCACCTTCGTTTGTTGGAGAATGAACTTTTCAAGAACTCGCCCGTAGTCCGTGTCAAGCCATGACCTCAGCGTCACAAAGCCCAAGCGTCCTCCATCTCGCCTCAGGTAGCCCAATGATCGCAGCATGAAGTACCCGTGAAAGCCCATCGTGCTCGGAATCTTGAGGGACGGATATTGAAGGCGCAGAACCTCCGATATCCGCCGCTTGTAGCGACTGCTCAGCTCCTCTTGTCTAGTGTAAGGAGGGTTCCCCACAACGCCGTCGAAGGCGACGGTATTCTGCTGTGCGCTCTCACACCAAGAATCAAGCCCCTGTTTGGTGGATTCAGAAAGCAAGAAATCTCCTCGGTCTATGTTGGGCTCGGAGTCGATTCCATGTTGGGTCAAAATCTCGTGCAGTCGTTGACTGCTGGCAGAGGCAAGCCGTGGAGAAATCTCGATCCCACGAAGGTTGGATGCGGCAGTTCTCGGACAACACCCAAGGTAGAGTAGTCTGCTGAAACTCCTTTCCAGAAAGACTCCCTTGCCGCAACAGGGATCCAGCACGCGGTCACTGGGCAGGCGCAGACAGAACCCCAGAATCAAGTCGGCCAAGTTTGCTTGGGTGAAGTATTGGCCAAGCGAATATCTGACTGCACTTGCCTCCGATCGCCGAGAAGGGCCATCTTCGGGGATGCCTTTCGACATGTCTCGTGTTCGTGTCATTCCAGCTCTACTCACACTTCGTTTGCGCAAAGGGACCTCGCCCCGACCCCGCGCCGGTCACGTCCACCGAAACGCCGGCGATTGTCTTGCTCTAGACTTCCCAGCGATCCGTTCGAACAATCGCCGAGCCTTGTCATAAACAGCTTGCCTTAACACTGGACTCGTGGGCATATTCGTGCGGGTACGGATTAGGCGCATAGGTGCTACGTAGCCTACTCGTAGGCATATAAGCCTCGTGGCTACTGGTAGCCTTTCTGTAGGTAGAAAGGCTTAAGTCCGTAGCAGTGTTCGTCCGAATTATGACAGCGGGAGAAGTGTCGGTCCTTGTTAGAGCAAGGCCGAATTCAGGCTCGTTGAGGACAACTGTTCCCAGTGGCATAGTTGCGCAGTTTCATCTTGCGGATGGAGATAGATTGGACTGGTCCATCCATGCTGCGAAAGACAATCTTGTGATCATTGTCACGCCGATTCAAGTGAAGAATGATCGCCGGCCGCAACGCAAGACCGCACTTGACCGCTAGCTGAGCGGGCATCCACATCGAACGTAACTACGGCATCCCCCCAGCCATCTTTAGACGCACGTCTCAGTAACGGGGTCTCTACAGTGGACGTCTTTGAGCCATTGACCAGCCCCCGCCGGTTGCTGTGACCGATTCCGCTCGGTATTTTCTTTGTGGAGTTCTTGGCATCTCCAAGAAGACCCTCCAGAGTTCTTCGACAAACTGTGCGTCAAGCACGCTAGGAAAGAGAGAATGCCTCTTCCGCTAGTCCCGATCCATCTTTTCTTGACAAGGGGTAGAAGCATGCCTTTGTCGACCCAGGGGAACTTCTCTTTGCACCGAATTCGGAAGAAGAAGAAGCATTTCGAGGAGCATATTGAAGAGATGGCGGCCAGCCGCCTCGTGAGGGAGCTGGAGCAGCACGGCTATGTGAAGCGAACCTCACGCCCCATGCCCTTTGGTGGAGAAGAGAAGATCATACAGATGAACTGGTAACAGACGCGGTTGGGTGGCAGCGGTGGCAAGGGTGTCAGTACATGGCCTTCTACCAACGCATTGCTGCTCTCCGACCTGAAAGCAAGGGCGATGAGTCATAGCGGGTGGGTATACTTCGCACAATCACAATATCGACTCGTAACACGCATCCTCCTGGGCCATAGCCGGTGAGCGCCTCCTCAGGATGTTAATTGACTCAGGCCGGGCGCTCATCGCTAACCAGAAAACAGGATAACGATGGCGGCGATGGTCTAAGGATAGTCTATTCTTGGACCGTTGAGGAGCGTGTTACTTTCCCTACTTTCGCTGACAGTGAAACTACATAAACCGCGGCGAAAAACCTCCAGAAATCTGTAGGCGAGACCTACGCCGACGCCTTATCGTACCGAGTAGCCTAGATCAAAGTCGACGGGCTGGACAAGTGGCTCACCATCGCCAAGAACGCCAGCCATAGACGATCTACAAGATCTTAAGAACTCCACGAACCAGTAGCGGCTGAGAGGTGATTCGTAACCATGGTCTCTGAAAGGAGGCGGCTGGAAGAGATTATCAAACAAAACGTCAGTTTCAGAATCAAGGACCTGCAAATAGAAGATGAGAAGTCCCATGAGCCAGTCGAATATGTGGAAGACTTGAAAGCCAACACGTCAGTCCGAATACGGGTGAGTCCTGATTTTGGGAGAGACATGTCCTTCAGCACGTCCCTAAGAGTGGGACAAAACCTGGCGATGAGCCAAGTGGGCGCATTTGTTGCATCATTTCCAAAAGTCGGGGAGATGGAAGACACTAGTGAGCATCACGCGGAAATTGCGAGATGCATAGAACAAATAGTCTGTGCTCTCAACAAGACTATCACAGAGAAGAATTGAACAACCGAGGTGTGCTTGGGGCGGCGTAGAAGGTGGCAATCCGATTCCTCGATAGGATGGGAAACTGGAAAAGAGCCGTGAAAGGCGAGTCAGTTAGTCACGTCACAATAGCCTGGAATACTGCTATTGTGATTGTGCGGCCTTTGAGATGGTTTTGCCGGAGAGCTTACAGTGAGTGCTAGAACTGTCGGAAGTGACAGTATGACTAGCCCTTGGACTATGAAGGTATCAGCGTCAATTCACTTGGCATCGAGGTTAAGGGCTCGAGCCGCCGAGATCAAGATGAGCATATTTGCGCAAGCCGAAAAAACGTCGAATATGCCCTGACTGTGGAATGGCATTCAAAGCCATGACTGATGCTCAGTGGAAGAACGTTCTAGAAAGGCTGCACCGTCCAATGTCCCTCAAGCACAGGCGACGGATCGCAGCCATGCGCACGACTCACTAATAGAGTGATGCGCCTCTAGTTGGGGTGTCACCCCGCGGCTGAGAGAAGCAGCGAAAGACATCCTGGAAGATAGCGCAACAAATCATCGAAATCGTTGAGGCGGCGGCGCGAGACCTCGAATTCAGAATGAGAGCAACGGCCTAGACGGTAGAACGTCAGTCGTTGCCAAGAGACACAGAGTCTTTATTTCGCGCCGGCTCCCTTTTCATCATGAGACGCCTGTTCAGTGATCACATAGAACGCCTGAGATTGCTTTTAATATCCGCCCGTGTGAATCTAGCGGCGGAGACGCGAACGGACCGCCTCTTTGGCTGTCTACCCCGAAAAAGGGTGTTTAACCCACGCAGCGGGGTGGGGTAGCCAGGTTTAACCCGCAGGGCTCATATGAGCCTACTGGGAAACCCTGAGATCGGTGGTTCGAAAGGCTCGTGAAAAGCCCGAAC
>Ga0315296_10002528_pt1 | contig 15571 bp, 12 predicted proteins | sample YL17G14_18_MG_FD_203921 | JGI IMG/M metagenome (GOLD analysis project Ga0315296, IMG submission 203921) | Sediment microbial communities from Yellowstone Lake, YNP, Wyoming, USA - YL17G14_18 | ecosystem: Environmental > Aquatic > Freshwater > Lake > Sediment | place: USA: Wyoming | collected... | reverse complement strand
GTCGCAGAAGCGTAATCTCACACCGCGAAATATACCCATATTGCGATCGGGCGGCGGCGGATTCCAATCGACAAAGCCGATAGAGAAATCGCCCCGCTTAGGCGGCACAACCTCCACCGCAAGTGCGTTCTTTCCTGCGGTAACAGACCTTGAAATATCGTATCCATTCTCCGTAGCAGGGCTACTGCGAAGGATGAACTGGAATCGGCGGAAAGCACCCTTTGCCTGTGGCAGCCCCAACCCTTGCTTGAGGCTGCAAGTCGCAATCTGCCCGCCGTTCAGCCATATATTCGCAGCGTAGTTTATCCCGTCAAACTCCAGCAGTCCGCCGGCGGCGGATCGACTGGCTTGTTCCTTCGACAATTCAAATTCGGTTCGATACCACCAGGGATTCTGGTACGGCTCGGTCGAGATTTTCTTCAAATTCATCCCGAAATAAGGATTGGCATAAACACCGTTTTCCACCAAAGCAGCTAATACTGTTGAGGGCACAGAAGCCGGATACCAGCCACGGGCGTCAAAGCCTGGCTGTGACAGCTCCTCTGGAGGACATTTAACCTCGGCTGAAGACTGAATCATCCAGCCACGGGTGAGTAACCTAACGTGTCGATAATCACATCCACTCATCGCTTGCAGTCGCCACGTAGATTTGTTACTTTGATCGTTCAACCCCGACAAGTCGGGGAACAGCCTTGAACCTATACAAGGAAGATACCATGAGCAGACTTGCCGTCAAGGGCGGAAAGCCCGTGCGGGACGTAAGAACGAACCCCTGGCCGAAATGGCCCGTCTGGGATAAAAGCGAAGAACATACCCTGCTTGAGGTGTTAAGAAGCGGCATCTGGTCATACAACGGCCCCAGAGAGTCGCAGTTCAACAAGGCCTTTGCGGAGTTTATTGGCACTAAATATGCTCTATCAGTCGCCAACGGAACCGTGAGCCTACAACTGGCGCTGGAGGCGTGCGGCATCGGATGGGGCGATGAGGTGATTGTGCCCGGACTGACCTGGCAGGCGACGGCAGCAAGTGTCGTGGACGTAAACGCCGTGCCGATACTGGTTGATGTATGTGAAGACACCTGGTGCATCGACCCGGCAAAGATTGAAGAAGCAATCACGCCGCGAACAAAGGCTATTATTCCGGTTCATCTGTACGGAAGTTTTGCCGATATGGACGCGATCACCAGGATTGCCAGGAAACATAATCTTCGGGTGATCGAAGATTGTGCCCACAAACACGGCGGCGAATGGAACGGGAGAAAAGCAGGCAGCATCGGTGACATCGGAAGTTTCAGCTTCCAACTATCGAAACTAATGACAGCCGGCGAAGGCGGAGCTCTTACCACGAGCGATTCTGGACTGTATGAAAAACTCGATGCGCTTAGGAATTGCGGCAGAAGACCTGAGAAAGAAAAGCCAGCCGAGCCTACTCCGCCGAAGCGGCTGCGAAGGCCGGACAAGGCGGCAGGAATCTACAGCGATGAAGGTAATCTCATCCAGTCCGGAAATTATCGAATCACGGATTTTCAGGCTGCTCTACTTATTGAAGCGCTGAAGCGGCTCCCGCAGCAGAACGGCCTTCGCCAGGAGAACGCCAGATATTTCAACTCCTTGCTGTCGGGACTTCCGGGCGTACTGCCGATGCGGCGTGACAATAGAGAAACAATGGCTGCATATTACAACTTCTCTTTCAGATATAAGCAGGACGATTTCAAAGCGCTGCCGGCGACAGAACTGCGAAAAGCTCTATCTGCGGAGCTTGGCTGCCCGGTCGAGCCGAGCTACGAGCCGCTTAACGCCTGTGCGTTGTACACGCCGCATACCAAGCCCTGGCGGCACAAACTCACAGACAAATACTGGCAAGAAATTGACCCCGCGAGGTTTGAGCTGCCGGTTTGTCACAGAATCTACCGTGAAGAATCGGTGTGCTTTCACCACTGCGTTTTAATGGGCACAAAATCCGATATGGACCTGATAGCAGAAGCAATCCAGAAGGTCTACAGCAACACAGAGGAGCTTCCATAAGGGTGGGCTTCAGCCCACCAAGAAGGCGATGGTGGGGCGAGCCCCACCCTACCCCTTGCCACGGCCCATAGATTTGAGAAGCATCGCCAATGCTATCGACGCCATTATCAGCCCGGCAACAAGATTTGTCATTTTGCCGATAAATGTCTCTGTGAAGAAAATAGAGATAATGACGATCAAGCTAAAGGCCAGCATGAAAATGCCCAGCGCTCTATTTATCTGTGCCTGCTGAAGTTTTTGCGGCGTGTTTTTGTCTGTGCCTCTTTCGATATTCATGAGTGCTCGTTTTCAAAAGATGTAATAGGTGATGAAGATAAAAACTAAATCCGCAATTGCCCACAGCTTCAGGTTGTGCCACCATCTGGGATTTTCGAGCCCTTCGTATATGTAGTCGCTGGGAATCATCAATACGAGCAAACCGATAACAGCGAAAAGAGCCAGAAAGACTCCTTTGGCGACGCCCATCGGAATTCCAGTTAACCAGTCGAAGTTCAGCATGTCGTTGCCCCTGATTATTCTCTGATTCGCTCTTTTTCATTCACCCGATAAACCAACCCGTATAAGCGCTCCCGCGGATATGGTGTTGTCATCAAACTGACTACGGTTGTGATTATAAATCCTGCCACAAAAGACCACCAGGAGACATAGAGAAAGGGGTCCTCAATAGTGAACAACGAACCCTTGAATACATAAAGCGTCGCAGAAACGGTGATGCCGCCCACCAATCCCGCCAAACCGCCCCACTGTGTGGCGCGAGGCCATAACATTCCCAAAAGCAGAACTGAGAAAATTGGCCCCTGGAAAAATGACAAAAAGGTTTGCACCGCAACATATATGCCCGGAAAGAAACTGCTCACAGGCGAGGTGATAACGCCGAAAACAAGCAAAACGACTGTCGCGATTCTGCCCACGATAAGATAGTGACGGTCGCTTGCCTGCTTCTTGATGAACTTCTCGTAGATGTCCTTGGTCCATAAGGCTGCCGTAGAGTTCAGGATCGAATCGATGCTGGACATTAGCCCGGCCAGAAGCGCAGCAAACAAAAGCCCTGTCAGGCCCGGCGGCAGCAGAGTCCGTATCAACATGCCAAAGGCCTGATCTCCATCCTCCAGCCCAGGATGAATGACGATCGCAATTAAGCCCGGAAACAGCACCAGCACCGGAATGAACATCTTTAGAAACGCCCCCCATATCATACTCGCCTTAGCGTCCCATTCACTCTTGGCAGCAAGACATCGCTGGACAATCGCCTGATTGCCAATCATATAGGCATTGGCCATCACAAACGTCAGTCCGAAAAGGATGCCCGTCCAGGGAAAGGGCGTATTCGTATTTGCCGGCAGTATCAGCTCAAAATGATTCCGATAGGCATCCCCCATGGCGGCGATTTTATCGGATAGACCGCTCCAACCGCCGACATGGTAAAAGCCAAGAAAAACCAGCGTAGCACCACCTACATACATAATAATCATCTGAACTACATCTGTCATGACCACAGCGGTCAGTCCGCCAAAAATCGTGTAAAGTCCGACTACCACTGCTGTTGAAATGATGGAGAACCAAATGGGCCAGCCCAGAAGCGCTTTCAGAAGAACCGCGCTGGCCCAAAACATAATCCCCAGATCGAAGGCAAAGAAAACAATCCAGGTCAGCGAGGCGACTGTCCGAACATAATCGTTGTAGCGTCTACCCAAGTATTCAGGGATGGTGTACAGCCCGGCCTTCCAAAAGTATGGGATGAAGATAAAAGCCCCCAGCAGCATGGCCGGCACCGAGCCGATCCAGTCGAAATTGCCCACTGCGATTCCATAGCGATATGCCTGACCTGAAACTCCTATGAAATCCATAAGGCCGATGTCAGTTGCCACTATGGACATGCCTATGGCCCAGAACGGCAGCGTCCTGCCGGCTAAGAAATAGTCGCCGGATGAATGAACGAATTTTCTAAAATAAAGTCCCAGCAGCGCCATACCGACCAGGTACGTGATAACCACGAAATAATCGATTCCAGTAAGCATCAGGGCAATTTTCAATTTTCAATTGTCAATTGTCAATTTACAATTTGGCGGATGACCGAGAAAAGTGAAAAACCGAAGATTTACAATTCTTCTGCGGCTGCGGCTCGGGCCTTCGCCCGGACGAGTCCGTCGCCAAAAATGGCCCGCTTCGCAACAACACACTGGAGTGTGGTTCGGGCAGCCGGTCATCCGGCATCTCCTGGTTACCGCCAGGCCCTTGAGACGCTGTGCAAAACATACTGGTTTCCACTTTACGCCTATATGCGGCGGCACGGCTACGAGAGGCACGACGCCGAGGATTACACCCAGGAATTCTTCGCTCGCCTGCTGGATAAGCACGCCCTGCGGGTAGCCGATCCCAAGCAGGGCAGATTTCGCTCGTTTTTGCTGGGGGCATTGAAACACTTTTTGGCTAACGAGCGTGACCGCATCCGAGCCAAGAAACGCGGTGGCGGACGAAGGACGCTTTCTCTCGACTTCGAGGAGGCTGAAGGAAAATACACACTTGAGCCGGTTGAGCGACTTACCCCGGAGAAGGTCTTTGAGCGGTCTTGGGCGTTGACGATACTGGAGCGGACGATGAACAGGCTGCAAGCCGAGGCAAACAGCACAAACAAACAGGAGCTGTTCGCCCATCTGAAAAGTCACTTGACCAGCAACAAACGATCCATTCCTTACAGCAAGCTGGCGGACAAACTGAACATATCCGAGGGGGCGGTAAAGGTCGCGATGCATCGGCTCAAGAAGCGCTACCGAAAAATGCTGCACGACGAAATCGCCCAGACAGTTGCCAGCGAAGACCAGGTTGAGCAGGAGATTCGAGACCTTTTCGCTGCTTTGACGTAGGGGACCTGGTCCCCACTGCGTGGTAGGTCGAGCTGGCCCGGCGGGAGCCCCGCCGAGCCGCTACCTTATATGTTTGGAAAAAATGTGCCCTGGTGTGTAACCTTTCCGCTAGTTTGCTTAAGTAGTGGGTAGAAAGGACCAAGATCAAGAAAGGAACCGACGTTATGGCCGATGAAAACCGTTGTTCCGAATGTGGGGGCCAGTTGCCGGCTGACGCCCCACAGGGGCTCTGCCCGCAATGCCTTATGAAGGCCGGGCTGCAAACCGGCGCCGACGTCAATAAGACTGACTCGGTCGATGCTCAAAGCGATGTTCCGACAAGCGCCGCACCACCAGGTGAATTTGTGCCACCTGAGCCAGCCGAGCTAGCCAGGCAGTTCCCTCAGCTTGACATTCTGGAACTGCTGGGCCAGGGTGGTATGGGGGCGGTGTACAAGGCCCGGCAGAGGCAGCTTGACCGCCTGGTCGCCTTGAAAATCCTCTCTCCGCAGCTTGTGCAGGATGCCGCCTTTGCCGAGCGATTTGTCCGCGAGGCGCGCTCTCTAGCCAGGCTGAACCACCCTCGCATCATCTCGGTCTACGATTTCGGCAAGACCGAGGCGGGCCTATTCTACTTTATTATGGAGTTCGTAGATGGAACAGACCTGCGACGAGTTATCCAAGCAGGACAGCTTAGCCCGCCGGAAGCCCTGACGATTGTCCCCCAAATCTGTGAGGCCTTGCAGTACGCCCACGATGAGGGCATCGTGCACCGCGACATCAAGCCTGAAAACATCCTGCTTGACAAAAAAGGCCGGGTCAAAATTGCCGACTTCGGCCTGGCAAAGTTACTGGGCCGTCCGGCGTCCGTATACACTCTAACCCGAGCCGGCCAGAGAATGGGCACACCGCATTACATGGCGCCGGAGCAAATCGAGCACCCGCACCAGGTCGACCACCGGGCGGATATCTACTCGCTGGGCGTGGTATTTTACGAGATGCTGACGGGCGAGCTGCCGCTCGGGCGATTTCCGCCGCCTTCACAGAAGGTTTACATAGACGTCCGGCTGGATGAAGTGGTGCTCAAGACCCTGGAGAAAGAGCCGCAGCGCCGGTATCAGCACGCCTCCGAGGTCAAGACCGACGTGGAGACAATTTCATCAACAAGCCCGTCTACGGAACCCGCGGCGAAGGGCTTGGACGCGGCCAAAGCCGGTGACGATACCGAAGCCACCCGGCAGCGTGTGTGGATCCCCGCAACGGGATTGCTGGTCTCAGGGGGCATCAATTGTCTGGCCGTCGTGGGGGCGGTAATTGGGGCGCTCGTCATGCTGATTCGGCGTGCGTTCTTCGGCCAGCTTGTGACATTCGGGTTTCTGCCGGGCGCCATTGAAGTTTCGATCATAGCGGCGATGGCAGTGCCCGGAGCTCTTGTGCTGATGGGCGGGTGGAACCTGATGCAGCTTCGGTCGCATCGCTGGGCTCTGGCAGGCAGCATTGCGGCACTTGTCCCGTTTTTCCCTGGCGCCCTGCTCGGCATTCCGATGGGGATATGGGCGCTGGTGTTGATGAACAAGGACGAAGTAAAAAGATCGTTCGATCAAAAGCAGACCAAAGTTGAGGTGCCTCCTAAGGTCCGGGATTTTGCCGTTTCGACCGCAGAAAGTGTGAAGGAGGCATTTGGCAGTGGAAAAGCAGAGGTTGAAAAGATATTACGTGAAGAACGCATTAGTCCGGACGCACCAGGGACCGCCGAGCCTGTGCCGAGCCAAAGCAAGACCCGGCCAATAGCCATCGGGTCCTTCGTGCTTGGGCTTGCCAGTATCGTGTTCGTGTCCGCCGGCCTGGGCTTTGCCGGCAAATTTACGTTAGTTTTTCTGTCCGCATTCTTTGCCATTTTTCTGGGCGTGACTACCATAAAGCTAATCAAGTCATATCATGATCATCTTTTGGATGCAGCACTTGCGGTCGCAGGAATTGCCGCCGCAGCGATCTCCGGCATTGCATTGCTCGCCCGCGTGACAGGATAAGCAGTTGTAGGATGGGCAGATTTTCTGCCCATGCGGACATTCTCCCAACAGAGCCAGGATGGGCAACCGAGTTGCCCATCCTACACCTCGCCACTCACCGGTAAATAATGCGAATCGTACTTATGCCAAAAGCCTTGACCGGTACAGTGACACTGTGCTCAGTAAAAGCAAGTTCCGCTTCGTTTTCTTCAGCCAGATTTGTCCGGTAGGCTTTCTTGATGCTCAGATGAGGTAGGGTCACCTCGGCTGTGACCTCTTGGCCTTCGGTCTCGATAAGCCGGATGATTACACCGTCGCCGTCTTCGGCACGTTTGAGTGTCAACAAGAACACGTTTGGCACATCCACCCGGCAGAAACTCATCGTTTTTTCGAGTCCGCCTTTGGCGGATTTGCCCTCTACAACAACGCCAACAAGCGGATTAGCCGCCGACCAGCCAGAATCTCGACAACCGCCCTGCTTCCATCCGCCTTTGTGTGTCGTTACCGAATAATGAAACAACATATCATCTTGCTGGACCGGCTGGAAATTTGTGCGGAAATTGCTATTGATCACAAAGGCATACACGTGACCCTTGGTAAGCTCTTCCGGCTTAACAAAATCACGCCCGAAATCAGGCGGTGTCACTCCGTGATGCGCCTGCGAAACATAGCACGGCCACAGGCCGCCGAACTCTAAAAGATGCGACTCGATAGCGGAAAGCGTAACGCCCAACTGTCCATCGGAAACGTCCGCCCAGTGTTGCACGGCGTAATAGTTGGAGTTCGAGCCGGGGAACTGGTCGCCCAGCGGCTCAATCACGGAGTTAGAGCCCTCGAATCGAAACTGCGGATTTTCAATCTTGAAGGGAAAGGCAAAATAAATCTCCAATAGCGGCGTAGAATCCTTCAGGACTCTGTTGGCAAAATCGATCCGCTTGATTCGGTCATAAAGAATAATTTCTTGAGTCAATTGCGGGCAGCCGGGCCCGGCACTGCGCACCACAAGACTTCCATAGACCGGGCCGCTCTGGCACTTGGTAATCTTCGCGCTGCCCGGCCCTTCGCGATTGCCGGTCTGCACCCATCTTGCAACGAATTGATTCAGCTTATCCGCGGCGTCTTGATCTACTATCTCCCGCGATAGTTCCTTATCGTATATGCTTGCGACGCCCCCTGTTGCCGGATCGAGCCTGACCTTGAAGAAGCGGTTCTCCAGAGTATTCTCGCCTACGCCTACCCCCCCACTGGCGCCAGCAGGACCCTTTTGCGCTGGCAAAAGCCGATACGTCTTGTAGCCGAGCGGCGGAACATGCTCGGCCACGAAAACAAGGTCAAAGAGCTCGTGTTTCTCAAATTGGCCGCGGGCATGACGCTGGGCGGCATACGGTACGGGCGCGAGCGGACTATCCAGCTCAACAATCTGGTACGGCACAGCCTCGCCCGTTTGCTCGTCAATTAGGTCAAACGCCCCTCTGGCATCAAAGCGAGTCACCCTCACCACATCCGTTCTTTCAATAGAGAGCGAATTAAAGACGACGATGTGGCGGCCCTGCTGAGCCGGAAGGCGAAGCATCTGGCCAGCGGGGGCGAGATCCTTCGCTTCGCTCAGGACGACTTTTCCGGCGATACTCTCCAGGCTACCCGACAGAATAGATTCTGCCAGCCCGGCTGCCTTATATGCGTAGTGACTCTTCTCGTGCCAGGCCCAATCCTGCACCTTGCCCGTGGGGTAGTCTTTGCCCCACGTGTGCTCATCGTAAAGCAGCATATTGTCGTATGCCTGGCGGATTTCTTCGGCAGGATACGTGTAATCGCTGACCAATGAGGCAACAGCGGCGAACTTTTCCGCACAGTGCAGGCGGTCATGGGTAATACGATTTATGCCCGTTTGCTTAGCGGTAGAGATTGCCCCGACGACATAATCCGTGTCCGGAAGCTCGCCCCTGAACGTGCGAATATCCTGGCACTGTTTTTCCAGCTCAGTGAAGAACATCGAGTTTGTCGCCACGATAAGCTGCGGATACGCCCACTTGCTGTTCCACTCTCTGGCAATGTGACTTATCTTCACATCGGGCGGATAGTTGTCAACGCCGTTGTGTATGTATCGAACGACATCGAACGGCGAGCCTTTTTTCTCCAGCTCGTCGAGCATGCCGGGTAGGCTGTCCATCACCTCCTGATAGGAATCAGGGCCGACCACGCGATTGAAGAAGCCGTAGCTGCCCTGGTAGTACACCAGCACCTTTTCGCCGTCCGGCCCCTGCCAGTAAAACGCGTCCGGCCTGCCGTGACGCAATATGGCTGACTCATCCCAGAAGGTGTGGATATCCTTTCTGCCCCACTCAAAATATGTCGGCAGCCCGGCAAAAAAATACTTTACCCCCGCCCCCGCCAACACCGTGGGCAGTCCCCAGCTCAAGCCCGGGATGTCGGTGATCGAAGCAGTGAGAATCTCCGCCCCGTACTTGCGCTTCAGCCGAAACGATGGGTACATCAATCGGATGAGTTCCTCGTGGCTGCACAGATTGCTAATCTCGTTGCCGAAGAGTGCGCCGATCTCAATTCGGCCTTGCTTAATATATTTGGCAAGTTTTGCAGCGTCGGTGGGCGTGCGGTTTTCGATAAAATGCTGTACTGACCAGGCGCCCTCAACCGTGTACCGGTACTTGGACTCTTTCGGCCAGTCTTCGGTATCCCCGCAGAACCGCAAGACGTCATCGTAGAAACCGTCATATTTTTTTAGAACGCTTTCGATTGTATCCGTGTAGCCGAGGTCGTGGTGCGTAATGGGAACGATGTAGACTCTCCAGCGCCGTCGAGGCTGCCAGGCCATTTTACGATGATCTTGTATTTTTCCACCTGCTGTGAGCAGAAACTCAACTGACGCCGGCTCTCTGATATCAGGAACAGAAAGCTGAAAAGTTGCCTGGCCCTTTCCTATGGTCCCAAGAGCCGTAGAAGTATACCTGGAATCATGCTTAACCTGTAGGTCAGCATCCACCGGCTCGCCAGCGTTCTCAATCTTTACGTTGACCACCTGAAAGAGGGTGTCTTTTTGCCTGGTGAACAGTACCGTTGGCTCAATGGATACGAACCTTAATGATGGGTCCTCCGCTGAGACTCTGCCTTGCCGGGCGTTACCGACTTGCGAGTTTTCAGCCCAAGCATCGTTCGGTGTGGCAAAAACAGCAAACAGCATTATCCCCAGCGCGCAACAAAATAGATGTGCCTTCATCTTTTCTTTTAGCTTGACTTGATTCACAATTTTTCTCCTTTTGTCGACCAACCGCCAACAACAAGTCTAACCGCGGATTAGGCTCCCGCCAAGCGGGGCCTGCAGTCATTGCCGCTTGTAAAGCAGAAAATATTTCTGCCACGGATGCCGTCCCTTCGACAGGCTCAGGGCAGCCTCTGAGGGCAGTCGAAGGAGAGCACGCCGCTCAGGTCCGGCGGGTGCGGACCTGCCGCCCCTGACGGAAAGAACTCACTCGTCTCGGCGAAGGCCGAAGCCGTAGCGGCAGAGCAAGTAGTCCGCTTTTTTACCTCTGTGCCCTCTGTGCCCTATCCAAATCTGGATGAAGTCGCTTTTGATGTCGCTGCCATAAAGATCCCATGTTTCCTTGGGGCGGTGATAAACCCGGGCCAAGATTCTTCCGATATATACACAATGAACAAGACACAGAAATCACAGACGTTTGACCTTACAGCTACTGAAGGCACCCCACACCGTGCGCCAACGCCTTGCGACAGCAGCTGGAGCGGCAGACAGGAAGAACAACCCACGCATGAAGTGAATCCCCTCGGCGGGAACAACCAGCGGTTCTCGCTTGCGGGCCGAATACAAAGCTTCAGGCATGCGGTACACGGCATTATTCTAATGCTCAAATCGCAGCACAATGCCTGGTTTCACGCTACGGCCTCCGTTATTGTCCTGCTTGTCGGCGCCCTTCTTGGTCTCTCACCGCACGAGTGGTGCTGGCTGGTGATCGCCATTTTGTCGGTCTGGACGGCAGAAGCACTAAATACGGCTTTGGAATTCCTGGCCAACGTGGCATCGCCTGAATTCCATCCTCTTGTGGCAAAAGCAAAGGACGTAGCAGCAGGTGCGGTACTTATTTCAGCCATAGGGTCGGTCGCGATCGCGGCCCTTGTTCTTGGCCCTTACGCTGTCAGGTTCCTACATTCTATTCTATAGAGGCAACCCCCGCCACAGGTGCGGGGGCTAATCGCGGTTCTACCGCAGGTTCCGCTTGTTCAGAAGGAAAAACCGTCCACGGCTTTGCCGGAAAGTCCCTTAAATAACCCTCAAGCCATTCGTATTGGGCGTGTTTCTTCAAGAAACTTACAGCGTCAAAACCAATATCGCAGGAACTGCCCCATTTTGCCCAGAGACGCCAGCTCTTTGCCATATCGGAGTCTACGACCTTTCCATCAACAGCTCCTGCCGGATAAAAAGCGGCTCGCGGTCCGGGAACACTTCCGTCATCCAATTCACTATGGCCGCAAATTGTTCTGCCGGTCGCCTGCTCTTTTTGCAGATAGACGTCATAATGGTCGGCGAGCAGCTGCTTGGCGAGTTCTGTGTCAATCTTTCCGTAATGCTCTTTCATCAATTGCTTCCAACGAACACGGCGGGCTACATGACGGTCCCTGACATCATCCCAGCTTGCCTTGGTCTCCATTCTCAAGACCTTCATGTTTTCAGTGACATTCGAGCCGGCGAAATATCCGTTTTTCTTTCTCTCCAGACTGTGATGTTTCAAACCAAGCTCAAGACGGGCGATCTGGCCGGTTTTAATATCTCCCAACAGCCACGAATTGGCATAAGCGCCGCTATTATTCTCAATCATTATTTTTGCCCATTCATCGATGCTGTCGGCGTACTGCATTGCTTGTCGGGCCCTAACAAACACGGGAACGCCCTTGGGATCGAAACCTTCGAAAGCGCCGATGGTTGTTTCTGTGCCGATGATCCCGGCACCGGTGATGAAAAAGTCCGTGGCACTGTAGATGCAGGGTCCCCACGATTGCATCAGGATGCGATGGCCGCGATCCGGAACGACATCTACGATGATATTCGCCGATTTGCCCAGTGCGTAGCCGATCCACGAATTATGAGCCATGACTATCTTGCCATCGGCAGTCGCATCGCCGGTCGCAATAAAAGCGCTGCAACCAGGATGATCGTCTCTCCTGGCTTTTTTCTCCTGCGGCCACCAGTACCAGAGAACGTCAATAAATCCGTTCATAAAAAGCACTTGCTTGAAGGTTACTTTCTTGCCCGCCCTTTCCATTCCCGCCGCGATGCCCTTCATCTCCTCGACATATTCAGCAGGGACCTTATTTCTGAAAAGCCGGCACGCAGCTTGCACAAAAAAATCGAGTTCGTGGGCCGTTTCAAATTCTTGCGTATAAGCTAACGTCCTGAAAAACTCCTCTATCTCGTTGGCGGTCAAGTAACCCCGCTGGAATCCTCTCTCAAAAGGTTCTCCCTCGATATGAAGGAATATCCAGCCATTCTCATCATAGCGATAGGCCTTCGCCAGCCCGCCTTTGGCGAATTCCGGCTTCTCCGGTGAGATTTGGGCTATCCTGCAGCATACCAAAGAAATTGCCAAAAACACCGACGCCACACACATAACAATCTTATTATACATTGCCACCTCCCGCGCCCGCGTCCACTCGTAAGGCCTTTCAATCGACGATTGAAAATCCCGGGCCTGCGACTATGCAGTCTATTGCCAAAATGGTACATACATCAGGCGGGAGCTGCCAAGATAATTTTCTGACATCCAATCGTCCCGCCGCCCCGACCGCCGTCGCAAGGCGCGGGGGTAGGTCCCCCGCGTTTTTCCCCACAGATGATTTCGTGATACGATTTCTCCGTTTCCGTGGTGGTGCTGCAAGAGTATAATGCAGGAGCTGATACCCCTAAATATTTATCCGCCAGACGTATGGCGGATTTAGCCTGCGGTTTCAACGCACATTTTGGCACAATAAGTCAGGGACGCAAGATCAAGATCTGGAGACAACCTGTAATGAGGAAAACCGTGTTAATTTGCGTGCTGCTTTTCGTTTTTTGTGCTGGGTCGAATCAATACACCCCCACGTCAGACTATAGCGTCAAGAGAATCGAAGGTTGGAAGGTGCTGGTCAACAAGGAGCTATCTTCCAATCATGCTCATTTGGAGAAGCGTGTGTTGAAGCTCTTGAAGCACCAGTTATACCAGGTCACGCGGGCCGTACCGGACGAGGCCCTGGGAGAACTGAGGGCTGTGCCGATCTGGGTAGAATATAAGGCTCCACAGCATTTATGCATGTGCTATCATCCAAGCAGCCAGTGGCTGCGCGAGCATGGCTTCAATCCCGAAAAAAAGCAGAGCATCGAGATAGCCAACGCTGAGAATTTTCTCAAGTGGACGCTCGACCAACCCTGGATGGTGCTGCATGAACTGGCACACTCCTATCATCACCGTGTCGTAAGCTATGACAATGCGGAAATCCGCCAGGCGTATCAGAAAGCTGTCGAGAGCAAAGAATACGAGTCTGTACTACACATCTCTGGGCGGTCCAGACGCTCATACGCACTGAACAACGACCAGGAATATTTCGCCGAGTGCACGGAGGCGTTCTTCGGGACCAACGATTTTTATCCTTTTGTGCGCTCGGAGCTGCAGCAGCACGATCCGCACATGTTCCAATTGCTAAAAAGGCTGTGGAAAATCGAATGATTCCACGAAAAAAACCCAGGAGTGCTATCTTCCCAAAACGGATTTGATATACTTTCAGCATTAGATACCATAAAATACCGAAGCCGCCTCAAAGCATAAGTGCAAAATAAGGAGCAGTATAATGTGTGGTAAACTGAGTCTTCCGGTAGTTTTGACTTGCGCACTGTGCATCGTGTGCACGGCAGCAGAAAAGGACAAGCCAATGACTCTTGACAATGATCCGAATCTCGTAGGCTGGTGGAAGTTTGACGAGGCATCCGGCAAGACCGCAGCAGATTCTTCAAGATACGGGCATAAGGGCACGCTTAAGGGTGACCTGTCGTTCGAGGGAAATTCGGCTTCAGGCAGAATAGGCAAAGCACTCAAACTTCAAGGCGGCGACTATTACGTTGAGATAACCGGATACAAAGGTGTCACCGGCACGCGGCCTCGAACCGTGGCGGCCTGGGTCAAAACGACGATAGACCGGGGCGAAATCATCTCCTGGGGCGAGGATGATTACGGCAAAATGTGGACATTCGGATTCATCAGAGGACGTATTGGCGTCACGCCCAAAGGCGGGTATCTTTACATCAACGATGCCGTCCACGACAACCAATGGCATTATCTGGCGGCAGTGGTGCGGAAAGCGGAGCTGCCGAATCTGCATGACGATGTCAAGCTCTATAAAGACGGCACACTGGCAGAAATCCACGACATCGGCCTTTTGGATCTTTGGCCGATCGAAACCGGCAGTAAGTTTGACATGAGAATAGGCAGAGGATTCAACGGTCTTATTGACGACGTTCGCATCTACGACCGCCCTCTGTCAGAGGACGAGATAAAGGCTCTGTTCACGTTGCAGACCGGTCGAAAGGAGAAAAACAATGGATAATACTAAGATCAGCAGGCGCCGATTTATCCGCGATACAGCGATGGTGGCTGCAGGGGTCGCGGCGGGTCTGGGCACCCCCGGCGCGCCGGGGCTTGGGGCCGCTCGCAGTGGCGCTGCGGACACGTCTAAGATTCTCAATTACAACCCGAATATGGAGTACCGCCGACAGGGAAAGACCAATCTGACGGTCTCGGCGGTCTGCCTGGGCGGACATTCAAGCAGCGACGACAAAGAGCGCCAGGAGATTGTCAGCCGTTGTATCGATGCGGGCATCAACTACATCGACGCGTGCACCGCAGGCGAAGTCATCAGGGACGCCAAGGCCCTGAAGGGACGCCGGGACAAAATGTACCTGGCTCTGTCCCACTGCGGCAACGAGGTGCGTAACGCAGATTACCGCACTGCGAAAAAGCTGCTGGAAGTCCTGGACGGACTGCTGAAAGAGTCAAGACAGGAATACACCGATTTGTGGCGGATCACCTGTTACGAACCGGGCGGCAGACATTCGTTTGACACCTCTTGCGAGATTATCGATGCCCTGGAGAAGGCCAAAAAGCAGGGCAAAGCTCGATTTATCGGCTTTTCCTCCCACGACCGGCGATGGATTAAGTTTATGACAGAATATTTCCCGCAAATTGACGTGGTTTGCTTCCCGTTTACCACCATGAGTAAGACCGCACCCAAAGATAGTCTTTTTGACGCCTTGAAGAAATGCGATGTTGGTGCGTTCGGCATTAAGCCCTTTGCAGCCGCCTCACTGTTCGCGGGTAATGCAGAAGAAGACGACCGCCGGGCACGCCTGGCCATCCGATACATCCTCCAGAGTAACACCGTAATACCCATACCTGGCATGAACAGTATCCACGAGGTCGACAATGTGGTTAAGGCCGTTGCCGAGCGCCGACAGCTTGATCTGAGAGATATAGCCGAGTTGGAAAACACTCGCAGACAGACGTGGGGCCGACTGCCAAAACACTATCAATGGCTGAAGGACTGGGAATACGTCTAATCGTTCCGGCACAGAGGTGTAATATATGCACCATCATCACATCCTCTTTGTTCTGACGATGGCAATTGTTGCCGGAGCAGG
>Ga0315296_10002527_pt1 | contig 15573 bp, 23 predicted proteins | sample YL17G14_18_MG_FD_203921 | JGI IMG/M metagenome (GOLD analysis project Ga0315296, IMG submission 203921) | Sediment microbial communities from Yellowstone Lake, YNP, Wyoming, USA - YL17G14_18 | ecosystem: Environmental > Aquatic > Freshwater > Lake > Sediment | place: USA: Wyoming | collected... | reverse complement strand
GTAATTAATCCTGTGGGCATCGAGGGACAATTGGAGGGGGCAATCATGATGGCTGGTGGTTATGGCTTCTGTGAAGACCAGCCAATGGATGGAGGCAAGATACTTAATCCATCAATTGGCGATTATAGGCTCATCCGCTCCCTGGATATGCCGGAAACAAAGATTCTGGAGATTGAAACCTATGAGCCTGAGGGTCCGTTTGGCGCCAAAGAAGCTGGGGAAGGGCTTACTAACCCAACGGCTGGTGCCATAGCTAATGCGGTATACAAGGCGGTCGGCGTGAGAATAACTGACTTGCCGATAACTCCAGAGAAGGTTCTCAAAGCACTAAAGGAGAAGCAGAAACAAGGCAAGTAAAATAGATGGCAACTCAGGTTGGAGGTTACAATGAGTTATCACTGCCCGGTTTGTAATAAGGTTTCCACCACGGCTATGGATCTTGCCCGACATATGATTGGCCGAGGAGACAAAGTACACAGGGACTGGATTAATGCCAAGGGTTTTAAGTATTCAGAGTTGCTCGCCATGGAATTTAAATCATTTGGTGGTGAAGGTTATAAAGCCTTAGCCGAGGTGCTGGAGAAGGAGACCAAAGTTAAGGACTAGCCGATTACCAATACCAGAAATGAGTGTCCAGTCTCGGGAGTTCACTCCAATCGGACGAACTAATATGTTGGCAATGAGGATGGGGTTGAATCTGAGCCGCAGAGGAATCGAACCTCTAACCTGCTGATTAAGAGTCAGCTGCTCTGCCAATTGAGCTAGCGGCCCATGCTATCTAGATTAGAGTCCGTTGCCGACATTTTGCCGACATTTTCTCTCGCAAGTAAATTATCAAAGCGCTCTGCCGCTTTTTCCTGTAACCCCGGCAGGACGTGACTATAGGTATCAAGGGTAATGCCAATGTTTGCATGTCCTAGCCTTTCGCTTACTATTTTAGGATGTATACCGGCTTTTAGCAAGAGGGTAGCATGACTATGCCTAAGGTCGTGAAAGCGGATATGAGGCAGCCCTGCTTTCCTAAGGACTTTAGCAAAGGTATGGCTGACTACACCTGGGTCAAGTGGTCGACCATCAGGGTGGCAGAATACAAGATCGCTATCAACTAACGGCTTCCCTAATAAAATTCTTTGTGCCTGTTGGTCGCCTTTATACTGACGCAGTAATAGTGCCAGAGAGGGTGACAGCGCTATCTGGCGCCGGCTGTGAGAGCTCTTTGGCCTTATCATCTTGCAAACCCCAGAACGCTTATACAATGCCTGGACTACAGAAAGAGAAGCTATATCGAGGTCTACATCACACCAGCGTAGTCCTAGCAGCTCCCCCAGGCGCATCCCAGTGTATAATGCTGTGTAAAACAACACATAGTGAGGGGTCTCATGGGCAGCCTCTAGGAATTGAGGAACGTCCTCAGGGACGAGGGTTGCCATATTCTTTTGCTCAGGGCGAGGGGGGTCTACAGCTTCAGCCACATTACGAATCAGGAGCCCCATCTTGACAGCATGACTTAGTGCCTCGGAGAGGATACGGTGGTGATACTGGACAGTTCGTGCCGACAAGCCGCCTTTTCCATCAACGCGCCCCTGGGAAAGAGCGCAGGCATAGTAGTTCTGAAGATGCTGAGGTTGAAGCTGGGTCAGTTGTATTGCTCCTAAGGCTGGGATAAGATGACGCCTCACCTCGGATTGGTAACTTTGTGCTGTCCTCGGCGAGCAATTCGTTGCCACATAGCCACCAAGCCAATCGTTCAACCATTCCACGAGGGTAATCCGTTTTGGCTTAACGTAGCTCCCCTGCTCGATACTGACCAATAGCTCAGCTAACCGTTGCTGGGCTGCTTTCTTAGTACCTTTAACACTCTCAAAGTGCCTTAGGCGTCTGTTTGTCACCGGGTCCCTGCCATAATCAAGGCAAACTTCCCAAGAACCTTTACTTCTTTGTCTAACACTCCCTTTCATTGCTGTCTCCTTTCTTTAGATTATTCCTTCACTTTATGGCAAAGGGCAGTATTTGCACTGCCTTGCCAGCAAAGCTTTGCGTAGTTCCCATGGACTCAGCATATCCTCAAGCTCAGCATATGCAGCCTCCAACTGCTCTCGGTACTGGTGAAATAGCTCCAGGGACTCTCTTGTTCCAGGGTTCTGAAACAGCCACAATCCCACATCTGAAGCCGCCTCAAGTTTAGTAGGAGCTCGTGGAAGGCTATCCTCTTCCTGAGACTTAGATATAAAATCTAGGCCTTTGGCAAGGCCGGATTCTAACAAGCCTTCTGATATACCCATATCCCTAGCCTGCCCTACCAGCTTCCTCCAGGTCGTCTCATATTTTAGTGCTACCTGCTCCCACCTCTCTACCGGCTTCCATAGGTCAGGCAGGTGCTGCTTTAAGGCCTCTATAATGGCTTTGGCTTGCCGCCTTGCTCTTCGTTTATCTAATCGCTCCGCAACCGGCAGCACAATTGGTACAAGCTGGTCAATAGGGTATTCCGTGACGGCACCGGAGGCAGTGTGTACCCTGAGGATGCTGGGGGCATTGCTAATGGTCCTGGAGGGAGTATAATCTATCTCAATCAGCTCAATAAGTAACGATTCAATGTTTCCAAACCCAGGATGTGCTGCTCGCACCGCCTCTTGCCACGCCTCTACCTGAGGTCTGACCTTATCGGTTAGATAGAGGCACAGTTGCCCCAATATTGATGGGGGAATAGTGATTTCAAGTATATGCTCTGCAGCTCTTTCTAAGGCTCTCAAGTGCTCCTGCAGGAACCCCACGCGCACATCCCGTAGCGTGACAGCACCTTCTTGTACATGCTGGTGCCTATCATACTGCCTCACTACCCTGGCTACAAACCTACGTTCATATCCTTCGTCAAGTCCAATCTTCCTGAAGCTATCACCTCGCCGGTGCCTTTCACACCAGCGATAGGCAGTCTCATCGTTGACTTCATATCTGCGTTTTCCCATACGATTATGTCCTTTGGTACGCTTCAAGTGCCCAAATACTGACACTATTGACAAGTATTATACCACAGATGCTAGGATAGGTCAATACCTAACCTGACGAAGGAGCACGATATGGAAGAGGAACGATTGACACTGACTGTTGAGGAAACAGCTAAGCTCTTGGGTATCGGACGGCAATTAGCCTACGACCGGGTAAAAACAGGAGAAATCCCAGTAATTAGGATTGGTCGTAGGCTACTGGTGCCCCGTTCGGCATTGGAGAAATTACTGGCCAACCCCAAGCCCCTTAACCTCACGCCGGCAGGCAAGTAGGTAGGATACCGGTAGGAAAATGAAGGATGCAGAAATGGGAGCAAATGAGACTTACCAGACTTCTGATTTGTATGTCGCCGCCTGGCTGTTAACCAAAGGCTTAGAGCTTCAAGACATCGACCGGAGTAATAGCCGGCGGTGCGACTTTATCTTTTCAGATCGGCGAGACAGGTCAGAGCTCGTCCACTCGTTCTTGTGCGGACGGGCTGTAGGCAATCTCGCCGATTTTGTTTTTAATCTCAGGAGGGCTAAGAGGTTATTATACTCATTAGAGACGTGAATAAAAGCACCAAAACCCGGTTTCGCCGCCGGGGCTTTGGTGCTGAGGGTTTGAGCCATGCAAGATAGCTCCGTAAGTAAGCATATACGAGAGTCTAAACAAAGTCAAGCCGTAGAGTTAGATCCAGCCTCCAAAGGGTATCCGGAAGAAGCTAGGCTTTTACTCGATACCCTCTTCGGTGAATTTACTAACTGCTTCATCGAAATCCGCCTGCTCAAGGAAATACCCGCCATCCAGCTGTTTTATCCCTCAGTCGCTACAATCCAGTGGAACTTGGTCAAGGGGAAAAATTCAGAGGGTTACGGTTGTTATTTTGGGGTCTGCCTCCGAAAGACACAGAAGGGCGATAAACTTTCAGTGGCCTCCATCCCAGCACTATGGGGAGATATAGACGCCAAAACCTTTCCGGGGGGTAAGCCTGAAGCATTAGCTCAACTCAAGAATCTGCCCCCGTACTTATTCCCTTCGGTCGTAGTCGCCAGTGGCCATGGTTATCATCTCTACTGGCTGCTGAAGGAAGCTGAGCCAATCGAATCGTCCCAGGACATTTCAAGGTTCGAGGCTTATATGAAGGGACTAGCCCTCACTCTTCACGGTGATTCTATCTCCGACCTTTCGCGAGTCCTCCGACTCCCCGGGCTAGTAAATCAGAAGGACGCCAAAAATCCCTGCCTCTGCCATATCATTCATTTTGAGCCTGATCGGAAATTTACCCCTTTGGATTTTGATGACTACCGAGAGGAAATCCCGAGAGAAGCCTCTGGAGATAAACCCAGACGGGAAGCCAAGAAATGGCCTGAGCGGTCCGACCAATTTAATGAACTAGCTATAGAGAAGCTACTGGAAAGCTGTCCGTTCATCCAGCATTGTCGAGATGATGCTGCGACTCTTTCAGAGCATCATTGGTGGAGCCTGTGCTACATTCTGTCTTTCTTCGGTGAGCCTGGGAAAGAGAAAGCCCACGAACTCTCAAAACCTTATCCCCAGTATACAGAGGCAGAGACAAATCAGAAACTAGAGTATGCCCAAAAGGCAGCCGATAAAGATGTGGGTCCCCATACTTGTGCCTTTATCCAACAGGATCTGGGCTTTGGTTGCTCGGAGGACTGTTTGGCCAAGAAGTGGGAGCTTAAATCCCCCGTAGTCTTAGCCACCAGGTTGGCGTCTGAAGGGCTGCACATCACAATTGACGGAGTGACCTACCTTGAGCGCCTGGATGTGGACAGGATAATTAGCAGGCAGGCAAAGGAGGATGGCCCACCGGTCATTAAAACCCTGGCATCCTTCACAATTAAACCCAGAATGCGAATCACCCTGGATGGGGAGAGTGAGCGGCTTGCTACCTTGCTGAAAACCGGTGAGGCTGAGTACCCGAACTTGTTCAAACGGGAGGCCTGGAACTCCAAGCGGCAGTTCCTGGCTGCATTGCCCTCGGTAGACCTACAGTATTACGGCACAGATAAAGACACCCAGGCTATTCTGGCAATGGTGACCAGTAAAGAGTTACCCATACGCAGGGGGGCTACCGTTTTAGGGAGAAATGGTGACCTCTGGGTAATAAGCGATGGTGTCCTCTCCAAAGATGGCTGGCTGGAAAACCCCGAGCTTGTTTATATCCCCAGCGAGGTGGAGTTTGACAGAAGAGTCCGTTACCCAACCCCCGAAGATGAGACTGGATTAATCAAGCGGGTTATCCCCCAGCTTCTGATGTTGAACGAGGGGAAGATCATCTTCCCGGTTCTGGGCTGGTTTTTCGCCACCCCCTTTGTCCCTGAAATAAGACGCCGGCTACATCACTTCCCACTACTTGTTGTCTGGGGAACGCATGGTGGGGGTAAATCCTCACTATTAGGCTTGCTGTGGGAATTGTTCGGCGTTAAATCCGAGCTTTTTTCATCCACGGAGACACCATTTACCTTCCTCCGCCTCTTTAGTAGCACCAGTACTGTCCCTATCATTATTGATGAGTTTAAACCCTTCAACATGAAAGAGGATGAGACGAGACTGCTCATTCGTTTTTTGAAACGCCTGTATGATGGCGAGATAGAACACCGGGGCCGGCCTGACCTGAGCCTGGTCGCCTACCACCTCCAGGCGCCGACAGCCATCGCCGGTGAGGTAACCCCTATCGCCCTTGAAAGTGCCATGGTAGAGCGCGTCATCCAGGTAAATTTGAACCCCGATACCCTCAGCACCCATTCAGCATATGTCGGAGCTTTTAATGAGCTGGCCAGTCTAGACCTGGGGGGATTCGCCTTCCCCTATATCCGATGGTGCCTGGGAGCTAACCTTGATGACCTGATGGCTGAGGCGCGGGTACTATTGCCACCGGTATTAGCCGAGGTCCCACCCAGGGTCAGGGATAACACCCTAATTATGACCGCCGGGCTTGTAGCCCTGAAGCGTTTTGCCAACCAATATGGTGTGGAAATCGCCCAGGGAGCCTTCAGGGACGGGATAAAGGAATCTATAAATGAGCTACTTACTGAGCTGTTCGAGAGGGGGGCACATGAGGAAATTGGGCTAACTATCTTTTTGAAGATATTGGCTACCCTTGCACAAACAAAGCGTATCCAGCATGGGGTTCATTACACCACCGATGACATAAACACGCGGCTCTATATCCACCTTCCTGACTGCCTTGCTGAGTTCCGCAAGTTCGTCCGTGAAACCAATGCGCGAGTCGAGGTCCTGGATGAGAGAGCCTACCGCAGGCAGGCTAGAGAGGTGTGCCTGCGAAAAGGTTATGTGTTAGATACGAACTGCGCTAAGTGGTTCGAGTCCGCAGAGGATGAAGGAGGGAGAAGTATCGGCAAGACCCGGCGCTGCATAGAGATCGACTTGGAGCAGCTCCTGTTTGATACCTCGGGTTTTGAGAAGCCAGTGAAGGAATAATTCCTTACTGTTCTTACTGCGCCTTACTGCAAAACAGTAAGGAAATTTAGATACGATTTTGGAAGGAGCCAGGCGTGGCCTTACTGTTCTTACTATTTTCAAAATATAGGTATGGAAGAAAGAGAAAGAGAGAAATGGAAATATATAAAAACGTCTCTTGTGTATCTCTGCCAAAAACAGTAAGGATAGTAAAGTGAAGCTGGCTCAGGTTCAAACAAAACAGTAAGGAGCAGTAAGGAAAACAGTAAGGTGGAGACATAACCATGGAAAAGTGGCAGAAAGGGCTGGTACTGGATGAAGGAGCTCGGGCAGCCCAGGCCGAGGCTGAAGAGACAGCTTGGCGCACCCGGGAGCTCCTGGCGTCCCGGGGCTGGTGCCTGTGGAAGTGTAGCACCCTGAGTGGCGACATTATAGCCGTGGTGTTAGATGAGAATGTGGAAGGTGTACCTGAGGGATGTCCAGTCTACACAGTAGTCGAGCTTGAGGAGGTTTGCAGGGATGATGTTAGTGAGGCACACCTGCGGCTGGTCCATGAGGCGAAGAAGTTGGCCAGCGCTGTTATGGTAAGCGTCGAAGATGCCTGAAATAGACGAGAAAAGGAGCTTGACGGATGACTACTTGGTTACTATGGGAATGCCTGAAACCTGAAGTGCAAGCAAAACTCAGGGACTTGATGCCCTTTGACTGGGAGCCACCTTCGCGGAATCACCAGCGCATTAAGCTCGACTGCCAGCTAGAAGATTTGGAGGAGATCGACCGGCTGATGAGACGGAGACCGCGCTATCCGAAGGAGGCGACTGATGGAGAAGCTAGAGTTGATATTTAGCCGTGAGAAGGAGACCAAGAACACCATCCGGTATCAGGAGGAGCTTGGGGAAGTCGGATATAGCAGCCGGGATGTCGCCGTGGGTACCTTGTATGTCCAGAAAGAAGTGCTGGGAGAGCCGGTGCCACAGAGGCTTAGGGTGACTATTGAGGAGGACAAGTAATGAAATATGACGTGTTAGTGGAGAGGGTTAATCAGATACTCGCCAGCTACACGGTGCCGCTGACGCTAAGGCAGGTTTACTACCGACTGGTGGCGGCCGGGCTAATCGCCAACACCCGGAGCAACTACAACCAGTTGTCTAGCCAATTGGTGACGGCACGCGAGAATGGCGATATAGACGACAGCCGCATAGTTGACCGGACCCGGCGGATTGAGGACGTTTCCTTTGACAGTCCACAGAGCTTCATTGAGATATGCCAGAGCACGCTTAAGCAGCGATACGTCAGGCGGTTTTGGGATAGCCAGCCGGTGTATTGTGAGGTATGGATAGAAAAGGACGCACTCAGCCAGGTAATAGCCGAAGCCGTCTACCCATTCAACACCATAGTAGCACCGTCACGCGGCTACAGCTCATATAGCTACCTGCGTGAGGCTTCGGACAGGATTAGCCAGTATTGCAGTGCCGGCAAAGCCGCTGTGGTACTTCACTTTGCCGACCACGACCCTAGTGGTATTGATATGAGCCGGGATTTACAGGATAGGCTAGACAGGTATTGTGGTGGCGTTGATGTAAGGCGAATCGCACTCACCTATGACCAAGTGAGGCGCTATGACCTGATTCCTAACCCGGCCAAGATAGCGGACACGCGCAGCACTGGCTACATTAGCCAGTTTGGTAATCAGTGCTGGGAACTAGACGCTATTGAGCCGGATGAGTTGATAAGACTCTGCCAGGCGGCCATTGAGGGAATGATTGCCGATAAAGAGGCTTGGCTAGCCATTAAAGAAAAGGACAAGGCAGAGCGACAACGGCTGCTAGAAAAGTTTGAAGATTGGGTGGAAGATGGCAACTGAAATTAGAATACCCAGACCTGGTGTAATCGAAAGAAAGAGAGTAGCCAGGACCCCTAAGCATTGCGCCGCCTGCGGCTGCCTTATTAAGCCTGGGGAAAGTTTCTGGGACAAGAAATGTAGCTGGCAGAAATACAGTAAGCCACTCTGCAGTAAGTGTAGCTAAAGGAGGTAACCATGGGTGGATTTGATTATGAACTGATTGTTGATGAGAAACATGGGAAGGTATTCTGGGAGGCGCTGCTAGACTGGGCGAAACAGCGCAAGGACCCCTTCGATGATGAGCAATATCTTTATGGGCTTGACTGGTGGAGCGTCATTATACCTGATTGTCAGTATTATGAGACATATATTAGATATCCTGTTGCGAATGAGATACTGATCACGGAGCTGCTGCCGCGTGAGATAACCCCAACACTCTGGGAGTATTTTGAAGTGGAGCCACCTGAGGGCAAATGGATTTTCTATTTTCATGAAATCAAGTGGCTGTTCCATTGGCCCGCGACATTCACACAGAGAATCTATGACCATTTTGAGGGCTATGGCTGTGGCGATATCTTTTTGCAGGTCCTGGTGGCAGGGAGCAAAACAGCCGATAGGTTTTTTGGCAAGCTGGAAAGCAAATTCTCTGAGGCTGGCATTGAATTTACAAGGTCTGTGTGAAAGGTGTAGTTGACAGAAAGGAGATAGGCGATGGCCATCATTGATGATTTTGAGGCATGGGCAACGAGCCAAGAGCTGGAGCTAGCTCAATTGTACCGGACACTTAATAAGGAGGTGTTCAACAACAGGCTACCTGAGCCAATTACTATTCGGGTGGTAGGGCCTCAGGATAGTCTTTGTGATGCTAAGGTACTTCCTGAGGATAAGGAAATTTGGTTTGTGATTGAGCTTCTCGCTTTTGGTAGTAAGACGAAAGTAGTTAACACCATGCTTCATGAGATGGTTCACTTAGAGCTTTATCGGAACACCCCTGAGTTAGCATCGCAAAGATACGGGCATAATGAGACATTTGAGCGATTACTGGCAGAGCGCCAAAGGGCACTGGCGGAAAGGCCGCTGGCACAGGTTTAGATTATTAAGGTATGTGAGAGGTGGCTAAAGGAAAGGAGGTAACAATGGACAAAGGCTTTATTAGAGAAGTCGAAATGAAAGGACTAACGCTGGGTGCAGAATTGCCAGCACAAAAAGTATATGAGGAGATTTGCCCGGAGTGCCCTTTTAAGACGGGCTTCTGTGAGTTCAGAATGAAATTATGGCTGGACAAGCCTGATTTAGCTTTCGTCTGTAAGGGTATGAGGGCATGGGTTAGAAAGAGTAACTGAGGGGGTAGAAACAAAATGGGAACTATAAAAAGGGGTTGTCGGCAACTACGGGATCACATCTATAGGCTGTTTTTCTTCAGGCGGCGGCAATTGGGAAACGGTGAGTATTATTGGGTAAATACCAGGTATTCACGGTTTTGGCGGCGTATACTTGGAACTCCATGAGGTCCTAGGGAGCCTTAGAATGTCAATCGCCACAAGGGTTAGCTGGCAGAGATACAGCGTGCCAATTTGTGAGAAGTGCAGCTAAGGGAAAGGAGTAGGAGATGGGAGTTTTTGGGTTTGAGGGACAGCAATTTGAAATACCGGACTGTTTGAAGCCACCGGAAATGCAATGCGTCAACTGTTGGCATAGGTGGAAACCAGAGCAACATTTTAGAGATACTCCCAGATGCCCTAGATGCGGCTCAATTTGGCTAGTGCGGGTAGATTACTTGAATTTGGCTTTAAGGTTATCTCGAGAGGAAGAAAGTAGAAGAAGCCAGGAAGCCTAGACGCTGCACCGCGGAGGTTGAAGGTGACTATTGAAGAGGACGACTAAAGAAGGGAAGAGCTAAGACTATGGTGACAATAGCCGAACCAAAATTCTCCGTCCAACGCGATAAGGAGCTTGAAAAGGCTGGGGGTTTTTGGTGTCATGCCTGTCTTGTTTCACACCCGGCTATAGAACAATCACCTGACCCACGCTATTGCCAGGGCTGTTATGAGTTTTTGCTTAAAGAGGCGGAGATGCTTAGCCCTGGCAAGTACCCTAAGTGGATACCAAAGCCTCAACGAACACAGGAAAACCAATGCCCCATAGCAAAGTATGGTTCTGGGGTTTTGGCAGCTACAAAGGCTATACCTGCCAAAACCCTACCGAGGGTCGGGGGACGCCCTGTACTTGATTTGCCTTTTGAGCTAATAAAAGAATTACAGGACCAGGGACATGGTGCCACTGAAATTCGCCGGCAGTTGAAAGACAAAGATATAGAGGTCAGCATGCGGACTCTATATCGGGTTCTCTCGGGGCAGCAGGTGATGGAATGAGAGCCGCACTTTATTTGCGAGTATCATCAGCAGAGCAGAATACCGATAACCAGTTGCCGGCACTTAAAAGTTATGCCGCCAGCCGGGGTTGGGAAGTTACCAGCGTCTACAGTGAGAATGAGTCGGCATGGAGAGCCGGTCACCAAAAAGAACTGGCAAGGCTGCTGGCAGATATAAGAGGCGGGAAGCGTAAATATGATGTTCTTTTAGTCTGGGCGCTTGATCGGTTGAGCCGCGGGGGAGCTGCCGCTATCCTTAACCTAGTGGACACATTCAAGACTTATGATGTCAGGGTTGTCAGCCTTCAAGAACCGTGGACAGAAGCGCCAGGGGCAATAGGTGAGATTCTTTATGCCATTGCCGGTTGGGTGGCTAAGATGGAGTCTCAAAGGAAGAGTGAAAGAACTAAGGCGGGGCTAGCCCGGGCGGTTCGTGAAGGCAAGAAGCTGGGTAGGCCGCTGGGGAGTAAGGACAAGGCACCACGGCGGCACTCAGGGTATCTTTTGAGATATGCGGGGGTGGGAAATGAGTAACACACTTACAATAGAACGGATGCAGGAGCGCGAGGAAGCTATAACCCTACATAAAATGGGATGGGCACAACAAAGAATAGCTAAAATGATAGGTGTACCACAACAAACTATCAGTTATTGGTTATCGCGTGAATTTAAGTTAAAGGGGCTTGCTTTAACCTATGCTGTGGAATTACGTCAATGGGGACTAGAAACTGAGAAAATAGCTGAAATGATGGGAATATCACCTAGTATCATTGAAAGATGGGTTAGCCGTATTGAGGTTGATCCCTGGAAGGCGCTCTTATATCAACAATATGGCATGAATGGCGATAATACTGGTAGTGCTACGCTTGCTAATATTGGTAGAACATATAAGTTTACCAACAATGGCAAGCGTGTGATACCCATTATTGCCAACAATAGCAAACAATAGTCCGGGGGGAATTAAAGCTAATGCGGCAGTCTAAAACGGGGCTAGCAAATTATGGAACCTTTTTATCGGAGCTAGACCTATAACAAAGTAATAGTGAAGAAAGAGGAAAGATAAGGCTTCAAAAATGACACAGGTAACACCCATAAAAGATTTAAAAGGCTACCTTTCGCCGGAGCAGGTCGAGAGGGTTATTGCCGCTACCACGAATCCCAGGGACGCATTGCTCGTCCGCATCCCATGGCGCACTGGCATCAGGGTCACCGAGCTCATTGGCATAAAGGTATCTGACATAGACTTCGTGAATAGGGCTATTGTCATCAAGGTCTTGAAGATGCGGAAGAAGGACGGCAAGGCGGTTGAAAGGAGAAGGGTGGTACCCATTGACCAGGGCACGCTGAACATGGTCAAGGAGTATCTCGAATGGCGAAAGCAGTTTCCGTACAAGGGAGACCTCCTCTTTCCCATAACTAGGCAGAGGGTTGACCAGGTGTTCTGGAAACTGGGAAGAAGGGCGGGAATAAAGGAGATAGGCGACCCGGCTATCTCCAAGCATAGAAAGTTACACCCCCATCTGCTTCGCCACAGTTTTTCTATACATTGTGTCAAAAAGGGAATGGCTATAGAGCGGTTGCAGAAAATTCTCGGGCACGCGAGTCCAACTACGACTAGCGTCTATTTACAGTATTCAGTGGCTGACCTCCACGAGGACTACGACAAAGTATGGGAAGAAGATGAAAGAGAAAAGACCACGGATTAAAAAGGCGAGGAAAGAGGCAACCAGGGAGAGGAAACCCAAGAATCCTCCGCAAATAACCGGCTTCTGGGGAAGAGGAGCGTCAGATTATCGCCCTGGGCTCTTTACCAAGCGCTACTTTGAAGAGCGCGGCGAGGCATGCGCTGCTGATATCTACTACGCCCTAAGCCAGGAGATAGAGCGCCTGAACAAGGAGCGAATTGAGATAGGCGAGGCACCATTTAGAAGGCCAAACTACTCGAGTTTCGCTAAGTATTTCCACTGGTTCAAACTATTGGGCTTAGTGGAACCGATAGATAGGCGCGAGCCAGCGATTTACGACTTCCTAGAGGAGAGAGTGTTTTACAAGCTGACTGATAAGGGCAAAGCTGAAGTGCGGGCTTGGGAAGACCCGGTGCGAGCGGTGCATCCGGAGTTCGGCTAAACAAGACGCACCGTTGCCAGGCAGCCCCCCCAGTGGTATAAAGGTGCTGTCAGGGAAAGCAGGGCGTTTAGCCTTGTGACAACCAGTGAAGGCACTAAAAGCGCCCCCTGATGATGTTAAGCAAAGGTTATACTGGTTAGAGCTAGTCCATCGGGCTGAGGTTCAAGTGGCTGCCGAGCGTGAGCGGGCTGCCGAGGCAGTTTAGTTTTGGTGTCGGTAGGTTTAATATTAAACTTCCCGACAATGCGGAGTATCAAGCGGTCTGGCGGGACTTGCTTGTAGTGTAAACGCTATGGTATAAAAGGGATTTGCGGTGGTCGTGTCTCGGTCTCGTCAGTCCAGATTTCATTGGCGGTTTTGACTACTTCCTTCCACGCCTTGTCTGGGTCGTAGGTAAAATCATCGCCTATTACTTCGTGGAGCTCCACTGATAAGTCCATATAGATTTCTCTTATAAGGCGGGCTAGGTAGGCGGTTCGGTCGTCCATACCTAGTCCACCTTTGCTCTCTAGCTTCTTGGCTACCTTGTAGACTGTGCTTTTCTTAAAGCCGTCCACAATAAGTTGTTTGGGCGTGTCGCCTCGCCTTAGTCTAGTCTCTATTGCGTCCATAGTGCTTTCCATATTTAAAAACCTCGTGTTCATATTATAGTCCATCCTCAATATGAACGCAATCCATAGACTGTCCACAGATTTCCTAACCCTAATATGGACTCAATCTGTAGACAGTCCATAGACTCCTTAACGCTAATATGGACTCAATTTATAGAATAATCCAAAGTTAATATGGACTCAGTCCATAGAATTGTCCAGGGCTGATATGGACTTAGTCCATATTGTCCATAGCTGGACAATAAATTTGTTGGCAGCCCCACGGCAATATAAAACAGCCTGCCGTAACGGTGTCGTAAAGGAGCTGCCGTAAGGACTACAGCAATCTTCCCCTCAATGTTCCCCTCGGTGTTCCCAGTAAAGTCCGATACGGCGGCACTGCCATGGCCGGGGTTTATCGCCACCCTGAGGTCCTAGACACCGACCCTTAGAGTACCGACCGGGTTATCTACAGCATTCACCCCTTCCTTCCCCTCTGGGAGAAGTAGCCCAACGGCAAGTTATGGCAACTTGCCATGACTGCCATAAATTTGAAGCTACGGCAACTTATGGCATGCCATAATGGCAGAGGCTACGGCAGACCAACGGCAATACAAAACGGGCTTGCCGTCGCTGCCGTTAAAAGGTTGCCGTAGCACCTTGCCGTCAATGTTCCCCTTGGTCTTGGGCAAGCCGACAGCGACATCGTCCCCGTTTGCTTCCGAGCTCCCTGCTTGACATCCAAGCGTGGCAAGCTGGTTAGCTTGGTTTTATAGCCAAATTCCATTTTAACACTTTTATCAAAAAAGTAGTTACTTCCTTTCCTTTTCTAAAGGGTCTTTTGTAAAGTATGCTTATTGTAGCAGATATGAGATTTTGGGTAAATCACAATTCTGCTAGCACCTTAACAAAAGACGGCTATCCGATACTGATAAACCATACCAGTATCGGGCAAAATGGTTGCCGTATAGCGGAAGCTGATTAGTTTGACCTCTACCATTATAGGTAGCTACGAAAGGCTACAATCAGCCGTCAAAATAACGCCTTTGTGTGTGGTTTAGTGTGCCATACGCTAAATCTAAAATAGAGGAGTAAAAAAGCGTTGGATACACCAAACTACATCAAATCGTTACTCATCCCTAATGGGAATAAGCCTAGAGGTAGGCGTGTCTGGTCAATTGACCTTGAAAGTGTGTGGCTTCCCTTTCTCACTTCCACCAACACTATGGGCGATACCGCTATACCTGTTGACGCTCTAGGTGCTCCGTTACGCCTTGCCTATAACGCTGACGGCTCGGTCAAGTTTAGCAAGGCTGGCAGACCAGTAACAAAGGTTGCCAAAGAGGTTGCCGACAGCGTTAAGCTGATAAGGGAAAACTTCACGGCTGGACTGGTAGCTTATGCTAACGGAGTTATCACGGAGAACCCCGAAGGCTACAAGGCACAGGTAGAGCTGGCAAGGGAAGCTGGCGAACCGATTATCGCCAAAGACAGGGCTAATCTGGATAAGGCTATCGCTAACGCTATGGTGGAAGCCGTAGCTGAAGCTGAAGCCAAAGTCAAAGGCAAGGGCAGGGCAAAGGTTGCCGTAACTGCCTAAATCATAGCGTATGGCACACTAGACCGCACACAAAGGGAAAGGAAAGGGGAAAGATGGCTAAATGGATTACACCTAGCCGTCAATACCACCTTGTTGCCATCTTCCTGAAAAGTGGTGGCTTTTGTGTCTTTGGGCATAAGCCTTGCCTTATACCAGAGCATCACTACTCAAACTTTATTGAGTATCTAATCGCAGACTGGAAAGCCGATGACAAGGCACAAGCTACAGCCGAATGGCAAGCCGAAAGGAAAGCCCTACATAGTCTAGGTGAAAGACGCTTCCCCTTGCGTGGTCAATTCTCTAACATTAGCAAGGATATATTCTTTGACCAGCAACCACTCTTTTATGTTTTGGGTGTAGGCGTTAGCGGTTTGACCTATAAGCCCTTTGCCAAAGTAAGGCTGTCAAGTAGTTATGTCTACCTCTATGTAGACTTGACTAACACACTCAAGGGTGTGGGTAAAGCCAAAAGACGAAAGGCTATCAGATACGGGAAGGCACTTCCCATTGAGAAGCAAAGGGAAGTAGAGCAACTTTGCAGGTTGGCGGTTAGGCATTACCTAGACCACTAGGTAAAAAAGGAAAGACGCCTCATTACTGGGGCGTCTTTTTG
>Ga0315296_10002526_pt1 | contig 15578 bp, 16 predicted proteins | sample YL17G14_18_MG_FD_203921 | JGI IMG/M metagenome (GOLD analysis project Ga0315296, IMG submission 203921) | Sediment microbial communities from Yellowstone Lake, YNP, Wyoming, USA - YL17G14_18 | ecosystem: Environmental > Aquatic > Freshwater > Lake > Sediment | place: USA: Wyoming | collected... | reverse complement strand
GACTCTTAACGATCATCATTCCAGCGGATGGAGATGCCATGGCCCTTGTACCGAGCTTTGAAAGAGAGCATGTGGAAGGCGGTTTGAGCCTTCCTCTAGCCGAGATCTCGATATGGAAAGAAGAAGAGGACCCCTACCGAATTCTCGCGCAAGTGATGAGGGAGAATGATCTTGCGAGAGGAACTATCGCTATTGACGGAAAAATGCAATATTCCTTCTTCTATCGTGTCGAGAAGGCTCTATCTCAAGTAGGGTTCGTCGCGGCAACCGACATCATGGACCAGCTTAGAGTGGTGAAATCGAGGGACGAAATCGGACTTATCAAGAGGGCTTGCGAGATCATCGGCAAGGGCATGAAGGCGGCTTTTGAGAGCGTTGCTCCCGGCAGAACTGAGATGGACGTGTATCACGAACTTCAGTCTGAAATTAGACGACAGGGTGGTGCGCCCATCGGATTCGGGGGCGTTCTTTCGGGGCCTGTTTCTGCGCTCCCACACGCAGAAACGAGTGACAGGAGAATAGAGAGAGGAGAGACAGTGCTGATTGACCTCGGGTGGCGATATGAATGGTACTTCGGTGACCTCACTAGAACCGTAGTTGTCGGCAGTGCTTCTGAGGATCTGAAACGAATCTATGAGATCGTGTTGAAGGCGCAGAAAAACGCTATACAGATGGTGGGGCCTGAGGTCCAGGCCCAGGTTATTGACCGCGCAGCAAGAGGATTGATAGCTGAAGCGGGGTTTGGAGCGAACTTCACACATCGAACGGGCCACGGGATTGGGCTCGAGGTCCATGAGGCCCCCTATCTAGTCGAGGGGAATGTATCCAGGCTCAGGAAGGGCATGGTGTTCACAGTGGAGCCAGGCATATACCTAGCAGGTCGCTTCGGCGTACGCATTGAGGACGAAATTCTTGTGACCGAAGAGGGACGCGAGAACCTAAGCGCCGGGGCATACCCTGAGGAAGAGTTGCAAGTTGTCTAAACATTCGATGTTGGGTGGGTCTTGAAGTCCCTGACGAGACAGGAAGAGCAGAGAGCTCAAGACCTCCATAAGAAAGCCATCGTATTCGATGGCCACTCAGATATCGGTGGAAACATTCTGAGGAGAAGGATGAAAGGTAGCACAGCAATTCTAGAGAGAATGCATCGCAGCCAACTCGAGATGGGAGGCATCACCAGTGCTCTTCTCGCCGTGTGGGCAGATAGTGAAAGCTACAATTACGGAGGCTACGGACAGGCTACATCTACAGCTCTTCGGTCCATCGCATTTGCGAAGGAGGAGATCGACGCCTGCCAAGGATGGGCACTGCACGCAAGAAGCGCAGACGATATCCGGCGTGCCAAGCAGCAGGGGAAGGTTGCCTTTGTATTTCACTTTGAAGGAGGCATGCCCCTGGGTGAAGATATCGCATACGTCAAGGTCTTCAAGGAGTTGGGAGTACTATCCGTCGGTCCGGTGTGGAACGTCCGGAACCAAATTGCAGATGGCGTTGAGCAGAGGTCAGGTTCGGGTCTCAGCAACTTCGGCGCAATGTTGATACCTGAGCTGAACCGGCTCCGGATCGCCATAGACGTGTCTCATCTCCCCGAAAGAGGATTTTGGGATGTCATGGACCTGACTAGACAACCAGTGATTGCATCTCACTCGAACGTACGTACACTGTGTGATAATCCTAGGAATGTGAACGATGATCAGATCCACGCAATAGCTGAGAAGGGAGGGGTAATCGGAACCTGCTTCTATTCACCTTTCGTACACAGCAAGGAGCCTACTTTTGACAGGATACTTGATCACATAGACTACGTTGCTAACCTAGTGGGTGTGAATCACGTGGGACTTGGTCCTGACTTCACCGACTATATGGCCGAGGAAAATGTCAAGATCCCCAGTCCCGGTTGCATCACGGGCCAGTCGGCTCTGCATCTATACCCCAAGGGTATCGAGAACGCGTCCAAGATGTTGAACATAACTCGTGGCCTGGTATCAAGGGGATACTCGGATGCCGACATCATCAAGATCCTTGGAGATAACTTTCTGAGGGTTCTCAGAGAAGTCTGGGGGTCCTGACGACAGTCGAACCTGAGAAAACAACCCTTACAGGACATTGAACTAAGGCGAGCCCGATGGATATTATGTATGCATGGGTCTGGTTGCCCTCAGCCTGCGTGTAGCATCCAAGTCCACATCTAGCGTCTCCGGCTTCACGACCACTCCGTAATTGTCGCGAGCCTGATCGATCCTCACAAGACCCTTTCGAACATCGTCCGCCACCAACCTCGGATCCCTTTCGTATGCGTGACCCCACGCTCCCCCACCTGCAGTCCGGATGCTAACCACATCGCCCTTCTTCAGCTTCTGATTCATCAGTCTGCTGACCCTCATGATCTCCTTGCCGTCTCGAATAACCAGCAAGTAGTTCAAGGTACCATTCTGTCCACCGGCGACACCCCAAGGCGGAAACTTCGCTCGGTTTATGTCTACTGTGAGTATAGGGTCATCGCATAGTATTCGGTAGTCCTTAACCATGCCGAAACCCCCTCGATACTTTCCGTGGCCGACGCCGTCTTCAACATTCAATTGGAATCTCTCCACAATGAGTGGATAGCGTATCTCTAATACTTCTACTGGATTTGCGTACGTCTCTCCGTCGGCGTACGACATCAATGCGCTCTCACCATCTTGGTCAATCCCTGCACCCCATCCTCCGGGGTTCGGCTCGCACAACACGAAATACTCGTTGGTTCTCGGGTCGGTGCCCGAGATCATCTCAGACGCGACGGTGAGGAAGTGACCCGCCGAGAGCTTGTTCGGCATATGCGGTGCCAAGGCCTTCCACACGAGATCCGCAGCATACGCCATTGTCTCCCAATACACCGAAACCGGACTTGGTCTTCGAGGGTTGAAGATCGTTCCTAGGGGTGCGATGACCTCCAATGGTCTCAGAAGTCCATAATTGAACGAGGTATGAGGATTGGTCAATGCCACAAAGACTACACTCACTGCGGCGAAGGTACTTGGGTATGGGTTGTTCAGCGGGGCTGGAAGAGCCTTCGGGTTATCGCTGAAATCTACCGTAAATGCGTCGTCCGTAATCTTGATCTTTGCTGTTAGTTTCAAAGGCTCCGGTGAAACGTAGCTTTCATCCAAATAATCCTCAACGTAGAACTCCCCCTTGGGGAGTCCCTTCAATGCTGCCCTAGCGCGTGCTTCCCCCTCTTCAAGAAGGCTGCTCATCGCATCCTTCACGGTCTCAACGCCGTATTTCTCAACAAGCTCGCGCATCCTGCGATCGGCTAGTCTCAGTGAGGCAGCCAAAGCCTCCAGATCTCCATACAAGTAGTCCGCCATTCGCGAATTAGCCGTCAGCAACCTAATGACAGTCTTGTTCGGCTTTCCTTGATCGTAGTACTTGGTGGGAGGAACGAATATTCCCTCCTGATAGATATCCGACGAGCCAGGTCCCCAGCTTCCAGGCGTCATCCCACCTACATCGTAGCAGTGACCCTTGGCCACCCCAACGGCAAGGATCTCATCTCCATGAAACATGGGCATGGCAAGCCCGATGTCGTTCAAATGTGTCCCGGTTTCATACGGATCATTAGAAATGATTATGTCGTTCGGGAGAACTTCTTCTCCTGTCCTTCTAATTCCCTCAATCGAACTCTGGGCGACAAACTTGCCTACGGGAGCCCAAAGTGGAACCCCTATCGCAGTCGCTATTGTGTCGTATTGGCCATTTGTCAATACCGTTGTGAAGTCCAAGGTTTCGTAGAAGATCGGGCTTTTACAGGTCCTTATCGTAACCCAGAACATCTCATTTGCCAAACTGTCAAAGGCGTTCTTCACGACCTCTCTGGAAAAAATCTCTTTCTCCGTCACAGCTTTCACGAACCCGTCCAAGAAGCAGGCACTTCTTTTTTAAGTATCTTTCTACCTCTCTCTTGGGCATGAGCTGGCGAGTGGCTATCGACATTGGTGGAGCCTTCACGGATCTTGTGGCCGTCAACGACGCGACAGGCGAACAGATCTGGGTAAAGCTTGAATCGACACCTGCCGACTACTCCAACGGGGTCATTGAATCGCTCACTAGGGGCGCTTTAGATCTAAAGAAGACAAGCTTTCTCGTCCACGGCCAAACCGTGGTGATAAACACCATCATAACCCGGTCCGGTTCAAAGGTGGGATTGATTACCACCAAGGGCTTCGATATACTCGATATCGGCCGGGCAAATAGGAGGGACCTGTTCAATATGAGGTACAGGAAGCCCGAACCCCTTGTCCGACGGGACTTGACGGTCGCCCTAAAGGAGAGGATCATGGCCGACGGGAAGATTCTTCTGACCTTGAATGAAGCGGAGGTGAGAAACGGAGTCAAGAAGCTCATCGGCGACGGTGTAGAGGCGTTCGCTGTAGGTTTGATAAATAGTTACGCAAACCCGGCGCATGAGAAAAGGGTTGGTGAACTCGTGCTCGATGAACTTCACAAAGCGGGCCGGCCACCCTTCGTGACCCTTTCTCACGAGCTTACACGTGAGTGGCGTGAGTATGAGCGAACTTCAACCGCAGTCCTCAACGCATATGTTCAACCCGAGTTCAACCGCTACGTTGGCAAACTCGAACAGGGCTTAGGTCAACGACAGTTCCAAGGCATCCTTTACATTATGTTGGCAAATGCAGGGATGTCGACAGCGGATTTCGCAAAGGATCACCCTATCTACGCAATAGAAGGCGGACCCGTGGCAGGAGTGGTTGGGGCTTTGGCTGTAGCCGATCTTCTAGGGGAGAAGAATGTCATTGTGCTTGACGGAGGTAGCACAACGACTAAAGCTTCTCTGGTCAAAGACATGCTCCCCAAGATCTCAACAGAGTACTATGTTGAAAGAGACAGGTTCAATCCTGGTCACCCCGTAAGGGTGCCCGCAGTTGAAGTGGTGGAAATAGGCAGCGCTGGCACGAGTATCGCTTGGATCGATGACGTGGGAAGTTTGAAGGTGGGACCGAGAGCTGCTGGTGCCTATCCGGGACCAGCATGCTACGGCAAAGGCGGGCAGGAACCAACCCTGACTGACGCCTACGTAGTATCCGGCTACTTGAATCCGGAATATCTGCTAGGTGGAGAGTTGAAGATAAGGAGAGACTTGGCGGAGAACGCACTCAAGAAGATCGCCGATCACTTCAAGGTTACCGTTGAGGAAGCGGCCGACGCGATTATCAGAATTGCAAATGATCAAGCAGCCCATGTGATCAGGCTGATCTCAGTCCAGAAGGGGTACGACCCGAGGGACTTCACCCTCATTACTCATGGCGGCTCAGGGCCAATGTTCGCACCATTCATAGCCAGTGAACTGCAGATACCGAAGATCGTCGTGCCAGCCATACCTGCAGGCGTCTTCAATGCTTGGGGCATGCTCGCAGCTGACATCAGGCACGATATGGTCCACACCCGCATCATCAAGATAACCGACCGTGATCAAGTGAGCGGGGTTATTGCCAAGGTATTCGAGGACCTTGAGTCACAGATTCTTGGGATCTTCTCCTCGGAGGGCGTTAGGCGCGATAGGGTCACTGTTGTCAGGTACGCAGACATGCGTTACTACGGGCAGGAGCACACAATGAAGGTTCCAGTTGCCTCAGGCACGTACGGAGCTGAGCAGGTGAAGGGTATGGAGGACATGTTTGTTGAAGCTCATCTACGGGAATACGGTTTCACTTTGCCCGGCAACGCAGTAGAGTTGGTGAGTTTCCACGTTGTGGGAATATCGAAGGTCAAGAAGCCGGCATTGCTGCCCTTGGCGGATGCTGGAAGAAGTATGGAGAGGGCTTACTTGGGCGAGAGGGAGGTCTACCTCGGTCGGTCAGTGGGTTCTAGGCGGGTACCCATATACAAGAGGGAACTCCTTCCGCCGCATGGAGTGGTCAAGGGCCCGGCAATAATCGAAGAAAAGACCTCTACTATAGTTGTCGGTGAAGCGTTTGTATCAAGGCTGGATCAATACGGGAACATACTCATGGATCGGAAATAGACATTCCTGGGATTCGCAAGCAGAGGTGTTCTAACTACCCTCATGTGTCCCGGTACAGGAGAACTGCGAATGATGTGTGACGACTTGCATTAGTTTCCGCTGGAAGATGCTCCAAGGATTAGATTCTTCCAGAACTACGCGTGAAATAGAGCACATCCACATCACTGGATTCTTCCACAAGAAATGAACGAGGAGAGGGTCAGAGCCAAAAGAGGAGGGACATATGTTGGTAGCTAGAACAATTCGCAAGCAGAGGCGGAATGGCTATATATTTTACCCACAAGGCCTAGGCGGTGGAAGGCATGGTCATGGACGCTGACATTACTCAGGAAGAATATCAAGACCGAGTCTCGAAAGCCCAAAGGCTAGTCAAACAGCATGATCTGGATGCGCTCTTGCTTGGTCAGTGGGAGCACATCTACTATATGACAGGCTTCATGGGCACCGAGGCCCAGTGTTGCAAGGACACGCCTCACGCCGTCATTGTGAGAAGAGACGGCGATCCGGTGCTGATTATACCTGAGTATAAACGTCAGGCGGCCAAGGGCACCGTTTGGACTAAGGAGCTTCGCGGATACCAACCACCGAAGGAATTTGGCAATACGCTCAAGAAGACCTTTGCGGAGCTCGGGCTGAAGGGCGCGAAGATCGGGACCGAGCTAGGTGATTCCGTACGTATGACCTGCATTCCCGTACATACATATCTTGATCTTGTCAATGCAACCGGCAACGAGTTCGTCGATGGCGCCGAACTTATCTGGAAACTGCGAATGGTGAAATCCAAGAGTGAATTGGATCGAATTAGAATCGCAGCTAGGGCTGCCAGTCGTGCTGTTGAGAGAGCTTTTGGCGAAATCAAGGAGGGTATGACTGAGAGAGAATTTGCACATACAGTCGGTCTTCATATGATGGAAGAAGGGGCCTCTCGCCCACATGTAATCGTCTGCATGAGTGGCGAGAAGTTCCGTAGCAGGATAGTTGGCGACTTTGCTGGCGAACGGAAGATCCGCCGAGGCGAGTATGTCGCTCTCGACTTTCTTGCCGTCTACAGGCATTACGTGTGCGATCTCCATCGTGTCGCCTTCTTCGGAGGACAGCCGCCAAAGGCTGAAAGGGATCACTATCAGCTATACATCGAAGCCAACAAGAAGGGCACGGAAGCGCTACAGCCAGGCGTCACTGCAAGTGACGTGTACAAAGCAGAGGCTGAGGTCTTTGAGGAGGCAGGGATAAAGGTCGAACGCGACATGCTCGGCCACGGCGTGGGCCTCGAAGCGCATGAACCCCCACATATCGCCCGCGACAATATGACGGTTCTGCAGCCGGGTATGGTGTTTTCCATCGAGCCCGAAGGAATACCCAACGCTCAAGGGATTGCATTCGACTGTGAAGACAACGTCGCCGTAACGGAGACAGGCCACGAAAGGCTCTCGACTATCAGCCGCGAGCTGAGGATCGTCTAGACCTCCCGCAGAAGTCGAAGTCTGAGGACCCAATGACGGAGAGGCCGCGCTGCTCTCTCCTTCCTAGCGAGTTCTCAATGCGTTATCCACGCTTACACAGGAGCCATCCTCCGTTCCTCAGCACTTGGGAATGGGATACGCCCCATGCCGCATGACGGTATCGGTAATGGCTTCGAGAACCTCCCCGAAACCGGCAGACTTTATATCACCTATGTCCTCGGTAACGCCAAGAGCCAAGTTATCTCCAGGAGCTGCAGCCGTCAGAACATCGATTGTCTTCTTTCTCACTTCGTCATGCCCGCTGTCGAAAGCCACGGTCGCCGGGATTTTCATCCAAAGAATCTTGTCCTTCCAAGCTACCCTTGCCTCTTGGACTTCCATATCTCCGACAGGCGGAGGAGTAAATGCCTCCACAACATCGATCCTGGACTTTGCAATCAAATCACGCAAAGCTTTCAGCCTACCATCCATGTGAACCATGAATATCTTGCCCCGCCTATGAAGCATGTCAGCTACTTCGTTGTAAAATGGTACGACATACCTATCGAATATGTTTGGGCTCGTTACGAGCGCATTGATGTTATCGTGGGATAGTACCACGTCTGCGGGCGATTCTGCGACTATTCGATAAATCCCAAGTTGCTTCTTCCTAATCAGTTGGTATAGATCTTCGAAGTCTTGCATGTGCTTGTAGAACTCCAAGGAAAACTGTCTGTAGCCCATGAGGTCGATAAGCATAGACTGCAGGGGCGATCTTGGGGTGGTTGCGATTGTAATCCCGTCGTCACCCATGAGTTCTTGGGCCTTCAAGAAGTCTTCGTAGTGCGGGAAGTATTCGGTGTCCTATATATATGGCCGAAGCGCGGCGTTCAATTGAATGTGTATCAAACAGAAAAGAGAGAAACGAGCAACGAATCAGAGAAATCATGGGGAGACGCAGATACTGGAGGAGAGAACGACTCTCACATTCTCTCTGACTTTCCCGAGATTCCTATGACCGTCGTGCCCACGAGCCCAGTTGCATATTGAGCTATCCACCCTGATATGTCCCTCAATAAGTAGATTGCGAAAAGTCGGGTGACTGTAGGAGGCAATTTCCGCTAGAGTACTCTCCGGGCGTGAATTCATCCTGGAACTACACTCAATGTTCAGCATCTCCATCTTGGTGAATCGCTCCACAAGAAACGTACCGGGAGGGGCATTCAAGGCAAAATCGAGGGACACATCATGGTGGATAGAACAAGCCCAGTTGCATATCGAAACGCTAATTAGGAGGACGGCGGTTGCAAACTCTTCATGAGAATTCTAGTTGTTGTACCGGTTCCCATTACGGATCTAGATGTCGAGAAGATGGTGCGAGATGCCTACGAACGAGTGAAGGATCCTGGAACTGAATTCGACGTCGTCTGTCTGGATCAGGGAGTGGAGTCGACGGAGACTCATTTCGCCACAGATCTGAATCTGGGTCATGTGGCGGAGGTGATCGACAGGGTGGACGAGCAGAAGTACGATGGAGTCGTCATGTTTTGCGCGGAGGATCCTGGCCTCTATGGCGCTAAAGAGAGACTGAAGATTCCGGTCGTAGGTCTATTGGAGCCTTCTCTTCATTTGGCCTGCATGCTTGGGCGAAGGTTTTCCTATCTGACAATCCTGGAAAGCACTATCCCGCTGACTGAGCACGTGATCCAGCTCTATGACATGAGTTCCAGATGTGCATCAATCAGATGGATTGGCATTCCGGCGATGCAGCTGTTGGCGAACCCCGACAAAACGATCCAGAGATTGGTCGAAGAGGGTCACAAGGCGATCAACGAAGACAGGGCGGATATTCTAGTTCTTGGCTGTGGGAACATGGTTGGCGTCGCCGACGCATTATCGGAAAAACTAGGGGTCCCGGTCATTGATCCAGCTGTTGTAGGATTCAAGACGTGCGAATTGCTGGTCAAGCTGAAGCTCACTCAGAGTAAGAAGGCATTCCCGCCTTTTCGCAGCACCATGAAGAGAGCCCCTCCTCGCATACCAAAGTAGTCTTTGCAGATACTTGGCTGCAGCATGAAACACGACACCACGATACGGCCGCTTTCAACGACGGTCTTACAGGCGCTTTTATGCCTAGTCTGTCGTTCGATGATGTTCGTAGAGGCCTAGCTTCTTCGAAGAGTCGGTCGACGGTCGGTTTCTTGCAATGTGGCAATGCCCAGATTATGGAGTAGATCTCGAGAAAAAATCGTCTGGGTTGGGAACGATGGATCCGGGTAGCTACAAATAGTAGTGGTATAGCGACGAGCCTTCACAGTGTCTCTGGGCTCTTCATGGAGGCATGCCCACTCTACCAACTTCTGAGCGCGCTAAGGTCATCTGACAACAAACGAAATACCTAGACATGCTTATTACCGTTCGACTTGCTCACCTTGGCTCATGGCGGCACGAGACGTGTTTTCAAGAGAGCTGATCAAGAGTGCCCTAGATAGCATTACGAATGAAATGTTCTGGGTGACAGTCCGGACTGCCAAGAGTCCGCTAATCTACGAAGTATATGATTTCTCAACAGGCCTTACGAGTGAGAATGGTGACACCGTCGCTATCTCGTTGACTGTGCCGCTTTGGGCCGGAGTGCACAAGTTCATGGCAAACAGCATGGTGAGGGATTTGAGAGAGGCTGGCGAAGATTTGGCTCCTGGAGACATCATAGTATCGAATGATCCCTATGCTACGGGAACCCATCTTAATGACATAGGATTTGCACTTCCCATATTTCACAAAGATGACATTGTCGCCATCGCAACAGCAAAGGGCCACATAAACGATGTTTGAGGCATGAACCCGGGAAGCTATGGCCCGAGCACCAACGAAATATTCCAAGAGGGATTGTACATACCTCCGGTAAGATACTATAGGAAAGGAAGGCGAAACGAAGATGTCATTCGCATAATACTCTGCAATTCAAGGATGCCTGACTATGCTCGTGGCGATTTGGAGGCACTCGCAGCGTCCCTGAGATTGGCTGACAGGAGAATCAAGGATCTGATTGGTAAGTATGGTGTCGAGACCGTACGAGATACGATGAAGAGCATGGTAGAAGCCGGCGCCAAGTTGGCTGCTTCTCGGATAAAGCTGTTACCAAAAGGCAAGTTCTATGCGGAAGATTTTATGGATGAGGGCTATCTTTCTGCGGAACCGCCGAGAATATCTGCTAGACTTGAGATTACGGACGAGGAATTCGTAGTTGACTTCAGCGATAACCCAGTAGCATTCCCGGTATCCGCTAACACAACTTACCCTGCAACTGTTGCATCCGTCGGTGTAGTGTTCCTCTCGATCACAAATCCCCATGAGCCTTTGAACCAAGGACTTGTGCGGCCGGTGAAGGTGATATGCCCTGAGGGCACCATATTAAGCGCCCGGAGACTAAGTCCCGTCTCCGTCTACTGGGAGACCATGACGTACGCGAGTGATTTGGTGTGGAAAGCTCTGGCACCTCACATACCTGACAGGCTGTCTGCTGGTCATTTCCTATCGATTTGCTGCGATCAAATTGCAGGGATCGATCCGCGCAACCGCGAGTACTTCATCATCAATGAGCCTAATCCAGGAGGGTGAGGTGCGCAAATAGATCACGATGGCGAAAGCGCTCTAATCAGCGTTGCGGACGGCGAGACGTATACAACTCCGGTCGAAGTGTCTGAGATAAGGTTTCCAGTGCTGGTAGAGAAACATGTATTGAACATCCAGGGTGGGGCAGGACATGGGAGACATAGGGGAGGGTTTGGCGTCGTCCAGGAGTATAGGTTGCTGGCTGACGAAGCTGCATTCACCACAGCAATCAACAGGACGAGGGTCCCTCCATGGGGCGTTGGTGGCGGACAGAACGGCACAACAAACATCATGATAATAATAAGAGAGGGAAAGGAAATCCTGAGGACGGGCAAGATAATGAACTTCAAGTTGAAGAAAGGAGACATCGTGAGTATACGGAGCGGCGGTGGTGCCGGATGGGGCGACCCACTGGAACGCGACCCCCACCTAGTTTCCAGCGATGTCAGAAACGGATTCATCACAGTCAACGAAGCTCTCGACATATACAAAGTCGTCCTGGACGCACATACTGCCGAGGTTGATCAGTCGGCCACAGACGAATTGAGAAAGGGGTTACAGCAGACTATTTGAACCATCACTGGAGTGCCACTACGCGACCTTCTTAAGGAATATCTAGTCCGATGAAGCTGAACGCCTTCGAGACCGAGGAATCAGGGATACCCTCGTTCTGGAAAGTAAGAGGCTTCGCTTATCGCAGCAAGGATCACAAAAGGGCGAACGAACTTTGGTAGCGCTGTCTCGGCCTTCGGGAGTCGCCTTCCACGTACGCGTCGTATGGCCATTATATAGTTCAAGCCTTTTATACACGAAAACTTCTGTGTGACTTCCTGGTCTTGAATGAAAATCATCGATTTGTCCGATTATCCCGTTGTGGACGACCACTGCCATCCATTTCTGCCTTCAATGGAGCCCAAACTGTTTGCCCAGAACTTCAACTGGTCTAGTATCTTCCCCCCGGTACCTGTTGAGCAAACTGAAGATCTTATTTTGTATAGGCGGACTATCAGCGAGCTCGCAAGATTCCTGGGACTCTCCAAAACCAACTCTCAAGAAATTGTTGCTATGAGGAATGAGAAATACCGCAGGGAACCGAAGGAGTATATATCACGATTGTTTCAGGACGCGAGCATCGATTGCCTTATTTTCGAGACGGGCTATCCATCTGAAGAAAAAGTCCAGGCGGGTTTTGTCTCTCATGCTGTTGACCCGGCGGAGTTGCAGCGACTCTTGCCCTGTAATTTCAAACGTATATTCAGGCTTGAAAGACTCATCGACCTTCTATTCCAAGACGCACATCTAGGCTTCGATGATATGTTGAACAAGTATGACGATTCGCTCCAAGGCGCCATAACGCACGAGGGATATATTGGCTTCAAGTCGATTATAGCGTACGGATACGGTCTAGATATTCAAGACCGACTTGTACAGGATGCTCGGGACACGTACAATGAGCTCAAGGAGAAGGGCAGATTGGCCCTGCCCCTGAAAGAAAAGGAGGAAACGGTGTTGCGCAAAGAGAAGGTTTTGCGCGATTTTCTTATATTCCGGGGAATTGAAAAAAGTGCTCAACTGAACGTTCCCTTTCACATACATACGGGTTTCGGTACATCCCCCATCATAAGCATCGCGAGATGTAATCCGTTGCTGCTATGCGATGCGCTGAAAAATGACAAGCTGCGAAAAGCACGGATCGTTCTCCTGCATGCGGGATATCCGTACGTTGAGGAGGTTGGTTATTTGGCTAATCAGTTTCCCAACGTGTATGTAGATATGTCAGTAGTCATACCATTCGCCTACCCCGCAATCAAGAGCAAGGTTGTAGAGCTCCTAGAAATGACCCCAACAACCAAGCTGTTGTATGGTTCTGATGGCTACAATATTCCGGAGCTTTTCTGGATTTCTGCTATTCTGGGGAAAGAGGCCTTGTCAGCAGTTCTTGGGGAAATGGTAACCTTGGGAACACTTGATGAAGATTATGCATACAAGGTTGCATCGCGCGTACTGCACGAGAACGCTGAGCAGTTGTACAGAGCCCTACATACCTAGATATGCCTCCCTAATATCCTTCTCTTCAAAGATTTTCTTGGCTGATCCTTCAGCCATGACGTTCCGCCTTTCAGTGAGATAGACTGTGTCCGCAAGTCTGCATGCATAGACAGTATTTTCTGCAGATCGACCAATGTTTCTTCTAGAATGCTGGCAAAGCTCCCGCTGACTTGGGACGAAGTGGGCCGAGCCATGGCGCCCGGCACAGTCGGCACTACGTTTGTCGGTCTTGGTATGATAAGAAGATCCCGCTCGTGCATCAAGGTCTAATCCCCTTCCCTCACAGGCTTACCAAACAAGTTACCTTTTGTATTCCCTCTGGATACAGTGACCTGACATGACATACAGGATCGCAACTGATGTTGGAGGAACATTCACCGACGCAGTTCTCCTCGACGAAGAGACAGGTGAAGTAAGATATGAGAAGGTCCCAACAACTCCTAAGGGCTTCGCCAAAGGCACGATGGACGCCATAGACAGGTTTGGGGTGTAACTGGACAAATGCGACTTCTTGGCGCACGGAACAACCGTTGCTATCAATGTACTTATTGAGGGCAAAGGTGCCAAGACGGGACTCATCACGACGAAAGGCTTCCGCGATGTCGCAGAAATTGGCAGAGGCAATAGGACTGAGATGTACGATGCCCTCTACAGGAAACCGAGACCCATTGTCGACAGGTATCTTCGACTGGAGGTCGAGGAGAGGATTCGGTATGACGGCAGTATTATGAGAGCTCTCGCTGAAGAAGACGTAAACCAAGCTCTCGAGACATTCCGAGAAAATGAGGTAGGTTCCGTGGCCGTCTGCCTGTTGAACTCCTACGCAAATCCGGTCCACGAAGTCCGTATCGGCGAGATCATAGAGAAGAAAGCGCCTGAGGTCTCGGTCTCGCTTTCACATCTGATCACAAGAGAGTACAGAGAGTACGAAAGGACAAGCACGACGATATTGAATGCGTATGTGATGCCGGTCGTCGGGCGTTACCTGGAGAGCATAGAGCAGAAGCTGGCTGCCAGAGGGTTCAGCGAAGATCTGCTTATCATGCAATCCAATGGAGGAGCAATGACCTCTTCTACGGCAAAAAGGCAGCCAATCGGGATGATTGAGTCAGGACCGGCGGGCGGTGTCATAGGCGCCGCGATTTTGGGCAAGATGCTCGGCCATGACAACATGGTATCGTATGACATGGGCAGAACGACCGCAAAAACCGGCCTCATCGAGGGAGGCTCGCCCAGAGTGACGATGGAGTACACAGTCAGAGGTTATCCTGTAAGGATACCTGCCATCGATCTCATGGAAATCGGGGCTGGTGGCGGTAGCATTGCTTGGATCGATTCGGCTGCGGCTTTGCACGTGGGCCCGAAGAGCGCGGGGGCGGATCCGGGCCCTGCCGCCTACGGAGCCGGGGGAACAGAACCAACGGTTACCGACGCGGATCTTCTCCTTGGAAGATTGAACTCGGAATACTTTCTTGGGGGACGGATGAAGATCTTTCCCGACCTAGCTAGGAAGTCACTCGAGCCAGTGGCGGACTTCATCAGATAAGACGTGATCGAGTCAGCGTATGGAATAATCACGATAGTCAACGCACACATGTCGGCCTTGCTAAGGGCCATGACCATACGGCGCGGCTATGACCCCCGGGAGCTCATTGCAGTGGCGTTTGGTGGAGCGGGACCTATGCATATCGCGCCGCTTGCCCGAGAGCTGGGCATATCCAAGATCGTTGTTCCCAAGGTCCCGGGCAATTTCTCCGCTTGGGGGATGGTTGTTACGGACCTCAAGCATGACTTTGTTCAAACGTTCGTCAAGCCCGTAACGGACGCGGACCCCGACGAGCTCGATCAGATGTATCGATCTTTCGAGAAGAGGGGCGTCGAAATTCTTTTGAAAGAGAAAGTCAAAGAATCCAGTATTGGGCTCTTGAGGGCAATTGATATTCGCTATATTGGCCAAGGGCATACCTTGACGATACCGCTGACGTCACACACCGTCGCTGAGCAGGACAAGCAAGAGGTACATGATAGTTGAACCGGTCTCCGGAGGCTACGGCGGAAAACCATTCGAAGATGGCGAGTCAGGGCTGTTCTCTATGCCCCATGGTGATACATACAACATTCCAATTGAAGTGATTGAAGTCATGTACCCTCTTCTGGTCGAGCGTTATCAACTAATTCCAGATTCAGGTGGGGCCGGAAAGCAGAGGGGGGGGACTAGGCGTCAGAAAGGATTATCGAATCGTTGACCATGAGGCGGGCATGACGGTCACGTTTGATAGAGCGATCTACTCGCCTCCATGGGGGCTCTTCGGAGGTAGATCAGCATGCCCAAACAAGTTCACATGCTACGGGAATGATGGGCGCGTCGAGTACTGGCGGAAGTTCACGAATCTGAGACTGAAGCCCAACGATCTGGTAAGCCTGGCAGGTGGAGGAGGCGGCTACGG
>Ga0315296_10002524_pt1 | contig 15583 bp, 11 predicted proteins | sample YL17G14_18_MG_FD_203921 | JGI IMG/M metagenome (GOLD analysis project Ga0315296, IMG submission 203921) | Sediment microbial communities from Yellowstone Lake, YNP, Wyoming, USA - YL17G14_18 | ecosystem: Environmental > Aquatic > Freshwater > Lake > Sediment | place: USA: Wyoming | collected... | reverse complement strand
GGATCGAACAGCGAATGGTGCGGGTTAACGACGATGCTGGCAAGCTCACAGCGTTCGAAGTCATCTTCCGGGACATCACTGAAGCTAAACAAGCAACTGACAAAACCCTCTCTTTTACGAAGGAACTTTACCGCTCTTTGTTCGAGGAAACGAGGGATGCCGTGTTCATAAGCACTCCAGAAGGCAAGTTCTTTGATATCAATCCTGCTGGTGTGGCTCTGTTCGGATATTCCTCTAAAGATGAGCTGATGCAAGCCGATATTGCCCAGGACCTTTACGCTGATCCAAAGCAGAGAGAGGATTATAAGAAAACCCTGGCTGAAAACAAATATGTAAAAGATTTTGAATTGATATTGAAACGGAAAGGCGGACAGAAGGTTATTGTCTTGGAGACGACTACGGCTGTGCTTGACGATAATGGCAATATCATAGCTTATCGTGGGTTCATGCGAGATATAAGTGAGGAGCCACGCGTGGAATAGGAGCCTTGCCTTCAACCGTAAAAGGAACAGTCAACTGTTCGATGGTCTTGAGTCCACGCCTCCGAACGCTTTGCGCTTTACGACATCTCCGGCCGGAAGGTGGGGGTCTACAGGGCCGATCGGATTGGGGAGGGTCTGCCTCCTGGGGTGTATTTCCTAAGGTCCTCAATCCCGAATGCTTCGCCCTTGCGGTTAGTAAAGTTGCGGTAGTTAAAAGCAACAATCCCTCTGGAGATAAGGCGTGAGTTGCATATCTGCAACCAAGAGAAAAAAATTAGGAAAAGGCAGTTTGCTCAAAATTGCCATTTCAGCATTATTCGTGTTCCTCTTACTTTTTAGCAGGCAAGTTTCTGCTGGATGGACCTTTGTAGATACCCTCCAAGTAGCGAGGAGCCGGCACAGGGCTACACTCTTGCCCTCCGGTAAGGTGCTGGTAAGTGGTGGGTTCACCACCGCCTGCGAGGTATACGATCCTGCCTTGAACCACTGGTCGTTGACGGACCCGATGCATGTTAACGGCTACTGGCATACCGCGACCCTCTTGCAGAACGGGCAAGCGCTCATCGCCGGAGGGAGTTATACCAACCCTTATTGCGAGCTCTATGATCCCGCTTCCGGGATGTTCACTCCCACCGACTCGATGCATCACTCCCGCATCCATCATACCGCTACCTGCCTTCCGGATGGCCGAGTCCTGGTCACAGGCGGAGACTCAGCAAATGTGTATTACGCATCCTGTGAGATTTACGACACGGTCTCCGGCACCTGGTCTTATACGGACAGTATGTCCACTCCTCGGGGATACCACACGGCCACTCTTCTTCAGGATGGTCGAGTGCTGGTCACGGGAGGGGCCAATCAAAGCCAGTACCTTAACTCCGCCGAACTCTACGACCCCGCCCAAGGGCGATGGACTTCTGCCGGCACCTTCTTTTCCGCCTTCTACCACGCTGCTGCCCTCTTGGACAACGGCAAGGTATTGGTGGCCGGAGGTTTCGGGCAAGGGGGGAGTGTCAATCGTTCCTGTATGCTCTATAACCCTGCGAATGGGAGATGGGAGAGCACAGGTTTAATGCAAAGACCCCGTGCCCGCTTTGACATCGTCAAAATGGCGAACGGCCAGGTGATGGCGCCTTGTGGCCGAGGGGAAAATTTAACGGAGTGGTCCTGCGAGATTTACAATCCCTCTTCCGGTCAGTGGTCATTCACGGACAGCTTGCACGAGACCAGGGAGCTTTTTTCTGTCACCCTGCTTCAGGATGGCCGGATCCTGGTGGCTGCCGGAAGGGATTACCAAGGGGCGTTTAGGGCCACCTGCGAGCTTTACGAATCCGGGTCAGGGCTCGAGCAGGAGGAAATAACCAAGGCTTCCTTCCGGACAGGGTTATGTGCAAGCCCCGATCCCTTCGTTGGGTATACTGTCGTCCCCGGCCACTCCTCCGAGCGCTTCGTGCTCTACGACATCTCCGGCCGCAAGGTGGGGATTTTTAAGGGGGACCGCATCGGGTTCGGGCTCTCTGCCGGGGTCTACTTCCTGAAACCTGAGGGTCAGGACATTAAACCTATACGGATCGTTAAGTTGAGATAGCCGTTATTCCGGTATCCGCATTCTGAAATCCAAAATGAAAAGGGCGATCCTTGGATTGCCTTTTATTATGTCTACTTCTCATCAGGCCGATAATTTTTTTAAGATTTTTATAAGGAATTGCTTTTATGTGGCTTGGTCTGTGCCCCCTGTCTCGTAACCTCGATTTGTGCAGTTGACAAAATGCCATTTTCCTGCGTAATAGTGGAGGGGGAGAGGTATTTTATTAGTCTGTGAGTTATTTCACAAGGCATAGGTTTGTTTTTTGCCAAAAGCTGATAGCCAAAAGCTAAAAGCACAGTTAAAAGTCTACAGTCCACAGTCTACGGTCCACGGTCGCTTTTAAAGGAGGTGTTCTCATGGCCAAGCTTGATTCGCCGTTTGGTTCGAAGAAGGTCTCAGGGAGGATCGGGGATGGGTTTGTGATGTCCTCCTGGCGTGGGATTCCCTATCTCCGTCAGCGGGTGATTCCGGCCTATCGCACTTCGGAGAGGCTGGAGCGTGTCCGGGGGCTCTTTGCCCGACAGAACCGGCGCTGGATGGAGCTCCGGGAATCTGAGCGGGAGGCCTGGAGGATGTTCTGCGAGAGGAGACATCTTCTGGGGCAGGCGAATGTGATCTTTGCCTCCTATTCCTCCCTGGCCCTGGATGCGGGGCTTCCTGAGCCGGTCCTTCCACCCCGTTCCAGGATGCCTCTGCTGCCCCGTCTTTCCCTTGCAGTCGGTCCTGAACCGAATTCATTGGTCGTCTCCTGGGACCAAGTCACGAGTCACGAATCACGAGTCACGGGTCTCTTGGACTTATGGTACTGGTCCGGGCGCTCTTCGCTCAATCCCCATCCGCGCTTTCACAAGCACCTGGTGTATCTTCCGCTTTCCGCGGGGAAGTTTCTGTTCCAGCCTAAGAAACCCCGTTTTCTTTCGGGCCTCAGGTCCCAAGCCTCAGGGATCAAGTATTCCTTCCGCGCCCGTGTCGTCCTTCCCGATTCCAATCATAGCGGCTTCTCCACGGCTTCCCTGATCTCCGAGCAATAGGGCTGCGCACGGCGCAGGCAGGGTGAAGGCACGGTGCAATCAGGGTGCAGGCAGGACGCAGGTAGCTCGTGAAGTCCTCCCGCAATCCTCCTTCCGCCCTCCCGCAAGGCCGCGGGCCAGTCTGCACGGCTTTCCTGGTGCGATATTAAGGGGCATTCCCTTGTGAAACAAGGCCTTGGGCCGCTTTTCTTAAAAAATGTCTTGCAATTTACCCCTAAATATAGTATATTTTTCAGGATGAGTCCTATATATTGTGGCATAGTTACAATAAGGAGGAAAGTCATGAGAAGAGCTTCCCTTGCTGTTTTTACATTGCTTTGCTGCTTTGCCTGTTCCCTTGCCGGGGCGGAAACCCAGACCACGGAGCTCGTGGATGCGCCTACGGCCGGCCTGCCGGGGAAGGGGGCGTATTCCCTTTCCCTCAGGATGCAGCCCTACGGCGGGCTCCTGGGCGGGATCACGATCGGGCTTGCGGAGAGGCTGGCCTTGGGGATGTCCTACGGCGGGACCGGGATCATCGGGTATGGCACCCCGGACTGGAACGCCCAGGTGGGCGTGCAGGCCAGAGTCCGGCTCCTGGATGAGTCTTATGTCGCCCCGGCGATCGCCATCGGTTTCGACTCCCAAGGCTTCGGGGCGTTCTACCGGGACCCCTACGAGCGCTACGACATCAAGTCCCGGGGGTTCTATGCCGTGGCCAGCAAGAACTATATTTTCCTGGGTAAACTGGGATTTCACGCCGGGGCGAACTACAGCCTGGAACGGCGGGATGACCAGAAGGTCGTCGATTTCTACGCCGGCCTGGAGAAGGGCTTGAGCCCGGAACTGTCCTTCCTGGCGGACTACGACTTCGCGTTCAACGACAACAAGAAGGACAGCCTGTTCGGGGAAAACAAGGGCGGGTATTTAAACGCTGGGGTGCGTTGGACCTATGCGGAAAGGCTCAGCATCGAGTTCGACATGAAGAACCTGTTCCGTAATGGGATGGAGGGCACGGACTGGGGGCGGATCGGGAGGACCTTCAAGATCGCCTATTTGGACCATTTCTAACTACGGACTGTAGACCATAGACGGTAGATAAAAAAATATCAAGGGCCAGGTCTTTTAGACCTGGCCCTTCCCTGTTGAATCTTATTCCAGCATCAGCCCACCCAGTAGAGGAAGCGGCCGCAGTTCATGCAGGTGGAGACTTTGGCGTTCCGCTCGGTCTGGGTGGCCACCTCGGTGGGCAGGCGCATGAAACAACCGTAGCAAGTCCCATCCACGACCGGGACCACGGGCCTTCCCTTGGGCTTGAGCTTGCCGTAGTGCGACGCGAATTCGGGCTCGATGGAGGCGACGAGCCGCCGGCGGGCCTCCTCCAGCTTCTCCATGTCCTCGAGCTTGAACTTCACCTCCACGTCGGAGGCGGCCAATTCCTCGCTCTCCTTGAGCATCAGCTCCATGTCGTGCAGGCGGATCAGGAGCTCGAGCTGGGGGTGCATGGTGGTGGAATCGGGAACGGCGATCCTGCGGGGCGCTTTCCGACGGGGCATCGCGGCTCCTACTTTCCCCTGGTCTCGAGCTCTTTCAGCCGGGCGAGGAATTCCGGGGCGTCCCTGGCTGTGCAGAGCTTATCGTTCTTCCCCATGTCCTTGGCCACCTTGGCGATGGCCCCCAGGGTCAGAAGGTACTGGTTGCCTTTGTCCTTGGGCGGGGCGGCCACTAGGAAGAAAAGGTGAGAGGCCTTCTTGTCCATGGCGTCGAAGTCCACTCCCCGGGGGAAGCGACCCACGGCCACGGTGAACTTGGAGAGGATCAGGGAACGGCAGTGCGGAATGGCCACGCCCTTGCCGATCCCGGTCGAGCCCAGCTTCTCGCGCTCGACTAGGAGGTTCAGGAGCAGGGAGCGGGCCTTTTCGTTGATCTTGAAGATGCCCACCAGTTCACGCAAGGCCTCGTCGCGGCTGGAGGCATTCAGGTTCAGACGGATGAATTCAGGGTCTAAAAGCTCGGCGAGCATGATTCCTTGTCTTTAGAAACTTGTCTTTAGAAAAAGGAAAATCGAGCCCCCGCACGGTGTTCGTGGCGCTCGATTTACGGTCGTTTATCCAGGACCTCCCCAAGGGGAGGGAGCCTCTCGCATGTTTGGGAACCTATCCTCCATAAATTTAAGAAGTTATATCATAACATATTTGGGGAAACCTGTCAAGGGCCTGCGGTTGGATTTTTTAGGATTTTAAAGGCGCGAAGCGAAAGACGAAAAGGCCTCGTTTCCGCCTTCGATTGGGCCGGATTTTACCCTTGCTTCCGGAGGGCGAAATCGTGTATAATTTACTCCTATTCCTCACCGTTATAAGTCACCACTTTTGCTTTAAGGGAGAACGGATATCGTGGCTTTGGAGCAGAGCGAAAAGATCCATCCGGTGATGATCGAGGAGGAGCTCAAAAACTCCTACCTGGACTACTCCATGAGCGTGATCGTGGGCCGGGCCCTGCCCGACGTGCGCGACGGCCTGAAGCCGGTGCACCGCCGAATCCTGTTCGCGATGAGCGAGCTGAGCCTGGCCTACAACCGGCCCTACAAGAAGACGGCCCGCATCGTCGGGGAGGTCCTGGGCAAATACCATCCCCACGGCGAGACCGCGGTCTACGACACCCTGGTTCGCATGGTCCAGGATTTCTCCCTGCGCTACCCCCTGGTGGACGGGCAGGGGAACTTCGGGTCCGTGGACGGGGACCCTCCGGCGGCGATGCGCTACACCGAGGCCCGGCTGGCGCGCGTCGCGGACGAGATGCTGCGGGACATCGACAAGGAGACCGTGGCCTGGGGCCCGAACTTCGACGGCACGCTCAAGGAGCCCCTGCTCCTCCCGGCCACCCTGCCCCAGCTTTTGGTCAACGGTTCCTCGGGGATCGCGGTGGGCATGGCCACCAACATCCCGCCGCACAACCTGGGCGAGGTCGTGGACGCGCTGGTGGCTGTGATCGACGAGCCTGCCTTGGAGGAGGAAAAGCTTCTGAACTACGTCAAGGGGCCGGATTTCCCGACCGGGGGAACGATCCACGGCGTCTCCGGGATCCGCGAGGCCTACCGCACCGGCCGGGGGCGGGCGGTGATCCGGGCCAAGGCCCAGGTCGAGACCTTCAAGAGCGGGAAGGAGGCCATCGTAGTCACCGAGATCCCGTTCGAGGTCAACAAATCCACGCTGATCGAGAAGATCGCGGAGCTGGCTCGGAACAAGAAGATAGACGGCATCTCCGACCTCCGGGACGAATCCGACCGGGATGGGATGCGCATCGTGATCGAGACCAAGCGGGACGCGGACACGAGCGTGGTCCTGAACCAGCTCTACAAGCACACCGCGATGCAGACGACCTACGGCATCATCCTCCTGGCCCTGGTCAAGAACCAGCCCCGCATCCTCTCGCTCCGGCGGATCCTGGACCTTTTCCTGGAGCACCGCCAGGAGGTCGTGGTCCGGCGTACGAAGTTTGAGCTGGCCGAGGCCGAGCGGCGGGCCCACATCCTGGAGGGCCTGAAGATCGCCATCGACCACATCGACGAGATCGTGGCGATCATCAAGAAGGCCAAGGACGTGGACGCGGCCCGCGAGACCCTGATGAAGCGTTTCAAGCTCTCCGAGGTCCAGGCCCAGGCCATCCTGGACATGACCCTGAAGCGGCTGACGGGCCTGGAGCGCCAGAAGATCGAGGAGGAGTATTTAGATCTCATCAAGCTCATCGCCAAGCTGAAAAGCATCCTGGCCTCCAAGGCCAAGGTCCTGCAGCTCATCAAGGACGAGCTATTCGAGCTCAAGAAGAAATACGGGGACGAGCGGCGCACCGAGATCCTGATGTCCGAGACCGAGGACTTCTCCATCGAGGACCTGATCGCCGAGGAGGACATGGTGATCACGATCTCGCACCAGGGCTACATCAAGCGCCTGCCGGTGACCACCTATCGAAGACAGGGACGGGGTGGCAAGGGCGTAACCGGGGTGAAGTCCAAGGAGGATGACTGGGTGGAGGGCCTGTTCATCGCCTCCACGCACGAGTACATCCTGTTCTTCACGGACCGAGGGCGGTGCTACTGGCTCAAGGTCTACGAGATTCCGGAGGGCGGACGGCTCAGCCGCGGGAAGCCGGTCGTGCAGCTCGTGGGCATCGGGAAGGACGAACGGATGGCGGCCTACGTCCCGGTCAAGGAGTTCAAGGAGGGCCTGTACCTGATCATGGCCTCGCGCCAGGGCACGGTCAAGAAAAGCGACCTTTTGGATTATTCCCATCCCAAACGCGGGGGGATCATTGCGGCGAAGATCAGGGAAGATGACAGCCTCATTGACGTCAGGCTGACGGACGGAACCCAGGACGTGATTTTGGCCACGCACGAGGGCCAGGCGGTGCGCTTCCACGAGTCCGACGCCAGACCGATGGGCCGTGTGTCCACAGGCGTAAGAGGGGTTCGCCTGGAGAAGGGCGACTACGTCATCGGGATGGTGGACGTGAAGCGCGAGGGCTCGCTCCTGGTCGTGACCGAGAACGGGATGGGCAAGCGCTCCGAGATCGCGGACTACCGGGTGACCCGGCGCGGAGGCAAGGGGGTCATCACGGTCAGGGTCACGGACAAGACCGGCAAGATGGTCACGATCAAGGAGGTCGTGGACTCGGACGAGCTGATGATCATCACCCAGCAGGGCCAGGTCATCCGCCTTCCCCTCTCAGGCGTGCGGGTGATGGGCCGGGCTACCCAGGGCGTGCGGCTCATCAACCTGGACGAGGGCGACCGGGTGGTGGACGTGGCCCGGGTCGTGGTGAAGGAGGAGGAAGGAACTGAGAACGGAGGGAATGGAACGATCCCCGCTTAGCCATGCCCGACTATGAACTGATCGATCACACCGCGGATGTGGGCATCCGGGCCAGGGGTAAGACCCTGGCCCAGGTCTTTGAGAACGCCGCGTGCGGGATGTTCTCCATCCTCACGGACGCGGAGTATGTCCGGCCGGTGGAGACGCACCCGGTGAAGGCCCATGCCCAGGACGTGGGCGGGCTCTTGGTGCGTTTCCTGTCGGAACTATTGTATAAATACGAGACCGAGAGATTATTATTCAAAGACTTCAAGGTTCAGCGCATCTCCGAAACGCACCTGGAGGCCAGGGCCCGGGGGGAGAGGCTGGACCTCGCCAGACACACGGTGCTGACCGAGATCAAATCCGCGACCTACCATCTCCTCAAAGTCGAGAAGGAGCCGGGGGGCTGGGTCGCAGAGGTCATCTTCGATTTATAGGAGAAAGGACATGAGGACCCTCTTCGGAACCATGGTTTTGCTTTTCGCCCTGGCCCTCGGGGTCCAGGCCGCACTGGTGAAGCAGCCCTATTTGCAGAACCTGATGGATACCTCCATCGTGGTGAGGTGGGAGACTCAAACGGCCCAGACCGGGAGGGTGCAGTACGGGCTGACCACGGCCTACGGCCTGGAAGTGAACCATTCGAACTCCACGACCCAGCACGAGTTGCGTTTGCCCACGCTCCTCCGGGACACGCTCTATCACTACCGGGCGATCTCGGGAAGCGACACCAGCGCTGACGCCGCGTTTCACACGCCCGTCGCTGTGAACAGGCCCTTCCGGTTCATCGCCTACGGGGACAACCGCTCGGACAGCGCCGCGCACCAAAGCGTGGTGGACCGCATGGCCCTGGTCAACCCGGCTCCCGGGTTCATGGTCAACGTGGGGGACCTTACCGCGACCGGGGCCACGTCGGAATACCAGACCTTCTTCAACGTGGAGCGGGGGCTTCTCCGCCGGATCACCATGTTTCCCAGCCTGGGGAACCACGATATCGCGAACCTGGGGAACTGGAACACTCTCTTCGCCCTGCCCGGAAACGAGCGCTGGTACTCCTTCCGCTACGGGAACTCGACCTTTCACTGCTTGGACAACTACTCCCCGGACACGCTCGGGACCCCGCAGTACACCTGGCTCGTGAATGAGCTCCTGGCGGACAGCGCAGATCCCGGGGTCCGGCACATCTTCGTGTTCTGGCACGAGCCGCCCTACACCACCAACGCCGGGCACTCCTCGAACCTCCGCATCCGCCAGTACATCGATCCCCTGATGGAGCGCTTCCGGGTGAGGCTCACCTTCCAGGGGCACGTGCACGCCTACGAGCACAGCTACGCCAACGGGATCCACTATATCACGACCGGAGGGGGCGGCGCGCCCCTGGCCACGGTCTGGAACGCCCCGCAGCCCTGGACGGTCTACCGCGAGGCGACCTACGAGTTCGTGCTGGTGGACGTGCGCGGGGACACGGTCTATTCCCGGGGCATCAAGCCCTCGGGCGCGGTGATCGATTCCTTCCGCCTCATCGCCCCGGGGTCCGGCGTGGCCGAGGCAAAAGGGTCTGCCCTTCAGCTCTCGCTGGCCCTGAAGGCTGTCCCGAATCCCTTCTCCAAGCAGCTGAGGGTCTCGTTTTCCCTGCCGAGGTCGGAGCGTACGAGAATAACCGTCTATAGCGTTTCAGGGAAAAGGGTGGCGACCCTGAAAGAAGAGACTCTGAGGGCCGGGGAGCATGAAGTCTTCTGGGACAGCGGGAGCACCCCGAACGGGTTCTACTTCTGCATCCTGAGCACCCCGGAAGGTTCCCGCGTCGTGCCGCTGACCTTGCTCCGATAAAAGACCCAGAATGCCAAAGAGGCGGCCCTTTGAAGGCCGCCTCTTTCATTATCTAAACGCTATGAAGGTTGGCTTAGAGGCTTTCCCCAAGCCCCCTGGAAAGCGGTCTCGGAGAGCTCCTTCCTCGTCCTCGGCCTACGCTCCTTCTCCTGAAGTCCGGCCTCCAAGTCCTCCAGCTTGCCCTCGTAGCCTACGGCGAAAAGGACGATGGGCTGGTGGTCCGAAGGGATGGAGAGGGCGGTTTTCACCTTCTCTCCGTCCCACCCGGCCATCTGGTGGCATCTCAGACCCTGGTGCTCAGCCTCCAGGACGAACTGCATCACGGACATTCCGCAGTCGTAATAGACGTATTTTACTTCATTCGATAGACAGTCGTCCTCGGCCCGGCCCGCGACCACGACCAGGAGCGGGGCGGCTTTGGCCCAGGAGTTGCCTTTGGAAAGGGCCTCCTCCAGGGCCGGGCGGCTGGGCGCCTCTTTATCCACGAGGATGTAACGCCAGGGCTGGCTGTTCCCGCAGGAGGGGGCCCAGCGTGCGGATTCGAGCATCGCGCGGACCTTCTCCGGCTCGACGGGCTTGGGGAGGAACGCCCGGACGCTTTTGCGGTTGGCGATTAAAGGACTCTGGGTCATCTGAGAATCAAAGCCTTTCCTGAGAGTCGTTGAGAGAGGGCAATTAAATGAACGAAATACACCCCTGCGGGCAGGTCGTTCGAGCTTCTCACCTCGTGCCAGCCCGCGCCCTGCCTTCCTTCCGCGAGCACTCCGGCCTTCCTTCCCAGGGCATCGTAGATCTCAATCCTCACCTCTCCGGCCTCGGGCAGGTAATAAGAGAGCGAAAGCTCATCCTTGGCAGGATTCTGAACCTTAAGGGTTACCCCTTGTCTCCTTGTCCCCTTGTCCCCTTGTCTCTCTTCAGCGACTCCGCTCTGGGCCTGGATCGTGAAGGCGGCGGGGGTTGTGGCCACGGCGCTGTCCGGGGCGGCGAAGGCTTTATAGCGGATGTAGCAGTTCGTGGAGTTGACCCCGTTGGGCACTTGCCATTGATAGCGTCCGCCGTTCCTCAGGGTATCCGCGATCAGGGTCCAGGGGCCACCGGTCCCGGTGGTGGATAATTCGAGGCGTATCCTTGCAGTTCTGCCCGAGGGCACGCCACAGAGCCAGTCGATGAAATGAACGGAGCTCCCGTAGAACTTCTCCCCGCCCCTGGGGAACGCGGGCCAGATGGACAGGCTTGAGGGCGCGGAGGACTCCTTGAACACGTGGGCGTGGTTGTAGTCGCTGGGCCAGTTGCCCTCGTCGTCCACGAGCGCGAGGTCGGGATACCCGTTGTGGTCCACGTCCCCTCCGGCCCGGAAGGCTGAGAAGTACCCAGGTTGGGGGATGGGGATTTGCGCGTCCTGGGTCCAGGTCCCGGCCCCGTTCCCCAACCAGACCGTGACTTTGCCTCCGGCCGAGGCGTAGGATGTCGCGGCCAGGTCCATATACCCGTCCCGGTTCAGGTCGCAGAGCTGGGTGCCCTCGTAGTTCCCGGTGTCGGGCAGGCTCCCGGAGAAATCAACCCACTGCCCGGTGCCCTCGTTGAAGGTCCAGACCTCCAGGCCCTCCTGGGCATTGGTGAAGGAGATGTCCATCCCCCCGTCGTTGTCCGCGTCCCCGAGGGCAATTCCCAAATGTCCACTGTTTCCCGGCGGAGGCAGGTTGCGGTCCGTCAGGGTAAAGCCGCCCCGCCCATCCCCGAAGTAAACCGTCCCGTTCTGTTGCGCCGCGGCGAAGTCCAGGTTTCCGTCCTTGTTGATGTCCCCGAACACGAAGTCCATCTCGGAGTTCCCTCCGATGAACCCGAAGCTCTGGCGCCAGGCCCCGTTCCTCAGGTTGCGGTAGACGTGCACCCCGGCTGAGCCCCCGAAGGAGCAGGAGCCAACGTCCAGCCAGCCGTCGTTGTCCACGTCCCCGAAGTCGGTGCCGAACATGCCCCAGGTCTCGCCGTTCGTGGCCAGGCTGTCGTCCCAGGGGGTCCAGCTCCTCCCGGTCCCGTTGCCCAGGGCGACCTCCAGGATCTGATTCCCGAGGTCGCCATTGGCGTAATTGTGGTGCATCCCGTAGGCCACGTCCAGCCTGCCGTCGTTGTTGGCGTCCCCGACCGCGATGCCCCCGTAGCCCAGGGTGCAGGCCGGCATGCGGTAGATGCTCCAGCGCCCGGTCCCGTCCCCGAACCAGACCATGATCCCGTTCTGGTCGGTGTTGATCCAGGGGGAGCCGTGGTCGCCGATGAACAGGATGTCGGTGTGGCCGTCGTTGTTGATGTCCGCGAACTCCAGCTCGGTCCTCCCGCCCTCCAGGGTCGGGGGTACGAGACCTGTGGAGGACTCTATGTAGCTGAGTCCCCAGGCCTGCCCTGCAAGCAATGCGATGGCTAAGAGCGCGAGACAGTGTATGAGGGTGTCATTGCGAGGAACGAAGTGACGAAGCAATCTCGCCGTTCCCCTGCTTGCAAGCCCTAAATCAAAGAATCCTATCCTTCTCATCTCCTCCTCCTTTCTCCCCATTGCTCGTCATGCTGAACTCGTTTCAGCATCTCGCCGTTCGTTTTTAATTTTGCAATGCTAATTTTGCACTTTGCAATGAATCCGTTTTAGTATTTTACCCCTTTTAGGGACCTTTGTCAATCCCCTTTCAGAACTTTTTTATAAGGGACCAAAAGATGCCTTGACAGCAACCTTCATTTGCCTTATAATAGACGGGTCAACCACCTCAAGGAGGATGACATGAAACGTTTTCTTGGTTCTCGTCTCCCGTCTACCGTTTTTCGTTCCCTTCTCTTCTATCTTCCTTTTTTCTCCCTTGCCCCCATACTCCTCTGCTCCCCTGCAGTCGTTTTCTCCCAGCAGACCTGGATGAGGACCTATGGCGGGGCAGATTTCGATTACGGCATGTCTGTGCAGCAGACCTATGACGGAGGCTATATCGTCTGCGGAACCACCAACTCTTTCCCGGGGGACATCAATGCCTATCTCATCCGGACGAACGCTCTGGGCGATACCCTCTGGACTAGGGTCTTCGGAGGAGCAGATATCGATGCCGGGAACGCTGTCTTGCAAGACACGGACAGTACGTTTGTCCTTGCCGGAGTCACCTACGCCCCGGATGGCAGGGTATACCTGATCAAAGTTGCGTCTGGGGGGGATACTCTTTGGATGCGTTCCTGGAGGGGAGTCGCACCCTATGAAGGGGCTGCAGATGCCCAACGAACCTGGGGCGGGGGATACATTCTCACGGGCTGGAGCGGCTCTCCAGGGGTCTATGATGTCTTGATCGTAAAGACCAACGCATCGGGGGATACGCTTTGGACAAAGACCTATGGGGGACATCAAAACGCTACAGGCTATTCCGTGTGCCAGACCGCGGACAGCGGGTTCATCGTTGTGGGTGAGATACAGAGGGCGAAAAAAGAGACTGTACCCGGAGAACACCCGATCCTACAAATGTATCCTCGCGATCGCCAAGTCCAGGGCCTGCCCTTCCTTGACCGAAGGGGAAGACCTTCACCTCCCGGAAATTTCCCGGCGCAATATGACATCTACCTCCTTAAGACAAATACCTTGGGCGATACTCTCTGGAGCAAGCTCATCGGCGGAACCGGCGATGAAATCGGAGAAGGCGTACGGCAAACCTCAGACGGCGGATATATCATCGTCGGGCGCACCACTTCCTTCGGAGCCGGCTCTGGTGATGTCTATCTGGTCAAGACGGATTCACTGGGGGACACCCTCTGGACGAAGACCTATGGAGGGCCGAGTTGGGATTTTGGGTATGCTCTGGATTTAACCCCAGACGGAGGGTTCGTTCTCGTCGGAGCCACCTCTTCCGTCATTGGGGATACTTCGCAAATTTATCTCCTCAAGACCGATGCCCAAGGTAACCTCCGCTGGGCACGTACCCTTGGAGGATCGGGTCAGGAATGGGGTTATTCCGTAAGGACAGCCTCGGACGGGGGCTTCATCATCACGGGATCAACGACCTCATACGGGGCGGGCCTCCAGGATGTCTACCTGATCAAAACTGATACCCTCGGGAACGTTGGGGTGGAAACACCAGTAAGGTCGTTGGACGGTTTGACGGTTGGACGGTTTACGGCTACCCCTAACCCCTTCACATCCTTCGCTACCCTCCCCGGTCACGAGGCTGAACAGTTTACGCTATACGACATCTCAGGCCGTAAGGTCGGGACCTACAAGGGTGACCGGATCGGGGAGGGGCTGGGGGCGGGGGTGTATTTTCTTCGCCCCGTAGGTCAGGGTGGCAAGCCTTTGAGAGTGGTTAAGATTAGGTAGACAGGAAGTCCTCATGAAGACTGGTCAATTTCGCCTCACGCCTCACGTTGAGAGGGTCGTAGGCGAAGTGTTTCGTTGTTTGCCGTTCAATCCGAAATTCGCAATCCGCAATCCGAAATTGTTGATCGTCCTTCTCTCCCTTTCCCCTCTGCTCCTCTGCTTCCCGGCCGCCGTCCACGCCCAGTGGGAGCCGGATGTGCGGCTTACCTTTAATGACAGTAGCTCTCTTACTTCTTACAACAACGCCCGATGCATTGCGGCAAGTCCTGGTGGGGTTCTCCATGTCGTCTGGGAGGACCGGCGGGACCGAAATGCAGAAATCTATTACAAGCGGTCCACCGATGAGGGGAGAACTTGGATGCAGGATTCCCGCCTCACATTGAATCCGGCTTCGTCCTGGTATCCCACAGTTACAGCTGCAGGCTCCTGTGTTCATGTGGTTTGGGCGGATGATCGCAATGGAACCTTTAATAGCGAAATTTATTATAAGCTTTCCTCCGATCAGGGAACGAGCTGGTCACAGGACAGACGTCTCACCTATGATTCTTTGGGCTCCGGGGCTCCCACGGCAGTTGCAACAGGCGACCTCGTTCATTTGTCTTGGTTCGACAATCGGGATGGAAATGCAGAGATTTATTATAAACGCTCCACTGATCAGGGCATAACTTGGTCTTCGGATACCCGCCTCACTCTAGATACGGCGGGGTCCTTGTACCCTTCTATCGCAGCCGAGAGCCTCGAGGTTCATTTGGTTTGGCAGGATTGGCGCGATGGGGGCTCATACGAAATCTACTACAAACGGTCATCGGATGGTGGAACAACCTGGCTTCCAGACGCTCGCCTCACCTACGATATCAACCAGTCGATGGCTCCATCAATCGCCGTCTCCGGTTCTGATGTCCATGTAGCTTGGGTCGACGACAGGAGTAGCCCATTTTGGGAAATCTATTATAAACGATCAACAGATAGAGGAGTAACCTGGTCCCTTGATACCTGCTTAACGCCGCTCAGCAGAGGTCCATGGCTTCCATCGGTTTCTGTCTCCGGATTTCACGCTCATATGGTCTGGTTAGACCAAAGGGATGGAAACCCCGAGATTTATTATAAGCACACTTCTAATCGTGGTACCTCTTGGTCTCAAGATACACGCCTTACTGACGATCCATCTCGTTCTGACTTTCCTAGTTTAACCCTTGCTGACTCTATGGTTCATGTCGTATGGTCAGATGAGCGCAATGGCAATGCCGAGGTCTACTACAAGCGCAACCCCACCGGCAACTCCGGGGTAGGGGAGTCTTCTGGTAGTTTCTATCCTCTAACCTCTAACCTCTCATTCTCTGTCGTTCCCAACCCCTTCACCTCCTTCACTACCCTCCCCGGCCATGAGGCCGAGCGCTTTGCGCTCTACGACCTCTCAGGCCGTAAGGTCGGGACCTACAAGGGTGACCGGATCGGGGAGGGGCTGGGGGCGGGGGTGTATTTTCTTCGCCCCG
>Ga0315296_10002523_pt1 | contig 15584 bp, 10 predicted proteins | sample YL17G14_18_MG_FD_203921 | JGI IMG/M metagenome (GOLD analysis project Ga0315296, IMG submission 203921) | Sediment microbial communities from Yellowstone Lake, YNP, Wyoming, USA - YL17G14_18 | ecosystem: Environmental > Aquatic > Freshwater > Lake > Sediment | place: USA: Wyoming | collected... | reverse complement strand
GTCCCCGTAGCCCACAAGGCCGGCATCGGTCTCGATGCGAACGAAGACGTCGCCGCCCGTCATAATCGGCTCGGCCCTGGTGATCTTCATGCGCGGGACTTGCCGCTCCCGCTGGCCCGGAGAAGTCCCCGGCAAGCTCTGATCCTCTGCCGGGGCAGATCGTCCCGCCGCCCACAGGAGTCCGGCGCCGGCGATCCCCTTGAACAAGTTCCTGCGAGTCGCCTGTGCATTGTATGTACTCACATCTATTTCCTTTCCACGTGATGCAGGCTGTCGGTCATCTCTGGAACAGTCGCGGCGCGAAGTCATACAGGCACTTGCGCCACGTTTGCCACTCGTGCGAGGTGCCGGGGGCTTCGAAGCAAACGGCCGGGATACCGGCCTTGTTCATCGCCTCGACCGTCGCCTTCGCCGAAGTCATGCGGCCTGGCTCAGCCGTGCCGGCGCCCATCCAGACCAGCAATGGCTTGGGCTCGGATCTACCGAGATCCGATCTGGCCGCTCCCCCGCCGCTGAACGAGCCGATATAGCCGAACTTGTCCAGGTTGCCGAACCCGATCTGCATTGCCTGCCCGGCCCCCATCGACAACCCGGCAATGGCCCGGTGCGTCCGGTCCGGAATCGTCCGATACGCCGCGTCGATCATCGGGACCAAATCGTTGATCACCATGTCCCCGAACGCCTCGTTACGCCGCGGGGCCGCGCCGGGCTTGGCCGGCCCTGAGTTGGCCCCTGCCCTCGCCGCCACCATGCCGTTTTCCATGACAACGATCATCGGCTGGGCCTTCTTCTCCGCGATCAGGTTATCCAGGATGAAGTTCGCCCGGCCCTGCGAGGTCCAGCCCCGCTCGTTCTCGCCCGCGCCATGTTGCAGATAAAGGACGGGGTAGCGCGTTTGGATGTCCCTGTCGTAGAATGGCGGTGTGTAGACCATCGCCCGCCGCCACATCCCCGTGATCCTGGAGTAATACCAGCGGGCACGAACCTCGCCGTGCGGCACATCCTTGATATCGTAGAAGTCGAGCGTCTTGTCCGGCACTTCGATGCCGCTGCATTCCTTGTTCCAGCCGAAGTAGGTCTGCGTGGCCGGATCGTTGCAGGCGAAACCGTCCATCTGCAGCCAGTAGTAATGAAACCCCGGCACGGCCGGCCCGATGGTGACAATCCAGACGCCTTTGTCATCCCGCTGCATATCGAAGGGGCCTTGACCCAGCCCGTTGTCGTTGCCACCAGGGACGACCTGGACCTTCTGTGCACTGGGCGCGCTGATGCGGAATGTGACCCGCAAGTCAGCATGGATGCGGGGATATTCCACGCCCGGCAGGTTCGACGTCGCCGGCTTCGAGTCGTCCGTCGCCTGTGCCCAGATCGCAGTGCCCGTCATCATCACCAAACTCAGCGTCAGAAGCGCTCGTTGCATACGAAACCTCCTGGTCGAATCAGAGACTCTTCACCCAAAGCGCGATGTCCACCTTGTACGTGGGAGTTGGCAGCGTGCGATGGCCGCCCTCATGCGCGATGTCCGCGCTGCCCAGGATCGACCCGGTTGCCGGATCGACCCAGTCGGCCCGGTAGCGACCTGCCGGCAGATCGACCACCAGGCCTTCCTGGTATTCCCCGGGCACGACGGTGTAGGCGCCGTCGATCTTCTCGCTGCTGTGGTGGATGTATAGCGCATATTGCTTTCCCGGCTCGCTGATCGCCCGGTGGTACTGCGGCGAAGTCACGCCGCTCACCAGAAAGCCCTTGTCGGGAGCCATCCTGATGAAGTCAAAGCCGTACATGAATTGCTTGAGGCTCTCCAATGCGAGGAGCATCCGGTCATTGTCCGCCGACTTTCCCGTGGGGTTTTCCGCCGTAAAGAGCCCGTTCAACTGGTTGAACCCCGCTCCGCCGCCGACGATGAACTCCCAGGCCTCCACCCGCGAGTCGGCGACCTTGTCGCCCTTGTACCAGATGGGGTAGTAGCAGGTCTCATTCAGCTCGATGGGTTTGTTGTCCTTGTATTTGTAGTTGAGCCCCTTCATGCCGCCCATTTCTCCCTGGTCCTCGCCCCAGATATATTGACCGACGACGACCGAGAATCGGGGGTCGGCCGCAAAGTCGACGGGCCCTCCCAGCGGGCCATCCACCTCCTGACCGAGAAGGTGTTTCTTTGGCAACTTGCGCTCGGCGTCAAGGACCACATCCGCCAGGTGGCTGACCCAGGGACCAGCCAGCTCAAATCCGGTCCCAATATGGCCCGGCTCATCGCAGATCTCGAGAATGACGTTGTCGAACGCGTTGATCTCCTGCGTGATCTTGCGGACGTAGTCGTCTTCGCGCCGGACCAGGTCCGGATGCTTCAACGTCTGGGCATCGCGCCAGTCGCACTTGCCAACGCCCTGCACGTTGTTCTCGACGTACAGAGGAGAGAGGGGCCACGTATCTGCGTACTGCGAGTTGAAGAAGCAGACCTCGACGATGATGCCGCGCTGGGCCGCCTTGCTCAGGAAGTCCTTCAGCCGGCTGAAATACGCCGGGTCCCAGCGGTCCAGGTCAAAGCGGTTTCCACCCAGGCGATAGCCGGGCGTGTCGCTTCTCGACCACGGGACGATCAGGCTGTCCGGCTTGGGGCCCAGGGTGTTGCCCGGCATGAATTTTCCCACCGGCTCGAACATCACGCCGGGATAAATGCGGGTGTAATTGAGCTGGTGCGCGTGGAGCGCGTCGAAATACGCCACATAGTCGAAATCCTTGTTGATAACGGCACCGTAATGCTCCGCCGAGGTGATCAGGATCGTTGGTTCACCCTTGTAGATGAAATAATGCGGATTCGCAGGGTGGGCCTTGATCGGTTCCTCAGATGCATCTGAAGATTGCTCACTCGCGCCGCCGGCGACTCCGGCAAGGAGAAGCGACATGCCGGCCAGCAGCAGGCCTGCCGAGAACCATCGTGACTTCGCAGATCTGTCGTTCATTGCCTGGTCCTCCTTGTCGAAAAGAATGCTCTGCAATCGGTACAAGCGGTCATTTTACCAAGGTTCTGACACATCGCAAAGTGATGGCAATCGGGAGGGAACTCGGCAGTAATGTGTGACATGGTTGCGTCTCTCGTGCAAGTGCAGTAGTATGTGGCGACGTTGACGTTAAATCGAGAGGTGGAAGAATGTGGCACAACATGTCAGAGGCAAGGTGGAGGATAGTGAGATTCCTTGGGTTCACGTGCCTGGCCCTCGGCGGGCTGGCGTCTACAGTTTCATTCGCACAGGTTCCCGGCGGCTCAAGCGACCGGGACCCTTACGGGGGCTGGAACAATCCGGGCCTGCGATTCGAAGCCACCGGCTTCTTCCAGGTCGCCGAGCGGAACGGCCTCTGGTGGCTGGTCACGCCTCAGGGCAACGCCTTCCTCTCCAAGGGTGTCAACGCCGGTCTCGAAGCACGCCACGCCCGGTCGATAACGAAGCAAGCAGAATAGGAACAGAGAACGCGAATTGAGGAGAGAACAATGTCGAACCATCGTCAATTCCAGTCGAGTGAAAGACCCATTGTCTACAGCCATCCGTGCAGTTGCTGCTCGATGTCCAGGCGATCCTTCCTGGGAGCGGCGGCGGCCTGCGCGGCGGCGCTGACCACGGGGTGTGCCGGCAGCGGCGAAAAGTCCGTCGCGGCCAGCCTCCACACCACGCCGAACTCGCACGAAGAGATCGACCTGACCTCGTTCCGGCCTCGACCGAAGGTCCGGGTTCTGAGTGTGATCGCGCGTCAGAAGCCGCCCTATTGGCTCGGCTGGCCCGGCACGGCTTACCCTTTGGAGAGCGAGCGGGCAAGATACACCCAGGCCATTGCCGACGCCGGCCGGCGCATCGGAGTTGAAATTGCCCAGGAGAGCCAGCCGCTCGAAGACAATGCCGCCGTTGCCGCGTTTGTCAAAAAGGTGCAGGCCGAGAAGCCTGACGCCGTCATCGTCACGCTCCAGCACATGCAAAGCTGGGGTACGGCGAGCGAGATTGCCAAGGCCGGCGTGCCCATCATTGTCTTTGCGCCGGTCGGCACCGCGTTCACAGGGCACATCAATGGTCTCGCCTTCCAAACAGGCGTTCACGTCATCTCGTCGCTGGAACTACCGGCGGTCGAGCAGGCCCTGCGTATGGTCCGCGCCAAGCGGCAGCTCGAAGCGACGAAGACTCTGGTCGTAAGCGGAAACGAGCGCAAGGAAGGCAAGTTTGGTCTCGTCAGTCTCCAGTATGTCCCGCGGGCGACGTTTGAAGAGATGTTCAGCAAGACGCCGGTCAGCGAGGAAGCGAAATGGGTAGCGCACCAGCGGTTCAATGAGGCCAAGAAGGTGGTGGAGCCTACAAAAGAGGACGGTCTCAACGCCGCACGCTCGTACATTGCGGCCAAGCAACTGCTCAAGAACGAAGGCTGCAACGCACTGACGACCGACTGCCTCGGGATGGTCTCGCAAAAGAAAGTTCCGACCCCGCCGTGCATGGGGGCATCGATCTTCCAGGATCACGGCGTGACCTACGGCTGCGAGGCGGCGGTCGGGCCGGCGGTCTCGCTCATGCTGACGAGCTACCTGTTCGACAAACCGGGATTCATGAATGACCCTGTGCCCGAGACCGCGAAGAACGTGCTGATCGCGTCCCATTGCGTCAGCGGCACCCGGATTTACGGCCTCGACCGGCAGAAGGAGCACGCTCAGTACATCCTCCGCAGCCACTCTGAATCGAACCTCGGCGTCTCGACGCAGGTCCTCTGGCCGGTCGGGCAGCCGGTGACGCTCGTGCAGTTCTTCAAGCCCGACGCGCTCTACCTCGACACGGGCACGGTGGTCGGCAACGTCAACACGCCCCCGGCCGGCGGATGTCGAACGAGCGTCGAGATCCACATGGACGATATCGAGGACAGCCGCGACGTGCAGGGATTTCACCAGGTCGTCTTCCTTGGGAACCACCGGCGCGACGTCGAGGCCTTCTGCCAGATGTATGGGATCAACGTCGTCCACTCGCCCCGGGCGCACGGAGAAACGACCAAGTCGGCGTAGAGAGCGGCTCGAATTTGGCGCGAAGTGCAGGCCCAGAGGGCAGGCAGGACAACCGCAAAGTCCCGAAGATGGAAGTATTGAAAGCGTCAGCCGGGTGGCATCGTCAAGGCCGAAGGCCTTGGTGATGGTCCGGTGCATGGGAACGTCGCCATCACCAAGCTGCGCTTGGTACGTGTTTGGCGTGGAGCCTCCCGTTCGCCGGGTGGCACCGCCAAACTCGTTTGACGGTGCTCATTCGATGGGGCTTGCTCAATCAAGACCCCACGGGCAAACGAGTTTGCCCGTGCCACCCAAGATTAGGCCTTTCAAGACTAAACAGGCATTGCGCTTGACGATGCCACCACCTGGTGGTGGCGACTTTGCGTTCGCCCTGAACGAGCAGGCGAATTCCGTTGCGTGGGGAAGGCGAAAAGGGTATAAGGGAGAGAACACTGGCTGGTTTTGACCCGGTCCCGACTGGCCGGGTTGAACCTGCCCATTGGCACAGTGCGTTGCCCGATGCTCGCAGAATACCTGTGGGCGGCCGCCAATGAAGGAGCCTTAGTATGGGTGAGCGAAGACGAAAAAGCCGGTTCCGCCTGCCGGAACTGAAGATTTCCCATCCCCGAAGCGGCAGACCTCAAGATGCGTTCACGTTGATCGAGCTTCTCGTGGTCATCGCCATCATCGCCATCCTGATGGCCATCCTGATGCCCACGCTGAATCGCGCCCGAGAACAGGGCCGGCGCGCGGCTTGCCTGAACAATGTGAAGTCACTGACCCTTTGCTGGATCATGTACGCCGATGATAACGATGACAGGCTCGTCAACGGCGAGGCCTATTGGAGCCCGACCACCATCCCCAGCGCCCCCGTGCCCACATCGGGTCCTCATAAGGGCGAGCAATATTGGGTGGGCAACGATTGCGCCACCGGCTTCATGCAGGGAGAACAACGACTCCTGAAAGAACAAATCGAGGCGATCCGGGTCGGGGCGATGTTCCCCTACTGCAAAACGGAAAAGGTGTACCGGTGCCCCACCGGGATTCGCGGCGAGATGCGCACGTACTCCACGGCGTACGGGATGAACGGTTGTTTCGATGCCACCGGAACTTACAACGGCAACCTGGGAGTGCGAGTGGGCAGGACGGTGTTGATGGTGAAGAAGAGATCGGAGATTTCCGTCCCCGCTCCGACGTATCGGCTCGTGTTTCTGGATGAAGGCCGGATCACGCCGGACAGCTTCGCGATTCATTACGTCCGGCCCCAGTGGTGGGACCCGCCGTTTGTCCGGCATGCCGACGGCACGAACGTCGGTTTCGCGGATGGCCACAGCGATTACTGGAAGTATGGGGGAACCGAGACGATAGAGATCGGCAAGATGGCGAACCCGCCGCACAATTACACTCCTACCACCCCTGAGGGCATCGCCGACGTGCAGAAGATGCAGATCGGCACATGGGGCAGATTGGGATATTAGCAACACGGCGGGCGGAGCACATCCTGCCGGCTCTGGCCGGAGCTGCGTCTGACGATCGCGCGGCCCTCATGTGTGATCGGACGGACGATCCTCGGAGCTGTCCTTCGCGTCCTTTCGCGGCGATTCCTGCATGATGGCGTGCCTTCGGAGGGACGGAGGCCAAACCTGCACACTTCACACGTTTCTCGGCCTCCGGAGTCATTCCTTTCAAATCCAGGGCGGCATTGTAGCCCAGAGCAGGACTCATGGCAAGGGGCAAGAGAAGAAGTAACAGGCGACAGGCTGGGCTGGACCGGGCGAATCCGAAGGCCATCTGCCGCAAGGATGCGCAGACCACGCGCGAAGGACACACACTCGAGCGCCGAAGGGCGAGTCAGGGTTTCTCCGGCGCGTTCTTCACGTCCCAGGTCATGACGTCGGGCCAATGGTTCTCGCTCAGGAAAGTCCAGTACTCTTTCTGGCCCTTCAGGAAGTAGCCGAGAAACGCCACGCTGTATGAGTTGACGATCTTGTACGTCAGCTCCATGGAAGTGAACTCGAACGGCTCGTTCGTGTCCCGGCGCTTGCCGGCTCCCACGCCGTCGCCGAAGCTCTTGTTGATCTTGAACGTTTCGGCGATCAGTTTGTCGATCTCCGGGGTCACGCCGCCGGGAATGAAGTCGGAGTACTTGTTCCTGGGCATTTGCCGCGCTTCGTCCGTCGCGGGGTACCAGATCTCGGTGATGAGCGTGCGGGGCTGCTTGGTGAAATTGTCCGTGCGGCTGGAATCGACGAACGCCGTAGTCGTCACGCCCACGGGGAAAGGCCCTGCCGACAACGGGTCCGCCGGCCCCGCTTGCGCCATCGCCCTCGAAGCTCCACTCAGCGCGAGCAGCCGGGCCATCCCCAGCAACACCATTATCGACGCGACGGTTCGTATACGCATCATCATGTCCTCCAGATCGTTCCGGGCATGATAGTTGAACTCTCCGCGTGAGGCAAGGGACAACAAGGGACAAGCCATAGTATCGGTCCGCATCGATCCCAGATAGCGGAAATTCGTAGGCATCCACAGAGCGGCAATGGTAGAATAGGGTGGCGTGGGAGCACCGGCGGACCGAAGCGGCTGGCGTTCCAAGTGGAGTGTCTGTGCGTTGAGACGGAGCCAGTCATGAGGGAAGGAGAGACTATGGTGCCAGCGCGATGGATGATCGTTGTTCAGGTCCTCGTCTTGTCGGGGGCTCTCCTGGCGGCGGAGACGGAATCCGAGCTGGATGCGAAGGCGGCGAAGCACTTCACGACGCGGTGGTCGTCGGTCCGGCACAGCAAGTCCGTGGTGATCGACAACCCGGCGGTCTCCAAGACCCCGCAGGCGTCGGAGAACATATCGGAGAGTGTGACGCTGTCGTGCCAGGTGGAGATCCGGGAGCCCAACCTGATCGTGGGGGTCAGCGCGGAGGGAGTAATCACGCAGATGACCGATAGCAAGGGGCAGGAGGTCACCGTCAGTGCGCCGGCAGGCCGGTCTCATCAGAGGTATGAGGCTCTGCGTTACAGGCCGCAAATTCGCCGGCAAGAGGTGCCGCGATGGAAGCGCATCATTGCATTCGTCATGAGGCGCCCGCCGCCGGTGCCCGGCCCACCGCAGTTCGTCAACGAATTGGTGCCCAGCCGGATGACGATGCGTTTGGATACGGCGGTGCTCGGGCAGGCCGGCGGGGAGCTCAAGTCGGTTAAAGGCTATTTCCACGCGCTCGTGGCCGGATCGATAGAGAACATCGATGTCCCGTTCGAGCCTAACGATGCGTGGGTGCGCCTGACGCCTGACGTGGAGATCCAGATACGCGAGGCCGTTTGTACCCCCGGCTCCTACCGGTTCAGGATCGAGCAGCGTCCACAGGCAGCGCTTGGCATGCGTTCTCTGGCCATTGGGCAGCCGCTGCCCGCGCGGATGGTCGTGGCCCGGCAGTTCATCCAGGAGGATGGCAAGCCAAGCCCTCATGGCGGCAGTCCACCCTTCGTGTCTGCGATGATCGCCGGACGCGGATCGGGCGGCGGCGGCAATTCCCGGATCAAGGCGGTTCGCTTCGTCATCGCCGTCGATCCGACGGAACGAAAGATCCCATTCGAGTTCTCGCACATCCCGCTGCCCAATCCCGAACAGTAGGACCGCGACTACTTGATCTTGACCGTATCGCGTCCACTGAACTGCTGGCCGTTTTTCAGCCGGCCGACAATCTGCAGCTCGACGGAGCCGTTCTGCGGCACCGCCGCGACCAGACCGGCCCGCGGGAAGTCGGCGAGGACCATCGTATAACCGCTCAGCCACATGATGGCCTCCTGCTTCTTCGCCCGCACGCTGCCCGGAAAGAGCACCAGCGGCTGGCTGAGATCGACGTCCTTCGGACTTATGCCCTTGGGCAGGACGATGACGGCGGTAATGGCCTTGGAGGAGTCGCGGTCGATGACCTGAGGCGAAACGAGCACTTCCGCGTTCAGGATACTGGAGATCGTCACCTTTACTTCATCGGAGGCGGTGAGGCCCATCGGGTCCGTGACGACCAGCCGGAAGGTGTGCTCGCCCGGAGGCAGGACGATGGTGAACCGGGCCTGCTCGGAAACCAGCTTATCGCCTTCATACCAGCGGTACTGCAACGGCTGGCCCTCGGGATCGTAGGACCTGCTGCCATCCAGCGTCACCGCCCCGTCGAGGGCCAAGCTGGCCACGTCCGGCCCAGCGTCAGCAAACGGTGGGTCGTTCTGGACTTCGTAGGCCCCCATATCGGGCGCAACTCCGGACAGTCGGGGCTGGCCGTCCAAGTCTGTTCCGTTCGCATCCGGCAGGGCTTCCACGCTGCCGGCGTCGATGCACGCCGATGCCGCCTTCAGGTGGTAGTCGCCCTCAATCCAGGTATCGTCCCAAAAATCCCGTTCCGTGCCGGCGTTATCCCAGTACCCGGGGTCAACGAAACATGGGTCGGCGTCGATGTTGCCCTGGCCGGGCCATCCGCCGCGAACGTCGCTATAGACGACCTCCAGGGCAGACTCCTCCCGGCTCGATATGATCTCGCCTTCGCCCCAGACGATGCAGTTGCCCAGGGAGACTCCGCTCCTGCCCGGCGAGCCCGCGCCCTCGCAGACCAGGGCCGTTCCCATGGCGGCCATGTTGCCCACGATCGTGCAGTTGCTCAGACGAACATTGGCCAGGGAACTGTACAGGGCGCCGCCACCGCCGGATACCGGCTCGGCTGCCATGTTGCCGCTGAGGAGGCAGTTGGAGATCAGGAACTCCGCGTCACTCTGGCTGGAGATGGCCCCGCCGTTGTACTGGGCGCCGTTGCCCGTGACAACGCATTGACTCATCGTGACCGTGCCGGTCCCCTGGGAGTAGATGGCCCCGCCGGTCCTTTGAGCCCAGTTCTCAGCCACAATGCAGGTGACGAACGTGGGGCTGCCGGGCCCGCTGTTGTAGATTCCGCCGCCGTGGTAGTCCGCCGCATTGCTGAAGATCGTGCAGTTGCGGACGGTCGCGCTTCCACCGTCGTTGTAGATACCGCCTCCACAGCCCAGTTTGTCCGGCAGCTTGGTATCCATGGCAATGCCGCCGGTAATGGTGAAGCCATCCAGCACAGACGACGAATCCGTCTCGCTGAGGGTGACGACATGGTACACGTTGTCAGCCCGATGAGAGTCGCTGGTTAGGTCCGCCAGGCGCGCAACCGGCCTATCATCGCCGGTGGGATCTCCACTGAGAATCGTCTCGTATTGGGCAATATACCGCTCGTTCGGATTGGCGCCTCTCGACCCGGCATAGCCTCCTTTCAGGACGACCCCGGCGCCCAGCTTGAAGGTGGAGTTCGGATCCGTGCGCTGGCTGTTGACGACGGACGCAGGCCGATAGATGCCCCGCGCGACGCGAATCTCGCTGTCCGGCGCCGCGATCTTCAAGGCACTCTGCAGGTCGGTGAACGCATTGCCCCAGGTCAACCCGTCGTTCGTCCCCGTGGCGTTGGCATCGACGAAGTAGACGGGCCGAGGCGAGACGGCCTCCACGCGGATATCCAGGGAGAATGTCACTCCAGGCTTGGTGCAAAAGAACCGCCAGGACCCGGTCTCCAGAGGCCCGAAGAAGCCTTCGAGACCGGTCACCGCGCTCGAGGCGTCTGTGCAATCGCTGGTGGCCGGCGGGTTGAACTGCAGCTCAATCGTCTTGGCGTTAAGATCGATCACCAGGGCCGGCGTGCCACCCAGCATGCCCTCTGCCTCGCAGCGATTCATGAAGTACCGGGTGACGCCGGAGAACTGGATGACGTCCGCCTCGATTGGCTGCGTCGGCTCGATCGACCATGGATGCGGGTAGGATTGCCCCTCGATCCAGCGCACCTCGGTGCCCTGTCCGACCGAACTCAAAGCAACAACGACAATCGTGAGGATCAATTGGAAGCTGATACGATTTTCAAGCACCATGACATATCTCCTTCAAGCATATAGAGTCTGATACCACCCCAGGCAATGAGATAACCCGGGCGTCATATCACCACCCCAGAGCTGCGGCCCTGTAGACATGATGGCGAGCGCCAGGATCGTGCAGATGTGTCTTTTCATCCTCCCAAATTTTCATCACCGAGCATCAGGGCTCCAGCCCCATTTTTGCGGCCTGCCCGCAACAAGAGCTTTTTCTCTTGAAGTGGCCCCTGTGGATTTCGCTCTTGCCTCCGTGCGGTCCAATTATACCCTAGAAAAAGTGTACCCTTCCGACAGCGACTTTGTCAAGGCAAATCCTTAAATCCTTGGGATCTCGTCCGATGGGTGTACGACAAGAAAGCGGCGGGTGGCATCGTCGAGCCTGTAAGGCTTGGCGATGGCGGGCTGCGATCGCCGAACCGCCACCCGGGGATGCGAGGCCGGGGGGATGTCAACGCTTTCGGGGATAATGCGTTGCCAGCCAGCGGATATCGACATTCTCGGGGTCGCTCAGCCCGGTCATATCAGGATAGCGGAGCCCATCCCGGATTTCATTGGACCATCGCTGCGTTCGCGGATCGGCCCAGGTCTTTTTCTCCGAATGGCCGTCCCCATACCCAAACATGGTCACATTGTTGTGAAAGACAGCGATGGTGTCGATCAGGATGAACTTGTACGGGTCAAACGCCCACGCATCCATGTTATAGTCCCGGTTGTCGTTTTCTTCCACAACGATGTACGTCCAACTGGGACTCTTCAGCTCCGTTATCCTGATAAGACGGTCGGCGCCCGCGGCCGCCCCATACCGGGTGGCCAGCTCGGCCGCCGGCGCGTTCAGATGATAGGGCAACGAGTACGTTCGGTACCCGCCGGTGCCTCCATATCCGGGATACGTCGGCGGTCTTGCGGAGCGCTTGTCGGTCGGACAATTCATCAGCTTCGCTTTCTTGTAGTACGGAAACAACATCCCGGTTTCAATCCCGCGAATTTCCTCTTGAGCGGTGAAGTTGGACATCTTCGCAGCGCCTGACACAAGGTCCCTGGGCGGCCCAACCCAATCGAACCTGGGACTGCCGGCATTGCTCGTCATCGGGCCGCACATTACATAGTCATTGTTTTCGGCATACATCAGCCAGGCCAAAACCAACTGCTTTTCATTCATCAGACAAACGGAAGAACCCGCTTGTTGTTTTGCGACGTTCAATGCCGGCAGGAGGATCGCTGTAAGCAGCGCAATGATCGCAATGACCACTAACAACTCAATGAGTGTGAATCCGCCTTTCGATTTCATCGCCATGGCCACTGATGCGGCTCCGATACATTTCTTCGCTTACAGACGAATGCTCTCACAGGGTACTGCCTGAAACACTGAATTATATGATAGCAGAATTTCACGATTTCTCAATGACAAGAATCTGATCGTATGCCGAAAAGAGCACGAAGACCGCAGGTTGGAAGCTGCCCCCACAATCGTCAATCCAGAGGCTACAGGCTATCGACAACCGCTCTGTAACCGCAGTCCCTTCTTATTCGACACGGATTCCACGGATGGACGCGGATTTCTTTAGCCACGGAGAACACCGAGAACACGGAGGAACTGGAACCGCAGATTCTCAACTGACAACTGTCAACCAGCAGCCAACGGCCGTCTTCCTACTGACAACCGACTACCGGCTACCGACAACTGCTTTATAACCGCAGAGGCCGCGAAGGCACGCAGAGGTTTGCAACTGGGAACTGCCAACTGAGAACTGAAAACTGTCCTTTCTCCTTGCCTCTCCCGCCCGTATCCGGCATAATAGTCCTCAGAGGCACACCCCTGATGATAGTGCGACAAATGAGAGTTACGGCCCGCCGTGGGCCGGATAGATGTGGTGAGGCCGAAATGAGTGGGATGGATGCGGGATTCGAGAACTGAGGGAAGAACGAGACAGAACGCGTGTGGAGAATAGGGCGCGTCCCGCGTTCTCCTTTGGAATTTGGCCGTGAGTGATGGCGAGGTAATACATGGGCCTGAGAGGAATGCTTAAGAAGGCCGACGCAAGGCTCTTCTCAGTATTTGAAAAGCTGACTCATGACATTTCTCCGCTGTTAGAATCCATTGAGGTTCAATTCCCAGACTTCACAAGACACGACCCCTCTCATAATGTAAAGATCGAGAAGATAGCCTTCGAGATATCGCGGCCTGAGGTGTGGACCATTCTGACGTCGGATGATATTTTCGTACTGCTGGTGTCTCTCTGGGTACATGATGCGGCCATGGGCGAAGATCCAGGAATCCGGGATCGGTTGATGGCGTCTCGTGAATTCACAGAAAGACTCAATCGTTTCCAACGTTTGGGAAAGGCCCAGGAGGAATGTTGGCAGCAGTTCCTGAGAGAGAATCATCATAGACTCTGCCCAGAAATTGCCACGCGGTACCTCCGGGGCAAAATCGGTGCCTCCTACGTGCATTGGATCGGCACAATAGCGGCCTCTCACGGAGAGAGAACCTTACACGATACCTCTCGGTGGTACAAACAGGTCAAGGTCGACGATGGTCACGTGATCCACCCGGTTGCATTGGCGGTCATATTGCGTTTGGCCGATATACTCCACTTCGGCAACAATCGAGCACCAGAGTTCATGCTCCAGCACCGGAGCATCCTAAATACGGACAGCGTTCGACACTGGCGCGCTCACCAAGCGAGCGTGGATTACATGATCAGTGATGGCATATGCCATTTCGACGGCGTGTCGGAAGATGATGAAGGCTACTGGTTTGCCGACCAGTTTATCCAGACGATGGATGACGAGGTCAAATACTGCCTCCAGAGTGTGCTCCCTTATCAAGATCTTGCCCTGAGAGAGCTCTTGTCGTTCTCAAGAGTTGAGAATAGGATTGGTCCTCGTAATTTTGAGGCGGACCTAAACAGAGGCCCGCTCACACTACGCGTCGAGACGGCAAATTTCTTGGAGGATCTCCTCAATAGCAGCTTGTATGGTGGTAAGCCAGTATGGTTCCGGGAGCTCCTTCAGAATTGCTTCGATGCATGCAGGGACAGGCTCGCATGTGACAAGACGGCAGCCCCAAGCGTATCTGTTCAGGTTGATTCCGCTAACAACTGTATCTCCTTTGCCGACACCGGAATAGGCATGGAGAGGCAGACCGTTGAGAACTACCTGTTGGTGGCTGGTGCGTCGTTCTGGACAAGCGACGAATATAAGGCTGCTGCTCCGGATCTGGTTGGCCACGTAGGTAAGTTCGGCATCGGATTCATGAGCGTGTTCGGAATCGCCGAGCGCGTGGTCGTAGAGACACGTCACATTTCATCCGATGTATGCTGGAGGTTTGTGATTCGTAGTCCGCGGCAGTGCGTGAGAGTTGAAAAATGCTTGCGTGATAGGCCGGGCACGACTGTCATCATCTACGCAAAGAAGGATACACTGACAGTATCGTCGCCGTTGGAGCTATTTGAGTCGAGCTGTTCATTTCCAGAGTTCCCTATTCGACTTGTGGTTGATGGCCATGTCGAGGTTGATGTTTCGGCTCCACGGCCGCCCAGTACGACGGACTTACACGTGACTCTGGTTGCGGAGAGGAAGCCGTGTAGTAAAACGAAACTATCAAAGTTCGACATAGAGAGGCCAGGGATAACCGGTGATTTCTATATCCCGAAGGTATTCTTTGACGACCTCGACTGCTATATCCCGAGTCTGCGCATACACACTTGGCTGAGTAACACCGGGTGGAGGTTTGCGCACGAGTCCGCTATATACTATGGTGGGATAAACTATCCGGGACTCCATGCATTTGGTGGCGTACAGGGCTTCACTCATCTCCCGTCCCTTGGCTGTCTTCGCTTAAGCGTTTCCCCTAACAAGTATCCACTGGAGATGACACTGGCCAGAGACAACTTTGTCTCTGGCGAAGGATGCTTACGTCTTCTCCATGATGTGTGTGCGCTCGTGGATGAAAAGTTAGAGTCGGATCTCTCGGAGGAACTACGGAACAAGAGTGATCCATCAGTACGGTCCACAATAGCGGCCCTCTATTCGGGGTCAATGCTCCACCTCTGGACTGGGCAGGTCCCTTCCCCCTCGTTCGTGTTGTCAAGTCCTAATCGACAGTATCGCGCAGTTGGCACGAATCCGTGGTCAAAGCTGGCGAAGCTCATGATGCAAGAGATGCAGTTTCTTCTCGCTGACGTCAGTGGACACACCGAAGCGGTTCCCATGGGGTCGCTCATTGCATCGGCCAACCCCGTTTTCGCTGGCGGCCTGGTAAACGGCGCTCTGTCCAAGGATCTTGTCCATGCGGTTGCGTCCTTCGACGCCTCATCAAAGCTGATTGTAGGTATACCGCATGGCGATTTCGGAATCATGGAGCTCCGCCAGTGGGCGAGCGATGAGATCCTCGTACCTGTCCCGTCACATGCTCGATGTGCATATGGTCTGAGATTCGGTGCCGATCGCGCGTTTCAATTCTATCCCCGAGAATGTGACCACTTGGGGATTCCGCTGACGACTTCTTCTCCACGGCATGCCATTGTTGACTATCGCGATCTCATGGCAGAGGGTAGCCATTCACGAGATGCCGCGAAAAAATCTTTTTGAAGCGGTGATTTTGGAGTGGCGCGAATCTGGGTAAAGCGGTATATCCTCGTCTATGATAG
>Ga0315296_10002522_pt1 | contig 15597 bp, 32 predicted proteins | sample YL17G14_18_MG_FD_203921 | JGI IMG/M metagenome (GOLD analysis project Ga0315296, IMG submission 203921) | Sediment microbial communities from Yellowstone Lake, YNP, Wyoming, USA - YL17G14_18 | ecosystem: Environmental > Aquatic > Freshwater > Lake > Sediment | place: USA: Wyoming | collected... | reverse complement strand
GCATGCTGTTGTTTGTGTTGGTTGGACAAAAGATAAGCTTTGGTTCAAAAATTCTTGGGGGACTGGTTGGAGTTTAAGTGGTTATTTCTATATTCCTTTCGGCGATTTTCTGAAGTATGAATTATGGGATATTTGGGTGCTATTAGATTTACCAAGACCTGTTATGGTAAAAGAAGGTTTTGTGGCGATGGAATATCTGCGAACTCTAAAATATTTAATCGATCAAGAGGTTTATCCTTATACAAGATTGAATTTGAGAAAAGAACCGGCGGGGGAAAAAATCATTACTTTAGATAAAGGACAAAAATTGAAAGTATTAAGTGAACCCATTAAAAAAGGAGACTATAATTGGGTGAGGATACAAATTTTATGAATTTCACAATAGACTATGATATTCTTTTAACCAATCTGACGATTTTAGCAGTTGGTTTTTTATTGGGAATGATAATCGCGAAGCTTTTTTTATAAAGGTCGGAGAAAAACTAAACTTAAAAGTCGGAATAAAAAATTAGATAATAATAATGGCAAGAAGTAGCACTACTTTTCAAAAAGGACATAAACCAACTAGTGGAATGACTGGGCACAAACATTCAGAAGAAAGCAAAAAGAAAATTAGTCAGTCTTCAAAAGGTAGGACTCCTTGGTGTAAGGGAAAAAAATTATCAGAAGAACATAAAAAGAAAATCAGTAAAGCTCGTAAAGGAAAGTGTTATCTTTCGAATGAAATGAGAAAGAAATTAAGTGATATAGTGAGAAAACAATGGGCAGATGGGAAAAGAAAATTGCCAATTAAATTCACATATAAAGGAAGAAAACATACTGAAGAAACTAAAAAGAAAATTGGTGATAGACTAAAAGGAAAATATATTAAAGAAAAACATTGGAATTGGAAAGAAGATAGAAGTTTATTAAAAAGAAAAGATGAAAGAAATGATTCAGCATATCAAGAATGGGTTAGAAAAGTAAAAATTAGAGATAATTGGGAATGCCGCATAAATAACCAAGATTGTTTTGGGTATTGTAGGGCTCATCATATTTTGCCTTGGTCGAAATATCCAGAACTTCGCTATAATGTTAATAATGGCATTACTTTATGCCAGGCTCATCATCCCAAAAAGAGGGTTGATGAACGAAGATTGATGCCATTCTTTCAAGGAATGGTTAAATCAAAAGGACTAATTTGAATTTCGATTTCTTAGGCAGTAGAAGATTTTGGGCTATGGTAATTGCTTTCGTATTGGGTGGGTTAGAAGTAATAGGTGCCCTCCCAGGAACAGTAGTCCAACCGATAATTAAGATATTGCTTGGGTTTGTGGTAGTGGGAACTATTGATAAATTCTCTAAAGCAATTGCGGTAGCAAAATAAATATGAGAAATTTTCTTGGGGCTCGTTTAAGTCAGGGATAATAGCTCTATTCCTTGTGTATCTTTTATCGCCTGCTTGGGCTTCAGCCCCGAAAATTGAAGAACCTGATTTAGATAGATTGATCATCAGACAGAATTTCTTGGTCGCTATGGCAAGTCCCGTTTTTATAAAACCAGTGACCTATGGGAGTCTGATCGAAAGAATCATCTCTTGCGAAAGTGGTGGAGATCCCAAAGTCTGTAACAAGCAATATGGTTGCTATGCAGGCATGGGATTATTTCAATTAATCCCTTCCACGGTTAAATACTGTGAGGAGAAAATGGATAAGAGAATAGACCCGTTTAATAAACAGGACAATACCGAGTGTGCTATGTGGCTATTAGAAAACGAAGGAACGAGGCATTGGGATCAATCTAAATCCTGTTGGGGAATTTAGCCTTAGACTCCCCCAAAAACAAACGACCCCCGGGACTTTGAGTGCCCCGGGGGTCTTGTCTATTCCAAATCCTTGATGACCCTGTTAATCGCATTCTTCAAATTGGTAAGGTGCCACTTTATCTCCTGATCAGGTTCTTTTATCAACGGCTCCCTGGCCGTCTTCAACAGGGTCAAGAATTGCCAAAAGTCAACTACTGCATACAAGTCTTGAAATTCGGGGGTCCTTGGATCCCGAAAGACCAGAGCCCACTTCTCTCTGGCCCAATTTCCCTTCTCGGCCTGGGATTTGGATTGGTCTATCCATTTTAAAAAACTTTCGATGCTCGCTGTTGGGACATTCTTTGCCTCGATTAGAAAAGGTAAACCGCTAAAGATGTCTCCCTTTTTCAGGCCACTCCCACTGCCAGCTTCCCTCCTCGCCGAGCCCAAGCCTGCCTGTTCTATTGCCTGGCAGATGAATTTCTCCAAACGTTTACCTTTATTTATGTTTGATAATGGTTCCATTTTTTATTTTTATCAGATTCTTTCCGACCCTTTAGCCTGTTCGCATTTCAGGAGAGCTACGGCTTGAATTTGGCGGATCCTCTCCCGGGTTAGCCCAAACTTCCCAGCGACCTCCTCTAAAGTGCGGGCAACGCCATCATCGAAACCGAACCTCATTGAAAGGACTTCTTGCTCCCTTGGGACTAACGCCTGCCAATTCGCCATGAGCCTTTTCTTCAGGGAGGCGATCTGTGCCCCGCTCATTTTCTTGGACTCCATTTTAAATTTCCGGTGTTTACAGGCCGGACAATCCTTTGCTTCAGCGAGGTTCCTGAGCAGGCCACAATCCCTACATTTTCTATATATTACGCTACCGACTTTCATCTTTTTAGTCCTCGAGACAATTATCGTCTATCTCTATCCCATATTCAACTTCATTCTCTCGCATATAAATTTTAGCCCCCGCTATCGCTCCTTTTAAATTGCTGGCTTTTAATACTAAAAACTTTCCACCGGTATCTATATCTCTATTCCAAACTTCAAACCATTTTCCTTTTTTCCTAATATAAAGTTCATTATTGGCACTCATTTTTTATTTTTCATCTTTTAAGATATTTTCTAATTTTTGGGGATTATCTAAAAATTGCTTTATTGTATCTAAACAACATTTAGCTGTCTGTATATTATTTTGCTCTGGCACATTTCCCAGTGCTATAATATATTCTTCAAAATTCTCTACAAGCCATTTTAATAATTGTTCTGTCTCTTTATTCATTTTATTTTTCATTTTTAAGGGTTTTAATTGCTTTTTCTAAATAATACAGCAAATATTTTCTTTTAATATATTCATCACCTGCCTGATTTTTAATATCAGGACTGATATTGGAAATATGAAGTTTAATTTCCTCCAACATTTCAATAAACTTCTGGCGGTCTTTGGCTTTTTCTTGAGAGAATAATTCTAAAATTTGGTCAATACTTTGGTCAATTTCATCAGCACCTAACCCTCTTAATGGTTCATAGTTTTTGTATAATATCTTTTGTAATATTTGTTTTATCTCTTTTTCCCAATTTTTATTTTTATTTTTCATCTTTTAAGAAGTTTAATTGCTTCTTGGATTTTTTGGTTGATTCCTCTAATATGAGCATTCCAACTTGTGATTCCTACTAAAGAACCCTTTACTACTTCATCAGCATCAACTTCAATTTCTTTTTCTTTTAACCTCTCCAATATCTCAATAAACTTCTGGTAATCTTTGGCTTTTTCAGATTCAATATATTTTCTTAAAGTTATCTCGCAATCTAAACAACATAATTCTCCTGTGGGATGAATATGTCCGTGCCCTGGAAAACCACCGATAACTTTGTATCCCCAAAAATGATTACAATTTTCTATTTTATTTTTCATCTTTTAAAATTAGTTATTATTTTTATTTTCCGATTTTTCGGCAATTCTAATCCCAATCTCATATCATTTTTTACATAAGGGTCAAACCAACAATAAATTAACCTTTTTTTATTCATTTCCCATAATGCTCTATCTCCGTGAACTGGAACTGGTCCCGAATCCCTAACTAATCTATCCTGAAGTTCTTTAAATGCTCGCCACTTCAATTTTGGGTCTAATAAATAAATTGGTTCTTTTTTATTTTTCATCTTTTAATAATCTCTTGAAATTTCTTAAAATGTCTTTTGAGGCATTTATTTTCCCAGCTTGATAATCGCTACTCCCAATTTGGGCTATATTAACTTCCTTTATTTCTTCCCTTATAATTTCTTCTAAAATCTCAACAAACTTTTGGCGGTCTTTGGCTTTTTCTTCTTCAAATAATTCTAAAGTCTGGTCGGCAAGTTGCTTTAAATGGTCTTTTGTATAATTTTCTTCTACTCCCCACAAACTTAATGTTTTTTCTAATATCTCAATTATTCTTTCTTTTATCTCTTTTTTATTTTTCATCTTTTAATTGGTTAATTGCTTCTAATAATAAATCAAGAACCTTTCTTTTTGTTTCCTTCATTCCTTTACTTTCCCAACACATTTTACAGGAAACCTCACCAGGTAAATGACCGTGAACCCAACATTCTGGAACTTCTATTTCTATTTTTTTTCTTAATCCTTCTAAAATTTCAATAAATCTTTGGCGGTCTTTGGCTTTTTCTTGGCGAAGTAATTCTAAAATTAAATCAGCTATTTTCTCGCCCCAATCGTGAGAAGAATAAGGCATTTGTCTATAAAGTATTTCTATTATTTTATCTTTTTTATTTTTCATTTTTTAATAATCAAGTTTATACCACGTATGTTTGGTAAAAATCCAAATTTGATTATCTGGAACTCCACCATACTCATAAACTTGTATCCCAAAAACTTTTCCTTTGTTTTTAGGGCAAACATCTTTTAATGCCTTTTTAATTGTTTTGGGTATTTCCTCTCTTTTATTTTTCATAAATTTTAACTATTAAATACCTTTTTCCAAATTCCTTTGCCCCTTGATAATTAATATTTAATAATTTTAATATATTTTTTGCTATTACAATTTCTACATAATGGCTGTATATTTTCAATACAATTTGAACCGCCTTTATTTAGGGGAATTATATGGTCTGCTGTTAATTTAATCTTTGGTTCACTTCTTTTACAACAAGGACAAGTATAACCATATTGTTTTTTAAGTAATTCCCACTCGCCAATTGTGTAATTACCAATAGCATTTAATTTTATTGCTCTCCTTTTTCTATTTGAAGCTAATACTTTATTTCGATTTTTTTGTTTATATCTTTTATAATAAGTTTTTGTAATTCCACCTTGCCAATTCCAATGTTTTTTACCCTTTTGAGCTTCAGTCATTTTTTTTCTGGTTTCTATAGAAACAAGAGGTCTTTTTTTACCAAGATTTATTTTATGTCCCCTTTGAAAAGGTTTACCAATTGCTTTATGTCCTTTAACAAATTGTCCTTTTTCATTTCTATTTTTCATTATAATAAATCAGAATTATTTGATATTGTCGCCCAAATTTAATTGCTTCATTATAATTTTCACCCATCCAAATATCAAATACATTACCATATTTTTCTTCTACCCATTTTGCTGTTCTATCACCGCATTCATAAATTTTTTCTTCTATTTCTATTAATGTTCCTAATTCTAATTCTCTCGGGCAGGCGATTATATCATAATCTGCTTTTTGGCCTGAAGCAGTAATACAAACTTTTTGGGGACAAGTCTCTGCTTTCGAATAGGCAGTTATTACTCCTAAAACTGAAATGGAGTTGCCTAAATGAAGCGGAGAACTCATCGCTTTTAAGAAACTCCCCTGTATAATCGTCAAAGCACCTTGCACGGTTTTTATTTCTTGAAGCGGGGCTGAAACTGAAACTGGGAATATAAAAGAGAAAACCAATAACAAAATCAGCCCCAATCTTTTCAAAGGTTTCATTTATTCTTGTCCGCTCAATTTTCTAAAGGGTTCTATGCGTTTCAAAATTAGCTCATATAAGGCGACTGAACTTGCCCATATTTCCAATGTTGATTGCCAATAAATTTCTGGCATCCATTTAATTCCCCACTTAATCATACTGGCAATAAGGGCCAGAATGAAAACAGCAATATGGGTAGCCCATTTTTCATATCCAAACCGCTTTAAGAATTGGGCTATAATTGAAACTATAAGTCCGATAATAAAGTCCAAGTTAATCATTTATTCAATACCAATTCTTCAAAAAATGGTATTAAATTTTGTTCCTCCATTCTTTTTTTAGGATGATGGAACTGGCACAATGTAATGCCATTATTAATATTATATTTTAATTCTGGATATATCGACCAATTTTTAATATGATGAACAATGTTATATCCAGAACAATTCTTATCTTTTAATTGACAAGTATTATTATCTCTTACCCTGACCATTCTAACCCATTGAATATATGCTGAATCATTTCTTTGTTGTCTTTTTTTACATTTATCTCCTTTCCAATGGGCACTATTTTCTCCTGTTTTATCTTTCCAATATCCTTTTCTTCCTTTATTACCTCTACTTATTTTTCTTTTATGTTCTTCTGAAAGATGTTTCCCTTTCAGGGCTTGACTTATTTTTCTTTTGCTTTCTTCTGTATGATGTTTTCCTCTCATTGAAGAACCATTCCCCCAATAAGGATGTCCTTTCTTTAATTGGCTTAATTTTTTCTTCCATTCTTTAGAATGAATATGATATCCTTTAAATCCTTTATTCCAAGGGATATATCCTTTTTTGAATGGCATATTTAAACCTTGGGTTCTTCGGTTTTTTCCTCTTCCTCTTCTTCTGGAAAAGGCGCTTTTGATTTTTCTTCTGATTCCTCTTCTGGAAGAGGTTCATCGGGTTGTACAAATGCTACCATATTTTTATTGATATTAATTTATTCGACCTTTATTTTAAAATCCCGCCATCTTTGTTTATAAGTTTTAAGATTTTCTTGTTCTTCTTTTGTAAGTTGCCAAAAATCGGGAGAAATTAATCTTGCTCTTGGCATATTATTTTTTGAATTTTAAGATTATGAATTTTAAGATGGCAATTTCTACATAAAGTAATTCCATTATCTATGCTAAATCTTAATTCGGGAAATTCCGAAAATAATTTTAAGTGATGGGCTATAATCTCTTTTTCATTACATTTCTTTTTACATAATCTACAAACCCATTTATCTCGTTTATAAATTTCATTTCTCCATATTGTATATTCTAAGCTTCGTCTTATTTTTCTATTTTCAATATCAATTCCTCCTTTCCAACGATAATGTTTTTTTCCTCTTTTTATGAGAGGCAATTTTCCACAAAATTTATGTCCTATTTGAAAACCTGTGCCAAAATAAAATTTACCTTTTTTACCTTTGCTTATATTTTTACGATGTTCTTTAGATTTTTTATATCCTTTTAAACTTTTACTAAGATTTTGTTTATGTTTTTCAGATAATTTTTTCCCCTTATGAGCTTCACTTATTTTTCGTTTATGTTCTTCTGAAAGTCTCTCTCCTTTATGTGCTTTACTCATTTTCTTTTTTGTTTCCTCAGTATGTTTTATTCCTAAACGGATTTTATCTCCTTTTTTAAATTTTGGCATATTATTCTTTAAACATTATATTAAATTGTTCTTTTTCTTTTTTGGAAAGAGAATTTTTAAATTGTGCCATTTTTTCATATCTTTTAGCATCGGCTTCTGGCGGTAATTTATATTCAGGGCTTTTCAAAACTTCTCTTAAACTTCGTTCTATACCTGCAAAATCTTTCCAAAATGCTCTAAATTGATTTTTTGTAATATAAAATAATTTCTTTCCCTCATTAAAAAATTCTTGAATATATTTTAAAAAGAATTCGGCTCTTGAAAATTTTGTTTCGGGGAATTTATTTAAAATAAACTTTACTTTTTCTTCATTGGTCATAATCCCTCAAAGCTGGATTGAAGCAAGGGCTCATTATTTACAGTGCCTTTCTGCCTAAATCCATAGAACCGAGGCTGGATAACCTCCTTCAAATCCAGCTTTGAAAAATTAGAGTTCTTCTTCGGTTTCTTCTTCATCTTTCCCCAATTCTGGCGGTGAAGTTGGTGGTTCTTCATACCTTGAAGTATTTATATCTTCTCTTGAGGGATAAATAACTGAACGACTCTCTATTTCTTTCATCCAAGCCCTGATCTCCTCTAATTGTTTATAAATTATTCTTAAGCCCTTTAAGATTTCATCAGAAGTGCTTGGAATGGCTTTTTGAAAACCTCGTGGCCTTTCAGAAACTTGGGGCTTATTTTTCCAACAAAATTTATTACAGCCCAATTTTCCGCTTCTATATCTCACTATTATTCCTTCTTTACAATATGGGCAGGTTTTACCTGCATCATCAATTGTGTATGGCATATAATTGATAATTAGTTTTTAATGGAATAATTATATTATTTCTTTTTTGGAAGAATTCGAATCTTAAGTGTGCTTTTAAATTTCTAAAAAGAAACAAATTGGATATATTATTATTTATTCTATCCTTATCTATGTGGTGGACAATCTCTCGCTTTTTTAATGGTCTATTAATATATTCTTCGAAAACAATCCTATGTATATACTTTTTATCTGTTTTCGCTTGATAGCCGTGACTGGTTCTACAAATACCACCTTTCCAATTAGGATTATTAATTCCAGACATTCTTTTTTTCATAATCATAATCCATTTTTCAGACTTTTTCTTACCCCTCCAAGCACTTCCAGTTTTATATTTCATTAAATTAGAAACTATTCTTCCTTTAACAAATCTACCTAATTTATCTCTTGTATCCATATTTTTTAAATCCTTTAATTATTTCTTCACCCACGGTTTTCGGTCTTTCTTTACCATAAAGCCGTTCAGCAATTTGTTCTGTTCTTTCTAAAATCTTTTCAACAGTTGGTTTTTTTGGATTTCCTGAAAAATAATCACAAAGGCCTTTAAAAATTGCCATTTTCATTATTCTTTTATCTTTAAGTTCGAATGGGTAATTTTCTTTCTCCCGATAAATTTTTAGAGCGTTAATAAGGGCCTCCAGCATTCCGATCTCTCGAAGATAATCACTAAATTTCGCTGATAAATATAAATCGCTCATTTTCTTTTTGGTATTAAATTATGGCATTCCTTACAAAGAGTAATACCATTCGATACTTCATATCTCAATTTGGGATATTTTGCCCAAGACTTAATATGATGTGCCTGTAAATATCCACCTACTTTTTGGCATATTTGACAAGTAAAATAGTCCCTAACAAAAACTTCTTTTCTCCATTGTTTATATTCTTTTGCTATTGTAATATGTTTATATCTTTTTCGTTCTTTTCTTCCTATTTTATCATATCTTAATTTTGTAGCATCCCCTATTTTTTTTCTGGCTTCTTCAGAATGATGCCAACCACTTCTGTTTTTCCTCCACTTAAGGGATTGTTTTTTCCCCTTATGAGCTTCACCCATTTTCTTTTTAGTTTCTTCAGAATGTTTTCGTTTCCAACCTCCATATTGTCCTATCGTTCCTTTATTCCAGGGAACTTGTCCTTTTGCGAATGGTTTTCCCCTTATTTCAAATGGCTTTTTTTTCTTCTGGTATGCCATAATTTTATTTTATTTTTTATTTTCGACCTTTAATAATTCTGGATTTTCAAAGATTAGTTTTTTCCATTTTTTACTATTGCAACTTCTACAAAGCGGTTGGATATTGTTTATATAATCTGTTCCCCCAAAAGAAAGTGGTTTGATATGGTCTTTTGTTAATGGTTTTTTCTTTCTACAAATCGCACATCTATAATTAAATTTCTTTTTTAATTCCTGCCACTCTTCTAAAGTGTGATTACCTTCTGCATTTTGTTGTTGGGCATATCTTCTTGCTTTCAAGTGAGCAATTCTCTCGGGGTGAGTTTTTCTGTATCTTACTGAATAAATCCATTTTGGTTCTCCATTTTTACGAATTCCTCTATATGCGTTTTGCTTATTAAATGGTAATTTTTTAACAAATTGCTTATAACATTTTTGATTGCAAAATTGTTTTTCGCTTTTCTCTCTTTTCTCATTTTCTTTTTTACAATTTCTACATTTGAATTTGATCCAAACACCACGATTTGCTAAACCGATTTTTCTTCTTGTTTCCTCGCTGGTTTTATGTCCTTTGAGGGATTTTGAGATGGCATCTTTATGGGATTGTTCCATTCTTTTAGTATATCATTATTCTCGCCACTATGCAACCCTTCATAAATATTGCCGATGACTTCCCACTCTTCTGGATACAACATACCATCATAATCATATTCAGTATTTTTGTAGGTAAATCCCCCATCTTTCCAAATTATTTCTGTATTTTTGAAATTTGGTTTCCCTTGATAATCAAAACTATGTGATTTCACTATATCTCCCTCATAAATCTCTTTTCCATTTTTATCTTTTAAGCCAGTGAATTGCATAATTATTGTTCCTTCTGGAGGATTATTGATCGCATAATTAACCTTAACAGGTTTGTCTTTCCCAATAATTGGGTCAGAATCCATCCCTAATTCTTTGTTCCAAACTCTAAATTTTATTTCTCTTTGGGGCATTTTTTAAAGTTTCTCTTTTGAATTCAATTTTTAAAATTCGATAAAAAGAGGGTAAAGATATATTCAAAATTTCTGCTATTTGCTTCATTGAAAATTCTCCTCGGAGCTTTTCCCAAAGCATATAATATATTTTATTTCTTTTTTCTCTTAATTTTTCTTCCATTTTTTGGAATGAATTATTTTCTTTTTCGTTTCTTCATTTATCATTTTATTCTTATTCTATTATCATAATAGCAAACCAAGAACCCTTGTCAACCCCTCAAATTTGTTCCTATTTTTGCCACTTATCCACAGCCCCTACCATTGAAGCCATTTTTTCTCTTCCTTACTATTCGCTTCGTTCCAACAATTCAGACTGCAAAAATTCGTCAATTTCCAACTTTCGCTTTTCGGCTTTTTACACTTAATACATAGTTTTAATTTTTCTATTCTTTCCCTTTCTTCTTTCTCCAGTTTTTCTAATTCCTTTTTTTCTTTCTCTTTTTTAACTTCTTCTTTAGCCCCTTTTTCTATTGGCTTTGAATTAAATCCCTTCTGTTGTTTCAAAGATAGTAATTTTCTTTGAGGATTGTAGAGTCCCTTTTTTCTAACCCAATAAAGTATGGTGGTAGGGTCTCTTCCTATCTTCTTGCCGATTTCAGAAAAACCAAATCCTTCTTTGTAAAGTTTAAGCATCAATTGTTTTTGTTCATCAGTGCTTTTTTTATCACCCTTCTTCATATTTTTTTTCTGCCAAGTTTTGTTTTGATATGGCTAATTTTTCCTTTATAATATCTTTAGCATTTCGTAATTCTTTTAAATTTTTAAAAGAAGAGTATCTATTGTTAGTATTTATTGTGTATTTATTGTGTCTACCACTTCTTGGTAGGGGTGTCCTACCACTTCTTGGTAGGGGTATAGGTACTTCTTGGTAGGGGTTATTTGCTTGTAAAATAAGCGAATAAAAGTTTAATTTACCTGGTATATTAGTAATTTTAATCATTTTCTTCTTCACTAATCCTTTTAATGCTTTTCTTATGGTTTTATCATTCTTAATGCCAGTTCCCTTATCTAAATTGGGTATGCCATTTTTAATTTGTGAATAACTAATATAATCGGAGTTTTTATGCCAACCCCAAGTATGCCTTAAAATATAATCTAAAATCTTTTGCTCAACAGGAGTTAAAGTATGCCAAAAACCATTCATTATTTCTGGATATTGCCAATAGTTTTCTTTTGGTTTTTCGGGGAATCCTGGGAATTTTAATTGTTGTTGTTCCATTTTACAAACTAAAAAGAGCTGACAATTGGGAATCCGTATGAAAACCCAAATTGCCAACTCTTTGTAGTTAATAACTTTATTAAATTTATACGGATTTTTATTTCCATAAGATTATTTCAGTTTTACCCTTTTACAATTTCATTATAGACGAGCAAGAACCCTTGTCAAATCGGTTATCCACTTTTTGACTTTGTAATAGAATTGTGTTGAAATCGTCTATAATTATGAAGCAGGGTAAAACCCTCACTCCCCTATATCCAGTAATCGGTGGGGAGTTTTTTTTATTAAAAACCGCCCAAAAACTGGGCGGTTTTAATTCTTACTTGAGATGTTCTACAAAGAATTTTACTACAATGTAGATTATCGCAACCTCAAAAAGAGGAGTTAATAATTCAAACATATTTTTGTGCGCACTTAATTAATTATTCGACCTTTAAATTATAGTTCGGATTTTAATCCAAACATAATTACCTGAATTTACAGGTTTGTTAATTATTTCGATTTCCTGTGATAAAGGTAAAGTAGTAATTATTTCTCCATTTGGTTCTTTTCTTAGATTTAATCTTGCTATTGTTTTCCCTTTGTTTCCTATTTCTACTAAATCAAGAAAAGGAAGAGCTACCCAACCTTCTAAATTTGATGAAACTTCAGGAGTAGGTAAATCAACTAAAACTGCCCAAGCTTCAAAAGGCAAATAATCTTTCGAAACATAAAATAATCCTTTATCTCCCCAATCACCCCAAGAATTTTGTCCAATTATATAATTCTCGTTATAACCAATAAGTAAAATTGCGTGTCCCCAAGTAGCTTCTCCTGATTGAGGTTTACGAATATACGCATTTTGCCAACCAGCATTGCTTCCAGTAAATCCAGCAATTAAAGCCCCATTAACAAAGATTGCTTTTTTTAATCCTTCAAAAGATAAATCATCTACTTTAGCATACCCGCCGATTTTGTATTTAATCGCCTCTTCTTCTGGTTCATCTTTTGGTTTTGCTCCTTGTTTTTGAAGAACTTTCATTGCTATTCTTAAAAATGTCCCAGCCATATTTGGAAGTCCATCCAATTCTTTACATTTTTTATAAATCCAATCGCCATCAAAAACTTTGGAAATTCTCTCTCTTAATTCTTTTTCTTGTTTTAAAGATGCCGAAGCATATCCAACACAATGCGGATAGCCATTTTGATTTAAAATTGTTAAGTCAAAGGGTTGAGGCATTATAGGAGCAATTCTAACTGGCAAAGGATAAACCTCGCTTAAAAGAATATCACGCTTGTCTAAAGGACTGGGAATACAACCAGCTGGGGGAATTTCTGTTTTCTTTTTTAAAAATTTAAAGCACATATTTTTTATTGGTAATACATTATCTCTTTTTGATTCTCGTGGCTCTAAAGCGATTTTAGAGCGTTAAAATAAGGGGTTTTAGGCGTTCTTTTTGTTTTGATGAATTTCTGCGTGGCAATTCAAACATAATATTAAACACTTTTTTATTTCTTTTTGAATTTCTAACCAATTAGTTACTTTTGTATACCATTTAGAAATCTCAAAAAGTTTCTTTTCGTTTGGTTTATGATGAAAACATAAAGCAGTTGCACATTTATTATATCCACAAATTTCGCATCCTTGTTTTAATTTAATTTCTTCAATCCTTTTTTTGATTTCAGGTATATGTTTCTTTTTAAATTTCTGCCTACATATCTGATTATATAAAGGATTAAAAGAAATCCCGCCTTTCCAATTGGAACTTTTTCCCCTTTTTCCTTTAGGATATTTCTTATAATATTCCTTTAATATTTTGCTCATTTTTTGAATTTCATCTTTTGTATGTTTTCTTTGTCCAAGTTTATTTCCTTTTTGAAATCCACCAAGATTTTTTCCTTTATGCCATTTCCAATAACATTGTTTACTACAGAAATTTTTCCCTTGTCCTTTATATTCTTTTCCACAAATATCACATTTTCTTTTATAGATTTTAGGCATATTTCTTATAATCAAGTGCCCGCCTTAACGGTTAGGTCTTAGCGGGCATAAAAATAGACCTAACCGTATTACTTAATTATAGGAAATCTTAAATTGTTTGTCAAGGGGAAAGTGAGGTTTTTCCTCACGAGAATCATCCAATAAATTTACCCGAAGGTCAATAAACGGATGTCTTCTCCGAAAAATCGCTTCCCCAATTAGCAGGGATAGTCAGACACACTTCTCAAGTAGAGAGAGAGGAGAAAGGATTGATGCATCTTTTCGTCTGGCTATCCCTTTTGCTTTTTTAAAGAACTATAATAATAATTTAAGAATAATCTGAACTACAATAACCGCCGCTATTCCTATAATAAATCCATAAAAGATTCTATCTTTGATTTCATCAATTTTGTGTGGCAATTCATTAAACACCGCATTTTCAATTTTGGCTACTCTTTCTTTAAGCCAAGTAACATCAGTTTTAATTGAACTTATATCTTTATTCTGTTGTTCGTTTTGTTTTGGCATAGTTTTCCACTTGACAACCTATTTAGGTTTGCTAATATAAAGTAATCAAGTGTTAGCATTTTTATTTGCCCCGTTTTCGAGCTAACACTTGAACGGGGCTTTTAATAATATGAAATGTTTATTTTGTAAAAAAGAGTTTAAAGTTCCTCGTAAAGCTCCAAATCAGAAATTTTGTAACCAAAAATGTTTTGCTTCTTTCAAAAAGGGGAAAATTTCTTTTCATTTAGAAAAATATTTGTTCGAGAAGGGACATATTCCTTGGAATCAGGGAAAAACTAAAAGAACAGATAAAAGGGTGAAAAAATTGGCTCTTAATCAAATGGGAAAAAATCATTGGAATTGGAAAGGCGGAAAAATCAATCATAATGGATATATTTTACTTAAAAAATCTTATCATCCTTTTGCTACTCAACGAGGATATATTCCAGAACATCGTGTAATAATGGAAGAAAAATTAAGAAGATATTTACATTCTTGGGAAATGGTTCATCATAAAAATGGAATTAGAGATGATAATCGTCCAGGAAATCTTGAATTAATTATTAAACAAAAGAAAAATGCTGGTGCTCATTTTGGAGAAATAATTTGTCCAAAATGTGGATTCGAATTTCTTTATCCTTAATATGAATTGGATATTTCTATTAATTATTATAATAGTTATTATCTACTTCAATAAGAAATTTGACGATTGGTTTATAGACAGATTTTAATATCTTGTCAGAATATTCATTATTATAGTCTGGGCTGTTGGGGTTGAAACTTTTTGTATTTGATGGGCTAAGTTTAAAGCAATTCCTCCAAGATAAGATGGAATTGTAACATCCATTCCTCTACGAGTAGCCATTAATAAAGTAGTAAATGCAGCACTTTCGGGTCTAAATAATCCTCCCAATAATCCAGCAGTTTCAAAAAAAGTAATAGGTGCTCTTCTACTCGCTCTATTCATAATTAATTGCAAACTATCTTTTGCCATCAACATAGGAGAATATCGTTGAAATATAGAAGAAGTTTCTGGAACCTTCTTTACTACAAGGTCTTGTAGGGCATTCCTTGCCATTCTTAATCCTTGTTGAGTTGCTGGTGATTCAGAAAAAACTCTTTGCCAAGTTCTATCAGCTATTCTATCATCTATTAATTGTCTTAAGGCACGAGATTGAGTCATTGTCAATCCTTTTTTGGGGATTTCAATTGGAATATTTACCTGTTTAAAAGAAGATAAAATGTCCTTCGCCAAAGATTCTTCATCTAATAATGGAATCAAATCTCCTTTTCCAAACATACTTAATTGATTTTTATATTCTTCAGTAACTGCCGAAACTAATTCTTTTGCAGTAATTTTTTGGGAAGATTTTTCTAATGGAGTTCTTAATGCTTCTTCAAAAGCCTTTATATCAGTTTTCATCTTTCCCATAATTTGTCCTCCTGTTCCCATTATTTCATTATCGATTAAATATTGGCTTGCCTTTTTAGGATTTGGAGCATATCTTACCA
>Ga0315296_10002521_pt1 | contig 15604 bp, 13 predicted proteins | sample YL17G14_18_MG_FD_203921 | JGI IMG/M metagenome (GOLD analysis project Ga0315296, IMG submission 203921) | Sediment microbial communities from Yellowstone Lake, YNP, Wyoming, USA - YL17G14_18 | ecosystem: Environmental > Aquatic > Freshwater > Lake > Sediment | place: USA: Wyoming | collected... | reverse complement strand
GCCCCTTATCACCGCGGCGCCGTCGTGCAGCCTGCTCGCGGGCGAAAAAACCGCGCGCAGCAACTCGGCGGAGACCAGCGCGTCCAGGGGCTTGCCGCCTGCGACGATCTCGTCGAGCGCCACCTGCCGTTCGAGCACCATCAGCGCGCCCACGTGTTCCCTGGAGCAGTGCTGCGCTCCCGCGACCACCTGCTCGACGATGCGAGCGATGTCCTCTCCCTTCATCGTCGTCAGCGCAGGGGTCCACAGGCCCCCCCTGCCCAGCCGCGCAAGCGCCAGCCGCAGTTCCGGCTGGAAGAGTATCACCAGGGCGATCACGCCGGGAAGCAGAGCCTGCGCCAACAGCCAGTGCAGGGCCGCCAGCCCCAGCACCTTGGTCAGCGAGAGCAAGACCAACAGCACTGCCACGCCCTTCAGCAGTTGGTATCCCCTGGTGCCGCGCAGCAGGAGCATCAGGTAATAAACGGCCACCCCCACGACCACGACGTCCAGCACGCTGAAGGCGCTAATGGAGGAACGCAGGGTATCCCAGAAAAGGCGCAGACTAGGCACGGTCCCCCTTAGTCCTGCTTGGCTTCCTCGTTATGGTCGCAAGTCTGCTGGCAGGGCGGCCCTTGCTCTCCGGCCAGCCAAGAGCACAGTTCCGGCGATGCAACCTCGACCTGGCCGCCGCCCTCCAGGGCGACGACGAAAGTCCCCTCGGGCACGCGGTGCTCCACCACCTTGCCCGCGCCCTGTTCTGTTTGCACCTGGCTGCCTATCTTCGGCAGCATCGGCTTGACATCCTTGTACCAGTCGTGCTCGTAGCGGATGCAGCAGCGCAGCCGCCCGCACGCTCCCGCCAGTTTCTCCGGGATCAGGGCCAGGCCTTGCTCCTTGGCCATCTTCATCGTAACCGGCTGGAAGGATGTCATCCAGGTCGCACAGCACAGCCCCAGGCCGCAGCGCCCGTAGGCCCCCACGACTCTGGCCACGTCGCGCGGGCCCAACTGGCGCAGGTCAATGCGCGCCTTGAAATGGGAGGAGAGGTCGCGCAGCAGCGCCCTGAAGTCCACCCTTCCCTCGGCGCAGAAATAGAAGGTCATGCGCTTGCGGTCGAAGGTCGAGCGCACGGCCAGCAACTTCATGTCGAGGCCGTGCTCCTCGATCTTCTGTACCGCTCTCAGAAAGGCCTCCCCGTCGTTCTGTCGGCCTTCTCTCGCCCGCCGCAGGTCATCCTGCGTGGCCTCGCGCATCAGGGGCTTCAGGCCGGGCGGCGCGACCGCTGCCGCTACCTGCTTCGGCGGGTCAACCACGCGCCCCATCTCCTGGCCGCGCTCTGTCTGGGCGATCACCATATCCCCCACCGAGAGCGACATCTTCCCGGCCTCGAAGTAGCACAACTTGGCCCCCGCCTCGAAACTCACGCCCGTAACTACTGGCATTTTGGCCCTCGCCTCTTATTGTCCCGCGGGACTCTGGCTGCGATCGCCTGGTCGCGGCGGGCGGCCACCCTTCGGTCCTGAAGGCCCTCAGGGTTCTGAAGGGCAGGGGGCCGCCCCTACACTGACTCACTTCGGGATTATGTTACCCAGGTGTTCGACCAAATCCTTCACAACCCTGCAAAGCGACTCCACGTCCAGCATCGCCCTGTGGATCACCACCCTGTCTCCTGCCACCTGCGGCATCGCCAGGCGCAAGTCCTCCCGGCCCGCAACTTCTATCTGGCGCTGCAATCTCTGAACCTCCACAGGCTGCAAGCGGCCTTGCTCCCGAAGCCTGATCGTAACCGTCATGCGCTCGGTGGTTACGCCGGCGATCCCCGCGCGCAAACACACAACCTTGATCCCCAGCAGCCGCACCAGGTTTCGCGTCTGGGGCGGCAGGGGCTGGCCGAACCGGTCCTCCAACTCGCGCCTGACGTCCGCGATGTCCGATTCACTCTTCACCGCCGCCATCCTGCGGTAAAGGTCAATGCGCTGCTGCAGCCCCGGGACGTAGTCCTCCGGCAGGTATGCATCCACCGGCAGGTCGAGCGTAACCTCGGGCTCGGGCGGCGGCGGCGTCTCGCCCCTCAACTGGCTCACCGCCTCGGCCAGCATCTGGCAGTACATTTCGAAGCCCACGGCGGCAATGAACCCGTGCTGCTCCGGCCCGAGAAGATTGCCCGCTCCGCGGATTTCGAGGTCGCGCAGCGCGATCTTGAAGCCCGATCCGAGTTCGCAGAACTCGCGGATCGCGGCGATCCTCTTCTCGGCCGCTTCGGTCAGGCGCTTGTGCGGCGTCCAGGTCAGGTAGGCGTATGCCTGCCGGTCGGAGCGCCCCACGCGGCCGCGCAGTTGGTATAGTTGCGCAAGGCCCAGGCGTTCCGATTCGTCCACGACGATCGTGTTCGCGTTCGGAATGTCCAGGCCGCTTTCGATGATGCTCGTGCACAACAGCACGTCGAAGCGCCCGGCATAGAAGTCCACCATGATGCGTTCGAGTTCGGCCTCAGGCAACTGGCCGTGAGCGATTGCTGTTCGCGCTTCCGGGACAAGGCGGTGCAGCCTTTCGGCAACATGCCCTATGGACTCGACGCGGTTGTGCACGCAGAATACCTGCCCTCCCCTGGCGATCTCGCGCACGATGGCGTCGCGCACCATCGCGTCGTCGCGCGCGCTTGCCTTGGTGCGAATCGGTATCCTGCCCTCAGGCGCATCCCTGATGAGGCCCATTTCACGTATGCCCGACAGGGCCATGTGCAGGGTGCGGGGTATGGGAGTGGCGGTCATGCTGAGAACGTCAACGGTGGGGCGCAACTGCTTGATGCGTTCCTTGTGGCGCACGCCGAAGCGGTGCTCCTCGTCAACGATCAGCAGGCCGAGGTCCTTGAACTTCACGTCCTTTGACAGAAGCCTGTGTGTGCCGATGACGATGTCCACTTCGCCTGCGGCCAGCCCCTCGACCACGCGCTGCTGGGCGGACCTGCTCAGGAACCGGCTCAGCATCTCCACGTGCACCGGGTAAGGCGTCAGCCGTTCGCGGAAGGTGTTGAAGTGCTGCTGCGCCAGCACCGTCGTCGGCACGAGCACCGCAACCTGCCTGTAATCCATCACCGCCTTGAATGCCGCGCGGATGGCAACTTCGGTCTTGCCGTATCCGACATCCCCGCAAAGCAGCCTGTCCATCGGCCCCGGCTCTTCCATGTCCCGCTTTATCTCTTCGATAGCGTTCCACTGGTCAGGCGTCTCCTCGTAGGCGAAGCCGTCTTCCATCTCCTGCTGCCAGGGGGTATCGGGCGAGAACGCGTGCCCTTTGCTGGCCTGGCGCGCGGCGTAAAGGGCAACCAGTTCGCGCGCCATGTCCTGGGCCGCCTTGCGCGCGCGCTGCTTGGTGCGCTCCCACTGCGCGGTGCCCAGCCTGTTTATCGTCGGCACCTGGTCCTCGCCGCCGATGTATTTCTGCACGCGGTCCAACTGGTCAACGGGGACGTATAGTTTATCCTGGCCGGCATATCGGACGAGAACATACTCGCGCTGCGCTCCCTCCACGGTTCTTGGCACCAGCCCGCCGTAGATGCCGATGCCGTGGCGGACGTGAACCACGTAGTCCCCCTCGCGCAACTGCGCCACCGATGCCAGGCTCATCGCCTGCAGCGCGCGCCGCCGGCGCGGGGTACGGCGCTGCTTGCTCCAGCCGAACAGTTCCGAGTCCGTCAGCACGACCAGGCCGGCGTCCGGCAGTTGGAATCCGCCGCTGAGGTCGCCGCGCGCGATGGCCATCTGCCCCGGCTTCAGTTCTGCAGCAGGCACTACGCCCGTGATGCCAGCCTCGGCCAGCAATTCGCTCAGGCGCTTGTCCTGGCGGGTCATTGCGACCACTCGCCTGCCCTCTCGCTGCCACTTTTGCAGGTTCACGGCCATTTCTTCGACCCGACCTGAGAAGGCAGGGGGTGCAATCGCAGTCAGGGCAACGTCCGCCTGCCGGCTGTCCTTACGCAGCCTTTCGATGACGACAGTCTTTCGCTGCTTCAGATCGGACTCAGCGGCCGGCCAATCGTTGTAAAGCGGATAGGGCAACTTGAGCAGCCCGCCGCGCGCGATGCCTGCCTCGTATCTCGACTGCGCCTCCTGGGTAACCCGCTCCATGGATTCAGCCACGCGCTGCGGTTCCTCGACCACGACCAGCGCGTTCGAAGGCAGGTAATCCAATGCGGTGGCGCGTTGCAGAAACAGATAGGGCAGGTAGTATTGCAGGTTGGGTTGGAGCGCGCCTTGCTCCATCTCGGATATGTCGCGCCCCACTTTCTCGCGCAGCGCAGAGGCCGCGTCGGGCGAGTCTGACGCGAGGGCCTTGGCCTGGCTGTCGAGCGCCTCTCTCATCCTGCGCAGCGCCTGCTCATCGCCGCCGGAGCCGCCGGGAAGAACGAACTCGCTCGCAGGCAGGATCAGGATGGTTTCCTGCTCGCCCGTGGCGCGCTGCGTCTCCGGGTCGAAGCGCCGCAGGCTCTCGACCCGATCCGCGGCAAACTCGACGCGCACCGGGAACGTGCTCGTTGACGGGAAGACATCCACAATCCCGCCGCGCACGCTGAAGTCGCCCTCCTCCTCGACCGCATCCTGCGGGTTGTAACCGTTGCAGGCCAGATGTTCGGCAAGGAGGTCGCGTTCGAGTTCCTGCCCGGCCTGCAACTCCAGCGCGCGCTCCCTCAGAGTCTCGCGAGGCAGCGTTCCATGTGTGAGCGCGTCGGCGGTCGTGATGACGAGCCAGGCGTCTGACGTTGCGATCGTCCACAGCGCTCGCAGCCGGTCGCGCCGCAGCGCGGCGTCGGGGGCCATGGCCTCATACAGCACCGTGTCCAACGAAGGAAGAACGACGAGTTCTTGGGCCGTCTGGCCGCCGACGCACCCCTCCCTGAGCGCGGACAGGTCCTCCCACAACTGCTCGGCGCGCTCTTGTGTGCTAACTACGACAACAATGCGCAAGGCGACCTGCTGCCCCAGAGCGGCCAGCAGGTAGGCATTCGCCGCCCCGTGCAGCCCCTCTATTGTTACGGAAGCCTTCTGGCGCACCTGCTCGGCCAGCGGCTGGAACCACTCCCAGCCGCCCGGCAGGGACACCATCTCACGCACGCTGCCAGTATATCAGCCCTATCGTTCCCGAGTCAACTTGCCCGGGCCGTAGCGACTGCCCAGATGCCGCGCGTGTCTTGGGGGCGGCTGCTCCCCTGGCCAGAGCCGAATCGAGGGCTGAAGCCGCCCTGCCCCATCTGTCATTCTGACCGAAGGGAAGCCTGCCCTGAGCGAAGCCGAAGGGAATCCCATTCCCTGCGCATGCCCTTCCGGGACGAGGCGCAGTAGGCTCGCGGGGTCAGGTCGCCGACGCGCCAAGCGACTCCGCCGAAGCGGCTACGTCGCTCTCGCGAAGGCGGAAGCCGCTATGGCGACGGCGCGAGACCCCGCGCCCGGTTGGCAATCGCTGCCGCAGTTCGCCTTGACAGGGCCTCGCGGGGAATGATATGCTGCCGCCGGAACCGATGGTATTATCCACTTGTTGTTGCGCTTGGGAAACAGATGCAGTGTGTCCAATGCGGGTCCCAGATTCCTGACGATGCTGCCGTTTGCCCGCAGTGCGGGGCCGAGTCGTCTTCGTTGAGCCAGCCCCCTGACGATGCGGCGCGAGAGGTCTATTCGCTGCTGGCGGCGGCGAACCTGGCGCGCATTCGCCGCGCATACGAGGAGGCGACGGCGAAGTGCATCGAGGTCTTGCGCCGCTTTCCCAATAATGCGAGCGCCCACTCGCTGATGGGGGACATCTACGAGGACCAGAGCCTGCTGCGCGACGCGGTCGAGTGGTATAAGATCGCCCTCGAACTCGATCCCGCCAGCCGCGCAGACAGGGCCAAACTCGATGCGCTTCTTGCGCGCATGCGCCTGAAGCCCGAGAGCGCGGCACCAGGCGGGAGCCCATTCTCCCGGTTCCTCAAGGCCGTGGGGCTGTCCAGCCCGCTGGCCGCGGGGATGGCCCTGACCATCGTTTTGTTGATCGTCTTGCTGATCGTTGCAGTCATCTACCAGGGCACCAGAGGTGGCGCAGCGAGGCGCCCGACGACCGCCGTCTCGCCCATCGCTGCCCGGGGCGCCGCCCAGGCAACTCGGCCAGGGACTGCGGGTCCGGTGGCAGCGGCGCCGAATCTCCCCACCCCTCCTCCCAGGCCGGAGCACCTGTCCGCTGAGGACAGGGCGGTCAGTGCTCTCCGTGTCGCGCTAGCACCCACCTCTCCGTCCGCCCTCGTCGAGTGGGTCGGGCTTGACCCGCGCGACTCTTCCATCACGATCGCGTTCCAGGTCGGGCGGCAGGGGAGCGCGGCAGATGTGAAACGGGAGGTGCTCGAAGCCGCGCGGCAGATCGCCCGCGCCGCCTTCCGCCATGACGAATCATACAAGACGACGGTGCTCAGGGGACGGGCCGCACTTCCGGAGGAGCCAAATGCACCGCCGGAAGTCGTCTTCATCGGCGAGACCGAACTGTCGGCGCTCACTCGCCTGCCCTCCGAGAATCCCGCACCTCGCGATGTGGAGGCTGCCTTCACCAAGGTATGGTGGCATCCTGCCCTGCGCGACGTCACCTTGTAGCCGAGGGCGAGCGCCTGTGAGAAGCCCCGCCAACGTCAAAGCGCGCATCGAGGAACTGCGCCGCCTGATCCACTACCACAACTACCGCTACTACGTCCTCGACTCGCCTGAGATCTCGGACGCGGAATACGACAGACTGTTCCGCGAACTGGTCGAGCTCGAGAAAAGCCATGCCGATCTGGTTACCCCCGACTCCCCGACCCAGCGCGTCGGCGCGCCGCCGCTCGAGCAATTCGGAACAGTCCGTCACCGCACCCCGATGCTTAGCCTTTCCAACGCCTTCAGCGAGGAGGAATTGCTGGCCTTCGACCAGAGAATCAAGCGCATGCTTGAGATGTCGGGCGGCGAGCGGGTCGAGTATGTGGTCGAACACAAGATTGACGGCCTGGCGATTTCGCTGACATATGAGCGCGGCGTGCTCACTGTCGGCGCGACGCGCGGGGATGGGCTCGCGGGCGAGGACGTAACGCAGAACCTGAAGACGATAAGGACCATACCGCTCCGCCTTCAGCCCGTTGCTGGTGGCCTGCCATCCGTGCTCGAGGTGCGCGGCGAAGTTTTCTTGAGCAAGGAGGAATTCGAGCGGATAAACCGCGAGCGCGAGCAGGCCGGAGAACCGCTTTTTGCCAATCCTCGCAACGCTGCTGCGGGCTCCGTGCGGCAGTTGGACTCCAAGATTACGGCCAAGCGGCGGCTGGACATGTTCGCGCACAGCATCGGCGCCTGCGAAGGCCGCACCTTCGCCACGCACGCTGAAAGGTTGGAATTCTTCAAGGCGTGCGGCTTCAAGACGATACCGCACTGGACCGTTTGCGACGATATTCGCACGGTGTGGGATTACTGTCTCGAATGGCAAGAAGAGCGCCACGACCTCCCCCACCAGATTGACGGGGTGGTTGTGAAGGTCAACTCCGTCGCCCTCGAGGAGGCCCTGGGCTATGTCGCCCGCAGCCCGCGCTGGGCGACTGCGTTCAAGTATCCTCCCGAGCAGGCTGTTACGCGCATCCGGGAGATTCGGATAAACATTGGCCGCACCGGAGCCGCCACCCCAACTGCGATTATGGACCCGGTGCGACTGGCGGGAACAACGGTATCCAGAGCAACCCTGCACAACGAGGACCAGATCCGGCAGAAGGACATCCGCATCGGCGACTACGTGATCATTCAGAAGGCAGGCGAAATCATTCCCGAGGTCGTCGAATCCCTCAAGGAAAAGCGCACTGGCAGGGAGCGCGTTTTCGAGATGCCCAAGACGTGCCCGCTTTGCGGCGCGCCTGTCGTTCGCCCGCCCGGCGAGGCAGTCGCTCGCTGCACAGGCGCAACGTGCCCGGCGCAACTGAAGGAACTCCTGTGGCACTTCGGGTCCAGACGCGCAATGGACATAGAGCACCTGGGCCCCGCGCTGATCAGCCAACTGGTTGACAGCGGCAAGGCGCGCGACCCTGCAGACCTTTACAGGCTCAGGAAGTCGGACGTCATTGCCATGGAACGCATGGCCGACAAGTCTGCCCAGAACGCGCTCGACGCGATTGCCGCGAGCAAGACCCGGCCGCTGGCGCGCCTGATCTTCGCGCTCGGCATTCGCCACGCGGGCGAGCACATCGCGGAACTGCTGGCAGATCACTTCCGCAGCCTTGAGGCCCTTGAGAGCGCGTCGCAGGAAGAGATCAGCGCAGTCGCGGGAATCGGGCCCGTGATTGCCGAGAGCGTGGCATCTTACTTCCGCCAGCCGCAGGCGCGAAAACTGCTTGCAAAACTGCGCAAGGTGGGCGTCCGACCCGAGTTGCCTGCAGCGCCCGCCCCCGCAGGGCCGTTGGCCGGGAAAATGTTCGTCTTCACGGGCGCTTTGTCATCACTCACTCGCCCGCAGGCCGAGGCCCTGGTCAAGCAGCACGGCGGCCATGCTGCCTCCACCGTGAGCAAGAACGCCGATTTCGTCGTGGCCGGCGAGGCGGCTGGCTCGAAACTCGACAAGGCCCGGAAACTGGGCATCACTATCCTGAGCGAGCAAGAGTTCCAGGAGATGATCTCGCGCCTGCAGCAAGGCCGAAAGTAGGTGACCTGGGCGCACTCGTTCGCCAGAAGAGGGCTGTGCCGTCAGCGTCATGCTGAGCGCAGCGAAGCATCTCATGACATTGTGGGATTCCCTTCGTCCGCCGGCTGGCGGATCGGGGCAGGCTTCGCGGAGTCTGCCCTGAGCCGAAAAGAGAGATTCTTCGTCCCGTCCGCCAGCTGGCGGATCGGGACTCAGAATGACAGAGGCGAAGGACTCAGAATGACATTGCTGCCTTTGGGAAGAGGGTGCAAGTGGCTCGGCGCGTCGGTTGTTCGATGGGGGCCAGCCGTCGCGTGGATGTCGTTCATCTTCTATCTTTCCAGCCAAGCCCAACTGCCAGGCCCCGAAGTTGTCCCCGCGCAGTCATACCTGGAGCATCTCGTAGCCTACGCGATACTCGGCGCTCTGCTGCAGCGCGCATTTCATTCTCGTTCGGCGGCTGCCGGCATCATCTGGGGCTCGCTGTATGGTGTCAGCGATGAACTGCACCAGCACTTCGTTCCGCCGCGAACCGCCAGCGCAGCGGACCTGCTCACCGATGTTATAGGCGTTGTCTGCGGCGCGCTGCTTTTTGCGCGCCTGAGGCGGCAGGACTGAACAGCAGTCCGTAGAATACTGGCCCCGCAATGCAGGGCGCAGCGAGGGCAAGCCGTTCCCGCGAACAACACGCAGACGTGCTGCTGGAATGGACTGTCCACCTGGCGCGACTGAATCCTGGCAAAACGATTCGCGCCAGCATCGCTCTCTTCGCAGCCTCCATTCTCGTCGGCGTGGTCTGGGGCGGTATCGTCAGCGGCGCGGTGGCTTTCGCGCTCCTTTTCCTGAGCGCCTCCGAGTATTTCCTGCCTGTTCGCTTCTCTCTAAGCAGCGAGGGCATCTCAGCGCGCGGCATCGCCACTTGCAGGCGCATCCTTTGGCAGAACGTGCGCCGGGTGCTGTCCGACGACGATGGCATGAAGGTTTGTCCCCTGCGGCGGCCCTCTCGACTTGAGCCTTTCCGGGGTGTCTATCTCAGGCTGCCTTCGCACGATCCCGCTTTTCGGGAGCGCGTGCACCAGATCATTTTCTCTCATGCTCATGACCTGCAGACAGGGAAACCGCCAGCATGAACCGAGCAGGATTGCCAACAGAGTCAGCAGCCTCGTACGGCAGCGCGGAGGACGCGCTGAAGGCCGACGAGCTTATCGAGGCCATCGCAAAGCGCATCGTCGCCCGCCGGCTCGAGGGCCCGGCTGTCCTTTTCCTGGAACTCAACAAACCGCTGGCTTTCCTGCTTGGCCAGGCTGCCTTGGTCGCAACGCCGATGCTGGCTCTTTTTGCTTCGCCGCAGCAGATAGAAGATTTCTCCCGCATCCTCGGCTCGCGGCAGGCAGTGGAAGCACTCATCCAGCGCATCGAGGCTCTATCTGCGCAGCAGCACGAGAGGCAAGCACAGTGAGAATGGAACACGCGAACGAGTTCCAGGCGGCGCTATTCCTGCTCATCGGCATCGTCATTGTCGGCGCCATCCTGATGGCACGGCGCGGCCGCGCCTTTCACGTGCGCCGCATACCGGGGCTTTCGGCGATTGACGAGGCGGTGGGCAGAGCCACAGAAATGGGCCGCCCGATATTGTTCACGATGGGCCTCTCCGTGCTGGACATTGTCTCAATGCAAGCGCTTGCCATCTTGTCGCACATCGCCAGGCTGGCCGCTCGCTTCGGCACGCGCCTGATAGTGCCGGTCGCCGACGTGCCCCTCTACACGCTGACCGAAGAAATCTGCCGCGAGGCTTTCACCGCAGAAGGAAAGGCCGACGCCTTCAACCCGCAGGACATCATGTTCCTTTCCGACCAGCAGTTCGCCTACGGCGCGGCCGTGGTGGGCATCATGCACCGCGAGCGCGTTGCCACGTGCTTCTACTTCGGATACTTCTACGCAGAATCGCTGCTCCTCGCCGAGAGCGGGGCCATCGCGGGCGCAGTCCAGGTCGCCGGAACTCCAGCGACGACTCAGATACCCTTCTTCATCGTCGCTGCCGATTACGTGATTATCGGCGACGAATACTACGCGGGCAGCGCATACCTGAGCCGCGAGCCGACCCTTCTCGGCAGCCTGTTCGGCCAGGACATCGGCAAGGGAATCGTGCTGGCCCTGATAGTGGCCGGCTCAGTCATCGCCGTGCTGCACCAACTCTTCCCCCACCTGGTGCGCTCCAACATCCTCGCCAAGTGGCTGGGAGCCGGATGAGATGCACCCATTTGCCCCTGTGCACGGGAGGGAACTCTGGATTTACATCGCCGCCGCAACAGCGGGCTGGATCGCGCTCTTTGCCCTGCTGCACCGCCTGCCGCTCAGGCACAAGCGCGCCCTCACGATTGCCCTGACCTTCATCGCCGGCCTCTTCTACACGCTGGAGTTCTACCTGCCTGCGAAGTCGCACTGGTTCCCCTGGTGGAAGAACCCGCTCAGCGACCTCATCGTGCCCATGGGCAACGCCATGAACGTCATCTTCGGCTTCACCCTTGCCCTCGGCCTCATCAACCTGGCCATGATTCACGGCCGCAATATCGCCCGCAAGCGCCCGGGCTGGTTCAACAGCGCCGCTTTCTTCGCCGCCATGATCAGCATGATCGTCTTCGGCCTGTGGCAAACCTACACACCGGATACCAACCGGCCCGCCGCCCTCGGCCTGTCCTGCGCGCAGGTGCACCGCGTTTACGATGTCCTTTTCAACGGCCTGCTCCAGCCTCTGGGAGCGACCGTTTTCTCTATCCTGGCCTTCTACATGGCCACCGCTGCGTTCCGCGCCTTTCGCATCCGGGCCGCCGAGGCCGCGCTCATGATGGCCAGCGCCTTCATCGTCATGCTCGGCCAGGTCCCCGTCGGCCGGGCGCTGACGAACTGGCTTCCAGCGCATGGGTTCTACTCCCAGTTCCGCCTCGAGAGATTCATGGGCTGGATCCTGAACACGTGGAGCATGGCGGGCGTGCGCGCAGTCGGCTTCGGCCTTGCTGTCGGCGGGCTCAGCATGGCCCTGCGAATCTGGCTCAGCCTGGAGCGCGGCTCGTTCTTCGAGATGCGGGAGAGCAAGCCATGAGCGTCGCGGCTGGCCGCTCCGAACGTCCCCGCTATGTCATCTATGCCCTCCTGTGGCTCATCGTTATCGTCACCCTGATCTGGCCCATACCCAGCCCCATGAAGGCCAGCCCCCCCGTGCGGTCTCTGCACAACGCGATCGAGGCATTGCCGAGGAACAAACTGGTGATCCTGTCAGTATCCTGGGACGTAGGCACCAGGGGAGAGAACGGCCCTCAGACGGCTGCCCTGGTCCAGCACCTGTTCAAGAGCGGGCGGCGCTTCGCGATTTTCGGTTGGGCCTATCCCACGGGGCCGATGCTGGCCGAGGGGATCGCGCAGTCCCTGTCGCGGAAATACGGCAAGCGCTACGGCACCGACTGGGTCAACTGGGGCTTCAAGGCCGGCGGCATCCCGACGCTGCAGGCTCTCGCAAAGGACATACCGCGCACCATCGTCGAGGACATCAGGCATACCACGATTACGGACGTCCCTGCCATGGCCGGCGTCAGGGACTGGCACGAAATCGGCATGGTGATTGACATCACCGGCTCTGCCACGCTCGACGCATGGGTTGCATTCTGGCAAGGGGTTTACGGCGTGCCCCTGGGCTATGCTTGCACCGGCGTGATGGGCCCGGAAGCGTTTCCTTACCTGGATGCCGGCCAGATCAAGGGCGTTCTCAACGCCCTGGTGGGGGCCGCCGAGTATGAAGCAATGGTCGGCATCGGCGGCCAGGGCCAGCAGCGCATGACATCGCAGTCGGCGGCCCACGTGCTAATCATCGCCCTCATAATACTGGGCAACGTGCTCATGGTGCGCGATCGAAGGCGAAAGGCCGGGGATCGAGGCTGATCATGCCCTGGTACGTCATTTTCGTGGGCGGTATCGCAACCCTGGGGACTTACACCCTCCTCTACCGCGAGAACTCCATTTCCCGGTTCTTCGAACACGTCTTCGTGGGCGTCGGCGCGGGCTACGGCTTCTATTTCTACATCACCAGCATCATCGTCCCCAACTGGGGCAAGCCGCTTTTTGTCGAGGGCAAGTGGTACTGGATATTTCCGCTGCTGATCGGGGGCATGTATTATCTCATCTACTCACGGCGGCTGGTCTGGATGGCGCGCATGGTGATGCTCACGACCATGGGCCTTTACGCCGGTTTGGCCTTCAAGCAGTTCATCACCGTCTATGTGCCACAAATCGCGGCCTCGTTCAAGCCGGTCGTGGCCAGGTCGTTCCCTTACGTCCAGTTCAGCAACCTTCTCTTCTTCGTCACCATTGTCACTGTGATGAGTTACTTTTTCTTCTCCTTCGAACACCGCCACCCACTGATCCGCGGCAGCAGCAGAATCGGACGCTGGATGCTGATGGTCTCCTTCGGCGCGATCTTCGGCTCAACCGTCATGGGCCGCATGTCGCTGTTCATAGACCGCGCCGCATTCCTGCTCTTCGACTTCCTGCGCCTCTCCCCCAGATAAAGATTGCAGGCGCTGGAGCGCCTGCAATCTGCTGGCAGAATCCGTAAGATGCCGACGTGCTATCAGTAGCCCGGCATCGAGCCTCCGTAGCCTCCGCCATAGCCCCCGTAACCGCCGTAGCCCCCCGAGGTGCCCGGGTATCCGCCGTAACCGGCCGAGCCTTGGCCCGCAAGTCCCGAGCCGGTGTAGGAGCCAGATCCTATGCCTCCAAATGAGCCGCCCGGCTGGTAGTATGGGTAAGTGCCAGTAACGCCATACCCCCCGGACAAATTGCCCGGCAGGCCGCCGTAGCCCGTGCTCATGCTGCCGCCCAGCCCGGAGAGCAGGGAATTGTATCCGCCGCCGTAGCCGCCGCCCACGGCCACCCCGCCGAAGAGCGCCGCCATCTGACCGGGATCGGAGTAGCGCACCACGACCAGTTCGAACCTTCTCCTGCCTGTGCGGCCTACGGTTTGCGCCTGCGCTGCCGCCGCTGTCGGTCTCTGCGGCACCGGCCTGGGCTCCTCAAGCACGGGGGGCCTCGTCGGCCGGGCAGCCTTTGCGGCGATGTGGTAAATGTTGTCCTCCTGCCGATATGTCAGGTTTGCCACGTCCAGAACTGCCTGCAGCGCGCGCCTCCACGGGATATCCCTCAGGGCAACTGTCACAGTGCCCGAGGTCGCCGATTCCAGGATGTAGTTGTATCCCGAGCCCCGGAACAGCAGGCTGAGCGCGTCAGCCACCTGCGCATCGCGCAGTTCCAGGGTTATCGGCCTGTCAGGGCCAGGAGCCGCGCCGGGCTCCTGCGCGAGCGCGACCGCGCAAACAACCAACAGCAGAACAACAGCCAATCCCCACCTCATCGCTCTCACCTCCACTCTCCTGGTATATTGACCCCTCATCGGCCCAGATTGTTCCAGCCGCCACAGATATTTTACCGCAAAAACAGGGCCGCGCCCACTGCCAGCCCGGCAATACTTGCCGCCCAGACATAGGGAAGCGTGCGCTTCAGGATCTGCTGCACGTCCACATCGAGATGGCTGGCAATCCACACGTTGTGCGTGTTTGTCGGGTCGCACACGCCCTGGATGAGCCCCACCGAGAAGAAGGCTGCCATAACTGCCCCGGGAGACATCCTGCCCGTCGCCAGGATCGCCCCCACCAGGCCGGCACCCATCCCCCAGAGGTTCAGCGGCCCCCTGTAGAGCGCAAGCGGAGCCAGCAGCCCGAATGTGGCCACAAATCCCAGCGCCGACGAGGGGATCGCTCTCAGCAAAAGGGGCCTTATCTGCTCGGCTACCTTCCATTGCTCCGGCTGCGTGCCCGGCGGGCCGGCAAAGGCATTCATCACCATCCCGATCCCGAGCATCAGCCCGACGGCGGGAGCCACCGCCGCGATGCCGTCAATCACGCTTCTCGTAAGCAGTTGCACCCTGTTTCCCCCGGCCGTCAACACGCCCCACACGAGCCCTACCAGCAAGGCGGTGATGATCGGGAACTCGAAGCCGGGGTTGTGTCCCTTGGCTGAAAGCAGCCAGTTCCTGATCGCGAACGGCAGCACGATGGCCAAAGGAACCAGCGGGGTTAGCAGGCAGTACCAGGGCGGGCGCTGGCGCTGGGGGTGGACGCCCGCCCAGAAGCGCCTTGGCGCCCGCCCGTGGACCACCGCGAAAATAACCGCTGCCAGCAGCAGCAAGCCACAAAGAGGCGCGGCGAGCCGCAGGATAACAGCATGTGGCAGTTTCAGGATGTCGGTGTATAACTGCCAGTTGACCAGGTTGAATACCCCGCCGATGCTCATGCCAAAGAGAAACAGGCAGCCAGCAGCCAGAGGCGTCACGCCGACCGAGAGCAGGATCGGGAAGACTATCGTCGCCACCATGATTACCGCGCCCAGCCCGCCCAGGGTTACGAACAGGATTGCCACTACCACAGTCATCAGAAGGGCCATCGGAAGGGGCCGATCGCCGCCCAATTCCGCAGCGTTCTTGACTATGGTTTCTGCGACCCCCGTCTTCTCGACGACCTGGGCGAGCATCGAGCCGACCATCGCCGCAGCGTAGGCCGCGTGCAGCCTGAGCGCGCCGTCGGCTACGACCACCTGCGCCACCTGCTGCCACGACAGGCCGCCTATCGCGCCGACGCCGACCGCTAGCACCGGCAGCGCCAGCAGCGCTGGCAGCCTGCCTGCATACATCAGCGCAGCCAGCGCCGCGAAGACAACCAGGATCGCTATTGGAACAACCACGGCTGCACGCCCTATTCGCCCGTGCCCCCGAAATGCCCTTGCTGCCCGCCCCAATCCCGCGGGGAGCGCGGACGACTAGCACAGCACGGGCGGAGTGCCGCGTGGCCCCTGGCCCCTGCCGACAACACACCCGTGATCAGCACCGACAACCTGATCCCGAGCAAGCCAGTAGGGGCGACCGGCCGGT